>Ga0041059_1001613_pt1 | contig 17695 bp, 15 predicted proteins | sample AraColnosormetaG_FD_56232 | JGI IMG/M metagenome (GOLD analysis project Ga0041059, IMG submission 56232) | Arabidopsis roots microbial communities from North Carolina, USA - Col MF nosort | ecosystem: Host-associated > Plants > Roots > Unclassified | place: USA: North Carolina | collected...
AAAAAAAAAAAACAAAAAAAAAAAAACACGTTAATGGGTAAACTTCGAAACTGAAATTTTTGTAGAAAAAAACAATCACATCATCAATGTATCTTTCAAAATAATGTTTTGACAACTTATCAGTCACTTTTAATTGGGTGTGTTAGAAATAGAGGTACAGTTTAAAGTTTTTATTAGGTTTTGGGTGGTAAGGTGTGTTAGAAATCAGTTTATTTTTTAATCAGTCATTGGTGGTGGTGGAAAATATCATTTTCAAATTTCAAGTAGCAATTATGGGTGAAATTTCTTGTATAAATTTCAAGTAGCAATTAATATATCTTTTTTTATATATAGAAAATTTACATTTTGGTAAAAATTTAAATTAAAAAAAGGAGCATGGTTATATCTTGAATCTTGGTATCTACGAGCATATTATTTAGATATAACAAACAAGTTGGGAATAGACAAAACAAAATGACGAACTTTCCAACGAAAGATCCCATTATAGTAATGTTATTCTTATTTATACTTATACAATCTCTAGTGGCTTCCAAAGTACACAAAATGGGAGTATTATACCAACAAAAATAAACGACTAATGAATCAAAAAATTCAAAATTTGCTTTATTTTATTCTGAAAATCTAACGAGCTGAAACCAAAATGTTATAGATTTAAAATAGAAACAAAACACCGATGATTGACCCAATAAAAAGCAAAATAAAGTAGACCAAAAAGAATAATGGTTATGCTGATAATTGAGGAGTCGTCGTCACTCGTCACATGAGAGGAACAACAAGAAAAGTCAAAACGTTGAAGCTTTCTCGAATAACGCCTTCTTTAGTTTACAGTCTCTCGTTGCGGGTCTTATCTTCTTCTTCTTCTTCCCTCTTTCGTCTGCTCTATATTATGACCAGATTCAAAATTGCGTAGCGTACTAATTCAATATAGAGAGAAGTTAGATCAAAAGAAGAACACGAAACTCTGACTGTGTCTCTCTTTCTCTTCGTGTGTTTCTATATTTATATATAAAAAGACAAGATCTCTGGTCTGGAATTAGAAGAATCTTATTTGGGGTTTTTTCTTAGGATTAAGCTCTAATGGCAGATCAAGTAAAAGAGCGGACTTTAGAGGAGACCTCTACGTGGGCAGTTGCTGTTGTTTGCTTTGTCTTACTCTTTATTTCGATTGTCCTCGAACATTCTATTCACAAAATTGGAACCGTAAGTCTCTTTATATTTCTCCTTATTTCAAGATTCCCCTGTTTCTTGCTCTGCTTTCTGCTCTGTTTCTTTAATTACTGCTCTGTTTTTTTGGATTTGTTTAGTTCTTCTCCTATCACTATCAACACTACTAAATCTGTGAGAATAACGAAAATATCTGATCATTCCTTTTTTTGTGCCTTAAACAGTGGTTTAAAAAGAAGCACAAGCAGGCTCTTTTTGAAGCTCTTGAAAAGGTCAAAGCAGGTAACTATCTTTTTCTACTTAACTTGATCCATTATCAACAAGCTTCTTATCTTTTTCTACTTAACTTCATCCATTAACAAGCTCCTGATTTTGTTTTCTACGTAACTTCATTCAGAGCTTATGCTGTTGGGATTCATATCACTACTACTCACAATTGGACAAACACCAATCTCAAATATCTGCATCTCCCAGAAAGTTGCGTCAACAATGCACCCTTGCAGTGCTGCTGAAGAAGCTAAAAAATACGGCAAGAAAGACGCCGGAAAGAAAGATGATGGAGATGGAGATAAACCCGGTCGAAGACTTCTTCTTGAGTTAGCTGAATCTTATATCCATAGAAGAAGTTTAGCCACCAAAGGCTATGACAAATGTGCAGAGAAGGTAACTAATAATCTCCCTTCTCTCTCTATATAAAAATCATTCTCTGCTTGTTAAACCGATGGAATTTTGATTTCTATTGATGGATTTACTCAGGGGAAAGTGGCTTTTGTATCTGCTTATGGAATCCACCAGCTGCATATATTCATCTTCGTGCTCGCGGTTGTTCATGTTGTTTACTGCATTGTTACTTATGCTTTCGGAAAGATCAAGGTAACTAACATTTCTTGTGACTTACGCAGTTGTTAAGGCGAGAAAAAGAGTGTATGCAAAAGATTTTTATACTTGTTTTCTTGAGTATTGCAGATGAGGACGTGGAAGTCGTGGGAGGAAGAGACAAAGACAATAGAGTATCAGTATTCCAACGGTATGTAAATATGTGAGTATTCGACGAAACTTAAAGACCTGAATGGGAATGAATTAGTCTTGTTATGCAGATCCTGAGAGGTTCAGGTTTGCGAGGGACACATCTTTTGGGAGAAGACATCTCAATTTCTGGAGCAAGACGAGAGTCACACTATGGATTGTTTGTTTTTTTAGACAGTTCTTTGGATCTGTCACCAAAGTTGATTACTTAGCACTAAGACATGGTTTCATCATGGTATGGAATTTATTCTTTTTATCTATTGTTCATTATAACATGTATCTCTCAAAGACAATGATCTAACATTCTACATATTTCAGGCGCATTTTGCTCCCGGTAACGAATCAAGATTCGATTTCCGCAAGTATATTCAGAGATCATTAGAGAAAGACTTCAAAACCGTTGTTGAAATCAGGTTTGGATCTAATAATGATTGCTTTATAAAGTCTGAGCAAAGCCAATTTGGATATTTTATCTTAAATCTCTGCCAACTTTATGCAGTCCGGTTATCTGGTTTGTCGCTGTGCTATTCCTCTTGACCAATTCATATGGTAACGTTCATTGCTTACTCGCAAAAACTACATTTTAGCTGCATCAATAGTCGCACAAAAGTGACATCGGTTTTCTTTTGAAACAGGATTACGTTCTTACCTCTGGTTACCATTCATTCCACTAGTCGTAAGTACAAACAAACTCTTGAACCGATTTTGTCTTTTTGCCGCCAGTTTTGTAACAGAGTGAAAATATATAACTGCAGGTAATTCTAATAGTTGGAACAAAGCTTGAAGTCATAATAACAAAATTGGGTCTAAGAATCCAAGAGAAAGGTGATGTGGTGAGAGGCGCCCCAGTGGTTCAGCCTGGTGATGACCTCTTCTGGTTTGGCAAGCCACGCTTCATTCTTTTCCTTATTCACTTGGTCCTTTTTACGGTACAATACTTGTATCCTTCACCGCTCGTTTTTTCGATCTTTTTCGGGTTTTTTCTCCTAACGGTAGAATAAATTTTCTTATCTTTGCAGAATGCATTTCAACTTGCATTCTTTGCCTGGAGTACGGTAAGCGAGCCATTTCATTTTCTTTGAAAACATCGCTGTTACGGGCTATACTAATTGTTATGTCATAAATTTTCTGTATTTGCAGTATGAATTCAATCTCAATAATTGTTTCCATGAAAGCACTGCAGATGTGGTCATTAGACTTGTAGTTGGGTAAGCTAACATTATCTTGACTATTGATTCTTCTGAGAATTTGTCCTTTAACTGAAAAAGTATAATCCCCCTTTTTATAAATCTTGCAGAGCTGTTGTGCAGATACTTTGCAGCTATGTGACTCTTCCACTCTATGCACTTGTTACTCAGGTACTAGAAAACATTAGTGTTACATGGATGCCAGATTTTGGTTATATGATCTTTAGTTTTTTTTACATTGTGTTGAATGAAAATTGTGTGCAGATGGGTAGTAAAATGAAGCCAACAGTATTCAACGATAGAGTAGCCACGGCATTAAAGAAGTGGCATCACACTGCAAAGAACGAGACGAAACACGGAAGACACTCGGGATCCAACACACCTTTCTCTAGCCGTCCAACCACACCAACACATGGCTCATCTCCAATCCATCTCCTTCACAATTTCAATAACCGGAGCGTTGAAAATTACCCAAGTTCTCCTTCTCCTAGATACTCTGGTCATGGTCATCATGAACACCAATTTTGGGATCCTGAGTCTCAACACCAAGAAGCTGAAACTTCCACACATCATTCTCTTGCGCATGAAAGCTCAGAACCTGTTCTTGCATCTGTGGAACTTCCTCCTATAAGGACTAGCAAAAGCTTAAGAGATTTTTCTTTTAAGAAATGATGATTCTTGTTTGCTATATTTGATTTCGTACAGTGGGAAATTTGTCATATGAAAATAATTTCTTGTACATTACTAGTTGGATAAGAAATAACCATATCTATATGGATACATGATATGTTATTCTCTGGCAATGCTTAAGAGTTTCACGAATTACACATACATTTGTATTTCTGCAGGTTTTAACGTCCTGAGACATCAGTGATGGTGACATTGTTGATAGAGGCTTTAAGAGCAATGCTCTCAGAGAACTCAGCTTCTAAACCAACGTTTCTAGGCATAAAAGCAGGCTGTTTCGGTTCTGGAATGTCTGCAACCTCACTGCTAAGCATCATACACACTGTAGAAACACTTGGCCTATCATTAGCAGCGTCTTGCACACACAAAAGCGCAATGTGAACGCATTTTCGTATTTCTTTCTCAAAAAGTTGGTCAAAAATCTCAGGATCTACCATACCATTAATCTCCCCTTCGTTCCAGATTGACCACACCTATGAAACATAGAAGCTTTGATGGCTTGATGACAATCTCAAGAGAGTTAAGAAACTTTACGAGTTAAAGTAGACTCACATGAGCCAAAAGAGTTGAATGTGAGTTTCTTCTTCCACTGATAATCTCTAAGAGTATCACTCCTAAGCTGAAAACATCAGATTTCTCTGAAAACAGTCCTCCCATTGCATATTCAGGTGCCATATAGCCACTGCACGATACATTTATTTTCTCGGTTTTAGGACTCTTAATGGAAAAAAAAGATGTAAACATATGGTTGAATGGAGTTACATACTATGTTCCAACGACCCTTCTGGTGTTTGCTTCATCTTCATTCCCCGGGAATATCCTGGCCAACCCAAAATCAGATATTTTCGGAATCAGATTCTCATCTAGCAAGATGTTGCTTGCTTTCAGATCTCTGTGAATGATTCTCAGCCTAGAATCTCTGTGAAGGTACAGGAGACCTCTACATATTCCATTGATTATTTCAAACCGCGTGTTCCAGTCAAGAAGTTTTGCTTCCCTTGGATCTGAACAACAAATTAGCTTCTGTTAATTGACCTGATGATAACACTGCACCAGAGTTTGAAAACAAAAAAGAGTGATAAGTTACCAAATATATAAAAGTCTAAGCTTTTCTTGGGCATGAACTCATAGACTAACATCCTTTCTTCCCCTGCAATGCAGCAACCAAATAATTTCACCAGATTTCGATGTTGCAACTTAGAAATCACAACCACTTCAGTGACAAGTTCCTCAAGCCCTTGTCCTGATGCTTGTGACAGTCTCTTCACAGCAATCTCTTGACCTTCTAGCAACATCCCCTGCAACAAAAATATGTCAAACATAAATTCTTGTTGGCTTGTTGCCATAACCCTTTACCAGTCATACTTACCTTGTAAACCGGACCAAAACCGCCTTGTCCGAGCTTATTGCTAAGAGAGAAGTTATCGGTTGCAGTAGCTAACACTTGAAACTCAAACAAAGGTAGCTCTTTCAACTTTTCTCTACTACCACCAGCTAAAGCTTCTACTCTCTTAAAAATTTGCTCTGCATCTGTTCCTTTCTTTTTAGCTGAGACCGAATCCAAGGTATTATTAAAACTAAAAACTCCAATGGTTAGAAGAAGCAAAGATAATTTAGTATAACTCTGACCTCTTTTCTTCATGACAATACGTCGTGCCAGAAGGACACAAGTCGCCACAACAAAAATGCCTCCTGCCAATGATGTACCGATCAAAATAGGTCGCCTGTCCTGTGTTTCTAATAGAGAGTTGGCAAGAAATAGCATAATTAGTGAAACTGCAATCACTTAAGTATGATTATGAGAAAAGGTTTGGAATAATACTTAACTGAATTCTGAATGTGCAAGACGGATAGAAAGATCCATTCCACTAGCAGACAACACTTGTGAATCAACTAAGCTTCTATTCCAAATCATGCAGCCATATCCTAATCCATGAGCAAAAGCTATACAAGAACATGACTGCAAACAAGTCATAAAGCATTCTGGTTCGCTGGCTTCGGATCTTCTTGCAAAGTCAGGCATTTTCATTCGCTGCAGCTTCAAAAACCTATCAGCACTCCCCTTATTGTTCTGTCTTTCACACTGCAAAGGGAGCTTTCTTATGCATCCACCACTCCAGTTTCCATTGTTCCACTCTATAAGGTTCCTTGGCCTAAACCCTTTAATGCAAGAACAATGCGGGTTTTTCCGAGGATTGCAGGTAGTGTATTGACCACATCGGCTGTAAATGTCACACTCGGTTGCCGGAACTTGTGACCCTAACGTCCAGTTTCTCCTAGCCTCACTCCAATCTCTCCGGATAGCAAATCCTCTATAATCCAAGTAGAGGTGTCTCAAAGTTGAATCATTAGCATATGACATGGTGGCTGAACCATTGGTGTCATCATTAACTTTAAATCTATAAAGAAAGAGCCCCGGATATACATCTGGTAAACCGTTAAACATCAGTCCGTTCCAAGGGCCACTGCGCCACACCGTAGCATTGTTGTCATTATTGTTGAAAATAAAAAGCTCTGGATATGGAGCAAGAACGAGTGCAGCAGTGTAGCTCCCCGGCGAAGGATCCGAAGGGTTTGTCCAAGAAGTTATTGTGATGTTTCCTCCTCCGGTTCTTGCGTTTGTCCCAACCAACATATTTGGCAACCAAGAATCAGTAGGATACTTGAAGCTCTCCCAAAGATATGCATCGGTATTGGCATCTTTTAGCACGAGGTTCCCGGACTCCAAAAGCTCAGCGACAGTAGAATTGGCACTGGCTCGAGTAGAAACGTTAGTTGACCACAAAACACGCCTCTGACCATCAGTAACTACCAGATTTCCATCTTCAGATATTGAAATCACTCCAGAGGAGTCATTGATCGGCGTATCTTTGTTAGCAACCCATATCACAGTTTGTACAGGAATGCTGTTATACCATATACCAGCATATCGGTTGGTGGAATTAACAGGGCTGAAGAAACCGAACCTGAACGTTCGGAAGCTGGAGACTATCGTCTCGGAATCATTGAGCGTGCCAGAAAATAAAGCTCTTTCATGAGCTAGAGAGACGCTTAAAAAGAAGCAAGACAGTGAAAGAACATGAACAATAGGACTCAAGCTCTCATGAAGTCTCATATCTTTTAGTCCCAGCCTCTCAAGACGAAAAACTACTCAATTTTAGATATAGCTTTTGCTTTGTAATATCCTTTCCTAAAAAGACCAAACTCAACAAGAACTAAGTAGCAAGATCTCAGAATTGAATGTAGCATTAAACATTGGTAGCTGATGGTGTGGTGAGAATTAAATTCTCAAAAGAAAAGTCAAATATTGATATAGTGAAAAGTCAAGTCAAGTGGAAATGTTCAGAAAAGAAGCTGGTTCTTGCATCTACAAGGATTAGCAAAAGCATAAGAGTTTCTTGATTTGTTATATAAACATAATTTCTTTTACATTACTAGATGTATGAGACATTACTATCTATATAGATAGATGATATAATCTCTTGTAATGCTTAAAGAGTTTTGCGAATTACACATACATTTTGGTTTCTGCAGGTTCTAACGTCCTGTAACATCGGTGATGGTGACATTGTTGATAGAGTCTTTAAGGTCACTGTTCTCAGAGGACTCAGCTTCTGGAACATTGTTCCTTGATATAAAAGCAGGCTGTTTTGGTTCTGGAATATCTGCAATCTCGCTGCTGAGCATCGAACACACTGTAGAAACACTTGGCCTATCGTTAGCAGCTTCTTGCACACACAAAAGCCCAATGTGAATGCATTTGTGTATTTCTTTCTCAAAGAGTAGGTCAAAGATCTCAGGATCTACCAGACTATTAATCTCCCCTTCGTTCCAGATTGACCATACCTATAAAACAGAGGAGCTCTTAGGGCTTGAGAAAAATTCAAGAGAGTTAAGAAACTTAGTAGAGTTAAGGTAGACTCACATAAGCTAAAAGAGTCGAATTTGAGTTTCTTCTTCCACTGATAATCTCTAAGAGTATCACTCCTAAGCTGAAAACGTCAGATTTCTCTGAAAACAGTCCTCCCATTGCATATTCAGGTGCCATATAGCCACTGCACGATACATTTTCTCTGTTTTAGGACTATCTTAATGGAAAAAAAGATGTAACATATGGTTGAATGGAGTTACTTACTATGTTCCAACGACCCTTCTGGTATTTGCTTCATCTTCATTCCCTGGAAAAATTCTGGCCAACCCGAAATCAGATATTTTCGGAATCAGATTCTCATCTAACAAGATGTTACTAGCTTTCAGGTCTCTGTGAATGATTCTCAGCCTAGAATCTCTGTGAAGGTACAGAAGACCTCTACATATTCCATTGATTATGTTAAACCGGGTCTTCCAATCAAGAAGTTTTGCCCTCCTTGAGTCTGAACAACACATTAGCTTCTGTTAGTTGACATGGTGATAACATTGAAACAGAGTTTAAGAACAAAGATAGTAATAAATTACCAAAGAGATAATAGTCTAAGCTTTTCTTGGGCATGAACTCATAGACTAACATCCTCTCTTCTCCTGCAATGCAACAACCAAGTAATTTCACCAGATTCCGATGCTGCAACTTAGAAATTACAACCACTTCGTTAACAAGCTCCTCAAGCCCTTGTCCTGATGCTCGTGACAGCCTCTTCACAGCAATCTCTTGCCCCTCTTGCAACTTCCCCTGCAACAAAAAAAAGTCAATATGATACACACCTGATTCCCAATAGAAAGACTTATTGCTATAACCTTTAAAAGTCATACTTACTTTGTAAACAGGACCAAAGCCACCTTGTCCAAGCTTATTTCTCAGCGAGAAATTATTAGTTGCTGCTGCTAGCACTTGAAACTCAAACAATGGTAGCTCTTTCAACTTTCCTTTATTACCACCAGCTAAGGCTTCCACTCTCTCAAAAATCTGCTCTGCATCTCTTCCTTTCTTTTTCGCTGAGACCGGATGCAAGGTTTTACTAAAATTAAAAATTCCAACGGTTATAAGAAGTAAACATAATTTTATTAAAGTCTGACCTCTTTTCTTCATGACAATTCGTCGTGCCAGAAGAACACAAGCTGCCACAACAAAAATACCGCCTGCCAATATTGTACCGATCAAAATTGGTCGCTTATCCTTTGTTTCTATTTGAGATTTGGCAAGAAATAGCAGAATTAATATAACTGCAATCATTAAAGTAAGAATGTGAGAGATGTTGTGGAATAATACTTACTGATTTCTGAATGTGCAAGACGGATATAAAGATCCAATCCACTAGCAGACAACTCCTGCGAATCAACTAAGCTTCCATTCCAAATCATGCAGCCATATCCTAAGCCATGAGCAGCAGCTATACAAGAACATGTCTGCAAACAAGTCCTTAAGCATTCTGGTTCGCTTGCTTCGGATCTTCTTGCAAAGTCAGGCAGTTTCATTCGCCGCAGCCTCAAAAACCCATCAGCACTCCCATTATTGTTCTGTCTTTCACACTGCAAAGGAACCCTTCTTGTGCATCCACCACTCCAGTTTCCATTGTTCCACTCTATTAGGTTCCTTGGCCTAAACCCTCTAATGCAAGAACAAAGCGGGTTTTTCCGTGGATTGCAAGTAGCGAATTCGCCACATCGCCTGTAGTTGTCACACTCGGTTGCTGGAACTTGTAACCCGACCGTCCAGTTTCTCCTAGTCTCACTCCAATCTCTTCGGATCACAGATCCTCTATAATCCATGTAGAAGTATCTCAAGGTTGAATCATTAGCATATGACATGGTGACAGATCCATTGGTGTCATCATTAACTATGAATCTATAAAGAAAAACACCCGCATAAACATCTGGTAAACCATTAAACATCTGGCCATTCCACGGGCCACTTCGCCACACCGTACTGTTATTATTATTATTGTTCATAATGAAGAGCTCTGGATATGCAGCAAGAACGAGTGCAGCAGTGTAGCTCCCAGGCGAAGGATCCGAAGGGGATTTCCAAGAAGTTATCGTGACGTTTCCTCCTCCAATTCTTGCGTTTGTCCCAACCAACATATTTGGCAACCAAGAATCAGTAGGATACTTGAAGCTCTCCCAAAGATACGCGTCACTACTCGCCTCTTTTAGCACCAGATTCCCGGAATCAAGAAGCTCAGCGACAGTAGAATTGGCACTGGCTTGAGTAGAGACGTTAGTTGACCATAGAACACGCCTCTGTCCATCCGTAACTACAAGATTTCCATCTTGAGAAACCGAAATAACTCCAGAGGAATCATTGATCGGCTTATCTTTGTTAGCAACCCATATCACAGTTTGTACAGAAACACTGTTATACCATATACCAGCATATCGACTTGTGGAATTAACAGGGCTGAAGAAACCGAACCTGAATGTCCGAAAGCTAGAGACAATCGTCTCGGAATCATTGAGCTTGCCAGAAAAGAAAGCTCTTTCCTGAGCCAGAGACACGCTCAAGAAGAAGCAAGACAGTACAAGAATACAAACAAAAGGACTCGAGCTCTCATGAAGTCTCATAGCTTCAGTACCAGCTTCTCAAGAACAGTCCCAATTTGGTGTAGCTAGCTTTTGTGTTCTTAATATGTCCTGAAACAACACAAACACAACCGATCTATTAATAGCAAAGATCTCAGCATTGAATGTAACAATTAACAATGGTAGGGTCTTGAGTTACGTTAAGTGATTCTGTAATGTTGTGGTGATGATTAAATTCTCAAGAGAAAAGTCCAAATATTGTTAGAAATGTCAAAGTCAAGTGGCACTGTTACCTCTAAGATGATGATGCAAGCTAAAAGATTCATCATTTTTCTATTAATGGCGGTCTTTCTACGGTTTGATTGACCAAAGTTGGCCCGTCTATTACGACTTGGTCTTAATTCACCTGAGAAGAGTGACTCACTTCACCTTCTTCTCCGGAATAAGCTCACGTCACTGTCAATTCAATCAAGTCCAGACATTGTGGATAAAGTATATACTTCGAAGAAGGAATTGTCTAAAGGATTGATTTTTGCAGAACAAAAGCATGAGCTCACAATTGGTGCAGTTCTCTACCGTTCCTCAAATCCCTAATCCCCCGTCTCGCCATCGTCACTTTCTCTCCGAGAGAAATTACATTCCGGCTAATGTCTATGAGCATCCAGCGGCTCTTCTTCTTGAGAGATGTTCTTCTCTGAAAGAACTTCGTCAAATTCTTCCTCTCGTCTTCAAAAATGGGCTTTATCAGGAGCATTTTTTCCAGACAAAGCTTGTCAGCTTGTTCTGTCGCTATGGCAGTGTCGACGAGGCTGCTCGTGTTTTCGAACCCATTGATAGTAAACTCAATGTTCTTTATCACACCATGCTTAAAGGGTTTGCTAAAGTTTCAGACTTGGATAAAGCTTTGCAATTTTTTGTTCGGATGAGGTATGATGATGTAGAGCCTGTTGTGTATAACTTCACTTATCTCCTCAAAGTTTGTGGAGACGAAGCAGAGCTTAGGGTTGGAAAGGAAATTCATGGGTTGTTGGTGAAGAGTGGGTTCTCGTTGGATTTGTTTGCCATGACTGGGCTTGAGAATATGTATGCCAAGTGTAGGCAGGTAAATGAGGCCCGCAAGGTGTTTGATAGAATGCCTGAGAGAGATTTGGTTTCTTGGAATACAATTGTGGCTGGGTATTCACAGAATGGGATGGCGAGAATGGCTTTGGAAATGGTTAAGTCAATGTGTGAGGAGAATCTGAAGCCTAGTTTTATCACTATTGTTTCTGTTTTGCCTGCTGTCTCTGCTTTGAGGTTGATTAGTGTTGGCAAGGAGATTCATGGGTATGCTATGCGGTCGGGATTTGATTCTCTTGTCAATATCTCCACTGCTTTGGTTGATATGTATGCGAAATGTGGATCTCTGGAAACTGCTCGGCAGCTCTTTGATGGGATGTTAGAAAGGAATGTTGTTTCATGGAATTCAATGATTGATGCCTATGTGCAGAATGAGAATCCTAAAGAGGCAATGTTAATTTTTCAAAAGATGTTGGACGAAGGAGTCAAACCCACTGATGTATCTGTCATGGGTGCTTTGCATGCTTGTGCTGACCTGGGTGACCTTGAGAGAGGAAGATTCATTCATAAGTTATCTGTTGAATTGGGTCTTGATAGAAATGTTTCTGTAGTGAACTCTTTGATCTCCATGTATTGCAAGTGCAAGGAAGTTGATACTGCTGCTTCTATGTTTGGGAAATTGCAGAGCAGAACCCTTGTCTCTTGGAATGCAATGATATTAGGATTTGCACAGAATGGACGTCCCATCGATGCTTTGAATTACTTCAGCCAGATGCGGTCTCGGACAGTGAAACCAGACACATTTACTTATGTGAGTGTGATAACTGCTATCGCAGAGCTGTCAATTACACATCATGCGAAGTGGATTCATGGGGTGGTTATGCGAAGTTGTCTGGATAAGAACGTGTTTGTCACAACGGCTCTAGTCGACATGTATGCGAAATGTGGTGCTATTATGATTGCAAGATTGATTTTTGACATGATGAGTGAGCGTCATGTGACAACATGGAATGCTATGATTGATGGATACGGGACACATGGATTTGGGAAAGCTGCTCTGGAGTTGTTTGAAGAAATGCAAAAAGGCACCATCAAACCAAATGGTGTCACATTTCTTTCTGTCATCTCTGCTTGCAGCCACTCGGGTTTGGTGGAGGCAGGACTCAAGTGCTTCTATATGATGAAGGAAAACTACAGCATAGAACTGTCAATGGACCACTATGGAGCCATGGTCGATCTTTTAGGTCGAGCTGGACGGTTGAATGAAGCATGGGACTTTATTATGCAGATGCCCGTTAAGCCGGCTGTAAATGTATATGGTGCCATGTTAGGTGCTTGCCAGATTCATAAAAATGTGAATTTCGCTGAGAAAGCAGCAGAGAGATTGTTTGAGTTGAACCCGGATGATGGTGGGTATCATGTGCTTCTTGCAAACATATATCGTGCAGCTTCAATGTGGGAAAAAGTGGGACAAGTGAGAGTTTCAATGTTGAGACAGGGTCTGCGCAAAACTCCTGGCTGCAGTATGGTGGAGATAAAGAACGAGGTGCATAGCTTCTTCTCTGGAAGCACAGCCCATCCCGATTCCAAGAAGATTTATGCGTTTCTTGAGAAGCTGATATGCCACATCAAAGAAGCTGGTTATGTTCCTGACACGAATTTAGTCCTCGGTGTGGAAAATGATGTTAAGGAGCAACTGCTGAGTACCCACAGTGAGAAGCTGGCTATATCTTTTGGATTGCTGAATACAACTGCAGGTACAACTATTCACGTAAGAAAGAACCTGCGGGTTTGTGCTGACTGTCACAATGCTACAAAGTACATTTCCCTTGTGACCGGACGGGAAATTGTAGTACGAGACATGCAACGGTTTCACCATTTCAAAAACGGTGCCTGTTCGTGCGGAGATTACTGGTGACATGACCCTCCACCGAAAACATTGATGAGCATTATATATCCGGGAGAGAAAACTAATTTGAGGAATAACAAGACCTGGTCTGAAGTAGAAGCCTTTGTAGAGAGCTACAATTTGCTGTATCATAAACAAGGTTTAAGCTGATCACTACGAATAGAGAGCTACAATATGTGAGCGAAGTCTCGTTTGCAAGCGTCCAAGTAAAAATTTATTCATTTTTGCAGCTCTGTTTTTCCTTTCTTTCCCAGTACATATGAAAGCTGAAAAGTGTTGTTGTGGAATTGGTAGCGGAAAAAAAATTATTTCTTGCTACAGAGAGTACAAAAATAGAAAAATTCAAATCATTAAGATATGTTATGTAGTGTGAGACAAAGGCTTATTTTGGACAGGGTTGATGTAAGATGGAGTTTTTAAATTAGAATAAAGTATTACAAATTTTTTATATGGTAACACACCTAAGGACAAGATTGCATCTTCTTCATCATTTCGGTTTATTATAATGCCTATTCAAAGAACGAGGTGTCAAATATAAAACAATGCTATATCTTATGTGTGAAACAGACAGAACCTCTACTACAACCAGAAGCTCTGCTTTCTGCGTTTGGATCTTTAAAACCCTAAAGAGAGAGACCTAGGTTAAACACACATCACGACAGGGGAACAAAGCGAATCAAATCTGTTGTGCAGCTGTAATTGATGACCTGCAGTGGTTCTGTCTGTTTCACATTATGGGTAATAACATTATACGATACATCTAGAGGAGTCATTGTTTTCAGTTTTTCAAAACAAAATTTTATTCATACATTCAGATCTGAAGGAGAACTCTTTTGAACACATGGGAATACACTTGGGAGAGATTGGTATTGTTCTCTTTCCTTGGTTTCTGTGGTTAAGTTTATTCCTAAGTTGTGGCTATGCAGCTATAACTATTTCAAGTCCTTTGACATTGGGACAAACTCTGAGTTCCCCTGGTGGATTTTATGAGTTAGGATTCTTCAGTCCTAACAACTCTCAGAATCAGTATGTAGGGATCTGGTTCAAGAAAATTACACCACGGGTGGTTGTGTGGGTGGCTAACAGAGAAAAGCCGATCACAACCCCTGTGGCAAATCTTACTATCAGCAGAAATGGTAGTCTTATTTTGCTAGACAGTAGTAAAAATGTTGTTTGGTCAACCAGAAGACCTTCCATATCTAATAAGTGTCATGCAAAGCTCTTAGATACAGGAAATCTTGTCATAGTAGATGATGTTTCAGAAAATCTTTTGTGGCAAAGTTTTGAGAATCCTGGTGATACTATGCTGCCTTACTCATCGCTGATGTACAACCTTGCCACTGGGGAGAAGCGAGTATTATCTTCGTGGAAAAGCCACACTGATCCATCCCCTGGTGATTTCGTAGTTCGACTAACACCACAAGTGCCAGCACAGATCGTTACTATGAGAGGCTCATCGGTTTATAAGAGAAGCGGTCCATGGGCTAAGACCGGTTTCACTGGCGTACCACTAATGGATGAATCATACACAAGTCCTTTCAGCCTTTCCCAAGATGTAGGAAATGGAACAGGGCTCTTCTCTTATTTACAGAGAAGTTCTGAACTTACACGAGTTATCATAACATCAGAGGGATATCTAAAGACTTTTCGGTACAATGGGACAGGCTGGGTTCTGGACTTTATCACTCCAGCAAATTTATGTGATTTGTATGGTGCATGTGGACCTTTTGGGCTGTGTGTGACGTCCAATCCCACAAAGTGTAAATGCATGAAAGGGTTTGTACCAAAATACAAGGAGGAGTGGAAGCGCGGGAACATGACTTCTGGATGTATGCGACGTACAGAATTATCTTGTCAGGCAAACTTATCTACAAAGACACAAGGAAAAGGTGTAGACGTCTTCTATCGTCTGGCCAATGTAAAGCCTCCGGATCTCTACGAATATGCAAGCTTTGTGGATGCAGATCAATGCCACCAGGGTTGTCTCAGCAATTGCTCTTGCTCTGCTTTTGCGTATATTACTGGAATTGGTTGTTTGCTTTGGAATCATGAGCTAATAGACACAATTAGATATTCCGTTGGAGGAGAGTTTCTTTCCATTCGTCTTGCAAGTTCAGAACTGGGTAGGGCTGAAAGACATTATCCCATAAAGACACATCATTTTTGTTTACGTATTTATTTCAACTGCAGTGTGGTTTTAACTTGTTGAAATTTTGTTTTGTGGTAAATCTCTCAGCTGGAAGCAGGAGGACCAAGATTATTGTTGGTAGTATCAGCCTTTCCATTTTTGTGATTTTGGCCTTTGGCTCATATAAGTACTGGAGATACAGAGCAAAACAAAATGGTGAGACACCGAATAACATAGTAGTGCTCTTTCTTTTCTTGTGATTTGTTGTTATCTCTATATCGTGATCAAATTTACACATAAACCTGCATCTGCTCATAAAGACTATGGTTGCACTTTTCTTTTAGCTTATAGAGTTTCTGTATTGCATATATATATTTACAAGAAGCTTGTCTATTTGAGCTTTAGCTTGTTATACTTCTTCAAATTATATACTAATTCACAGACATTTGTGACTAGTTGGGCCAACTTGGGCATTCTTCAACAATTCACAAGATTCATGGAAAAATGGTTTGGAACCACAAGAAATCTCAGGTTTAACATTCTTTGAGATGAATACCATACGAGCTGCTACCAATAACTTCAATGTCTCAAACAAACTCGGTCAAGGTGGATTTGGTCCAGTTTATAAGGTAAAAGAGAATTGGTTTTCTTTGCCCTTCTCTGTCATTCTTTGTAGTTTGTTTTGTGGATGACTGTTTGCAACTCTGCTTCTAGGGAACACTGTCAGACAAGAAGGATATAGCCGTTAAACGCCTTTCTAGCAGCTCTGGGCAGGGTACAGAAGAGTTCATGAACGAAATAAAACTCATCTCAAAATTACAACACAGAAACTTGGTTCGACTTTTGGGATGCTGCATTGATGGAGAAGAAAAACTACTAATTTATGAGTTTCTAGTGAACAAAAGCCTCGACACTTTTCTCTTTGGTATGCTCCTTGTCCTGTATTTGCCTCTCCATTTTTATTTTTCTTTCATCTTGTGAGAACTTTTCTTTCTTGCTCATTAAAATGGTTTTTCTTATTGGCTAGATTTGACGCTAAAGCTTCAGATTGATTGGCCTAAGAGGTTCAACATCATTCAAGGTGTTTCACGTGGGCTTCTCTATCTCCATCGTGACTCTTGCATGAGGGTCATACATCGAGATCTGAAGGTCAGCAACATTCTCTTGGACGACAAAATGAACCCAAAAATATCAGATTTCGGATTGGCTCGGATGTTTCAAGGAACCCAACATCAAGACAACACTCGTAAGGTTGTTGGAACTCTGTAAGTATCTATCCCAGTGACATGCTCAATCAAAGTATTAATTATGTCATGTCCACTTAGTTGACTGTTTGGGAATATGAACAGAGGATACATGTCTCCTGAGTATGCATGGACAGGAATGTTCTCAGAGAAGTCCGACATATATGCTTTTGGAGTTCTCCTGTTAGAAATCATAAGTGGGAAGAAGATTTCAAGCTTTTGCTGTGGAGAGGAAGGCAAAACCCTTCTTGGACATGTAAGACATTTGCTCTATCCTCCTAGTGTTTCAAATCGCAAATTCTTAAACTGGTGTCAATTTTTAAACTGTATATCAGGCATGGGAATGTTGGCTCGAGACCGGTGGAGTGGATCTATTGGATGAAGATATTAGCAGCTCGTGTTCTCCAGTTGAAGTTGAAGTCGCTCGATGTGTTCAGATTGGTCTACTCTGCATCCAACAGCAAGCTGTTGACAGACCAAACATAGCACAAGTAGTGACCATGATGACAAGTGCAACAGATCTTCCGAGACCAAAACAACCACTCTTTGCATTGCAGATTCAAGATCAAGAGAGTGTTGTGTCAGTCTCAAAGTCTGTGAATCATGTTACACAAACTGAGATATATGGGCGATAAAGTTTGCTTTATTATGTATTAACTGCAGACTGAAATGTAATACCAGCAATAGAGTGTAATCACTTAATTTAAATTGTACATTACGATAGTTTGGTTGTTAATAAATATGATGTTAAGAAAGCTTACGTAATTATACTGTTCGATAAAAACAAAAGGCTATCAATAGAAGAAGATGATAACACACCAAATCAAAAAAAAAAAAA
>Ga0041059_1001615_pt1 | contig 17685 bp, 6 predicted proteins | sample AraColnosormetaG_FD_56232 | JGI IMG/M metagenome (GOLD analysis project Ga0041059, IMG submission 56232) | Arabidopsis roots microbial communities from North Carolina, USA - Col MF nosort | ecosystem: Host-associated > Plants > Roots > Unclassified | place: USA: North Carolina | collected 2013-09-02
TATCTTTTTTTTTTTTTGGGGGTCAAACATTGAGTATCTTAGATTCATTTCTATATTCTAAAAAATTATAAACCGGTTAGGATCAAAACGATGGGCTTAACATAGCTCCATAGGCCCAATAGTAAGTTGTTCCCCTACTGAATTGAATTAGAACCAAATAAGTGCTAAACCAATGGTACAATTTTCAAAAAAATTCATCGTGAATACGGAACCGGCCTAATTAATTTACAAAACCGCGTCCGTCTTCAATAGTAATGGGCCTGCGAGGCCTTTTTATCCCCTTCTTAAAAAACGACGGCGTTACACTACTCTAATTCCGACTACGGACGCCGTGTCGGAGTCGTCAGATTCGAAAAACATACAAAACCAAGTCGAAGCTTTTAAAACCCTAAATCCCCAAATCGGGAACTGAGATTCCGATTCGAAGATGTCGTCGTCTTCTCCGAGTGGAAGCGGTAGTGATTTGACTGAGAGAAGAGGGATCCCTGCCGCCAAATTCATCCAAGATGTGGAGACTTATCTCTCTCAGTCTGGTCTCGATCCTAACTCTGCTCTCGCCTTTCACCAAGAAAGGTTTCTCCTCTTTCTAGTTCTCATTTTCACTCTGAAAGTCTACTCATTTATCTGAGTGTGTTCTTCTTAAGCTCAAATCCCAGATCTCCTACGGATTTATAATCAATTGAATCCAAAATCATTACTTGTGATTAATCCTTTATGGTTTCTCTTTCTATGGTTTTAGGCTTCAGCAATATAAAGTTGTTGAGATGAAGCTTCTTGCTCAACAAAGGGATCTTCAGGTTCACTTGTTTCTAGTTTATGTATGATGCTTTTAAGTTATCTCTACTTGATGATATCTCACTAGTGTTGGTAAATGTGTAGGCTAAAATCCCAGATATTGAAAAGTGTTTAGAGGTTGTTGCTACTTTGGAAGCAAAGAAGGGTACTGGTGAGGTTCGTCGTTGTTCATTTTCATTTTGTTTAGCTTTGATGTTATGATCAGTGTCTTGCTACTGTTTTTGAGATGGATTGTGAGTATATATAAATGTAGAAACATTGTTATTTAAACTTTTGAATCCAGAATCCAGAGTTTTTATTCCATAATGTTGAACTTTGTTGTGCTTTGATTTCTTACCAATCTTTGAATGCAAGCTTTTGTGTTCATGTGAAGATATTTTCTTTTCTCTTCTGCGCGAGTCAGTCTTACTTGCAACATTTCCTTAGAATCTCATAAGCCTACTTGCATTTGAAAGTCTGTTTTTGAAGATCGAGATTGATTGGTTGAAAAGACAATGTCGAAATCACTAATCAGAGTTCTTATTTATTCCTATGGCCCCTTAAATTAGTGTTAAGTGGTGTTTGATGGTGACAGCAGAACATGTTGAGTTCTTGCTTCACTGGAAGAATCAGTGAATCGCTGACACAGAGATTGTAGTGGGCACGATGTTTTGTCTTTCCTATATGAAAGTGTCTTTGGTTTTTAGACTTACTGTTGATTCTTGTGTTCTTCATCATTATTTTCTCACATGGAATTCTTCTTACAATGCAGGCGCTCTTAGCTGATTTTGAGGTGTCTGAAGGAATATATTCACGGGCCTGCATTGAAGACACAGACTCAGTGTGTTTGTGGTTGGGAGCTAATGTCATGCTGGAATATTCCTGTGAAGAGGTCCATTACCCTAAAAACATATTCTATTCGCTATTTTAAATCTCCGGGACCATAGAATAAGTTCTTATAATCTTTGTTGTTCCAACAGGCTTCAGCTCTTCTGAAAAACAATCTGGAAAATGCTAAAGCCAGCCTGGAGGTTCTTGTAGCTGATTTACAGTTCTTGAGGGATCAAGTCACAGTTACTCAGGTACAGAGATACTTGTAAATTTATCTCATTTCATTTGAGTTAGCCCCTAATTCGTGAGAAGTTACATATAAGTAGGGGCCTGATCTTACTTTAACATAACTGTTAATTATCAAAAACCCAAAATTGCAATTTAGGCAACCTGTATTGTAGATACATACAAAGATTGAGTAAAGAGTAGTCTCTGACTAGGACTTTTTGGTGATCGACAGGTAACTATTGCACGTGTTTATAACTGGGATGTTCATCAAAGGAGGGTTAAACAAGTTACCCCTACTGCTATTGCTGTTGCAGATTCATGAACTAGAGATCCAAATTATAATCGTGTGGGCTTAAACGAGGTAATATGATTATTTGGACACCTTTTGCCTCAATCAGGTTGTTTGTAACTCTTAATCTTTGCTATCTTTATGAAATTTGTGTTGCTGCGACAAACCTATGAATAGAACATTAGCATTGTTATCATCGCTTGCCTTCCGTTTTTCGCTACATACCTGTGGAGTTTTGAGATCAGCTTGTGTTCCCCGCTATTGAAGTATTACTTTTGTAAGGGATGTTAGAGATATATCAAACTATTTGCAGAATCTGGTGGTCTTGACTAATGTCCCAACTTCCAAGTGTTCAGAAGATATGATTCTAGAAGTAAAAGGATGAGAAATTACTAAAAGTCAAGTTGTGTCATTTTCTCCGAAATTTTTATGTTCAATATTGGTGACGGCTTATACTTTTGGTTAGCAAAAAGTGGAAATGGGAAACAAAACGTGATCAAATCGAACCTTTTTATCAGCTTTTCTCATTTGTGCATATGCATTTAAAGGAATGAGATTCATTTTCTGAATATAACATCTTTTCTTGTCACTGATACGACGTTTTATAGTAAATCTTTTGGGAGGATTTAACCAACCATTATTAAAACAAACTCTTATTTGATGATTTGGTCATGATCTTTGCCATATTCAAATACTTTGGGTATAGGTTATTTTAGGCATCAATTTGGGTATCATGTTCTGTGTAATTCCCTTTAACAAGTTGAGAGTATTATTTATGATCGTTTTGATAAAGAATATTAGTACGAGAGAGCAAACAAAAATAGGGCATTCATCAACGGATTCTGCTTCCACTGCCATAGAAAATGAACCTCTCAATTAATGATGGTCCATATTTCACTTATTGACTTTCACTTCTTCTTCTTTTTTGACAACTTTTTATTTGTTTATCAATTTTATTTCCTTATTTTTCCTCCAAACATTTCCTTCATATTTGGCCTCTTTTAAACCACTCTTTGCACCAATATTTTTTAAACCACTCTTTACACCATTATTTTGAAATTATCTAATATCTATGACACTAACTTGATACATTGTACATCTAATTTCCGGAAAAACACTTCTTCATGATTATATACGATCTCGACATTGATGTATATTAGTGGTTGGTTACAATAAAATAGTTTGGGAATACATGGACCATGAAGATTTAGGTGATAGTATATATGTTGATAATGACATGTAAATGCATTTATAGCTCTCCCACAAAAGACCATTTTTTGGGTCTAACAACTTTGATGTATATACGGACATGAAATTTCAACCCCTCATTACAATTCAAAGAATTCGTAAATTTTGGGGTGTTTTCCCTATTTTATTCAACGTTGGATGCATTAGACGTAGTTATGATTTGAATTGACTCAAGTTGACTTTCTTATAGACTTATACATACGATACTTTCATAAATGTTTACAATCAAATATGTAGCTATTACATAAGATCGAGATGATAACATCATTCGTAATTGTTAAGAGTCAAATATATCAAACATTATTCGATCGCATAAAGCATTGATTATGTTAATCTTGTCAATGACTCACTTCACTATAGTAAAATTAGTAGATAAACCAAACCTATTCAATCCGTACAATCAAGATAGAGATCTAACAATGCTATGAAGAAAATCGGTTATTTGATTTGGAATAACGATATATTCCGTATGTTTCATAATAAACATAGAAAGATAAAAATGGCGCAGAATATTTTAAAAATTTGTATTATTAGAATTTGGAAATAGAGATTGTAGATAAATATCGTAATCTCAAAATAGTAGTGTGAGAGAAGAGAGAAGCGTACACGGAAAAAGAGGGGGATTTTGGAGAAGCAAAGCTGTCTGTCCCCTCTCAGACTTATTAAAGTGGTTTTGTCTCTTTGTGCCCAAAATAACGCGTTTTAGGGTTTTGCGTTACAAATATTATTATTCCCATTTTAATCAAATCAACCATACTCATCTGTTGACTTTGACCTTTTCTTTTCTTCTTGTAATCTTCTTGGGACAAATTAAAACTATTAAATTGAAATTTTGGTTTCTAAAAAGTATAAAAAACTTTGCGAGCCGCAATCATCGGTAGATGTTCTCACTTGACAATTGTTTTTATAAGAAAAATTGATTTTCTAAGTCAACAGGTTGTTTTCCCGCCCTCCTGCATTTTACTCAGAACGAATCTTGACCTTTATTCTTCATTTTTTGTTTAATCTGCAAATCACAATAGTCGATAAGAGATCTACATTGTATTATTATTATTATTATTATCTATATAACCAATGACACTACTAGTATATCATTTAGAACTAGCTGATATCTACCAAATTCATATACAAATATCACACTTTGTCTAGACCATTTGTATATGTGGTTTGATTTAAGTTAGTATTCAGTTTCTTTTAAGATAGATGACTAGATCTGACCACTACCAATACATGTTCGAAAATTTGAGTAGTCTCGAAAATCTCTATGTTTGGTTTGCTCCGATGCCAGTTTCATGTAATCAATCATGTATATATATGATATATCCTTACAAATTTTTAAAACACCTGCTTTAGAACATATATTCATCGGAATTCATAGTCAACGAATACAGTTTACATGAGGACCTTATAATTATACAAATACACACATGGCTCACTTGGCTTGGACCGACGATAGCTAACTCTTTTGTCCTTTATTCCTTTCAACATGACAAGTGACATGACAATCTTTTTCAAAACTTTATAAATTTTAGCTTTATAAATTAATTTAAAAGCATTTGGGTTTTGAATTGCATTGGTCAAAGGATATTATATCGATATAGATAAGTCAGCAGCTCATTATATATAGTGAGTGATTGGTTCGATTTGTAGTGCTATTGCTAGATTATGATAAATAGATTTTACCGTAGATTTTTTTTTTGTAGGTGTATTTGTTGTAATTAGAGGTTTCTGACTATAACTAAAATTAAAATTAAAATATTAGTTCAATGTTGTGTATTAAGCTTTCATTATACAAATTTCTACAATCCTTACCATGCATCCCACATACCTATGCTGATGTTGGAACATGAATATACTTTACCAATTGACCTAAAAGGTTCTAGTCTATTTAAACTCCCATTGGGGGAGGCAGTTCAACCACATTTGTGGGATTGGAATAACCCTAAAATATTAGGGTGGGACATTATGCCACCACCTTCTCCTGATTTTATTTTTTACTATCATGCTCTAAGAGATTGTAATTGTAAAAGTTTACTCTCTATGGATCTAAAAATTTTGTTTTTTGGAATGCTGAAATTTTTGTATTAAGAATTAAATTGTGAGAAAAATACCTACATGTGATAACTTGCAATCGAAATCTGAAATTATTTAGGATAACTCGAGTGTAAAAGCTTGGTTGAATAACTGATGGTCAACACCTTTGACTTTTGACCACTTCTTCTCACCCATAATGAGATATATACATTTTCTTAGATCTGGTCTCGTGAACTTTAGCAGTTAGCTATCTATGATCCTGTGGTCAATCATACCCTTTGTCTTTATTTTATCAGCTTTGAAAGCACTACTTTTATTCGCAGTATAATATAAAAACACTACAAATCAAACTTAATTAACAAACCCCGATCTCATTCATCTCCCATGTGCACACACACATGTATACGACATACATGCTACATATCTAGCATATATATAAAATGCATAGTTTTGGAATGTAAGATTAAAGTCAGTATAGGAACTAAAATAGTATGTTTTTATATGACATAATGAAGTATCAGACCCTTTTCAGTCTAACTAATCGCACTACACTTGCATATGTTTGTGTGTGTGAACGATAATTAATTATATGTAAGTAGTGAAGATACAATACCTTTCTATTATATTTTTTAGTATATTTCTTTTCGAGAAAAGGAAAGAATAACCAATACTATAGATAATAATAATAATATATATATGTAGGAATCGGAGTCGTTGCATACACAGATGTTGATATGTGCGTATAAAATATAAATATTATACAGAAGGACCGAGTGATTTATTGTGGTAACAAGTATTGTATTAGCAATTTGGCGATTTCGAATTTTTAAAGTAAAACGTAAGAAAAGGGAGTGTGTGGACGTACGTCCTTAGTTTGCGGCTACTAAACTTTTTACGAGTGGACCATGTCAAACCAGTTCTTATATTAATGAGATTTGGTTTCCATTAATTAATTTCATTCATTAATTCATTGGTGTATATTATCACCTCAAGACGGCACATTACATATCTTTTCGTACAAAAGAACAGTGCACGCGTCTACACACACAACCTCACACGTCACGTACGTTTGGTACGTATGAAACACTGAAATGTACTTTTGAGACCCATGGTATGTATTAGCAATTGTGAGGTTTTGTACTTATGCGTGAAACAGAGAAACATACATTTTGAAATGGATCGATGGGAAGTATTAGCAATTGTGAGGTTTGGTACGTATGTTTGAAACACTGAAATGTACATATTGAATTAGATCAGTAGTAAGCATCAACAACATAGCATTTTTTAATGTCACTGGTGTTTCGGTCAAACCCGACTAATTCGAGGTTAATAACCCATAAATATTTTGGCAAGAGTTCTCATAAACCAGTCGCATCTAATGTATCCATACCAAAAAAGAGTCTAAATGGCCACACTACAACGAGTCAACGATTTTTTTTTTCAACTTTGAAGTGGAAACGTACCCATAACTTATACAAATTTACACCTTGAAACCAAGATCTTCAACCACCCTGCTACCTCGTGATGGTTTATAACTTTTTACAAATGATCATAGTATTAATTAGAAAAGTAGCATTTTATTATCTTTTGGGTTAAAAACTAACGTAGCATTTGATTTGATCACGCGTTTTTCCCATTTTCACTTCATTTTATCTACTAATTAATTAATCATTCATAATAATGGTCCAATATCATTCATCAACCTGTGAAGTTAAAAACAAAACAAAACAAAGTAACGTGCTTAGTCAAAACATAAAAGGTGAATGGCTTGAGTAGGAAGCAACCGACATGAGGGTAAGGAAAATAAAACAGCTAATAACGCGTTATAACCACACGTGCTTATGACAACCTTCTCTTTTGTGATATTTTGGCCGTTTGATCAACCACATGTCATATAAACAGCTGCTTGATATACGATTTTTACAGTGTTAGCTTTTGGATCGGGCCGGGTCGGATGGGTCCATGACCTTGACACTCCATTCTCATCAGACGCAAAAGGTTATATATGTTCTGAGAAAAGCGTGTAATCCCCACCTCGCAACAAAAGTTTTCAGGATATTGTAACGAAGTAAATAAAACTCAAAAATGGTAAGATACAAAGCTGTAAATCTTTTATACCACTTTACTCTTGTCACTAGCTTACCAATTTATCGATTGGTATTTGGTGATAATATTAAGTTTAGAACGGTACATTTAACCACAACGACAAGAAGTTATTAATCTGACTTTGCTTGTTACGTAATTGTGCATTTCATTTTCATATTGTTTTGATTTATTTTGCTTTGCTGATTAAAATAAAAAAAATTATGACAACATTTTAAAATCATCATTGATTTTGTTTCACTGCATTTATTATATACCATTTCACATACATATGACCATTTGTTCAACTATAAGTATAGGGATGGACATTCAGTTATTTGGGTTTCCGGTTTCGGTTTTTTGGTTTATAGAAAATAGATCCAATTCGGCTTAATATTATAATTCGGTTAGTGCATATGGAAACAAAGTTATATTTTGGTTATGTTTTTGACAAACAAATCATAAATAGCTTACTATAACTGATTGTAGTTATAGATTGTAGTCTTGTAGATTATTAATAATATAAGCTCTTTAATGAATTTTGGCTAGTTTGGTTGTTTTATATAGTTCGAGCTTGGTTCGATTCAAAATTGGGTTATTCGGTATAGAATATTTTTTCTTCCATTTAAATCAAACATAATTTGGATCGGGTTAGAGTAGACTTTTGGTTCGGATTCGAGAAGTTTGGTTCGGCTTGAAAATTTGACCTAGCTCTAACTATAACTATTTGAATCGTTTTAACCAATTCCTAATTTGCCATAGTATGTCGAGTTTTTGGTTTGTAATTTTTTTTAAAAATGATTCCAAAAAAAAAATGAATAGTCGGATTAATATTATAAATTAACAAAATAAATAGAAATGATGGTGGAGGCGTGGAACAATAAATAGTTAACGAGATTTGATGACCGATGACTTGTCGGAGAAGAAGCAAACTCTCTGCTGACGTATGCTTTGTGTCAGCTTATTTTCGAAGCTTCTTTCTTACGCGTTATTCCTTATTTTTAATTGTTTTTTCATTTACTTTCCTAAATTTACTGTTTCTCAATCTATTCAATTTATTAGCTTAAATTTCCACTAATTTTGTCTCTTTCTGTTGGTTTTATCTTTCCCTCAGAGCACATTTTCCATCTTATACTCTCTATCTACATGAAAGTATGTGCTCACGCTGTTTCCATAAAGGAATATTAATTTTGTACAGTATAAAATCCGTTAAAAGTTTCACACTAATGAATACTACTATCTTCTCTCACATTGGAAAATGCGCTAAAATATAAAAGGAGTTAATAACTGCGTGTTTATCACTAGTGAGTTTGTAATAGTTATTGTGGTGATTAATCTAATTATAGTTGGTCCTTGATTTAATCTTAATTAAGAAAAGAGAAATTAAGTATTGCAAGTGTAATATGAAAAGAATCGGCGACAAGACGTTCAAGTCAAAATAGAATTAGGCTAAATAAGTATAAAATTTTACGTCAGGAGAGGATCACGAAAAAAAATCTTTCCCCTTAAAAAAACAATTACAATTGTATTGGAAAAGACAAGTTGTCGTTAAAAGTTAAAAATCAAACAAAGCCGCGAGGAGTTTAAAATTGAAAACGAAAAATAAAACAAAAAAGAGTACTGTAATAATCAGATGCGTCAGACCCACACCTTTTGGTTTCGTACGTGTCTTCCCTTACGCGCCTATCCTCGTATCCCTTGGTCTCTTACCGTTTTAACCGGTTATTTCTTTGTACTAATACGCGTAAAAAACAAGAGTCTTGCTAAAAGATCATTTGAGTTCATCAAATTCTGTTACGTTATTTGAATTGATACGAAAACTATTTAAGAAATTATGTTCTAAAATTCTAAATAACCTGTTTATACTATACTTTCCATAACATACAAAAATTTGCTCAAATACTAAGAAATTCTCTCTTAGTAACTATGTCCAGCCATACTTAGGCTATGAATGATAACCAAAACTGCATCTAAAACCGTACCGCAACAGTGCTGTAACAGTATCAAAATCTCTACATATACATATGTATTTATGTATTTTCATTACTATTTGAACCGCACCGCACTTCTCCCGTACCGCAAAACGCAGTCACCATTCGGAGCCTTAATATTTAATCGGCTTTCATGCTCAAACGTTATGACGTAAAATTTTAAAAATTCACAAAATGAGACTGTTTATTAGTCTCCTCAACTATACTTTAGTTTGGCCTGATGTCTACAAATTGTAATCTAGTTAATAGTAAGATTTTGTTTGTTTAAATTTTTTTTATTTTTTTTTGCATATATGGTTGTGAGTTAAATGCCCATATGATATCTATCAAAAGTATCTTTTCTAATTTCGCCCCCTTTACAATTATGAAATATACAAAACGTATATATTTTTCTGATTATGATGAAATAGTTGAACTATTCGAAAGCTCATAAACGGTAACCCATCCATATATAGCTTATATCACACACTAATCATTGGAAATAGTTAATTTTGCTCACGTTCATAGTAAAAATGAAATGTAACAAAAAAAAAATGAAATGTAACGAACCCGAATTATATTTGGACAAGAAAAAGTCAAGTTAGTATTCAAGAATTAGAGACCAAATTGTAACAAATGCCGTTTGGAGACACGACACAATGTGGGAATAAAGAAGAAAAAAAACTGCAATGAAGTGAAGGGACAAAAATTAAATGCTCGGCAGAGGACGGCACCGTCTTGATCCATTCACAACCGTACGCCACACACCCCTCACCGGCGTTTACCGGTGACCAGTGTTTTCTTTCTTTCTATTATATTTTAATTCCATTTTTATTTTATATTCTTTTGCCCGCGTAAATGAGACGAAATAATAAATAATTATTATAAAAAAAAACAAATGGGAAACCTCCTAAATCCAAGCTGTTTTCCAGAAGAACCCAAAACTCCACAAAAGTTATATTCACACCTCTCTCTTATCTCAAAAATCTTATAAACCATTACAAAATAAAAAACATATAATCACCCAGAAAGCTAAAGAAAAGTTTTCCTTTTTTCCCCTCACGAAATCTCAGAGAAGATGATATATATCTATAAAAGTATCATCTCATAGATTCCATCTTTTCTCTATTACATGGAGAAGAAAAAAGAAGAGGATCATCATCATCAACAACAACAACAACAACAAAAGGAGATCAAGAACACAGAGACAAAGATCGAGCAAGAACAAGAACAAGAACAAAAACAAGAAATCTCTCAAGCATCATCATCATCAAACATGGCGAATCTAGTTACGTCATCAGATCATCATCCGTTGGAGCTAGCTGGAAATCTCTCAAGCATCTTCGATACTTCATCTTTACCTTTTCCTTATTCTTATTTCGAAGATCACTCTTCTAATAATCCTAATTCTTTCCTAGACTTGCTCCGACAAGATCATCAGTTTGCTTCTTCCTCTAATTCCTCTTCTTTTTCATTCGATGCCTTTCCTCTCCCCAATAACAACAACAACACCTCTTTTTTTACGGATTTGCCCTTACCTCAAGCTGAGTCATCAGAAGTCGTGAACACAACACCGACTTCTCCAAACTCAACCTCAGTCTCATCTTCCTCCAACGAAGCTGCAAATGATAACAACAGTGGTAAAGAAGTTACTGTTAAAGATCAAGAAGAAGGAGATCAACAACAAGAGCAAAAGGGTACTAAGCCACAGTAAGTTATTCATTAACCCTCTATTTTAATATTATTTGGTGTTGGATTTTTATTAATTATTGTGAGTTTTCTTTTTAAAGGTTGAAGGCAAAGAAGAAGAATCAAAAGAAAGCTAGAGAAGCTAGGTTTGCGTTTCTGACGAAGAGCGATATTGATAATCTTGACGACGGTTATAGGTGGAGAAAATACGGCCAAAAAGCTGTCAAAAACAGTCCTTATCCCAGGTATAAATACATATAACTCTGTATATACATATATATTGCAGCCCTAGCTAGATCCATTTAGACCATCAGACCATGCTCACTATATATGCATGTGTTTACATATACTTTATATGTAAAGATATTTATATGCATATCTACTTTATATGCACATGTAAGTATATTTCGCTAGATCGGGTTTATCCAATTTATGGATCATCCACTTCTACATATTGTACATATGCATGTTCATTCAGATATTGATATACATAACACACCATATCTGTAGTCATATATAATTTTTTTATATATTTAGGTGTGTGTAGAGTAGCCCTAGATTCAGTGTTCTCTATATATGCAGAGTCTAATATGCATATAACATGACCCTATTCAATCATATATATGTACACTATATGTTAATATAGACGACTGTATATACCTAATACGCGTTTTTGTAGGGTCAAAAAAACGTTTGAATTTTTGTTTTCGAGAATATCTTTTCTTTGGTTCCATTCCATGAGGTTTCTATGTTTTGTGTTATTCTTCCCTTGATTTATGTTGCTTGTGTCGGAAGATTTCTGTTTCATCTTGTTCCAAACTTCATCTCAGATCTCGAGATCTTCTGTATCTCTGTATATCTTCCATGTTTCAAACTAAAATAGATTAGAAATTTGTTGAAAATGTATTAGTACTTAATTTATTTATTTTTCCTGAAAATACAGAAGCTATTACCGTTGCACCACAGTGGGTTGCGGAGTGAAGAAGAGAGTGGAGAGATCCTCCGATGATCCTTCGATCGTCATGACAACCTACGAAGGTCAGCATACCCATCCTTTCCCCATGACGCCACGTGGACACATCGGAATGCTCACGTCACCAATCCTAGACCACGGTGCAACCACCGCGTCATCATCATCATTCTCCATCCCTCAGCCACGTTACTTGCTGACTCAACATCACCAGCCCTACAACATGTACAACAACAACTCTCTAAGTATGATCAATAGAAGATCATCCGATGGCACTTTCGTAAATCCAGGTCCATCATCATCATTCCCCGGCTTTGGTTATGATATGTCTCAAGCTTCTACTTCAACTTCTTCTTCCATTAGAGATCATGGATTGCTTCAAGATATTCTTCCTTCGCAGATCAGATCCGATACTATTAACACTCAAACCAATGAAGAGAATAAGAAATGAAGAAGTTTTTTTTCCCGGGGCAATTGTTTTTTTCTTTAGGCCGGATCCGGTAGGTAGGTTTCATGAGGAGTTTTTGGTCGGTTTAGGTAAACCGATGTTGATGGCTTTCTAATGTTTTTTTCTTCATTACATTTAGCATCGGTTTTGTTTCATCACCACGAAATAAGCAATCGACGCTAAGTTGGAACAGAGGTTTATGTAGCATATGTGATATAGGTATAACTTCATTTTTTGTTTGAGTATTAATAAAGATGTATCGTTAACTTTTTATGACTTCGGAGAGAGAAGAGTTTAATCTAGTTATATAGTATGTATTTAGTTGTATTATAGTGTTTCTAGACCATCTAATTTGTAATCATGCTATCACTAGCCCGGCTCAGAATCTTACATTTATTTTATTTTCATATATCCATCCTAATCGATGTAGATTTACATAACATACAGTATACACAAAGATACTTCGAGGTTTGTTGCTATTCAATCATCTATATGCTTACCATTGCTCACAACAAATATATTATTCTACAATCATGTATATTCCTTATAGTTACATATATTAACTTGATCAGTTTTTGTATTATAGTCATCAAGATGCAATGCCATCACACAAAACAAAATCTTATATGACCTAATGTGATCCTTGGCTAGATTAGATATAAGATATTTGAAAGTAAATTAATACTTTATTGGACGTTCATATATATTCTCAATTTTCATAACTACAGTAATTTCACATCATACTATTCATAAGTAAACATATATACCATAACGACATCTACATATAACTTTTAAAATGATAACAAAAAGCCTAAATAAGAAAAAAAAATATTTCATATCTATGAATCAGTCATATAGGTGCTAAAAATGTTAGCTTTATATTCTCATCTTTATATAAAGATTCATAAAGAGAGAACTTTTAGTCTTAAACTCAAAGTCTCCTTTATAGTTTTCTTCACTGCGACTTTTATGTTAGTCTTCAATCATCACAAATAAAATTCAAAAAGACTTTCAGGATTAATGAGCACACTGTTTATATCTACATGCGTACTTGACCCACCCATTACTTAGTTGTAGTCTTGTAGATATGGTCATATGGACCATATTTAATTTTTGACATTATCAACATATCCTTTCTTTAGTTCTCCTTTTTTCAAGTATTTTAATTACAAGATAAAAATAAAATGAATTGGACTGTTATGGTATGTAACTATGTATAATTATACTTCGTTAAACTTCATTTTAATGTAACTCATCCTTTGACATTAGTTAACACACACACACAAACACACTAAAGATATATCATAAAGTTGATGTATGGAGGTATATATGCGTGCATATATGCTTTAGGTCTTTTTCAGGAAGCCGATAGCTACGCAAGTCATGTATGGCTGATATTAAATATAAAAGTAAATGAAAAAAGGCATAGAGTTAGTAATGTCCATAATGGGCTGTCTTTTAATCACTAAAAAAATAGAAACAGAAGGAGTTCTAACAGGCTACTCATCAACCCTATTCCATCACCAACTAAGTATCAAAACAAAGCATGCTTTTTGTATTATGGAGAGTTATTACTTATTACTAATGTGTTCCTTTAATCGCACCATCCCCGTAAAGTTACACACATATACAAAGTTACAAACAGACACAACACACCCTTGTACACGTATAAGTTAGTCCATTTAAATGGTGACAGCAAAATAAGTAAAAACAAATACGTTAGTTCGTTTTTTTTTTTGTTGTTGTAAAATTGAGAGTTTTATATTGATCCCTTAAATTATGACATAACCACAATAAGGACATTTGTTCATGTCTTAGCTACAAACCATCTTCCATAAATTCTTGATCCCTTAGGTCAGAAGAAGACTCAATGCCATAACTTGAGAAAAATATACATTTGAACTAATAATTGTAGGGTTTTATCTCAAAGGGAACCAGCATAGACGCGCCTCGGTTAGAACCTCATTAGATGTGTCATTGCCAAGATAAGTTTTGTTCAACACAAACCTCTTATATCAAAACAAAACCGATTTACTTGATGCATTTTCCGTTGTAGGACTGTATACCAAAATAATAACTTTAACATATTCAAAACTTGGCATTCCAAATAAGAACTTAGTCAATTACCTTATAACTTAAAACTTAGAAATGGAAACATGGAAAAAAAAAACTAAAACTATTAATGGTAGTGACCGCGCTAACGCATGACCCCTCTGCCACAAATAATAACGCATGCTCTCACAGTTGAGGAGACCTTAAGGATTAAGCTAAGCACCCTTCTTTTATGTGCAATGTAGGCCACTCGTCTTCTTGGTCGCAAGTCGACCCCGTCCAGGTAAGTGATTCTCTTCGACGGTCCACATCTTCTCTTAGTCGTTGCTTCCTTAATCATTCTTTCAGGTCTAAGTGGACACATCTCACTCACATGTTGGTCTCTTAAAGACGAAATGAGTTTTGTGTTCTAGACATGGGCCATACGTTCTCTAAGCCCATTTGAAGTGCATTTTACATACTATCAAGTATCTATTGTTCTTACCTTTTTTAAAAATGGGTATCTATAGCAGTCCACCTATACTATACACGTTCAACTAGGATTACCCTCTACGTTCACATCCCGTCCCGTCCCACTCCAGTCCGCTCACGTTCTGTATTTAAATGGGACATATATATGGGATATGTTTTTTTATTCCCAAAATTTCCGTCCGCATCCCATTCCGACAAATTCTCGTTTGCCCACCCCTAATTGAATCCATAATCCCCAAATTCCTCCAAATTTTTCGATTTTCTCAAAATTCAAGAGCCCTGCACTTTGAAAATTCAAAAATTTCCACATTTAAAATCCAAAAAAAGTAATCAACAAAAGGGGGCGATTATAATGACTAATAGCAACCTAATCGTCACACATGAAGCACAATGCGACTCTAAGTATGAGCAAAATCAAAAATAAGCAAGGGTGGTTCAAAAATATTTCAAATATGAAGATAATTTCGAGAACATACCTTGGTTGTTTTTGGGAGTAGACGCAGATGTAGGAGATGGGGCAGGAATTAATCAGAAGAAGTAAAAATTTCGAGTCTATAGCATAAAAAAAAATTGTGTAAAAAAACATAAAATAAAGAGAGTGTGTGAGAGAGAAGAAAACGAGTTTTGAGGTAAAAGTAGAAGAGGAAAATGTTTTCTTTTTTTAAACTACACCAAAGGGAAAAAGTTGACTTACCTAGGTGTCGCCTACGGTCACGTCTATCCCTGGCCGAAGAAGGATGGCTTCGGAGTTTCCATGACCGAAGGCTATGACAGAAGACCCTACTTTAAAAATCAGAATTGTTTAGCTCTAAACTCCACCATCTTTATGAACAAACATATGACTCGATTTCCTCTTGTTTTTGCTTATAACAAAACAGATCACAACTATGGTATATTTTATCACCCGTGGAAGATTCGTTATATACAAATGTAATCTCTTACAATGGAATAAAATAATTAACTAGTCACCTCAACGGAAATCCTTATTACGAGAACCTCTCAATTGCGAATAAAAATAATTGACTCGTATTCTTAAAAGAATGTTAGTTATACTTATACGTAGTTACGTGCCATCTACGTCTCGTTTAACGTATTGATCTGTTACATTTTCTTTTAAGCTAACATACCATTTTTTTTGCTATCTAGTTGCAACATTCAATCTGTATTTGTTTTCCAAATACATAGATATAATGGATTAATTGGAACTTGGTTAGGTTACGTATATAATTAGAATTTAGAAACATGAAAATTAGTGTATAATTAAGTATAAGAGCATCTCCAATGCCCAACTTTATATTTTTCTCTATTTTAGAGAAAATATAGATGGTTTTGCTCCATTGTATGACTCTAAAATAGAGTTAACTCTAAAATAGAGGAAAAGTGTAAAGATTGTTCTTTTTTGCTTTATATGAAGAGGAAACGTACATTTTTGTTTTGGTCAACTAGTAGATAGTACTTAGATCATCATTAAGTACTAAAAAGAACTTTGACCAAAATAATAGTACTAAAATAGTCTCATAGGAAAACTGGGAAGAACCTGCTATAAGAAAAGCAAATTAATCTTAAGTTATATATCACTTTGATCTATAAGGAAATGTCATTCATTTTCTTTAGTTTCTTCATATTTGAAGACCCAAGAACTCAGTGAGGATGCTAAAAAAGTCTCGAATTTAATTGATTATTTTCTTTACACACATTTCAGTTGGCAATAAAATTCGGAAAATTAAATAATGAAAAAAGGGAATTAGAGGGTACAACCACAAAACAAGAAGAAGCAACAGACCGTAGCAGTGATAGCTAAAGATTCAATGATTGAGACAAAACTCCACAAAAGATCATCAACTATGGAGAGATCACCCGACAAGGACAACAATCTCATGTTCCAACCAGAGCTCAGGGATGAAAGATTCACCTCCGGCCACCGGAATGCCCACGATGACGACAGGTACGATGGTAGATCCATCAACGTCCATCGGGAAGCTGACATCACCAATTTTTGCTCTCTTCTTCTTCTTCTTCTTCTTCTCTGTTTTCTAGTTTTGGGTTCTTTTGGTTCCGAAATTATTAGGAGAATCTTTGTTTTGTTTTGCAAGAAAAATAAAAACAAAAGATGAAAGTTTGTTTATTACAAATAATGATGTGAGTCACTGTTTCTGATGACAGGTGGTTTTGATTTAGAGGTCATTCTTTTAATAATTTTCTAATGTTTAACGTATCTAGTCGACAAAATATCTTAAGTTAGTAGGACCAGATTAAAATTCCCACAAAATGCTGATATGTATGATCCGTTTTGGATATTTGGATATCCAATAACGTTGAATATAATGAAGAGTGGAATTACGTATTTATCTTGAACAGAATAAATGAAAAACTATAAATTTATTATTTTATAAGATTCAAAATAATTTATTCAAACATTATATAGGAAATATTAACGTAAATAAAATAAATTTGTTGATATCAAGTAGGTCTTGGACTACTGCTACATAAAATCTTGCCATTTTCTTATGTCACCAACAATTGGTCATTTGGTTGTACTGGTTTTTTTTTTTTTTTTTTTTTTTTTTTTTTTTTTTTTTTTTTTTTTTTTTTTTTTTTT
>Ga0041059_1001614_pt1 | contig 17683 bp, 12 predicted proteins | sample AraColnosormetaG_FD_56232 | JGI IMG/M metagenome (GOLD analysis project Ga0041059, IMG submission 56232) | Arabidopsis roots microbial communities from North Carolina, USA - Col MF nosort | ecosystem: Host-associated > Plants > Roots > Unclassified | place: USA: North Carolina | collected...
TTTAGCATTATTGTTTTTGCCCTTTCCATAACATGAGTAATTATGTAACTGATTTCCACCAATCAACTTTAAAGTATTTACGAATTTAGTCGACCAATCAACAGAGCATGGACTAACTAACTAATCACAGTTCTAAATTTAGAATAAGAGAAGACCAGAGACTGAAAATACCTTCTGTTTCAGCAGCTGTGGGTATATCATCTTTAGTAACAACAGGTTCTATAGATTTCTTAACCAGAAGTTGCTTCTTCTTTATCTCAACCCGTCTTTCGATATTGGCAACGTATGGACATGTGGAACAGAAGAATCTCGAACTCCCACCTCCCTCGTAGCGCAACAGATTCCCACATGTGGGACAAAACTCCATCTTCCACCTCACCGATCAATTCGCTGCAAAATCATCCCCCACAAAAATCAATTCATAAAACTATGATATAGACAGATATATAGAGACAGAGAGAGGGAAGGGCTGTTTTTAATACATTGTTCTACTGTGTTCGTGTAACAACCAGTTTTTACTTTAATAGCAAGGCAGGTCATGAAGTAACTTATAATTCAAGTAATCCATTCTTAACCGGAAATAACCAATACTTTTCCATAAATTCAACTTTACATTCATTAGACTTTGGTTTAATAATGAAACCAACTCCAAAATCTAGCAATTTAATAATACCACAATTCAATCCACTGACTTAATAATTCGATCCACTAATCCAATCTATACTCACGAGTGACGACCACATTCTAAACCAACAATTCAATTTTTATTGCCAAGATTGACCACATTTTCAATAGAATATACATATTTAATCAAGTGTGGTGAAATCAACAAACCCAATAGCGAAGCTATTGTTCATACATAAACACAAGCACGAAAGAGAGTTTCTGTAACAACGTTTTGACTTTTGACAAATTTGCATACAGAGTCAACAAAAAGTCGAGATCTTTGTGTAACCAAAAGCATAAGAACCAATCAGAACAGTTAACAATAAAAATGATTAAGCCAGAAAACCTAGAACACAAATTCGTGAAACCCTAAATCTCAGAACAAAATAAAGATCGAATTCGCAAGATTGAACAGATCGACATCATATGAGATCGAAATGATTAAAAAATCGAGCTTACCAGGCGATGCGGGTGGTGTTGGTTACGGAGATTGCGGACGAGACGGCCTAAAGTGGCGGTCTCAGCGGCGGCGATAGATGGAACCTTTGACGGCGATAGATGTAACCTTTGACGGCGAGAGATTGATGTTTGTTTATATATTAAGGCCCATTTGTTTAATTCTCTGGGCATTTAGGCCTCTTTTTATGCTTCTTCTTCTTTTCTTGAGTGTCTTAGGGGTTGATTGGAACAAAAATTAAAAGCCAAAAATTTACTAATCCCACTTTAAGGACTTTATTTAATTTAAAAGCTTTTAAAGTCTATGATTCATAGGCAAACCGACATTTTTGAAGTATCCAAGGAATCTGAGGTAACTGGTTTATTTTATTCTTTTTTTTTTTTCACATAAAAGTTTTTTTTATTAAAAGCATAACATCTTACAATACTTCAAGTACAAAGAGACAAACGCTCAAACCGGTTATTCAAACCCGGTATCAGAGACGGCAAAAAGAAGCCCATTACAAACATAAGCCCAACAATTCATGAAACCACTGGTTGAAGGAAGAGTCGATCATGTCCAGCACAGATACACGTGTCACGAAAGGAGACAATGATGATAACACGTGAGACGTCGGAGTTTTAGGTCATCGTCGGTCAGCCGACATAGTTTGCAACCGAAAGGAATTCTTAGTCACCGGAAAAAGTCGTAACGAGCATCAATACATCAAGGCTCAACAATATCCGATGAACATCACCACCAAATTCAGAGAATCCCAAACAAACTTCGCCGTTAGATCTGCAAAATTGAAATCTTCCATGGATAAACGCAGTTCATGAATTCCGGGATCATCGACTTAAAAGATAAGCTGACAAGGCTTCCATTATTAAACCTAAAAAACAGGAAAGATAAAACGATTCACATGCTTTGGTAAGAAGAAATTAGCCTCAATTACGTTAAAATCAATCCAACGACAACTCCAATCCGCAACTTCAAATCCGATTTTTAAAATTGAGAAAATTAGCTTGAAAATCGAATTAAGCTCTTTAAACAAAGAAGGATCAGAGAATTATGCAGTCAAATCAAAGGATTAAAACGCAAACTAAATCCAAACAAACTAAAGCAAAATGAATCGAGAGAAAACGAAAATAAAAACAAAACCCCAAAGCCAGCCAACCGTCGCTTAAGAAGCCGACGGATGCCAGAAGCAAGCTGACAAACGCTGTGAAAAGCATTGACGGACGGCGGATCGGACATCTCTGCTAACAAAGCCAGATGATGCCGTGAAAGAAGCTGACCAACTACTGCATGAGAAGCCGGTGGATGTCAGACTCAAAGCCAGCGTTAAGAAACTGGACGACGTTAATGGATTTTGTGGAACATCAAAAGAAACTTGGATGTGGCTCTCTCTCTAAAAGATATTAGAGAGATAAGAGAGAGAACTCTCTCACACTCCCGGATGATGGAAAATAAATTAACTGCTTTATTTTATTCAATTCAGGTTCAGTTTTTTAAAGTCACAATGTGAGACTTTTTGGGCTATAAAACAAATAATAAAATAAAATCTGTTTTTCTTTTTTTTTTCTTTTCGTTTTCTCCATGACAAATGAAAAACAATTTCTCTATCAATAAGTAATTTAACTCAAAAATATTTTGATTAATTAATAATCATCTTTCTATTTTCACTTTTTAGAGATCCAGTTTTCATTATTTTTTTGCATCAATTGCATCACAGTGATAGTTCATTGATCCAAAACACCTAATCAGATCTTTATATGGATTAAATATATTTTTTATTTACTGAGATTTGAGTATATTTATCTATTTATTTTATTTTGTATTTTTCTAAAACTTATAATAAATTAATTTTGTTAGTATATTATCACAAAACTCATTTTCAAATAATTCACAATTCTAAATATATATTGTAAAAATAATAGTAACAGTTTCTACAGTTTTTAGTTCCAATCATACTTTAACAGCCAAAGTTTTTAAAGTCAAAGTCTTTACAGCCAAATTCTCTACAACCAAAATTTCTATAGTCAAAGTCTGTATAGCCAAATATAACAGTCGTTACCAATCGACCCCAAATTTTTTAGTATTTCGGCTTTGTAAAATTTCTTGAAAAGTAACCACTACTTCACTTAACGATAGAAGTTAGAACGATCAAGGCATAAAAACCGGAACCAAAGAACCAAACCAAACCAAGCTGAAAAAGGGTTCCGGTTCGTATCAAGATACCACTAAATACTCCTGTTGAATCTCAGTCAAACTATCCATTGGATATTGGATATTGGATATACGGTATACGCAAACCGAAACGGATATCTATGGATACCCAAATCGAACCAAAAAATATTTGGTCAACTCTATACAAAACTACATCTAAGCCAATACATTTTTAAAAAACCTATCACCCAAAAAAGTTTTGTTAATTTTTTAATATTTTGGACCATTATTATTTTGGTAAAAAAGTTTCGGATATTTTTCGTTTCTTTTTTTGGTATTTTGAGTAAAATGATCAAAACCGAACCGATATCTATTAGAATTTGGTAATTTGTCGGCTCTCTTTCTAAGTATCTGAACCGAACCGAAACTTTTTTGGTTCCCTTATGGATCCTAAGAGGCTAGAACAGCATAATCAAACGCCCAAGCCTAATATTTATGTATTAAATTATTATAATAATAATTCAAATATTCGAATTATTACATAAGTTTTACCAAAATATGCAATTAACAAAAATAACGATAAAAAGATACAACCGCAAATAATATTAATAAAAAGTTACGATAAAAAGATACAACCATTCAGAATCAAATAGATACGGCTATAGTTACACAAGTATAACTGTCCGAAAACATAACCATAAATATTTTAAAAATATTTGACAAAAAAAACACGACCGTAAAACAAATTTTAAATATTTTAATGAAAAGTTGCGGTAAAAACGCAACCGTTTAGAAATGCAAAAGACATTTATTGAGATTGTTATTGCTATTAGATTCCAAAAAACTTTGGTTAGATCAAGAATTAGAGCAATTTCTTTCATATTAAAATGATGTATGTAAGTATGTTTATAAATAGTTTAGAGAGTAAAGAATTTGGAGCCATTTTCCAGATTATCATTTTTTAATTCATCATAAAACAAATAATATGTGTGAATGAACAAAATATGGTTAGGAAGAAAGACAAATATATAGAGTTCAAAAATCATAAACATTTAAATAAACAACTTTGTTTATACGGAAAGTAGTGAAAAGAAATGCAAAGAAATATAATGTAGAGACGTAACTTTAAATGAATATATGCAACAATAAAGACACAATCGCAAACTGAAAAGATACAATTGTATTTTGAACAAATATAACTATCAAAAAAAAAAATCGTAAATATTTTAGCAAAATGATGCGATAAAAAAACACAACCCTAAACTGAAAAGATATGACTGTAGTTGAAAAAACATAACTGTCAAAAAAGATAACAATAAATAATTTAACGAAAAGATGCAATAAAAAGCCACAACCGTAAATATTTTAACAAAAAATTGCGATAAAAAGACGCACGCAACCATTTATCTGCGAAAAGATACTATTGTAGTCAAACAAAATAACATTCAAAAAAATATCATAAATATTTTAACGAAAAAATGTGACAAAAAAAACAGCCGTAAAAACATAAACGTATATATTTTAACGAAAATTAGGATAAAAAGACGCAACCGTTTCAGAAGTGCAAAAGATATTTGTTCAAATTGGTATTATTATTAATTACGGTAATTAAATTACCTATTTTCGATTTACGTTAGAGAAGGTTTTTCTTCATTTCTGATATTGTTTCCAAAATGACGGATCTTTAGAAATGGTCCAAGTGATATCGGTATGAATCTCTTTATTTTCTGGTAGAGTATTATATGGAGAATATTCTAAGTATCATATATCAAAGACGTAGAGATTTTAAAGTTATACAATAAAGCAAAAGCCATATGATTTATGTAAAATATCTGTTGCGCAAAAAGAAATAGATGTCAAGGCCATGACTTTTAACCATATTGTACATCACAAACTCTAATGAGGCGTACTTGTATTTTTCTTTTTCATACCAAATGCTTGGCTTTTGCTTTCTGATTCATCACCATCCTCATTGTCATCACCGGCATTCTTACTAGAACCAGCAGATTCTGCAACCAATCTTGCATTTTTTCTTTTCCCTGCAGCAAACTTGGCTTCTAGTTTCTGATCGAGAGGGTCGTCTGAGGGTCTACGCTTTTTTTGTCGTGACACTTGAGCACCAAGTCCAAGCCTAACATAGAGGTTACAACGATACTTATATTCAGCTTCCGTTTCTCAAACAAAATGCCAATTAACATGTAAAAAGATATTTGCGTTCATCTGTGTGGCCGTTCTTCTTGTGCAATCTCAATAGGATCATCCTCTGTGGGCCTAGTCATATTGGCAACCTACTTCTCAGCCTGCAAAACGCACAAACTCAAAGCAGTGAGATTGAAACCAAATTATATGAACGCAAGTTAGCAACTTACAAATATATCTCATTGCTAAAAAAGAATATCTAGATTTTAGCTTTGATTCAAGGATTTTTGTGCTTCAAGGAGGAAAAAATCTTACAAGTTTAGTTGCCTTGTCTGTTTTAAGAATCTGTGTTGGTCCCTTCTTCTTTTCCGTTTCCGTTGTCATTGCTACTAGAGTATCACCACCACCCAAGTTCCTACAGTCCCAGAAGTGATATGCTTACTTCACTTACTGCAGTAAGACAAGTTCATAGGCGAGTTTTTCAGTAAGCTCTTATTAAATAGTAGTATTATTGGCCAATCACTAGTTGAATGCAACAAGTTAACCCAAGAAGTTGTTATAGTTTCGAAGACAAAAGCAATGTTCGTGCTCTTTTCACAAACTTTTTGAATTGGTCCCTAAACCTAATCCCTAATGAGAGAATAGCAACAAGTGAAGATTTTTGTGGTTTAAAATTCACTATAAAAAAAACTCCCCACTGAAATTATGTGACACAACTTCATCACAAATGGAATCAATTCTACTACCTAAAACATCACAACACGCTCCGATTAATTTAGGTGAAGTCTCTAGGAGGTAAGACATCGTATAGAGAATGAAGCTTAACGCGGATCAACGACGATCTTAATCTGCAATGGTTTAGATTAACCGATCAAGATTATTATATTCCAATAATAATCCATGATTTAATCTAATAACCAAATTTTAATCTCAATTAAATAATTTGGTATATTTTCAATTGAATTAAATCGACTTTGGTTTAATAATAAAACCAACTCCAAAGTCTAGCAATTTAATAATACCACAATTCAATCCGCTGACTTATTTTCCTACCTCCAGGCCATTCCTGAAAACAAACAATGAGAACAACAAAAGAACACTAATCAGAAACACTAATGGACTCATAAACCAATAGAAGAAGCTTAATATTGAGTTATTGACCTTACACCGCTCGTTCCACGAATCCTCAAACATGTCAATGAACCCATTTGCAAAATAACCAAGTCCGGTTCTATTGTGAGTCAGTTTCCTGAAAGCTTCGTACTGCTTCTTGCAAGTGGTAAATTTGCTCCCAAATTTTTTCCATTGATGTCTTACCCCATACACTTCATAAAACTTATCTATTATGGACTGTCTCCCAGCCTCATTCACAATGTGTTTTCTTATATTTCCTTTAAGCTTCTCATCAAATCTCAGTTGAAGATACAAACGAGTTTGCTCATCACTCCAGGCAAGACTCTTAGTTTCATATATAAAAAATCAAACTAAATTACAGAGAAGCATTAACTAAATATGAGTTTAGAGGGGAAGATACTCACATCACTACCATGGATAGTTGACATTGATAGGTGAGGTAAACAAGCTGATAGAATTCAATACTGCAGCTGCATAGATAAAGTCAAATAGATTAGTATAAGATGATATGCAGTTTACGAAAACAAAAAGGAAAGTGTTATGAAAGATGATTCTAAAGAGACACAATTGACTCAATATATAAACCAAGACTCTGCTTAAATAACAATGAACAATAAAGAAGCCACTCACAATAAAACTGTCGTTGAATGAACAAAGACGTGAACAACTCCAAAGACTTGCTCTCCTACACGAACAAAGCTGAAAACGAAACAACAAAACAAAACCCTTTAATACAACTAGAGAAGAGACCATAGAAACGACATTATCAAAGCTGAAAGCAGCAAAACTTAAAGAACCTCTGACTTCTCTTCTCCACAGACCAAAAGAAGATTTGATAAAATCTCAAACCCACAAAGAAAAAAAAAACTTTTGATTTATCAGAAATTACTACACCAAAATCGCCTTTCAAATAACCAACTCTATAGAAATCAACATAATCTCAAACTACTAACATGTACAAACACTAAGCAACAAATCATGAAGTAGAAAGAACCTAAGAGCTCAAATTGTTACAGAAAGATACAACCACAATAGAGACTCATGGCAAAAACCTCACTTACAAGCTGCTTAAGATTCTCATAGAGATGGTCTACACATAATCTTAAGTGTTGAATTCTTAAAAGTCATAAAAACATAAAAGTCTACACATAAGCGTATTACTCATTCAGACCTTAAGCTTAGCTCGCGGATCAAAGTCAAAGTCAGTAAGAGTTAAGAAGGTTGCACAGAAACAGAATTAAAGAGTCAAGATGATTTTGGTAGCAACAGAATTACATCAATCAGACTAGGAATGCTGCAGCAACAACAACATCCTGATGAAACAATTAATGAGTAAAATCAGCAACAAAAAAACACAGTTACTAGTAACGTCTTTAGAATTAACAACAAGACTTAACATAGTTACAATTACTCACAACAAGACTTCAAATAAAACGCAATAGATTTTTCCTAGAATCTTACCAAAGAGTTGGAACTCAAAATCATATACATATATAGACAATGTTAGAACATGTCTGTGTCAAATGGCCCATAGGTCTAAGTCTTAAGTCAATGACTATTCGTACAAGCATGAGAAAAGCCAAAAACTAAAATTATGATAGCAGAAGAACATGTTATAGCAAAGAACATCATCAGCTTTATCCTACTCATAAACGGAATCAAGAAGAAATTGACGATAAAATAAACGAACTTACAATCTGGAGAATCCTAGATGGGTAGAGATGGAGAAAATTATCTGCGAGAGAGAAACCCTAAGGAGTCGTGGCGGGATGGCTAATAACATAGGTACATAACTCACTAGAAATTATATTGGGCTTTAATAGGGCTGTTAATTTTTGGTTTCCTTTATATTGGCCATCTAATTTGAATCTCGATCGAAAATTGTTATCGACTACTAATTATCTTTGAGAAAATCTCACTATCCTTACTAAATCTATATATACATTTTAATAGAGTTTTTGGAGGAAAAATCCTTAAAATAAATATTATTTAGTTTTTAGTGCTTACAAAATCTATTTTAAGAAGATATTATCTTAAATTAATATTTTAATTAAATATTATTTTTATGAAATTACATTCAATTAATTGCTAATTTTATAAACACTCTTTACCTACATTAAATTTAAATATATAATTTATCTTTCACTTTTATTTGTTTTTATATCTAATTTCTTTTGATTTTACATAAAACTAGGACTCAGACCCCCGACGATGTCGTTAGAGGAATATTCTAAATATGATTATATGTGATTTTTTAAAAAACAAATAACATATTATAAATTTTAGTAATTATTTAAGAAAATAATATATCTATATATATAATTAAATGGAATAATAACCCTCAATAATTTTACAAAAAAATGCAATGAAAAAAAATATTGCCAAAAAAAAAGATATTGCCAACGAAATTGACTTGTGTAGCTAAAGGAGGATATAGCGGAAACTCTCCACTATCTGAAACAAATTGTCTGCTTCAGTGACCTGAAAATATCAAGCAAGGAAGAGAATTTAAAGTTGGAAACATCATTGAAACACTAAAGTCTTTAAAACTGATAAGGAAACCATACACAGAACATACAAACTACAAGCTAAGATCTTTGCAATGAGAATGATACTACAAAAGTTATCTTTTTTTTGTCATCAGATTTTATTTAGAGCTCAAAAGAGCCAATTCTGAGGAAAATTGTTTACAAAAAAGATATGAAGCGGTTCAGTACGAATTGTCCGCCTTTACACTTGCAGTTCGAGAAATTAAAGATAAAGAAAATCTTGTGAATTCTTCCTTATCGGTCTTGAATTCCTCCAAATAAGTTGAAAACGCTGGCCATTTGGTTGGGAAAGACACCATCTTCACCAGGTCTGAACAGTCTGTAAAAAATGCTACTTCTTGGTTGTCGGCACCAATCATACACTTCATCGCCAAGAGTAGAGCTTCGACTTCTGTATGGAGTGGAGAAAGACTTCTATGAAGATTAGCAGCTCCCATGGTTGGCGAGTCTCCATTTGATGATATGCAAAACCACCCTAATCCAGAAAACTTATCGCTTCATTTTCAAGATCCGTGCACAAAACAACGAAAACCAGAATAAATATTATCGTGTGATTTATTTTGAACCCGAATTTGTTTTTCCGATCCCATGAAACCCTTATTTTTGGTATTGAGCTAACTGCCATGATTGTGCCTCTTTTTCTGCTAAACATAATACGTCTAACGGATCTTTATCCACATTTTCAAATATTTTCTCGTTCCTTGCTTTCCAAATATACCACATTTTCCATGGAAATGAAGATGAATCAAATTCTGAAGGTATTCTTGAGAATAAGTGATCCAAATTCATAAAAATAAAATCCGTAGAAAAAATTCCTGGAACCATAGGAATCTTTGAGAGAGCCCATATATGTCTCGCCGGATGACATTGGAAAAGGGTATGGTTTATTGTTTCCGTAATAGCGATACATCTGACAAATCATGTATCACAATTTATACCTCTTTTATGTAAATTCTCTGTGACAGGGACACAACCTGACAATGTTTGCCACAAAAAATGGCGTAACTTAGGTGGACATTGCACTTTCCAAGCATGTGCTTTTAGAACGTTTATTTCATAGCCAATGAAAGATGAATTATCCTCCAAGTTTTCTAACCTTGCTCTATGATAACCAGATTTAACTGTATATTTTCCAGATTTTGTGAAATGCCAACCTAGAGTATCCTCTTTTGTTGACGCACCCAAGTGCAATGCACTTATTAGTTTGACATCTTCCGGATCAAAAAGCTCCTTCAAGAGATCATTATTCCAAAAATTTGACCGGCTATTTATTAAATGTTGGACTTTTAAAGATGGGTCAATAATTGAACCATTACTTATTGCTAGTCTCGGGAATTGAGCCGGAATCAACAGATCCTTCCAAACTGAGATGGATGCCCCTGAATCGACTCTTTTAATAAGTCTTTTATTAACCAGAGATCTAGCTGAACAAATACTTCTCCATTTATAAGACGGAGAGTATGATTTTATATTTTCAAAGGATTGGATTTCCGATAATATCTCCTTTTGAAAACCTTTGCAAAAAGAGAATCTGGAACCGTTATCAAACGCCATAACTATTTCGATAGTAGAGCTGAATTAAAATCATCTATACTCCGAAAACCTAAACCACTTTCCAATTTGCTACTACACAAATTGTTCCAAGCCATTCAGTGCATACCTCTAGATTCACCATTCGAACTCCACCAAAATCTTGCGACCGCACTTATCTAAATTAATCAATTCCACATTGGATTCGATAGTTGATTATCGCTCTCACTTGTTTCAGCTTTGAGACACATAAAAGAGAACCATATTAGGTAGAAGCTTTCAGGTTTCAACAACAATACTTCATACATAGAAAAATTGAGATAACAGTAAAGTAAAGCATAGGGGCAGAGAGATAGAACCTATTAATATGGAAGTCTAGTCTTAAATAAGTCTTAAGCAATAAGCAATAAACTTGTTAACAAGAAGCATCAAACTAGTCTACACATAATCCAGATTGTAATAATGCATCTAATCCAAGTAATATCATCACATCAAGTAATATCATTGAGTTATCATTGAGCATAGACAAATCTTCTACACAATCTGGCTCAATATCATAAGCTTATTCTACTGTGTTCAATATAAGTTTAATCTATGTGAATAGTCTTATGAAAATACAAACTTGGACAATCATTTTAAACACTTATCCAATCAAAGAGGACAATACCCACCAATCAAAAACACGTGCAGAAAGTAAATTTTCTACTAAAAAAGCGAAGTACACAAGAAGAAACTGATCCACAACAATCAATCTAACTTTGTCCAAAACGAGAGAGATAGAAGGGGAAAGTGAGAGAGAGAGAACGTACGAGAAGAAACAAGGAAGAGTGGATTAAGGTAAGAGATAGGAGTGGCTTCCTGCGAGAGATACGGCGAAGAGCTCCGGCGAAGTAAATGTCGAGGAATGAAGTAGAAGTAGCCGCCGTCTCTGTTAGGGTAAGGTCGAGGAATGAAAGAGAAGTAGGTTTAGGTTTTGGTGTAATTGTTTTAATTAGGTAGGGGTATATATGACAATTGAGCTGTCGTTTAGCCGTAAGAGGAACTCGGGAATATCTAAACCTAAACTAAACAACCAATTTGAAGAAGAGGAGAGAGACAATTGAGCCGTCGTTGTTGTATGGTTGCAGTTACCGTCGTGACGTTGCCGCTTTGTGTTGAGTTGATGAGTGGTTGTTGAGTGCGTAAGCAAATTGGGATCTGTGATGAAAAGATAAATCAAACTGGAGCAGGGGGAGTAACACGTCGTAGGAATTGAGGTTGAGAACAAAGCGTAAAAGAGAGAGAAATGGGAGGCCTGAGAGTAAGACGTGAGGAGAGAAGAGAAGACAGGACGACACTGAGGTAGTGGATAGCATTGGTGAGCCCTTTTGGTCATGTCGTAGCTGTGGAGAGCCTTGAGCGTTGTGGTGGAGCAAAGCCGAAGTAGATCATGGGTGTATAAGAGAAGAATAAGAAAGAGTAAGAAGGAATTAAATGCAATGTGGAGGAGGCAAATTTGGAGGCTCGTGGAAACCATAACTGAAGTTGTGCCGGAAAAGTAAAGGTACTGACGCGTTCATTACCAACCTAGAAATCCAAAGCAATTAACGAAACTATGATCCAAGTTATATTCAAGGAGTTATGGTCGTTGCTTTCCGGCCAAACAATTCTAAACAACTGTCAAAATCCAGAAACCCTAGAGAGCAGTTCCGAGAAGGCTGAGTCAGAACAACGTTTGGAGCTTGACACGTTATCCGATCTAGACAGAAATTTTTGGAGTTATTGATGACTCTACTAGCTAAAGATGCAACGCTGGGATCCTGATTATAAAGGTTACTTATTGAGTTATCTATATGTTTCCGAGCCAGTTCATTATTTAGTGAAAAGGTGATAAGTTCTTGTTTGATTTGGTAAACTGAGGTTTGATTGAGCTGAAGCTTTGTAGGAGCATTCATGGTGTTTCGATCGGTGTGTTGGTCATTGGAGAACCAAGCTGGAACCTTGTGTTTATGAAGTATTGACTCCAACAAGTTAAGGCTAAGGTGAACACGAGTTTGTGTCTTCTTTCATATCTATACTATTAATTGGGGAGAATTAGATAAAATATAACCAAGTTGTAGAATATTACATAGGATGCATTAGTTTTTTAAAAAAATTTTAGAAGATAAACAAAAATCAAAAAGGGTAAATTGGTAATATACAAAGTCGGATACACGCGGATCTTGGTCTAAATTAATCAGGTCATGGAGCGGATATTGGGCGGAACTATTCGTATCATGGAGCGGATCTTGGTATCTATCCATTGGGCCAGAATTAAACCAATTTCAATATAAAAATCAAACAAAATCAATTCTTTTAGGAAATAAAGTAATTACAAAATTAATTAACTTACCATACTCCACATTTGATGGAGTTTAGAAAATAATCATTTAATGTAAGAAATTTTTAAATATTTGCATGTTTATCACACACTAATCATCTCTTCTTTTCTTTTTTACTGCTTTATCGTTTTCAATTTCAAATATGGCTGATGAGATGTATTTTGGTTTTGCTATATCTAAAATGAGGATGGGTTGAACGATATTTTGAAAGAAGCTTATTCAAGTACTAACATTACTTACAATTTAATTTGCGGGCAACACCCTTTGACCATGTTTTATTTCCATGGATTGTCAAAGTCAAATGTGGTTTTCACGTTTTTATTACTAAATCAAGTTTTTGTGTACTATATCGTGTACGGATAAGCAGACATATCATAAAACTTAAACTCCATTCATTCAAAAGCGAGAAACATAAAAATGACATACAGTTTATATAAACGGAGATTCAGAAGATAAATAAACTTGAACATGGAACAAAGTTGGAACGAATCATAAAACTTAAATTGTTGAACGAAGCATACACATGTGTTGCAAAATATGTGTGCACCCGTCATATCAAAAAACTTGAGAGTAGAGCCGAGTAGCTTATACCTTAGCAGCTTCGCATCTAGTAGAATATAGCAATCTCCCTGGCGTACCAGTAGAAAAAACAAACCATGCAGCCATGACTGAACATGCAACAGCCTACACAACTCGGCGTGTGGACAAACCTCCAAGACCGTTCCCTAGTGGCGAACAGCCTTAGTGTGAAGCTAGCTGATGTGATACATCACCATCTCTCCAACCGTGTGGCCTGCTTCAAGGGTGAGTGTCATTTCCCAGAACTTCTCGCTACGGAACTTCTCGCAAAGGAGGAAATCCAAGTGATTACCGGTACACGTAAGGAACAAACCGGTGGCAAAGCAAGCAAAGGGATCAGAAAGTGCGACCGTTGTCATGAGCGAAAGGCCCTGAGCTACTGTGACGAAGTTGCTCGCTTGGCGAACACCTTCAAGGTAAACCGCCGGGATTGGTCCACGTTCTAGCAGCAGCTCGAAGTAAGGGCGGAAGGTAGAATCCGGTTGGAGCAAAGTCGGCCACGTCATGAATTCATCAATTGCAAGGGTGTTGATGTCACAAGTGTAGACTAAGTTCCTTAGCGTCTCTATGGGAGTTTGGCTGACTGGGAGGTAGTTGACAAGTATGCTTATGGGGTTTGGCAATTGGATTCCTAGATACAACTCGGTTGGAGGCTTTAGTGGAGGTAGGAAAGGCATGGTTTTCCAAATGAGGAGGTTTAAGACGGATTCGTGTATTCAACTAAGTGTGTTTGACATGAGTTTTAAAGGGAAGAATAACCATCAATGTAAGTGGTTGGGTAACGTTGATGTATATTTAGTGCATAATCTTAGTAAGTTTTAAATTAAACAAAATACTGTGTACCTCTCATAATCGCGCCGTGTACGTCTATAAAGTACTCATTAAGTTTTCTGACACAAGGTTGAGTTGACGTCTGTTTGTATTGTATATAAGGGGAACAATATGGCTTCTTGTATATTGCTATATTAAGGGGAACACATTTACTAAATCTTCTTTTAAATAAACAAAACTAACTTATTTTATCTGCCAAATCACTTGAGTACGTTACTTGGGAACCTTGAACGTCTAATAGGAATATTAATGAGAGTTGATAGAGGTCACTTCTATGGTGTATTTGATAGCATGTAATTAATAAGGAGCAAAATCTTCTAGAAATGGGTTATACCACGTCAAATCAAATTTTCTTACGTCTTCATTTACTAACTATCTCATCACTCGCTTGGTTATCTTTCTAGTTTGAAATAAACGATGCCAAGTGTACAATAGCTTATAGCGTCTACGTAGATATTTTCTTATTTTATTATTCTTATGTGTTAACCATGTTTCTTATTATAGTACTTTGAGTTAGTAAGTTTGGAGATTCATAAAAAGTGTTAATTATTAAAAACAAACTTCCACTACTGATAATCAACGTACAGAGCTCACATATTATTGCATGAAACACTTATAAATATGACAAGATCGTTACGAATGTGAGAACTACAGAATCTGGCTAATCCGTTTGGCACACCACCAGATGTAACATTCGTTGCAAAGATTATTGAAGAGTCCCGATCTCATGTAACACATCATCGCGCAATCAGGAGTACGAATGTCACCACATTCCGGGTACGAAAAGCTTTTAGCGTATGTATATTTTAAAGTATTACCATATTTCTTTATTTCTTCTAGCACCTCTTCACAAATGTCACGTGTATCCTCTGATTCTAAAGCATAATGGTTGCTTCCGAAGAGCCGAAAGTAGACACCACCCATGTGAGCATTACCGGCACATATGTAAAGAATTGCGCAGGCAAGGGTTGCAGCGGCGTACCTAGGGACAATTCGCTCTAAATGTAGGATAGCTGCCTTAATGTCAGACTCATGTGTAACGAGACGCAGTCCTTCATGGTAAATAGCCGTCAGGTTACCAGCCTCTAAGCACCGTTTAAAGAAGGGTCTATAGCGACATTCGGAGTTGATGTCATTTGGATCGTGGCCAGCTGCGTAGAAGTCATCGGGATCGTCGCACATGCTGAAAATGTTTGCATCTTTCAGGACATCCGGTCGGTAGACTATGTTTCTTCCATGAGGCCCGGATTTCAACATAGGTCTGAGGTACCACCAACATTTGTCAGCCATTTTCTTGGCTATCTTCGCTAGCCAATCATCAGGTATATTTGGGTTTGGCATATTTAGGAATAAGGTGTTTCAACATAATGAAATTCCAACACTTAAATAAACATCATTGAAGATATGGTTGGATAAGTTATGGTTGTATTTATTGCAAAGGACGGAACTGATGATGCATATTCATATTGTCAAATCAACGTAATAGTATTCCATATATGATTTTTTTTGTTCTTATGAGCAACCTCTTAAAAAAACAACCTAAAAATAGAGGTGTACGTAAATGTGTACGTTGAAGTGTACGTAGCCTTTATCTGTGGCATCATCCATATGTTAATATCTACATTTCTGAAACAAACCAAAGACGTTATCTGTTTTATTTAGTAGATGCACAATGTACGATGATGTGTACGTCGAAGTGTACGTAGACTTTATATGTAGCAAGTGTACGTGCATATGTTAATATCACCATTTCCGAGATAAACCAAATACCTTATCTGTTTTATTTGGTAGATGCATAATGGACGTACATGTGTATTTTGTAGTGTACGTAGACTTTATCTGTGGCAAGCGTACGCCCATATGTTAATATCCACATTTCCGAGACAAACCAAAGACCTTATCTGTTTTATTTGGTAGATGCATGTGTACGTAGTTGTGGACGTTTAGATTTTAATCTCCACAATTTACAATTACTACGGAAACTAAATATCATTTGACTATTCTGCGGAATAACTAATCCGGAGAAACATAACACACCTTGCCAATTTCTGAAGCATTAATATAATTTGAACATAAACATAAACAATATAGTAGAAGCCGTAATATAATTTGAAACATCACATAGCGGATAACATAAACTAACACATGAAGTAGAATGGAATAACTATAGCATTTGACTAACACGCCTAGCACACGACCAGATGTATCAGCGGTTGCAAACGTTTTGGAAAGCTCCAAATACCATGTAACAATAGAAGGCGCATGGAGGCATACTAATTCCATGGCTGGTATGATAACAGAAAATAGGACCATATGTATTACTGTATGGAGGGTGAAACTTCTTTATTTCCTCGATGAACTCATCACCCAAAACTCGAGTGGCAACCAAGTCAAATGGATAATGGTTGCGGGTGAAGAGCTGTAGAAACAAGCAGCCCATATAATCATACCCAGCACATATGAATACAATGGCGCATGCAAGTGTTGCATTTGCTCGTTGTGGAGCATGACGCTGTAAGAGCTTGATGGCTCCATTGATGTTTTTTTCATGCGTTAGAACACGAATACCTTCGTAATACACGGCCGTGGGATTGTTAGCTGCAAAACACCTTAAGAAAAATGGTCGATAGCGGCCTTCATCAGCGCTTCCGGAAGGATTGTGGCCACCTCTAGCTTGGAAGTCATTGGGTGAGCTACACAAGGTGAGAATATTGGCATCTTTGAGGACATCTGGACGGTAGATGATAATAGGTTTGTAGTCAATTATCCTAAAACATCAATCATGTCGTTGTAGTATTTTAGGTTGTCAATCCAAATGGGTGTGATGCTAACAATCAAGATGTGATCATAAGTCACTAAGTCAAGCCAAGCAATAACAGGTTTTGGTGTTCTAGCAGTCCTAAGTGCACATGCAGAAAACAGAAAATCAGGCAGATACAGTAAAACACTCGACCAACACAACTCGTTGCAGAGCACTGGGTGTGGTCGAGTGACTGGTCGAGTAACATGCAGTAAACGAAACAAAGATACTCGATTGCACAGTCTGTTGCCAGTCAACTGGGTGGTCGAGTATTAGGTCGAGTAACAGGAAAGAATTATAGAAACTAATCAACAGATGACAAGATGCAGTAAACAACAGTAGAGTAAACAAAGAAATCAATCACATAAAGAATTCCCGAGGATGGGGTGATTGAGTAGTTTCGTTTCCTCAGTTTACAGGTGATTGACATGCTCAATAAATTATCCCTAGACAACAAGTTCATTAACCAAATCTAAGTGCCACCGCAACA
>Ga0041059_1001616_pt1 | contig 17683 bp, 22 predicted proteins | sample AraColnosormetaG_FD_56232 | JGI IMG/M metagenome (GOLD analysis project Ga0041059, IMG submission 56232) | Arabidopsis roots microbial communities from North Carolina, USA - Col MF nosort | ecosystem: Host-associated > Plants > Roots > Unclassified | place: USA: North Carolina | collected...
GAAGACAAATTTAAATAATAATGTGATGTAGTAGGGCAATTGCATAATCGATAAATCCGGATAAGTGTGCCCCGATACAACAAAAGCAACAACGTTTACGAGGACAATGAATAAGACACTAATGGCACCTTTGACACGCTCCTGGCCTATAAACTATGGTTCGAATATGTTTGTAGATATGCTGATTGAGAGAATCTACAAAGACAGATAATAGCCAATATACTCTGACATACTCGAGCCAGTGTGTCTTTAACTGGGAGAACTTCTTCCTGAAGTGTGAAACAGAACCAGAAAAGTTACATACGTACATGCTCGAGAGATTTATTCGCAGCAAATAGATTGGTTCTCTTTTTGCAGCTTCTCCCAAAGACACAAAATTAGTCTAGGAGTTTGGTAATGAACAAGAATGTAATTTGATTTACAATCACTGTTATGAAATCTTTTGTCATTGATGTACTTCACTCTTTTTATCGTCTGGTTGAATTGTTGAATCCATATCCCCATCGCCACATCTTCCAGCTTGAAAAGCTTTCAACAAACAACATAAGAACAACGTCACTTATGATATCTAGGATTCGTTATATCTTAACTCTATGGTGATGAAACTACAAAACTCACTCCAAGATCTCTTTGACGGTGACCCTTCACCACAAATTTCGCTATATCATGAGAGATGATGTAGCCAGGGCCATGTGCCCATGGAGGGTATGAATCTAAAGGCCATTCCTTCACAAAGAGAAAGCCATATATGAGTCTCTAAGAGGATTAGAGCCCACAGAGGTGTGAGAAATATTGAGAAGTTTTACCTCTTTAGGGATAAACCATTTGCTGCCTTGTTCACGGTCCGGTGATGAATCAAATGAGATCAAACCGTACAGAAGGGCACTAGACGGTCTTTCTTCTAGACTTGATAGGAGCTCATCAATCCGTACAAACGCATCATCATCCGTCTTCATTATGTATTTTGCTGGGATGACTTTGGTCTGTATCAACATGGAGAAACATCCATCAGAGAGGGATTAACCAAGACAAGGCAAGAAGTGATATCTCATAGTTTCTATGTTTGTGTAAACTACTAGTAGCTTACCCCGAGAATGCAAAGCGCAACTGTTTTCAAGCTAAGTAAACCATAGTAGTCAACAAATGGCATAAACTGAATGTCTCCATATGCCTTAGATTCTCTCCACATCTCTAAATTGACTTTTTCATTTGTGTGCTGAGTAAAAGAAACGCCAAGTTAATGCTAAGATATGTATAAATCCAAGGAGGAATGTTAGCTTGCAGAGGTACTTACAAGGCCAATGAGAAATCGAACAGCTACTTTGCCAGATCTTACTGCCTCGTATTGCATCCAAGATCTTCTCAATGCCATACGCCGCTTAAAATTATTTCCAGTGGAGAAAACACCCACCAATAGTTCTATTCTTGTCCCGGAAAGAGATGGAGCTTTAAGTTTCTCTTCTATGATTAAAGATGCATGGTCATCGGGAATGGGCAGTCTTGTGGCTAAGACAGATAAAATTTTCAAACCACCTGAGACTTTGACTGCACTGACTAACCATGGCTCGAGCTTCTGAAAATTAGATATGTCAGTTTTAAACAAAGCAACAACCTCAAAACTAACATGGTATAGTCATCCTTTACCTCCCTGTAAGCAAATGAAGTCTCGTGCCGCCCATTTATCGTCATATGAAAACCTTCTAAGCCAAACCACAATGCGGCAGTGAAGGGACTCCCTTTGAGAAATGGAAAATTAGCATTTGAAAGAGAAAGTTCCATAGTTGCATCATCGTTGGAACTCTTTTCCGAAATGATTCTACCGGTCTGTTTGTTGCAGAGAGGAAGTTCATCAACTACAATGGTTGCCAAGAGACTTTTCAACAATCCATCGAGATGACATACAAGAGAAAAGATATGTGAGTTCTGTTACCTAAATGATTTTTCAATGATCCATGATATTGGCATCGCTCTTCGTTTCCCCAACCTAGCTTCTCTGTCCATGTATTTTGCACTATCGATGGTTTAGAAAAGTTCACATTGTAACGCAAGATTATTGGCCGACGAGTTTCTCCTGATAATCCCGAGCCAACGAGCTGAATCTGGAAGCTACTAGAATGTTCATCAGGAATACCAACCAAAGTTATTGAAGAATCTTCAATTAAACCACAAGGAAGCTCAAGAAGTACATGACTTAAACCAGACAAATCCTTATCAAATGCAGTGACAAAATCCGGACAGATTCTTCTAATTTCCTTAGAGACCATACCAGAAGAATAAGCTCTCTTCTCTCTATTGATTTCTAAAACCAAACCTTTCATTGCCAATGTAGCTTCTTCTATCCCTTGAGCAGTTTCTGGCAAAGCATCTGGCCTTTCAAGAAATGGACGCATTCGAGACCATACAAGCATTCCATTGGACACTTCTTCTTCTCCAAAAAAGCTCTTGTTTGAAAATAGATAATCAAGATCTTCCAAAGTCATAAAATGTGGCTTCTTTGCGGGTTCATGAACACTCTCTCCTTCTATACTAGAATCATCCACAGTGTGAGTGTGATCAGATTGTTCATAACGGATGATGAAGATCAATGTAAGAACCATAATGGAGACTCCCACCGACCAATCCCTCATTCTGACTGAAGTGAAACCAAATTTGAATCTCACCACTGACATGAATTGCTTCATTGAGTAACCTAAAGTAAAACGCAGATTACGAATTAGAGTTAGCATAATCCGATTCTTATTCTCACAATCCTAATAAAAGAAGAACTCAAACAATGGTCAACGAACTTTGGAACCGGTGTTGTATACTTCAGACATAACTAACCAGAGACATTTAAGCTAAAAGAAGAAAGATTAAACTGAATTGGTGCAGAAAGGATCAGTCTTTAATGGATATAAGGAGACCCAGAAGCAAGATCATAGTAAATTGTTGTTTACTATTACTTAGCACTAACAAAGAAATATAGCTCAAAAGAAAAACAGCTTAGTCACTGTTTCAATAGCTGAAAAGTTGTGTTTATTGTAAAATTGAGAAGCTTTACCCGTTTTATATTGAATTTCGATGATCTTTCAAGTACATAATTCATGAAGATCCAAGATCAGCCAAATGCAGTTTCAGAGCCCAGGCAGAGACGACGAAGGCCAGCTGAAGCAGAGAGCATCTTGTTGCTATAGGAAACGACGTTGTTTTATATAACAACGAAACGATGTCAGTTATTTACAATGAAAACGATGTCGTTTTAACTTTTTTGTATTGCTTTGTTTTGTACTCTTGGACTACTAACTAGGACTCTAATAATTTTTTTTGTCCATTTTTTTGTACTTGGAGATCAAAATCATTTCAAATTTTCCTGAAATAAACAAATTCTCCGAGAGATAATCTTCTTTTCATTTCTTAAATCTCATAATGACAGGCAAATGGAATAACTTGGCTATATAGGATTGGTTGGTTAGAACAAATATGAATAGAGAGAGAGACTACACTATACTGTTTACTAAACAGACTTTCCTAAATTAGAAAGTCTCTGTTCTCCTCCTCCACCACCCGTGGCGGATCGTGGACTGAACGGAGCTCTTCCAGCGGACGATCGTGGACTAATCTCTCCACCTCCTCTGAAATCACTTAAGCTCCGAATGTACACTTTCTCCGACACCCTTGGATTCTGAAAACTCACCACTCTTCTCATCAACTCCACTCCTCCTCCCGCCGGCGAACCTACCGTCGATCCACTTCCTCCACCGCCTAGCTTCAAGCTGCTCACTTTCCTTATCTCTCCTCTGCTTCTCGTAAACATTCCGTCCATCACTTCTCCACTATCCGCAAACGACGTCGCACGGCTCACTTCCCCTTCCTGCACACAACCACGAAGAAACCAGTATATTACCGGTATGTTCTCGATAAAGCCTTAAGCTTTTGAAGAGAAGAAGAAGAGAATTAATTACCGGTTTGAGATTGAATGATAAGATAGCAGGTGCTTCTTCATACTCTGCAGCATCCAAGTCTTGAAGATGAGCTCCTTTGAAGAAATTAGGCAACACATATTGCCTAACTGGAACAAGAAACATTATCATCAACGGGAACAAAACTCCGGCCACCGGAACCCACGTGATGCCAAAGCAGACCAGTAAGTAAGCGGTTTGAAACAGAGTAAACATCGCCATTGTCTTAAACGGAACCGTTTCAATAAACACAGCATGATTATCCTCAAGAACTCTGCACAAAAAAAGAGACCAAAGTTCACAGAGACCATGAGAATACACCAACAACAAGATTTTCAGATTGATGAAGAAAGGTTTGTTTTTTACTTGAATCTTCTACTTGGGGCAGTGAAGAGAAGCACGATCCTTTCCCAGAATTGATTCCCTGGGAGGCTTTCGATTGCCATGTAAGCGAAGTAACCCCAAAGAACCGAGCTTGGGATTCTTTTGATCAAAGGCATTGCTGCAACACATCCAGCCACCATCATAGCTTGAAGAAAGTTGCTTACTCTTTGTTCTTTTACTTCTACTGGCAGAATATTCTCCACTTCCGTCTCTATATCGAACACTGTTTCATCGACCAGTGCATCGGCGTTTGAAGCCTTTTGAATATGTGACTGCTTGAGTCCTTGAATCTGATATTGCACCGTGCTTGATCAGGGATGAGTTAAAAAGGTCAAATTATAAACTAATATATAGATGATACCAACATACCCGAGAAGGCTCTTGGTGTATCAGAGGGCTCTGCATTTGTTGGTAAGCTTCTTCCATGCTTCCATAGACTTCTCCAATTGTTGCATTGTTTCTGATGCATTTACGCGCAGCTGCCACGAGTTTGTTTCGAAGTAACTGCACATCAACCAGTTTTTAAATGCCTTTTGAGAAATACAATTGAAGGCCTACATAAAACACACTACAATATGTAATCAAACCTGGTGATTCAGTGTTGCCAAGCTTTTTGTGTGCATTGGAGACTGAGGGATGACACCATTGGATGGAGGAATTCCGATGAGACCGCAAAGGATTGTCTACAAAAGAAGAGTTCCAACCTTTCATATTTCGTAACTGGTCAAGTCAATAAATCAGTCAAGAAAAACATACACTTCATCTCTTACCAAGAAACCTAGAAGAAACAGATCATAATGGTAAGCAGGAGGCTTTCTCAGATTGAAATCTTCCTGCTGTGCGAGCTGCGAGGCTACACTATGGTCAAAGTAGTAAAGAACCGCAATCATTGACGCTGGAACAACCGCTAAAAGAATGTAAAGCACAGGTACATCCACCATCTCCTGCAGTTTATTCATCATGCACTTTCATGAATATCAACATGAAGCATTAATAGTAAAGAGAATAATAAGTGTAGAGGAAGTGATTAGTGCCTTAATGACAGTCCAATTCTGATATGCACCAGGAGACCATGGATTAGGACTAACAAGACGTCTTGGTATCCCTTGAGGAACACTTTTCCAAGGTATGTATGATATACAAGTCCACACTACCACCATTACTGGAACACCATAATCTGCTATAAACCCACGTAACCATTCTGCAATGACAAGGATACCGATGTTCCTGAGGTTCTTGCTTGGAGAAGTAAATGACTTTTAGACAGATTTTTTTGGTTTTTGATTCACTGTTTGAATAAATATCAAGGTTCCTTACCAGCACCAAATCTCCAAGACCTTGCTTTTCGGCTTTTTAGTCCAGTATAGAGAAGTCCAGAAGACAAAACCAAACCGAACATTCCATTTGCAAACACCCAAGCAGGTTGAAACTCAGCTGATCTTGGATTTGTTCTTCCGGGGACACCAAACTCATCCACAATGCCCTGAAAAGTAGAGTTTCAACATAAAGGAATGCCTTTGGTGCAAATGCTAGTATAAGTTGTGAATGTAATTGATAAAGAAAGCTCTTTTACTTACTCTAATGGCTTCTTGCATGAAAAGCATGGCTATTAGAATACCAAACAGTTCCCCAGCAAGTCGAGTGAATCGATTGATGAAGGTGCAAGCGCCTAATACAGCTAACAAGAACAACAACAGCCCCGTCCACAAGCAAACCCTTAAAAAGAAATCATCCATGAAAAACAAAAAGGACAATGCCCCTCTCATAAATTTTTGAGACTTTAAAAGCTTTTGAAAGGAACTGAGCTATGCAAAGAGAAAAACTTGAGTTTACCATCCGGTCCACGCTAGAAAGAGATTAGAGCCCAAATCCGTTCTACTTTTAGCAAAATTGAACATGAAGGTGTACATTATAACAGTAGGCTCTGCAACACCAAGAATCAACAATGGTTGTCCACCAATAATGGAATGTATCACTCCACATAATGCAGTCGAAACTAAGGTTTGAACAGCGGTAATCTTCCCATCTTGTTGCAAAAGAAACAAAACACACAAGTTTTCTGTTACTCTCACAATAATCAAAGACAGATTATTTGAATGAGGGAACAAAAAGAGTTATCATATACCAGTATCTCTTTCCAACTGTTCTCCAAATGTAATCACCGGAATAGCGGATGCAAAGAATATGTAAGTTGTTGGTGCCAGAATCCTATAATATTTTTGCATAAATTAAGTTACTATCAAAGCTCAAGCATCAACATTTCCTGAAAAATGAATATACCTAAATCCAGCTCTGAGACCACTGATCCAATCTTGCTTGTAGCAGTTGAGTCTCCCTTTGACATCTTTCTTTATACCCTGAAACGGGACAAAGCTCTCTGCTTCGTCCATGTAGATTTGGTGTGTTCAAGTTTTCAGTGTCCTACAAAACAACACTCAGTTCTGTTAAAACTCAAAACCCAGGATTATGATGCATGATTAAGATAAAGCATGTAGTAACCAAGATAGGAAATCTGATACAACTAGAATGATTTAGATTGAAAAAAATTCCAATAGTGTAACCAAAATAAACAAAGAGTAACGAATAAATCTTAATACCCTTTTAATTACTAAGAAACTCAGATCCGAATACAAATATTTGCAGGAACCTTAAAAGAAACCCAAAGAAATGTCTTCAAAAGCGTTAATTGCGGAGGATGTCTTTAAAAGGAGTTATGTAGATTTGATAATGGGTGATTTGGCAAACAAAAAGGTGAGAACTTTACAACACATTTAGTACGGAAAGCTCATAGAAAAATCAAAAGCTGGCGAGAAGTAAAAAAGTCATGGGATCTCTGAGCTTGGATTCAAGAATGACTGAGAGAGAAAGAAAGAAAAACACTTACCAGAGACAAATCAGCTCAAAATGACTAAAGGAACACAACTTTAGAAGACTGAGAGAAAATAGCTTTCGTTTTCTAGGCTTGACCTCTCTAGTCTCTATACAAGAGCCGTGGGAGATTTTTTATCAGTTAAAAACTACTGCTGGAGGAGAAAAAAACAACAGTAAAATTGGATTTTAAAAAAGGGAAGAGAGTGTGATGTGTTGAGATCTGATGAGAGGAGAGAGATGTCTGTCTCTGTGTCTCTTTGACTCCGGTTTCAGACAATGCTCGTGATTGGTTTTGTACACTTCTTCCGCCTAACACGGCGTTTAAATGTCTCTTATCACTCTTTTACCAATTTTTCTATAAATGAGATTAAGTTAAGAGTCAAGTTGGTTCATTTATCTCATTCTCATCTCTTCCAAACTAAGACATTTTTAGATTTTTGAGTCATACATTTTTCTCGGATTGATGAATTGGAATCTTTTTCCAAAAACATGTCACATTTTCTGACAATGACGATTTACTTGATTTAATGGGTTTTTAGTTTTTTACAAATTCTTTGGACGAATTTTCCTAATAAATATCTTCTATTTACTAGCTAGTGGCATCCTAATCTACAGTACTAATGGGCGGTGATTTCCAGCACTCACTGATTAGAAAATACTAGTTTGCTAACCATTTTTTATAGTATTCATTTTTCTCGCATAATTTATACTATAATTTTAATTCACTCTACAAACATCTTTTTTTTTTTCTTTTGTAATACACTCTTTTGTATTTTATTAAGATACGAAACACATACATCAAGCTAAAAAGGTCATAGACAACAAACTAGCCAAAGCAAAACATAAAACCTAAGACTTTTCAAAACGAAAAGCCCAACTATGAAGCCCAACAAGAAGAAACCGCATCAGAAGAGATATCAATCTTATTCTTAGCCCAACACATTACCAAAAAGAAATCTTATTCTTAGCCCAACAAGCAGAGAGAGAGAGAGACTCAGACTACCTTAGGGATCCGTTTTTCAACTTTCCCCCAATTTCTCTCCAGAAATCGAATCGAACTTTGTTCTTCTTCTTCGTCCAAGCTTTAGAATCGAAAATCGATGGCGGATCAAAGTTGTAAGCCGTTGCAGTTTTTCGTGAGACTACTCGACGGAAAATCAGTAACCCTAACCTTTTCCTCTCCGATAGCGTGTGGCGAGCAGATCAAGCAGCGGATCTTCGAGCAAACGAAGATTCCGACGCATCTACAGAGATTGATAAGCGGAGGATTCCAAATCCCCGGCGCATCCGCGATTTCTCAGTCTGACACCACCATGAATCTTGTCCTGTCCCTCCGTGGAGGCAAAGGTGGACTCGGATCGTTACTTCGTAATGTGGTTATGAAAGCTGGACAGAAGAAGACAAACAATTTCGATTCGTGTAGGGATATGAGTGAACGGAGATGTAAACGCCGAGAACAGGCTTCAGGAGTGGAAGGATGGTGAATAAGGGAGGAATTTTGAGAAAAAGGCTCTTGAGTATCTGAAGGAGCAATCCAATAATGCTAAACAAGGTGTTGGAGATGGAGCTACGCAGAAGAATGTCAACAAGTATAAGGGGGGATCTGATAAGTGTATTTTGGCTGTGCATTTGGCTTTGAACGAAACTTTCAAGAATGGGAATAAGAGAAAAGGGAAGAAGATGGGTACTGCAGAATCTGAAAAATCGAAACGAATCAAAATATGGAATGGAAAGAGAGCTGTTGAAGATAGTGACAGTGATGATAGCAGTGACGAGGAAGATGAGAAATCTGTTGTTGGTGGTCAAGTTGATTCAGATCATAAGGATACTGATGAAAGCTCAGGCTCTGTTTTGGATGGATCCCATGATGGTGAGAACGACTTTGTAGTGCACCAAAGTTCAGATGTAGTTAAGGGAGAGATCACGGTTGTTCAAAGAATTAACGAAGAGAAGATGGATGATTTTGCTGTTGCTGATGCAATGGATCAACTTGAAAAGGTGGAGAAATCAAGTGGAAACGATGATTTTGTCGTAAAGAGAGGAGGAACTGCGAAAGAAAGAGTGTGTTGCAAACCTGTTGAACCGCTTAACTTTGCTGAGTTCAAAGCAGCCACAGATATGGAGGTTTTGGGGATGGAGAGATTGAAGACTGAGCTTCAGTCACGCGGTCTGAAATGCAGAGGGACATTGCGAGAGCGAGCTGCGAGGCTATTTTTACTTAAATCAACGCCCCTCGATAAGCTCCCGAAGAAATTACTGGCCAAGAAATGAAGACCAACATCCATCTTCAAAAAGATTACACCCTTTTGAAGTTTTTTGGCTTGTAGTTCAAATCATACAAGCCATTATGTAAATAAGAAATGTGTGTTAGATGACAAGGCCTAGGAGTTCAAATGTTTCAGTTATCTTTGGTTAAGTCCCTACCGAAATGGGTTCTAAGCCCAAATGTTTTAAAAACCTATAGCCTTATTTGAAAAAACGACAATTTTCAGTCACCAAGCCTAAACTTCCTCTTATTAAAGACAAGTTTTTCTCCTTTTAAAACACCATTAGCATTAATCATCATCACATTGATAACTAGATTTTACGATATTACCTTCCCACGTTATGCTTATGCATGATAAAAAAATATTGATGATGCATTCATTACGATATTACCTTCCCACGTTATTCAAATTGGTAAGCCTCTGATGACCCCATCGTCTCTCTCCCATATCAGTGCCGGGAAACCGGAGCAGTTGCGTGACTTAGAGTATTCATGACGCAATGGCACCGTTGTACTTCATGTTCCAAAACAAATAAGAAGACGCAACGCCACCATCCGTTTACTCCATTAGTATGTGTATATAAGCCATATCAAACTTCAACTCCTCCAAACTAACTTCGCTAGAGAATAATGGCATCTGTTTACTCCACCCTAACCTACTGGCTCGTCCACCACCCCTACATTGCCAACTTCACGTGGACCGAAGGTGAAACACTAGGCTCCACCGTTTTCTTTGTCTTTGTCGTCGTCTCCCTTTACCTCTCCGCCACATTCCTCCTCCGATACACCGTCGATTCACTCCCCACACTCGGTCCCCGCATTCTCAAACCAATCACAGCCGTTCACAGCCTCATTCTCTTCCTCCTCTCCTTAACCATGGCCGTTGGTTGCACTCTCTCCCTAATCTCTTCCTCGGACCCGAAGGCGCGTCTCTTCGACGCCGTTTGTTTCCCCCTCGACGTGAAACCTAAGGGACCGCTTTTCTTTTGGGCTCAAGTCTTTTACCTCTCGAAGATCCTTGAGTTCGTAGACACACTTCTCATCATACTCAACAAATCAATCCAACGGCTCTCGTTCCTCCACGTCTACCACCACGCAACGGTTGTGATTTTGTGCTACCTCTGGTTACGAACACGTCAATCGATGTTTCCTGTTGGGCTCGTGTTGAACTCGACGGTCCATGTGATTATGTACGGGTACTATTTCCTCTGCGCTATCGGATCGAGGCCCAAGTGGAAGAAGTTGGTGACGAATTTTCAAATGGTTCAGTTTGCTTTCGGCATGGGGTTAGGAGCCGCTTGGATGCTCCCAGAGCATTATTTCGGGTCGGGTTGCGCCGGGATTTGGACAGTTTATTTCAATGGTGTGTTTACTGCTTCTCTATTGGCTCTCTTCTACAACTTCCACTCCAAGAACTATGAGAAGACTACAACGTCGCCTTTGTATAAGATCGAATCCTTTATATTTATTCACGGAGAGAGGTGGGCAAATAAAGCGATTACATTATTTTCCAAGAAAAACGATTAAATTGTCATGATTATTATATATATATCTAGTTTGGATATGTTGATGTGTGTTGTTAGTTGTTACTGTAAAATGTTGGGATGCATGGTTTGAAATTGTTTTATATATTAACGAATAAGATGACAAAATATATAAAAATGTCACATAAAATCATCATGATCGTCTGATTCTTCTTATTGCATACATCTTTCTATACAACATTTGCCAACCAACGTTTCTTTAAAGGATTGGACACTGAGATTAGTTCTATAATATTTTTTATGCCTACCAGTGTTGGTTCATCAACCACTGGTCGTACCAAACCCTCTCTTTATGATAATGGAGGAGAGAGTGACCACGGTTTTTAAGAGCCGCCGCTGCTACAATGGGCCTATCTCGTAGTCCTCATAAACCGGGCTAGAACTACGGGCTACGGCGGCGTGGCCCAATTCAACAAATAACAACAACAGTAGCATATCATCTAAATATAATATTATACGATACTATACTTAAAAAAGATAAAAACAAGATCCTCTGGGACCCACTTTCATGAAAATTAGCCAATTGGGTAAGCCTTTGATCCTTCATCTCTCGCTAAACCATATCTTCAAACGTCAACTCCCCAAACTTCGTCGGCGATTCACCGGAGGCTATGGCATCAATTTACTCCTCTTTAACCTACTGGCTCGTTAACCACCCCTACATCTCCAATTTTACTTGGATCGAAGGTGAAACCCTAGGCTCCACCGTCTTTTTCGTATCCGTCGTAGTCTCCGTTTACCTCTCCGCCACGTTCCTCCTCCGATCCGCCATCGATTCACTCCCATCACTCAGTCCACGTATCCTCAAACCGATCACAGCCGTCCACAGCCTAATCCTCTGTCTCCTCTCCTTAGTCATGGCCGTCGGTTGCACTCTCTCAATAACCTCATCTCACGCGTCTTCAGATCCGATGGCGCGTTTCCTTCACGCGATTTGCTTTCCCGTCGACGTTAAACCTAACGGACCGCTTTTCTTCTGGGCTCAAGTCTTCTACCTCTCGAAGATCCTCGAGTTCGGAGACACGATCCTCATCATACTCGGCAAATCAATCCAACGGCTATCCTTCCTCCACGTGTACCACCACGCGACGGTTGTGGTCATGTGTTATCTCTGGCTCCGAACTCGCCAATCGATGTTTCCGATTGCGCTCGTGACGAATTCGACGGTACACGTCATCATGTACGGTTACTACTTCCTCTGCGCCGTTGGATCGAGGCCCAAGTGGAAGAGATTGGTGACGGATTGTCAGATTGTTCAGTTTGTTTTCAGTTTCGGGTTATCCGGTTGGATGCTCCGAGAGCACTTATTCGGGTCGGGTTGCACCGGGATTTGGGGATGGTGTTTCAACGCTGCATTTAATGCTTCTCTTTTGGCTCTCTTTTCCAACTTCCATTCAAAGAATTATGTCAAGAAGCCAACGAGAGAGGATGGCAAAAAAAGCGATTAGATTGGTTTCTTGGACAATAAGTAAAACCTCTCATTGTGTCTTGAATTGTTGATTAGTTTCCACACAAAAGGATTAATTGTCTTGAATTGTTGTTTATTTTGAAATTTTTGTCTGTGTTGTACTTGCAAATGTTGAGATACTTTTGTACTTGTATGAATATAAGATGACAGAAAATATCAAAATATCACAAAAGTCATGACATGGACTCATCATCTCTAATTCTTTGACTGAAAAGTACGTTCAATCTAAAGAATTCATGCAATGATGTAAGCAAGAATTGAATTTAAACATCGTTCACCATTCCAAGAACATTGTAAATTTATCATCTCTAAATGCTGTATCTGTCTATCTAGAAGACTAGAATTACAGTTTTTCCCAAGTTCTTCCTTTGATGCTAGTCTAGATTTTTCTGAAGGCAATAGAAGGCGTTTACATAAACGATAAAAATTCTCAAATACATTACAAACTAATTCTCCATGATACAACAAGAACATGAGAAAAAAATAAAAAAATGAAAATAAAGAAACCTCAGCCAACAAATCTGAGAAGACGTGTCAGCTGTCTGATTTGGTGAATCCATTCAATACCCAAAAAATTTGGGGTGAGCTTGTGATATCTCCGTAGTGAGGATTTATATCATTCTATGATTTGGTTTTAGGGTTCTTCATCAACCACTGGTCGTACTAAAGCCGCTTCTACCTCCGATTCAACAACCCCATTCCCTTGTCTCTCAGACAAGGATGTAGGAACCACGTTTTCAATCGCTGCCGCGGCATTCATGTCCAGGTTCACTACAGATTCAACTGGTGGTTTAATATCAAACCCAGAAACACGTGGCGCTCTATCTCGTCTTTCATAAACCGGACTAGGACTACGGCTATAGCTTCTGCTCCTGTTATGACCACCTCGGTCACGGCTATGTCTAGGGCTGCGACTCCTTGAACGTGACCAGCTCCTGCTACGGCTACGGCTACGACTATAGCTCCCGCTCCGGCTTCGACTCCGGCTATAGCTCGAGCTACGGCGCCGTGGCCGAACCAAATCAGGACTTCTGCTGCGACTTCTACCTCTTCTGTTGTCAAACCGTCCAACACCACGACCAAAGCCTCTACCACTACCACGACCAAAGCCTCGGCTCTCCATATTATTATTATTGCCAAACCGACCAAATCCGCCTCTACCACCCACATTCATATGACCAGCATCAGGACCAGTAAAACCCCGACCACGATTCCCGCCACGTCCAAATGAGTCATCTCTCATTCCAAATCTTCCCCCACGGCCTCCAAATCCACCCTCACGGCCCCCAAATCCACCCTCACGGCCTCCAAACCCACCCTCACGGCCACTAAACCCACCACCACGCCCACCAAACCCACCACCAGAATCCCAACGGGTACCACCACCGCCAGAGTCAAACCGGTTAACCATACCTCTTCGATCCTGGCTATAACCGGGACCACCACCACCACCACCACGCATTGCAATATCTCTTACTTGAGGCGGTACTTGCTGGTTCGCTCCTTCCAGGACTTTGATCAAATCAGGTGCGTATTTCCAATCTTGCTCTGTAAAGAAAGTGAATGCAACTCCAGTTGCACCAGCTCGACCGGTTCTCCCAATACGGTGGACATAGTCTTCAACTCCAGTTGGAAAATCGTAGTTGATCACAACTCTGAAGTAGTATAAACACGAACAAAGGTAAGTAATCTTGATAACAAACAAGCAAAGAGATATATACCAGGAATTATTACAACAAACCGTATGTCTTTTATGTCGAGTCCCCGGGCAGCAACGTCAGTAGCTATCAGTACACAAGACTTCCCGCTTCGGAACTGGTTAAGCACCCAATCTCTCTCACCTTGAGTCTTGTCTCCATGGATCACAACAGCGCCAAAATGACGTCCGACACTACGTGCAAGATGGTCACAAAGCCTCTTCGTGGAGCAAAATATTATAACTTTTGAACCTCGTTCTTGTGACCTAAGGATTTGCTCCAAACGTCTCTCTTTCTCCATTTGTGGGACTACTTCAACATACTGCGTTATAAGGATGGGTTTGCTTCAGTAACCTCATCACCAAGTTATGTGTAAGTATTGCTTTACAGTGATATAAAATGGTTTAGATGATCATCACCTGCGTTATTGCTTTGTTAGCAGCCAACTCATCTACCCTGCCTATGTTAACTTGGACAGGGTTCACAAGAAGATCGCTTGCAATTTTTCTTACTTCTTTTGGCCAAGTGGCTGTGTACATAAGAGTCTGTCTCCGAGGAGGTATTTCATTCACAATCTTACGGATTTGGGGTTCAAAACCCATGTCAAGCATTCGGTCTGCCTCGTCAAGCACAAGAAGGGAAACCTGCTGGAAATCAATCATCTTCATCTCCAGTATATCATTTAGACGCCCAGGAGTTGCCACCACAATATCAGCTCCTCGTTCCAACTCTTTCAATTGAGGACCCTTTGGAGCTCCACCATACAAACACTGATGACCAGAACATAGATTCGTAAACAAAAACACAGTATGGCTCTATCAGCCTAGCGATAACTGTCAACGAGACTCAAATTAAACTTACAGTGCATGATATCCTGGAAGACCGTCCAAACCTTAGTGCTTCGTCTTGTATTTGTGTGGCTAGCTCCCGAGTAGGAGCTAGGATCAAAACTGTGGGGCCATTGCGGGAGTCGTTACGACAGTGCCTTAGAAGAATGAAGGCAGGGATCAAGTATCCCAATGTTTTACCAGAACCAGTTTTTGCAATTGCAACTATATCCCTGCTTTGCAGAGCAATTGGCCATGTTTGGGCCTGGATCGGTGTTGGCGATGGAAATCCAGCAGAAAGCAACTGAAAAACAAAGACAAAAACATTAGCACACCATATATGTGAAGAACCTACGCCACTGATAAAGTTCATTATAAAACTGACCTCTCTAAGGATTTCAGGTGGGAGACCACTAGATTCAAATGTGATGTATGGTGCTGGAATGTTCTCGCCCTGCGCAACAAACGATTAATTATTAAAGGCCGTAAACAGATTAGAATACATGAGAAAGTGCAAGGTTTAACACTATTCTAAAATGCTATTACTTATTCCAGTTGAAGTTCGTCCAATCCCACATTCTCAGTAGAGTTTTATGGACAAACATTCACTGAAACAACAATTGCAAAATATTACAGCACATTATAGCTTTAAAACATTAAACTGACAAGTTAAGCAAAGGAATTCAAGAAATATGAACTTACAGTTGTTGTGACTTCATGTTGTTTTCGGTATATTTCAACGGGAGAGAGATGGGGAACATCAGGAGATGTGACAAAATGAGGCCGCACCAAGGATTTATTTGGAAAAGCTGGACCAGCGTGTCCATATGTTCCATGCCCTGTTTGCCCCATGGCGGGATCAGCATTTGTTGGTGGACCACCACTTATCCTTATATCCTGCATAGCATTTTATTAAATACTTATTTTTCGTAAGAAATAACAGTGAGGCAGAAATATTTAACAAGACAGATAGGAGAAGAGATCATCTGCAGCTAACCTTAGGCATTGCTGCAGGATGAAGTGGTTGGGCACCCCTAACCGGCACTTCCATTCTCATGTTAACGTACGAGTCATTACCAGGCCTAGATTGTAGATTATTCTCATAAGTATTATTTGATTGGAAAGGGGAAACGTGAGACTTCTGGTGCAACATTGTCTGGTCCATTTGATTTGGCGCCCTAGGTCCAAGTTGCTGGTGAATTAGGTTCGCCCCTGGCTGTTGAAACTGTGTGACTGCAGCATTTGCTTGAGGTCCATTGCATTTCTGAGCCATAGCCAAGTTTGCATTCGTCTTTTGTGATGCTGCATTGGCTTCAAAGTGGGTATTTTGAGATGGTGAACGTTCAGAATTTGGTAAATGGGGTTGAGAAAACCCAGTTTTCTTACCCCCATGGAACTCATCCCCCTCCCTCTTCGGAGCCAATGAGTTGTACTCTTGCTGGCTCGGAAACTGCTGACCATGGGGACCACCCTGAGGTGTCTGATGTGAATTTTGAAGTCCTTGCGTTTGCATGTGAGGCCGAAAACCCATGTAATGTTGTTGTGAATGAGCATACTGATGGCTCAGCTGCTGAGGCATTTGTGAATGCTGATTCTGCATCCCTTGCTGCTGCTGCTGCGTCGTTGGCTGATAAGTCTGTACAGAAGGATGCCCATGTGGGTGCGGCACCATCGATTGGCTCTGTTGTTGGGGAAACTGTTGACCTGATTGTTGAGGCATTTGCTGGGCCGGATGCTGCTGCATCATTTGGGGTCTTACATGTTGGGATGGAAATTGCTGTGGCTGTTGTTGGAAACCATGCTGCTGAGACACATGACCAACTGGTTTTGCTTGTTCATGCTGAGCTTGGTGACCTTGTCCTGAAGAGGGTACAGGAATCTGAGCTAGCTTCGGTGTTGTGGCAGAGTGGGGAGGAGGCGCAGAAGGTCTTTCATACTGAGTGACATTGGTTTCAGGATTCCAGTAATAGAGAATTCCTGTGCTTCCATCAATAAGTCCCTTCCATGGTTGGGGAAGAGTTGGGTCCTCTGGAGCATATCTTGGACCAGCAGAAGCTGGAGTATCTTCTGTTGTGGCCATAGGAAAAGGCTCTGCAAGAAGAGAAAACTCTCTCATGTTACCATACAAAAACTTTGACATACAGGTATCATCTTCCAGAGACCTGATTCTACATAATTCGACCTAAGCTTTCACAATATCAAAGAATTAATGCCACATGATTCATCAACGATATAATCAAGCTAAGCTCACGCGTACAGTTCCACGAGACCATAACACAACCATGCCGAGAAATCCAACAAATACAATCTCAATCACAAATTAGAGTAACTATACAGAAATCAAACGAATAAGGGAACTGAGCCATGGATTTAAGGTGAAGAAATCCGAAGATGGTTTTGCAGAAGTCATAGTTGAGCATCATAACACAAAAGGATGCAACGATTTAGGGTTTGAGCTACAAGAGACAAAGAAAAGACTTACATCGACGAAGAAACAGTACCGGAGTCACCTATGCGAACCAGAATTGATTAAAAACACGGGTGCGAACCAGAGAGGATCAAGAACGTCGATGGGAACTAGAGAACAGGGTCTGGGTTCGGCTTTTGGAAGAAGAAGTGAGGCTGGGGGTTCACGAAAGACAAGGAGGAAACTCTGACAAAAAAAAAAAAAAAAAAAAAAAAAAAAAA
>Ga0041059_1001617_pt1 | contig 17674 bp, 14 predicted proteins | sample AraColnosormetaG_FD_56232 | JGI IMG/M metagenome (GOLD analysis project Ga0041059, IMG submission 56232) | Arabidopsis roots microbial communities from North Carolina, USA - Col MF nosort | ecosystem: Host-associated > Plants > Roots > Unclassified | place: USA: North Carolina | collected...
GTTATCCGTGACGCCGTTACTTACACTGAGCACGCTCGGAGGAAGACGGTGACTGCTATGGATGTTGTTTATGCTCTTAAGAGACAAGGAAGAACTCTCTACGGATTCGGCGGCTAGGGTTTTTGATTGTTGTTTTTTGTGTTTCTACGTTTATTAGGATGTTAATTTTCAGGATTTGGTGTTAACTTCGAAAAAATTAAAGAATTGAAGGTTGTTGTTGCAATTTCGTGATTGTTGAAGGTGTTGTTGCAAACTTTTAGTAATTTCAGTTTCTCGATGCTTGTTTAGTATCCTTTGAACACGACGCAATATCAAAATTAGTGAATCTCACAAGTACAAATGTCTTGGTCAGAAATAATAACCGGATCGGTTTAGATCGGGTTAGTATCAAATTGGGTTTGCCGTGAACCCCAACCAAATTAAACCCCTATGTCTTTGGTCCATTTGTTGGAGAATAATATGTATTTTAATACTTGATCACAATAGTGTTACACTAACAAAAGACATGGCCTCAAGAAGACTTGGAAGACACATAAAAACGTAGCACCCAAGAAACAACCAAAGGAACAACTATATGTATAATTGTTGTGATTCTCACATTCTCTCTATCTCTTGTTCTGTTTTTGGTTTACTTGTTCTAGAGAGAAAGAACAAGAACACATTTACTTTTAAGACTACATTGTTAATATCTTGGATAATCTTACACAACATAAACACACACATACATATAGTGGTTTTTCTCCACTTGCTACACTACACACACTTAGACTCTAGACCACATCACTGTCCTAAGACTTACATCAGCCACTCTACTATGTTGGAACTCCTAACTCCTTAATTCACTCTTACACAACATGACTCTATCTTAGACTAACAAGTAACAACACAACACTTATTCGTTATGTTGGACCTTAACTAGACAACAACAAAACACTTATTCGTATGGGCCTTATCTCATCACTTATGGCCCAACACACAAAACACAAACCCATTTAGTTTGTTAACTTTCTTCTCTTCACGACGTCTCTTCTCCGACATCGTCTTCTTCTTCCGTTGCTTCTTCCTCTGTTCTTCATCTTCTTCTTCACACCAAGCTTTTCTTCTTGTATGATTTAATCTAGGATTCTCACTTCCAACAATAATATCACAACTTTGAAACCAAACCTGGTTTTGTTTAAGCTACGCATTTTCCGTTGAACCAACTCCAGACTTAAAAGATAGTTCCAAATTCCAATGAGCTAGGTCAAACAAAAGATAAGGTTATTTTTAAAGTATACACCAAATTCTCCAGAGTACACATTTTATGTGCATTGTGACACCACAATCAGCATGTGTAGAACCATCTTCTTCTTTTTTTTTCAATTTGTAGAACCATCTTCTTGAATTTTGTTTTTCCTCGCATATGTCGCACCATAGGCACAACATATCTCTTAATCTCTGCTATACCGTTATTGGTAACAGAGCAGAAGTAAACTTAGAATAGACATAAGTCACAATCAGCACACCAGTATCGGTTTCTTAATTTGATTAATAAAAAAGAAGAATTCAGATGTAATGTATTATGCATAGCATTTTATCCATAGTTGTTCCTTTGGTTGTTTCTTGTGTGCGACGTTTTTTACCAACAGGCTCCATATACCATATTTTAATTGAAGCCCAATCAGGCCCACGTTTGGTTTAGGGTTTTAGTTTATATATATCATATTTTACTGTATAAAAAGAAAACTAAAATATGACAGTAATATAAAAAAGTTCTGTCTGGTTCTAGTAATTACACCTAATTTGTACTCTATCTGAATAAATCTCCATATCTTTTTTGTTCACCCATATTTTAAATTTTTTTCTGTTTATAATTAGTCGTAGTATGTAACCATTTTGTCCTTGTTTTTAGTCTTCGTATCCATCTCGGTGTTGGATAGCTACGAGCTAAAGATTATGCTTACGATGCAAACAATCATGGAATCCCACACACATCAAATAATTCAGGATAGCAAGAAATGGGTAGGAAATTGTAGCTTTAGCTAAATTTTGAAGAAATCTCAAATAATTAAGTAGTTTTCGCAATAAGGGCACATATGTTCCATATTATGAGGCACAAATGACAACTAGGTATAGTTTCTCATAGGCAATAGTAATCAACTTCTACGTTATGCCCTTCGTCAGATTTATTGCCAAGATTTGTGTGGTTGTTTTGGGATTCAAAGTCACTTAATGTTATCTGAAAGTAAATATTTTTAAGTAACTTAATTTATTTATTTTTATGTCAGTTTGATCTATATAAACTAGTGATGTTTAGTTGTTAAAAAGGTTTCGTGGTGTAGTTGGTTATCACGTCAGTCTAACACACTGAAGGTCTCCGGTTCGAACCCGGGCGAAGCCATTATCTTTATATTATTACTCTTTTTTGTCATTATCTTTTGTTTACAGTCTCTGTTTTTCTAACTGATTAAGGTGATTAGTGTTGAAGTTACTTGTTAAGTTAGTATAGACAATGTGTTTGATTTACTGATATATGTTATTGTATTGATATTGATCTTACGAGACAAGAATGTGTTAGGCTTTGATCACGTTTTCAACAGGAAATCTGATCATTTATTTTCCAAATCATATATTCTCTCTCTTTTGGGGACAATTTTATTTCTTAGCGCGCGATAACCTCATTTCCTGCCATTGATAGTACATTAGTACTAGCCATTTTCCAAGATATGTTGAAGTCCTTACCCACTAGCATCTCAAGGCCCTTAAGCTCAACCATGAAGCTTTTACTCTCTCCTTCATCTTCAGAACCCACCACATACATCTGCTCCTTGGAGCTTACCTCAATCGTCTTGGTCTCATTGGAGATTGAACTTCCATTAAGAAGTATTTCAGAAACTTTCCATGTTCCTTTAAGTCCCAAAACAATCACTTTCTCAATCACCAAACCTTGGCTCAACGCAAACTGACCTTCTTTCACTTGCGACCATATCTTCACACTCTCATTTCCAACCGATGCGTAGAAGTCAATGTACGTTGACTTCCCGTTTCCAAGTTTCATCTCCGGAAGCTCATCATCATCAAGAAAGAGTTTCCCGGAGGCGTATCCCTCTGATGCTCCCGCCGGGAAAGCGACGACTAGACTAAACGGCGTCGTTCTTGCTTCTTTAGAAATCTACCCACCTTGTTGCATGGGTAGTATCGCGTTCTGGTAAAGATGCACGTTCACAACGTTAAACGGAGCGGGGAGGGTGAAAAGCCTCCCGTTCTTTGAAACAACGACCTGAGTCATGTCAAACATGTGGTACCAAGAACCTGGTGGGAACAGTGCTTCAACTTGGGTTTTACCTTGTTCAAGAACCGGCGATATCATTAAGCTGCTTCCGAGCAAGAACTGTTTGCTCAAACCGTAGCATTCAGTGAACTCAGGGAAAGAGAAGAAGAGCGGTCTAGCGATTGGTGCACCACTCATATGGGCTTCGTAGTTGAGAGTGTAGAGAAAAGGAAGGAGTTTGTATCTCATCCCAAGAGCGTTACGAGCTGACTCTGCTACTGTTCCCCATTGGTAAAGCTCTTTTCTTGGAGCGTAGTAATCAGCGTGATCTCTTGAAAAGGGGTAAAACGCACCAACTTCAATCCAACGGTTGCAGAGTTCTTCTGGTGTTGGAGGAAAGAATCCACATATATCTGAACCAACCATAGGAACTCCAAAAATTCCAAAATTCAACATCGTTGAGATAGATACTTGCAAGCTCTGCCATGTTCCTTGGTTATCTCCAGTCCAGTGAGCAGCATATTGACCTGAACCAACAAAAGTGGACCGTGACAATATAAATGGACGTTTGCCTTGGACAGCAAGCAAGGCCTTGTGGGTCGCTATGGCCTCAGAGAACCCGTAGATGCTGTGAGCGTCGTACTCACGAACACCATTGTAGTGATAAGCACTTGTGGGAATAGTCTTGAACCCTAGAGAAGCTTTGTGTCCAGTAGCATTGATCTTGTAAGGTGGAATGGTGGATCATCCCAGCTTGTATTGGTTATATTCTTGCAGTCCAAGCAACACGTTACACCAGGTTCTCCCCCACTCGGACACTGTTTTCCCTCCGGGATTATATGCACAATCCAGAGCAGAAATTAGAGACCTCATTCATGTCGATCCAAAGACCATCAATGGGTACTAACTCATGGAAACGTCGAATTTCATCGCCCCACCAAGAAACCGTTTTCGGGTTAAGGAAATCAGGGAAGTAAACTGGACCAGGCCACACTTGAGCCAAGAAAGGCTTTCCTTCATATTTAATGAACACATCACTAGCCATGCCTCTTTGGTATACACCGTAACTCGCGTTGACACCAATACCAGGATCTTTTATCACAACATACTTCATTCCCATCTTATGGATTCTATCCAAGAAACTCAATAGCTTAGCATGAGGAAAATTCACAAGATCCAAAGTGAAGTCCTTGTAACCATCCATGTAATCAGCATCGTTCCAAATCACATCAAGAGGGATCTTAGCCTTTTGGTAATTATCCACCACATCTTTAACAACTGATACATTACGGTACCCCCATCTACATTGGTGAAACCCTAGAGCACAAATTAGGTTAAAGATTAGTAAGAAACCACATAAGTTACAGTTAAACTAAGACAAGTGAGATATATTACCTAGAGACCAGTACGGCATTGGCGCTGGCCGTCCTATTAACGAAGTGTATTGATCAACGACATTAAGAGGCGACGGTCCAGCGAAGAAATAGAAATCAAAAACACCTCCAATTACCTTGTACGTCAAGGAATCGCCTCTGTAAAACACATCCATACCATGACTGTTAAGAAGCAGAACAGAGTGTGCATAGGCTTTACCACTAACGTTTCTCAAATCCATGTAAACCGGATGCGACCCGTAAAGATCAGTGTTGAGATTAAACGCCGAGACGTCTTCAGTGAAGAGAGTGTATGGCTCATTAGGAACCAGTTTGATTCCATTGGCTTGAGAGTTTTCACCAAATCCGTATAGAGACGCGTCTTTAGGTAAAGAAGTTGAGATCTCGAGGTACTGGTCCTTGAACACCATCTCTCCGAATGACTCATCGGAGCTACTAGTGTTGAAAATCGTCTCGCCGTTGGATCTTCTTCTTACGGCGAAGCTGAAAGGATCTACGGTGAAGATTAAAATCAGCTCCGGTCCGGATATTTCTTGTACCGTAACCGGAGATTTTCTTGATTTTCCGATTACATTCGGTGGTTGTTCCCGGCGGAGGAGATTGTACGGAACTTCCCATCGTTGTTTCTTTGCGTCTGTAATGTGAACGCGAAGGCGATGATCCGTCTCGTGCCTACAAAAAAAAAACGGTTAGGAATGGATGGATAATGTGGGCTGCGAAGCAGAGGATTAAAAACTCTGTAGTTGATGAAGAGTCGAAGGATGGTTATATCAGAGCCGTAGATTTTGTTACTCTGCTTCACTTGGAGATAGCCAATGAAGCTGCCATCATCGGGAGACTTCTCCATGGAGATCAGACGGTAGCCTTTGCCGATGGCGTTGGAACACTGGAGAGATGAGAAGCAGAGGATAATAGCAACAAGAAGAGAAAGACAAGAAGCCATTGATTTTGTTTAGCAGGTTAGTGATTCTACAGTTTACACTAATAAGCTATGATGGAGATAAGAGTCCTTTACATTTATCACAAGATGTTAAAATTACCTAATCTAATGTTTGATTCCACATTAATTACTCTATTGAGGGTGCTTGTAATTGAATACAGTACAAACTTGTTCCTATCTTTTCTTAGTATGCTAATAATTATTCACATGCCAGTTTCCAAGATAACTGTGACTTCGAAGTTGACGTTGGTTACATAAAAATTAAGAAACAACCAACGTATATATAAGACATTCAAGATATGAAGACAAAAACAAGGAAGCACAAATTGACAAAAACATTAGGGACGAGTTTGATTCCGTTGGCTTGTGAAGTCTTTATCAACTTACTTTGTCCAAGCAAAAGCTCCATCGGAATGTCATCTTTTGCAGCTGCATCCCCATACTTTGCAATGATTGCGTCCTTTCTCTGAGAATTCAGTTTTTCCTTTGCAATCTTAACCCTCTTATAACACAACTCAGCTTGAGATGGAGCCGCTTGCATATGTATGTCCTGTCCTTTGTCAAACGCTTCACATGAATACATGTTTTGCTGTTTGAACTCTATAGCTTGACCACTGTTTCTATATTGATTATCTCTCAAACAAAATTTCTCATTTGGATCTGTATATGGGAGCGGATCTTCACGCATGGATCGAGATTTAGGATCATAATAAGCTGAGTTAACATCAAGGTTCAACAAGTATTTTGCAGGATCTTCTCTGATACGCAAATTCCTTACAGTTCCTTTGCTTCCACCATCAGTTGTTCGAACACGTTTTTTAACCTTTGCAAAATCCACCTGCATGCTCTCATCAATCTTGGCTTCATCAACCCTTAAGTCTTCTTCCTCTCCATCAATGTTCTTCTCCTCTAGTTTCGCAATTAGTTGTTGCTCGTTCAGGTACTTCTCTCGTGCATTCTCTTTTGCTTCATGACGATCTCTCACATGACAATAAGACGAAGGATCATAACCATTCCATCGGTCCCTTTTGCCATCATAGTCAAATTCAAGACTCTCGATTTTCTCATCAGGTGCAATGTTTTTGTCTGTGTATTTTGCACCAACCTTACGAGGTCTTTCCATACATGTTTTCACATCATGCGTCATTGCACCACAGTTTTGACACGCTCCTTTCCGATACTTTTCGGCTTGATAAGTCTTTGCACCTCGGTCATAATATGATGTTGTGGAAACGGGTTTAGTTTTCCAATTCTTTTGATGCTTCAAGCTCGGTTTTTCAGACTTGGCATATAATGGAGGAATTGTCAAATACTTAGGTATGTGAAGATTGATTTCCTTTCCACCCTCGTCTACCTCAGCCGGAGCAAGCCCGGCTTTACGAGCTTCCTCTAATTCCTTTTGCTTCCTATGATCTTTCCTAGACTTAAAAGCAACTGAAGCCGTCGCCATTGTTATCGTTAAACTTCGTTACTCTCTGCAGGCTACAACTAAAAAAGAAAAGAGTTAGGAGAATGAAGCTTGTTGAGATTTTGTGGTAAACCAGGGACCATCTATTCTTCTCCTGTCCTTATGCGGCTGGGATTTGGAAAGCTCTAGCGCAGAACATATTCAAAGACAGGTTCTCCACAATCTGGTCAGACATAATCACCTCAATCAATAGCTCATGGCAGAACAGAGAAATAAGTTTCCTTGCTCGATATGTTTTACACGTCACTCTGCACACTATTTGGCGTGAACGAAACGGACGACGACATGGTGAGAAGCCGATCCCAGCGGATCATTTAACAAGCTGGATAGATAAACACATTCGAAACAAGATCTCTTCTATCCATATGAGCGGAGACAGGCGCTATGAGAACTGCCTCCAAATTTGGTTTCAAGCAAGAAGCTAGAAGGCCGAAGCTCTGTTTCTGAAGTTTGTCTCTGTTTTTCTTGATCTTCAATTTTGATTTTAATCATGTGTTGCACATAGTTGTAAAAACGATTTTTCTTTGAGTTTTTAATTTAACATTACAAATTCAAAAAAAAAAAAGAGATTTTGTGGCAAGAAAAACTAGGAACCCTTAATAAACTCTATCAATAAATTCGTTCTCTCGTGAGCTTACATATTATTTTAGGAAAGTTTCTTAAATGGTAAGAAGAAAAATTAAATGTACTTGCTAAATTAACTAAACCATAATTGTAAAATTTCCTTATTGCATAAGAATATCCCTTTTCTTCTCACATGTCTTCTTCAATTATTGGTTTATAATCTCCTTATTAATCCAATAGAATCTTGTTTGTGTAAAAGTGCTATTTACCGTTGAAACAACAGTCTCCATCTAAAGAGATAATTCCAATGAGTAGGCTCAAAACATATACTCATTAAGCAAAACTTAAAATGGGAGAAGAATAATAAGCAGACGATTCTAATTTCGTTTTGTTATAGATGAGACCAAAAGAATATATTATTTTACTTTGCCGCATGAAGGTTTCGTGGTGTAGTTGGTTATCACGTCAGTCTAACACACTAAAGGTCTCCGGTTCGAACCCGGGCGAAGCCAAATGAATTATTATTTTTACATCTTTTCTTTACAGTTTCTCTTTTTTTTCCTTTAAAACAAAAAATGTGTGAAGGTGATTTTCAGAAGACATGAATGTTTGTTTTGTTTTGATATATGCATCAATTATAAATCAGTAATTGATATAGAATCTAGACAAATCCTAATCTTATATTTTGTATACCCCCGGCAATGAAACAAAAGAAAACGATAGAGAGGGACTAGTATGAAGATATATTCACATGTTGTAATCAATGCCGTGGATATGACAGAGTCGTTCTCACATGGATCGTTCAATGGTTACCAATCTATTTAATATTTATTGAAGATTTCATTAGCTCAAATTAACAATTTAACGAACAAACTTTTTTGACATGATGAATGATTTAGTGATAAATCACTTGAAATGAGGAGAGGCTAATACTCTCTACATCTAATTATTATCTGTGTAGACTTTCTACACTACTAGTTTGTTAGTGGAAATGAGTTGTCATGGACTAAACAATAGATCTTTTAAAAAGGGTAAAACGAGAGGTCGATTTTTTAGTGAACAAAATCTGTGTTTAGGACAGAAACGATGCGAAAACGTGTGTATTTGTTAGGTTAAAAAAAAACAAATATGTGCTGTTTCGTTTATTAATAAGTTTCACAAATACACAAATAATTCAGAAGAGTAGAGAAGAGAGCCTCTCTTAGAGAGGAGGACCGACAGGTAAAAGGCAAAAGAGTCGGTACAATGCAACGTCACCCACCCATTAGTCATAGCATAGACTCATAGTTGGTAAATATATCCAATGACTTTATGTGATATTAAATATGTCATTTGACCAATTAATGACTATGAGTCAAACGCGTAATTAGAAAGGTTACACACAGTCACACACTAATAATGACTAATGACTCTATGAGTCAAACGCGTAATTAGAAAAGGTTACACACTAGCTTCTTAGATATTGAGACGCTGAGTTGGCATCAACTCTCTTCAATCTTCATCATCATTCATCATACTATATTATATAATCCATTCTTTGTCCTCTCTTCTCTTTACATGTAAATTCACATATCTCTCTAATTTGCTCACTAGATATTATTTCTTTCCTCTTGAAAAGTCCAAAAATGAGAAGCTTTCTCTACCTCATCGTAGTCATCTTCCTCTTCTCTTCATCCGTTAACGCTTGTGATCGATGTCTACACCGTTCTAAAGCATCTTATTTCTCCTCTGCTTCTGCTCTCTCTTGTAAACATTCCCATCTTCTTCTAACTACTTCCGTTTAACTACTAGTTTGTTTCTTTTTTCTCATGTCTTGTTTATGGGTATTTTCTAGCCGGGGCTTGTGCCTATGGCCCTATGGCTACGAGCTTCTTTGCCGGCCACATTGCGGCCGCTATACCTTCCATTTACAAAGATGGTGCTGGCTGTGGAGCTTGCTTTCAAGTCAGATGCAAGAACCCCAAGTTGTGTAACAGTAAAGGAACCATTGTGATGGTCACAGACTTGAACACGAGCAACCAAACTGATCTTGTCCTTAGTAGTAGAGCTTTTAGGGCTATGGCTAAGCCTGTTGTTGGTGTTGACAAATACCTTCTCAAACAAGGCATCGTCGACGTTGAATACCAAAGGTTCGATGCTTGAAACACTTGACTTATTGGTTTTTTTATAGTCACTTGATGTACTAATAAGAAGGTTTGGGAAATGAAAAACAGAGTTCCTTGCAATTACGGTAAAAGGAATTTGAACGTGAGAGTGGAAGAAGCAAGCAAAAAGCCAAATTACTTGGCGATAAAGCTATTGTACCAAGGAGGTCAAACCGAAGTGGTAGGTATCGACATTGCTCCAGTAGGTTCGTCACAATGGAGTTACATGAGTAGAAGCCACGGAGCCGTTTGGGCGACCGATAAAGTACCAACGGGAGCTCTACAGTTCAAGTTCACGGTGACAGGCGGCTACGATGGCAAAACGGTTTGGTCAAAGAGGGTTCTTCCGGCGAATTGGAACTCTGGGAGGATTTATGATGCCGGCGTTCAGATCACCGACATTGCTCAAGAAGGTTGTGATACATGCGGTCACATATGGAACTGACTCATTACAATTCTCCTTATTTAGGCAAACAACAAACAAACACCCTTTATAGGATATATACATGTATGTGTAACAGAGTTCATTATTTAATGAGTTGAAGAATTCACAACAGGAGTGGCTTATATAATCTGGATTAAACAAAAGAACTAGAGAGTAAAGGTCATGCTAAAAGCTAGAGTCCATGTCACCAAAAAAAACAAGAAAAACAAAAAATGTCACTTATCATTGCAAGCAAGAATCCGACAAGAAAAAAAAAACATATCTTAGAGATGTCTAACAATTGGAAAACAATAATGTATGGAAAGGTTTAAGATAGGTCAAAGAAGAAACTGTTGTGTCTTTATATAAATTAGTAAGGAAACATAGTCAAAAAGGTTTCGTGGTGTAGTTGGTTATCACGTCAGTCTAACACACTGAAGGTCTCCGGTTCGAACCCGGGCGAAGCCATTTATTAATTTTGATTTTTTTTTGATAAATTTCCGGTTCAAATATGCGTTGAACGTAGAGATTTGATTGAATCTGAAATCTAAAAATCGCAGGCTTAAGTTAGTACTTGAATCATTGTTATATTCGCAGTTATCTTGAGATTTTCGTACTGTACATTTCAATATTTTATCCATCTTGATACATTTACATATGTTGTGATTTATAATTAGCTAGAAAATCCCCTCACAAATAACTATTTAACTAAATGGAAATCAATCAAAGATAATGTCTCATTCTCATCTATAAAGTCTTAAGCATCTCTTCAGTGAAATTTCTAAAGTTAAAGCTGGTGATATATACATCTATCCTATAGGTTTCAAGTTTTTTAGTATGTCAAGCAATGCAACCGCTGCAATATAAGTGCAACTATTTTGAAAATAAAACATTTCTAATGTCATTTGAAGTGGCTTGAATGAACCCAACTACACGATGGACTCACTTAAACAATACTCACCTCACTGGACTCCTTTAAAGCCCGCACCACTAAAAAAAATATACTCTTCTTGTTACTAGACATTAGCCTATACCAAATCCCATTAGCCTTAATTTTCGATATGCATCATTAATAAAAGTCAGTGGTTGATAAAGAAATCTTACACACAAAAAAAACTTATATATTGTATATCCCGACAATGAAAAAAAAGAGATATAGAGGGGAGTATTATGAAGATATCTTCACATGTAGTAATCAATGCCGTATGAGTCGTTCTCACATGGATGTTTTAAGGTACCAATCTTTGAATATTTTGAAGATTTCAATAACTCAAAATCAACAAAATCTAACATACAAACTTTTGACATGTCCGAATTAATACTAACACATGTATCGATAGAGTTTAGTGATAAATCACTTAGCCCTAATGCTCTACATCTAATTATTAAATGTGTAGACTTTCATTTTTATAAGCTGGTTTGTTAGTGGAAATGAGTTGTTATGAACTAAATCCTAGCTAATCCCTAGGGAAAAAAAACTTGGGTAGATTTTTCATTTTAATTAACGAACGATACAAAGACGTGTGTAGAGTCTATAGACGAAGTGATGAAAAGGGTTTAGGCAAAAAGAGAAAGATAGAAAGAAAGTGAAATTGGTTTTGGAATTTGTTCTTATCTTTCCCCTACTTCCCAAAGCAATCCCGTTTTTCAGGTTTGTCTCTATTATTAAAATTCATTCTTAACTTGATATGGTAAGACGTGTTTATAGATACACTTACTGATTTTATAATAAAAATGCAAGGATTTTTGAAATCTGTTAAAATCAAATCTTTATCAAAATGTAATAAAATCAATAAACGAGGAATACCATATTTCAAAAGTATTAAGCGAATAAAAACACGATTTTATTTTTAAAAACTTTGGTATCAACGTTATGATAACACATGATTATGTTTAGATTTTTAAATCAATTAAAATCCGATAACTCTCACTAATATTTTTCTTTTATATGTTTTAGTTGGCACAAATTAAAAAAAAAATCTATCCCAAATTTTTTAAATATATGTATTATTATTGGTTAGGTTTTAAAAAAGAACAAATATGGGTTATTTCGTTTATTAATTAGTTTCGACACTCTAACAAATGTTTTGTCCCTTACCTAAAGAGAAGACCGTCATGAACAAAGCAAAGAAAAGAGTCGGTGTAACGCCACATCATCCCATGACTCATATTGGTAAAACTATCTTCTCTCTTTCACACTTCTTCTTTTTACTTTGGACTAATGATTTAATCAAAGATGTCATTTTAACATATATGTATAAAACGCGTAATTGGGAAGATACACACACACACATACCAGCTATGACGTGACAGTGTGTGTTAGATATTGAGATGATGAGCTGGCATCAACCTCTCTATAGTCTCTATATAATCCATTCTTTGTCCTCTCTTCTCTTTACATGTAAATTCACATATCTCTCTCTCTTATTTGATCATAAAGATATTATTGCTTCTTCAAGTAAACAAAAAATGGGAAGCTTTCTCTTCCTCATCGTAGTCATCTTCCTCTTCTCTTCATCCGTTAACGCTTGTGATCGATGTCTTCACCGTTCTAAAGCAGCTTATTTCTCCTCTGCCTCTGCTCTCTCTTGTAAACATTTTAACTACTTCTTTTTTAACTATCTGTATGTTTCTTTTCTCATGTCTTGTTTATGTGTTTTTTGCAGCTGGAGCTTGTGCTTATGGCTCTATGGCTACGAGTTTCTTCGCCGGACATATCGCTGCAGCTATCCCTTCTATCTACAAAGACGGTGCTGGCTGTGGAGCTTGCTTTCAAGTCAGATGCAAGAACCCTAAGCTGTGTAGCACTAAAGGAACCATTGTGATGATCACAGACTTAAACAAGAGTAACCAAACCGATCTTGTCCTTAGTAGCAGAGCTTTTAGAGCTATGGCTAAACCTATTGTTGGTGCTGACAAAGACCTTCTCAAACAAGGCATTGTCGACATCGAATACCAAAGGTTCGATTCTCAAAACACCTAAACTCTTTGGTTTTCTTAATCACACGATATTAACTTGGTCATCAAAAAAAAAAACAGAGTTCCTTGCGATTACGGCAACAAGAACATGAACGTGAGAGTAGAAGAAGCAAGCAAGAAACCAAACTACTTAGAGATAAAGCTTTTATACCAAGGAGGTCAAACAGAAGTAGTATCCATCGACATTGCTCAAGTCGGTTCATCGCCAAATTGGGGTTACATGACAAGAAGCCACGGAGCTGTTTGGGTAACTGACAAAGTACCCACCGGAGCTATCCAGTTCAGGTTCGTAGTAACCGGTGGATACGACGGTAAAATGATTTGGTCACAGAGTGTTCTTCCATCCAATTGGGAAGCTGGGAAAATTTACGACGCCGGTGTTCAAATCACTGACATTGCTCAAGAAGGTTGTGATCCTTGCGATGCTCACATCTGGAACTAAGTTATTTAGTGGCACACAAACAAACATCTTTCATAGGTTTATATATAATGTGTGACAGAGGTTATTAATGAACATAGTTAAAGAATGCTTAATCTAATGATTCTCATGATTCTACATTGATTAAACAAGAGAACAACATTGAGCCATTAACAACCAGAACTTTTGATTCGAAGACAGATTCATAAGATTACTTTACAACGGAGAATGATAATTAAAGCTTAATAAAACGAAAGAGAAATCCTAACACAAGTTATGACAACATCAGAATCAAATTCAGAGTATACAAACCCTAATTTACTAATTCAAGAGCTTGTGAATTTGGTAACAGCCTTGGTTCCTTCAGAAACAGCGTGTTTAGCGAGCTCACCAGGAAGAACGAGTCTAACAGCAGTCTGAATCTCCCGAGAAGTAATCGTCGGCTTCTTGTTATACCTAGCGAGCTTTGAAGATTCCGATGCCAATTTCTCGAAGATGTCGTTGATGAAACTGTTCATAATACCCATAGCCTTGCTTGAAATACCAATATCTGGATGAACTTGTTTCAGAACCTTGAAGATGTAGATCTTGTAAGTTTCCACACTCTTCTTCTTCATCTTCTTCTTCTTATCGCCGCCGGCCCCGGCTTCCTTCGGGAGTTTCTTGCCGGCTTTTGGTTTCTTCTCCGCCGGAGCTTTCTCGGCTTTTGATTTCTCCTCTACTGGTTTCTCGGCGGCTGGTTTCTTCTCCGCGGGCTTCTTCTCTGCTCTCGGCGCCATTGTTTTGACTTTTGTTTTACTTTTCTGGGTGAAGAAGAAGAAGCACAGATCTGAGTGATTTTGATATCTAATTTGATGAAGACGAGTTTTGATTTTATAGTAGTTAGAATAATTGATATGATTGGTTATTAGATGTTGACGAGGATCGATGAGATGGGAGATCGCAACCGTTGAAATTGTTTTTAATCGACGGTTTATAAACTTATGAAGCGGGATCGATGACGTGTCAATATTGGTTTATGTTTTAGCGCGGTGTTAAAATCTCCGTTCCCGCTCCACTGTATTGTAAATGGGCTTTTATTGGGCTTAAAATTTTAATATCAGCCTGATCCAAAGCAGATCTGATTAATGTGGTCTATACAATTATGAAAAAACTAACTAAACATATCTGTGAAGAAACAGAGTATAGAATATATATACTAGTAGGCTTGCACTAACAGTTTAACACAATATATTTTGCTGTAAAACTGAACCTGATTACAACTTACAAGCTGATTTAAAATGAATTTGTTGACTAATAATATGAGACAGCTAAAATATAAAGAATTTGTTGTATTTGCATAAACAAGAAGTAAAAAAATTGTGCTTGGCTATATTGAGCAATATGTGTTAATACTCCAGTTTATGGTTCAAATTATCTTCAGTGGAGAGTAGTAAAATCTAGAAACTAGCTACATTAGGCTACTATATATGCATGATGTATGACTATTGACTAGAACATATATATTTAATCATGGGAACAATATATAATCCACAACATTGTATATCAATAATTTAGTTTTTTGGTGTGTTTTAGCATGGCATTAAAAGTTAATCCAAATCTTTTTTTCAGGTATTTTAAATGGAATGTTTTTCACATAAATGAAAAACTCTATCTACCTTTTCACATAAGTGAAAACTGAAAACACAATCAACAGCCGCAAAACATCGAAAGGAAAAAATCTTATAAACAACCATAGCATGACCATCACACCCAAAAAATTTAACATAAACATATCTATATCGATTCAAATATCTTTAGTTTGAAAAAATGCGAATTGGAAAAAGAAAAATCAAACCTTGTTAATTGCAAACACAATCATAGTAACTGCAAACGAGACTCTTCGCTAAGCCCTAAATTCAAATTTTCATCTCCATATCCATTTTCTACATTGATGCTAGCTAGATACGCTTTTACGGGCAGTAAAGAAAGATCATTGTAATAATCAGAGCTACAAAGGCTATCATAACTGATAGACATAAATAAATCCCCATAATCCAAACATGGTGGTCACCAAGAACACAAAAGATAAGAAACCAAATAACATAACCATCTCTTGACAAACCTTAGAGTATGAACCAAACATAAAGGCAGATATAAAGCCGCCATGACATAAATACATGCCAACATGCATGCTAAATTACCCATCATAACAAGAAACATTAAAAACAATTGTTCATGAAAAATTTCCGCAAATTTCTGAAAATGAGTTTCTTCGGTATGAGTTTGGAAGTACATCCCGATAGCTTCATCGTTTTAAGAGGGTAGATTAGGAGGTTTTGGAGATGAATGAATAAGATGTTTGTCGAGAAATCAGAAATCGGGAAAGTGATGTAGTGTTACCTTATATCGGACTTTTAAATGATTTAATAACTTTGTTGTTTTGTCTTTTGAGATGATATAATCTTAATGAGATTAGCTTCTAATAAATCTTATCATCTACGATGATGTATAACTATAACATGAGTGGTTTGCTTCATTTTAATTTAGTTTTGGTATTGATTATTAATGCTGTGACTTTTTCTCATTTTATCTGGTATTCGATCATCAAATTAACAAATATGAAATAGAAATCAAACTTAGTTAATTGCAAGTATATATATCACTAATTATAAATCCTGCCCGAAACTAAAACGATCGACCTCTAGTTACATCAACACCATAATCCAAATCTCCATCAAACCCCTGCTTCTTCTTCTTCATCTAAGCTTGATGTGTTTTTACTCTCTAGCAAGATTGTTGGATAGTTCTAAGTTATTTGAGGAGAAAGTAATCTCTTTCTAGAAGATGCTAGAAGAGATAGAAAATAGAAAAATACAAATAATGTCAAGTTAGTTAAGATTTATAAGTTTTTCTTTTTATAATAGAATTTGCTAAATTTATATAAATAAGAGGCTATGGAAAGTTGTTCTCTAAGACCTAAGAGATTAGAATAAGAGGTTTAGGAGAGTTTTTCCATAAGACCTAAAGAGAGAGAGAGAGAGAGAGAGAGAGAGATTTAGTTTTGAGTAGTTTCTAAATCAATAAAGAAAATGTGTTCTTTAATCTATTTTTGCTCTAGTTTAGTCGAACATGTGGCTGAATTACTTTCTGAATCATTTAGCGACTAAGTCAGGATAAGGCGATCTTGATTTGAAAGACTTAAAAGAGGGATCATAACCAAAACACAAACAAATCCCAAGAAGAACCCGTACATGTTCATCACAAAGAAGACCAAAGTCAAGAAACCATAAAACATTTACATCTCTTCGCAGATAATGTGTGGTGAACTATTAGCTCTCATGACTCTGTAGTAATAAATATAGATGATGTAAGACATGAAATACGTGTAGGAGCCATCACAGTAGCTAATGCTTCCATTATATAACGGAATCTTAGATCAGATATCTCAACGGTATTGTTGACGCACACTAACATTTAGTTCTCATAGATTAAAACATATCAAGACATACAATAATACCAAATACTGTAGAATAAATTAAATTTAAGGTGTTAAAAGTTTTCATAATAGTCAAAGGAAACATATTACTCGAGAAAACAAGTTTATTCAAGTCTCTTGCAAGGGTTTTATTTCTTAGTTGATGCGGCGTCTGATAGCATCAAGACTTATATCGGTTAGATCAGTTGCGTGAAACTCCACTTGAATTCCATCTAGTTCTCTCTTGAACCTATCCTTAGTGCTCGAGTAAATCATCTTCTTTCTCATCTTGGCAGTGGATGGAGACCTTATAGCACAAAAACAAACACATTGATGATAATAAAAGCAACAAATCACGGAAATGAGTTAACAAAAAGAATAGAGTAAATTATTTTACCACGCGATGAAGCAAATCTTTCTCTCCCCTGGGACGAATTCGATATCCAAAATGGCATATCGGCATTCATCAGCTGGAAGACTGTTTGCAAACTCCTCATATGATTGTTCACGTTCGCCATGCACTACAAAAAAGGGCCATTTTATATCATTTATTTTGAATATTTGTATTACTTATAATTGATGTAAAAGAATTTTACATCACTTAAATAAATGACTTATATATTGTTGATGCAAATA
>Ga0041059_1001618_pt1 | contig 17646 bp, 16 predicted proteins | sample AraColnosormetaG_FD_56232 | JGI IMG/M metagenome (GOLD analysis project Ga0041059, IMG submission 56232) | Arabidopsis roots microbial communities from North Carolina, USA - Col MF nosort | ecosystem: Host-associated > Plants > Roots > Unclassified | place: USA: North Carolina | collected...
TTTTTTTTTTTTTTTTTTTGAAGGGGTCTATCTTTAATTATGGTCATTATTGCGAATTATGCGTTTGATGAGTTAGTGGGAAAATTCAAATAAAGCACAAGTGTTATGTAATTTTTAGCTATTAGTTGGTACTATGTATGAGGATTTGATTGATGACAATATAATTATGAAATATAGTGTCATTAAAATTTTCAAATAGCTTGGTTGGACTATTCAAAAATATGACAATACTTTTCAGCTGCAATGAAAGAAAAACAATCGTACAAGTTTCTGTTTTTTTTTTTCTTTTTCAAAAGGATATGTCATAAATTCATAATAAGTAATTACAAAAAAACTCATTCCACTAACTTAGTTCCATAAAATCGTTACGAGTGATTATTGCTGATTAAGTGAGTATACACATTATTTGGGATAGAATTGCTGAGTATACTCCAACTGCATTAACCCACCAGAGCTTTTTACGATGAGAGAAGCTTAATTTTAGGGACATGGTGGAACTGGAGAAAAATACCTGGGAACAGTGTGAGACTTTGAATTTAATTAGCTCATTTAAGTGATCTGAACTAACGACATGTGTACGAAATTAATTATCTGTTTCTTTATGGGTCAAAGATTAAAAATGCTGTGCTTCTTTCTCTATCAGACTATCACATGGAAAGACGAAACGAAATGAGAGTTTTTATTACCTAGCAGCTCACAGTTATACATAATTAAATTCATAGACCGACAAATCACAGTTTTGAGAAATAAGTAAACAAAAGTACTGAAGCAGCGAGCATTTGAAACTCCAAAGACCACAAAAGATCACAGTTAGGGACAAACCATAGCTAAAACAGAGTCTTCTTTAAAAACAATCCGATGAAGAAAAAAAGTTGAAAAACAGGCAAAAATTTTACAGATGGAAGACGATAACTGATCGAATCATGCAAAGGGGCTTGAGGACATTTTTTAGTAGTGTGTTTTGTTGTTCTCTATCGATTTGTTGTTGTGTTGTTGTTGCCAAATCTAACAAGAGCATCCTCCTGATTGCTGCTGAGCGAGAGATGCATTTGCATTGGAAGACTTGAGATTGACATCAACCATATCCTCTTGCTTTGTTGAAGACAATGTCTCCATTCCCGGCAAAGCTGCTGCTATCTTGCGGAAGAGCGCCTAGCAATACAAAAAGGTTTGAAATCATAAGAAAACAAGATTTGCACGGAGTGATAGCGTTATGGATTTGCGGTAATTGTTTAGAGAGTATCAGTGAAAGATCCATACAAATGAGGAGGATGTAATAATCAGCAGGTTGGGTTAAAAATTTATAAGTCTAGGTTAATTAACTATTGAATATTGATGGAACTAAACAAAGTTAGGGCTTAGTTGAACTAAGCAGCAAGTTTTTGTTGTGCAAGAAACCCTCAGAAATGTGTCAAGCCAAGATCTTTGTTACCTTAATGTTGAAGCCCGCTTTGGCACTGGTTTCGATGAACATTACATTAAGTTCGCGTGCCTTAGCTTCTGCTTCCTCTATTGACACTTGCCTGAGAAACAAAATATTTAATACAAAGGCCCAATTGGCAGTAACAAATGTAGTAGGCACCATCAAGTGTCAAAGCGTGTTGACTATAAAGAAACCCTGTAAAGATATGCAGTTGAGCAGCAAATGATTTTCCATTTATTATCTTGTAGGGTCGTTTGGCAACATACTCAATACCACCAGAAAAGTAAGACGTGGTTTAACAACAGTTTGTACTTGAGTAAAACAAAAAAGACACCCATTCGTCTTGTCAACATACTTACGAAATCAGAGCGTGTTTAAACAAGGAGGACTACCAAATTTCAGTCTCAATTGCTATTGAACAGTAATTTGCACATCATGGTTTAACAAGAAACAAGTAGAGGAAGAGATGGTAGATCATTATTACCTTTTGTCCACTAGATCAGTTTTGTTTCCCACAAGCACGACTATGACATCACTACCACGTTCTGTCCTAACCTCATCGATCCACTTAGTAGTGTTTAGGAAGGACTGCCTGCCTATATGTCAGTGGAAAACAAAATAAATCTCGAGTTTCACAACGCACAATGGATCAACATAAAGAAGAAATCGAAACGCATAAATTCATAAGATTACTGAAAACCACATCCCCAAGATCTCAGATATGGGAAAATATTCATGTGTTTGAGAGAACGAGTGAAGGTACACATACTTGCAACATCATACACAATAACAGCAACGGAGGAATCCCTGATATAGCTCGGAATTAGACTCCTGAATCGCTCTTGCCCAGCTGTATCCCTGTCATATGATTTCGGCTCTCGATGTTAATCATCAAAAAATGATCTGCAATGTTATTCTTCAGTATTCGAAAATTGAAAGAGGCTCAAGATCTTACCACAACTGAAGTCTGACCGTTCGATCTTCAAGGTACATTGTCTTTGATAGAAAATCAATACCAATTGTGGCCTGATGATTATGAAACAACATAAAAACTACTTAGAAAAGGAAGAACATTCTGTAAAATGACGATAAGCAAGCATGGTTCACATATTATTAGGAGCTTAAACGTAATTCTCATAATCACAGAACAAGATCAGATGCTTTCATTCATCAATTGAGAACTAATTCGATTAGATAAACAATGATAACATGATCAAAGAAACATCCTCATATTAGTGTTACTGCGATCTTCTATTGGACTGAATTCTCGACTTTGTACAATAAACGAGAGTGAGCGATTACGATGCCAAAATCTCATTCAGCTGATTGTTACGTCCTATACATTGACTAAAACACGATCTACAAATCAGATCACACATAATTACGCAAAACCAAACGCCCGATCACGTAAACGAGTAAGAACTTCGAACTGAAAAACACGATTCCCGTCCATGAAAACGGATCTCAAAATCAATCAAACCCTGGGATTTTCCCGACTATAATCCCTCAAAATAGAAGCAAACGTCGTGCATCGTCGAGATAATACCTAGATTTGAACAATGGAAATTTACCTGGTAAGTGTTGTCGAATTTGTCGTACATGAATCGAGTAATGATACTGGTTTTGCCGACGGATTGATCTCCCAGAAACACCAGCTTATACTTAGCGAGTGCCGAGACCGGAGCCATGATTTCTCAAGGATCTAACTCGCCGGACGGATCTGAGAAACGTCGAGATCTCGCTTTGCTGAGAATAAAAGTTTCCGATATTTACCGGAGAGAGATCCCGTCGCTCTGGAATTGCAAATACTGTATTAGTGAGAGTTTGTTATTCGTAAATTGCAGTTTATTCCTCGAGTGACCCAATTGGGTCATTTATGTTAAATTAGAAACTATTTGAGATAAGTTACAAAATATATAAAAACTTAGAAGCTGATTAAGGAATTTACTACATTATGGGCAGCATTTATAAGCCCACGTAAGGATTTGGGCTAGCCTTATAGTAGGGGGCACGTGTCATCTCGTATGACCTGAACTATTTTTGCCCCTTTTGGCTACTTGACTCTTCTGTGTCTCTCTCATCAAATCAAATCCCTAATTCTCGAGCTCGAAGAAAGAGACGAAAATGGCACTGAGAAATGCAATTCTTCGTCACCTGAGGGTTCCGGTGCAAACCCTAGGATTGAATCAGTCTAAAATTGGGTTCCTTGGTACGATCCGGTCATTTTCTTCGCACGATGATCATCTTAGCAGAGAAGCTGTCGTCGATAGAGTACTCGATGTTGTCAAGAGCTTCCCCAAAGTCGATCCCTCTAAGGTCAGCTCGATCTTCATAAAATTTGGCCAAATCGTGATTCTTATCTTTTGTTTTCCTCATTATTGGGAACAAAATGATTATTTTGCCTTGAATATTTGTCAATGTAGGAGCTTTTGGTTGATTTCGTATTGATCTAGTGGAAATAGAGACCAAATGTATCTGAAACGATGTTGCATTAGTGTTGTTAGTAAATTGAAGGTTATTGATCTCAATGTGGTTTAGTAAGTGTAGCTTATCGTGTTGTTGTTCCTATGGATTTGATTTGATATGGTCATTCTTATGGATTTTGCATTTATGAATCCTTCATCAACTCTCTCTAATAAGGGTTGTTTGGTTAGGGTTATTTTTGTTGATGGCTTTGTGATAAATATCGACAGGTGACTCCTGAGGTTCATTTCCAAAACGATTTGGGATTAGATAGTTTGGACACAGTGGAGATAGTGATGGCTATTGAAGAGGAATTCAAGCTGGAAATTCCAGACAAAGAAGCTGACAAGATCGATTCTTGCTCTCTCGCCATTGAATACGTTTACAATCATCCAATGTCTAGCTAATCGCTGTGTGCTCTCTCATGGTTTCTCCTTCCTTTTTCTTGTATGAGGTTCTTCTCTCTTTGATAATGCCATAATGGGATTTGCAAAAAAATCACTTTTATTTGGAGAGCATTGTTATTGACTCTTTTAACGGTTCCAGTTTCTTAAAAAGAAAACCTTTTTGCTTGAATCTTGTGAAAGTTGACACTTTTTCTTGAGTTAATACTTTAATACGATTTGTATATAATACACTTGATTCTTAGCATGGTCTTGATCATACATTGAAGACGAATCTTTGAAAAACATACTTGTTTTAAAAAACTGATCGTCTCTCTTGGATACATATGCAAGACCAAGAAATTGGATCTTATATACTACATTACATCATAACGTGCTATTAACTAGAATTGTTTGTCAGCCATCTTTTGGATCGAATACAGACAGTAGTTTTCATTTGGACAAGTTTTCTGCTTCATCTCAACTACAGCATTTGTACCAAAATACACCAATATCTCTATCCACAAGTTAGATGTTTTAATTAGGAGATACATTTCAGGTTTCGTTTGAATCGATTTTTTAGTAAATGGGACAAAATGGGTGAACTTACAATATTAAAAACTTGCTAAGCTAATTATGCAAAATGGATAGGGTGGAAGGAACAAAGCAAGATGCTGAAACCGCAACAGCAATGAATCTTGTAAACACATTGTAGTGATATTGATCATAATGACTAAAGAAAGACTAAATAAACATCTAACGTCAACAATATATCTCTTGATTAAGTTTAACCCGAAAGAGACAGACAATGGCGCAAACTATAGTTGTTAGGAACGATTCTGAGAAGTTGAGACGGTTCTTCAGTTCCATGAATTCCTACTTCACTCCTAAGCAAGCCAATCATTCTACACCAAATCTCTTTGCTTTCACTAACATTACTTGGTTTTCCCCATATAAACGCCAACTTTCCGTAGTATTCCCCGATCCCAATGCATCGAGCTTTGTCAAGATCTAAACCATAAACCACTCTCCACAACATCAGCTCAGAGTCATACCACATTAACCCAAATCTAAGGAAGTAAACGAAGAGCACATTGTCAATCACGCATTTTCCTGTCTTCCACCAATTATCTTCAGGTATCGTATATCTTTGATAAGAACCATCTCTAGTATCGTAAGAATTCATGTATTCCCTCGAATTTAAAGCATAAACCTTCCTATCAAGTGAAACACTTGCATGCGTGAACCATTCGTTTCTATCCTTTGCCTTAGGAATCGGCGCTGCTTCCCAAGTTTGTGTCTTTAAGTCAAATACTTCCGCTAGGATCTCTTCGCCTCTGTTGCCTCCGATCACATAGATCTTACCACCGACTAGTCCTACGGTAGCTGATAATCGCTCCACTTGCATACTAGGTCCTTGACGCCACTGTCCAGATTGGGTGTCAAAGATCCATACGATTGATGATGAGGGAAAATTATATCCGGGAATGCAGTAAATCTCTGTATCAATTGCGATATTGGAAAGAGGGTAAGAAGCATGCCCGGGACGATAAGGAACATCGATGGAGACGAAGACATTCTCAGTCGTATTCATCTTGTTATCATTCCTCCGGAGAGTGAACCAGTGAAAAGTCGTCCGGTTCCGGTTCGGGTATGTAGTTCTGGTCGAGAAGCATAGATAAAGAGAGTCCTTTCCGTGTAAAGATCGCGTCTTGTGAATCTCCGGCGAGCGAATTAGACTCCGCAAGGACTTGGAGACGCAACAGAGGATTGGGTAATATCGTTTTGGTACCAAGGCTAAGATGTTCAATACGATGTCCACCGGGAGTGAGAACAATGACGGCGGCGTCAATGAAGACGACGGTGGTTGGTTGGTTTTCTGCGGTGGTTCGTCGGCGTTAGACATCGAGAGCTATTAGGAGGAGGAGACTAGAGAACAACTGAGTGAATCAATCAAATTGAGGGCTTTAGCCAAAAACCAAAAGCCGGTTAAATTCTTCTCTGATTCTGCTTTAATCGGTTAAAACCGGTTTATATTTCTTGTCTTGATCAGGGAAACACACAGAGTTTTAGAATAAGGCCCAGGAATAAGCCCGGTGAGTGAATCTTTCTAAGGAATCGATTTTAAAACAAGGCCCATTAAAGGGTGAAGAAAAGGCCCATGAAAATGCTTAAACCCCCTTTGTCTCCCAGCTTCGTACACAGGAGAGACTGAGATAAGGAAAGAAGAAGAGGAAGAAGAAAATGGCGAATCTTAACTCAGCTATTGATTCAGTGTTTTGGGATCAGAACGTTTCTTCACCTCAAACCCTTGAAGGCACTGCTCGCTCTGTTCCCGGTGAGCCATTTCCCTTAGACGGAGCACGAGCAAGCCGCTCTCACCGGATTCAACAGCTCTCTCTGCTTCGCGAAGGCTTTCCTCTTGGAATCATTCCTTCTTTGGCTCCTGCTTCTGACAAGAGACTCGGCTCTTTCTCTCTCAATTCTCTCTTGCTCAGTCCTTCCTCTAACAACTGGTAAATGCTCTTAACCTCTTCAATAATTTACAAAATTGTGAGCGAGTAATGCTTTAAAGGTTGAGACTTTGAATCAAACTGGTGAAATAGTGTTGACATTGTTGGATTTGATGAGACATGTGATTAGTTTTGTTTGGAATTTTCACTCAGGTGGTTAGGTTTAGTTGGGCAGTTCAAACCAAAGAAGCTCTTTGCTGATATCAAAGCAGATATTAGCAATGCAGAAGAGTGGGATTTGCAAGTTGTAAAGGATACAGCAAAACACATTGTTGACAAATCCCTTTACTCTATTGGTTTATGGACTCAGATTGCGTTGGGTACTTCTTCTTCTCTCTTGCTTAGCACTGAACGTCTTGGAGATAAAAACGGACTCCGAAACAAGTTGATGCTTGTTCATCCGGTATGTCTCTGTACTGTAACTATGATGGATTCTTCTTTTGTGTTTTAAAGCACTTCTAATTTGTTTTTTTGTTTGAACTAATGAGCAGCTTGAGAAACATGATCTCACTGTGGAAGCAGCTTGGCCAGATTTGTTTTTGGACAATAAAGGACGTTTCTGGGATGTTCCTGAATCTTTGAATGTTGATGTCTCATCCCTTGTTCCAGAGTCAGGGGTTAGATACCGGTTTGGTCTTCATAAAAGCAGGGGTAATCCTCAGCCTGTGAATGCTGCTGGTGTTGAGAGTGGTAGTGATGCTCCTACTTCTTTGATGCCTGGTTTATGCGCCAAGGCTGCAGTTTCGTACAAGGTTAACAGAGACTTGTGGAGGCCACAAGAGAAAGAAGGCAACACAGAAGAAGAGGATAAACCTGTGTTTCTGCCTTATGATTTACGTCTCAAGGAGCCTCATGCAGCAATTTCAGGAATAGTAGGTACTCTCTTTAAAAAACCAATCCCCTAAAGAAGTCTCGTTCCTTTTCTTTTCTTGACCTTGAATTGAATGCTGAGTTCTCTCAATGTTTCACTCTCTAGGAAGCAGCTTGGCAGCTTGGATCACAGGCCGAGGCATGTTGGTTAATGGCAAGAAGCGGAGTCCGATAAGCGCAGATGTATTTGGTTCTGCTTGTTATACGTTCCAAAAAGGACGGTTTAGTAAGTTGTATGGCGATCTTACCCGAGTAGATGCTCGCGTGGACCTACCCTCAGCTTTTGCCCTTGCTAAAAAACTCTTCCATGCAAGTAGTAACAACTCAGACGACACATTGTGGTCTCCCAGACTCAACCTGATATTCCAGCAACAGGTATTAAGCTTTTGTCCAAAGATCAAAAGATGTAAAAGAGTCTATGATGTTTAAGCAATTCCCACTAATCACACTGTTATGCAGGTTGCGGGTCCGATTGTTTTCAAAGTAGACTCGCAGTTTCAGGTAGGAGCTGCACGCATGGAAGATGTGATATACAGTCTGAATTACTCGTTGAGGCTTCTTGAGTCTGGCAAAATCGTGGCTTGGTATTCTCCAAAGAGAAAAGAAGGCATGATCGAGCTCCGAGTTTTTGAGTTTTGATTTTAGTCTCCGTTTATGTTTTAAAAATCGCAACTTTTTTTTTTTGACATGACTATAAAAAACTCTTATGTTTCGTAAAACCTAGTTCATCTTCATTGCTTGTGGCGGTCGATCCCTAGAAATCCACTTGGGAAAGATCTATCCTCACTTCCATCGGCTCTCACACGGAAACTTCCTAAAAATCCAAACTTTCTCATTGTTGACCGTCCGATTTCTCTACGCTACAGAGTCAATAAAATGATCGAGCTTTGTCAGTTAGTCGAGGCTGCTAACATGGAGGCTATGTTGGACCGGAAGAAGGAGAAAGAGAAAACTTGTTTTTTTTTTTGAATATGACTATCTCTGAAAGTGATCTCAATTGATATTAAATTGAAGGATTAACTAGAAACAACAATTGCTGTCTGAAAATTACAGAAAACTTGTAAAATCTTCAAATCTCTCCCTCTTGGACAAGACTTCACTCAACGAGGGCCAACAAGTCACTCTCTTTACAGAAGCAATGCCTAGCATCGGTTCCCAAATCGACCTGAGAAACAAATTCAGAGATGTTCGATTCTATATTCCTTAAAACCACACAAGGACAGGACAACAACTAATCAAATACACTGCAGAGAAGCGGAATTCACCTCATAAGCGCTCACATCAGAGAACAAAACCTGTGAAAGGCAAAGGAGAAAGAGATAAAGACAAGATTCACGGTAGTTACAATGGATAAATAACTATGTCTTTGACTTAAGAAGAAACATTTACCCTCTTTCCAGGTCCAACTTGTTGTCCAACCTCAGAACCAACAGATATAATCTGAAATGATTCTCTATTCTTAATTAAAGATGCTCTAACACAAGTTATATAAAACATATAAGGAGCAAATGACTTACCTCTCCTGTTAGGTATCTCTCAAACTTCACAGCTGCTTTAGGCAACAATACTCCACCTGAGGATTTCTTCAGAATAACAATTTAAGAGCCCATAAGTTTTTGGCAATGGAATTCAATTTAGTGATTCATCAAATTAATAGCTTATTGATAATAATCATGACATTTCAGACAATAAAGGAGCTAAACTGACAATAGGAAGATCTTCAAGACGAACAAGAACTCTGTCTGCCTGAGGAACAACCTGCAATTATCACCTCAACACTAAGATTAATCACCAGTTTTTAAAAACAGAGAAACCAATACATTTTTCGGAAAAGACAGTACCTTTGTCGGTTCCCATTTAGTGGAAATCGCTTTGATTCTAAGACAACCTCTTCGACTTCCTGCATAAACACGAGGAAACAAATTATCAAAAAGACAAACTTTATATCCGAAAAGGAAGAAACATCAAAATAACTTTCAGATAGTTAAGTACCGAGAAGCGTATGGTTAGCCGTCGAAGGAGTAGTTGCTTTGACCGGAAAAGCAAAGAAAGGATTTGGTAGAGAGCAGACGAAAGTGGAAGCCATAGCAGGATAAGGTTTTTTGCAGAAGCAGATCTTCTTCTTCCTCCGTTACGACTTTGGCTCCAGCTTTCTCGTCAGTGCTTCTTATGTTTTACATTGGGCCAATATTACAGCCCATTTAACTATTAAGACCCAATATCTTTATTCTATTAAGCCTAACCGATGTATGTTTTATTGAACCGAGAAATCTCAATTGCACTTTATTGAGAGTCACCGAAGCAGTAATGCAGTATCGTGGGGTATACTGAAAAGTCATATACTACGGAGGGAAAAACTCACGTAGTACTAAAATCAAGTTAACTATTACATGAATCTATCTATATGTCATGTCAGGATCTTCCGGAGCTGCCAAATCCAAGAGTACATAATACCAACGGTACAATATGTTGAGATCAACATTAAAGGCAAAAATGGCAACTTATCACCTAGAAAATACGGATGCAAGAATTGAGACACTATCTCTACTATAATCAAACCCATTAGATAGCTCTTCTCAAAACATCCAATCCTAAACTTGCTCTTGATTTCACTAGTCTCCTTCTTCTGCGCCTTATAATCTGTGTATTGAGCTGCAAAGCCGAGCCACATTACCACGGAATGCAATAACAGCAACAGAACCTTGATCGGGTACTCCTGCGGTTCATATAAGAGTGGATAGAGCGAATAGCAAGAGACTGCAGGAAAAATACAGAGATTAAGTACAAGGAATGAATGATTATGCGTAAAAGTTGATTCTGGTTAGAGAATAGTATATACCTATGGAAACCAGAAAGTAATGTTTAGCATCTTCTAGACTCTGAACTGCAACGATTGCAAGTGGGATGGTAAAGTGAAGCGATGCTTTCTCATGGACGTGCCATCCAAACAGAAAACCGCATGTATATGCATAAGCTACCCATCTAGCAACGAGCCCCGAGTGTGGTTTTTTCCAGGCTTTGATGAGACATGGAGATATAGCTAGTAATACCATTGCAAATGTTGTCAATGGCGTGATCTGTCATTGCACCAGTCCAACAGAATAAGATTGAGTGAAACAATTCATGAGATATGACAGATACTCATGAAGAGTAGTACCTGAGGAAGAACTGCAAAAGGCGAAGAATCTCCAACTAATCCTCCAGTGAAAGATGCGGAAGGAATTTGAATTTCATATCCTAGCTTCCGCAGCAAAACCGCAAGCCCTTTGTCGAGTATTATGTAGAAAACCCAAAAATTAGGTGCCCAGTATGCATGACACAATCCTCTCCCGAAAGGAAACATTCTACTGATGACTTGCTGTATCTGCAACACAACGAGAGAACACGAAAACTACCACCATAAGATGTTTTCTCAATAAATCTATTTAGGACAAGGTTTGACTTGATTGATGTATAGAGATTCACTGATTCGTCTAGGATAATTTCCATTGATAAAAGTAGTGAAATAGCTCTCTAGCACCAAAATTTCTAACAAATTCTAACTCTTTGCCAAATCAAACAACAACAAAAATGATTCACAATCTCCTAAACACATCAACAACATTAGAATCTTCAACTTGAACTCAAAAGAATTTGGCTATATTCTTCAACATTGAATAGGAAAGAACTACACTAACCTGTCCATGATAGATAAAAGGTCCATAGGCAGCAGCAAAAACCGCCACAACCACCGCACCAATAGTTACAAGCCGTCGGAAACCAGTAACTAAACCAGACCAGCAATAATGCCTAAGTAGATAAACAAAGTAAACCGGAGCAGTGACGGCGAACAAATGCTTAAAGCATAGAAGAACTGCGAATAAAAACCCACCCAAAAGATCTCTCCCTTCTTGAAGAAACGAAATCGAAAGCAATAACCAACCCAGTAGAAATCCATTATACTGAAAATGAATGTGATCTACGATCAATAGCCCCGGAGACCAAATCACCAATGCGCAGATCAGATTTCGTTTCAACGGTTCTAATTTTCGAGTCAATCGATAAACACCGTAGAGAAGACATAGATCTGAGACGATTACGCTGATTCGTTGGAAGTAAATTACAGATTCGGCATTGTAATCGAGTCCTGATTGAAGATCTACGATCCTGGGATCGACGAGACGCGCGAAAATTGAGAGGAAGCGTTCGAAGTAGGCGAAGAAAGGAGGATAGTCGAGTGTCCATTGGCTAGTCTCGTCGAAGTACCATTTGGTAAGAGGAAGAGAGTTTGTGATAGCGAGCCAGTTACGGTGGACCTCGAAATCGGTGCTTCTGGACGACGGAATGAGAAGGAGTTTTACGGCGGTGGCTACGGCGAAGAACCATAGCAGTAGTCGCCGGTCACTCTTTTCCCGGTGATCCATCTCGGCACCGATAGACTGGGAACATTAGCGACCGTTGATTTACAAAACCCATTGATATGGGCCTAATTTGGGACACGAACCGGCCCACTTAGTAACTACAGAAGTTTACGTGGAGTTGTAGATATGGCAGTACATAATTGGTTAAAAATATATGACATGGCATTACGTGGAACTGTTCAAATTGGTTTTTATATCGGATTAAACCGGTTTAGCTATGAATATTTCGTTGTGTGTATAAGTCGTACCTACCTATTACAACCGCCCAAAAGGAAAGTAGCTATTGGCTATAGCGTAGAGCTAGACCATTCGAATTAATCAGCGGTTGAGATCATTCTTCAGTAACTAAGGCCACGTGTCATACACGACGACCCTAAAAGATCAAATAGTAACCGTAGACTCAAAACAACAGATTTTAATTCCCATGCAAACCTTAAGACCTTTACCTAACAGCCACGTAGCACGAACTCGGATCTTAGCTGGCGCACGAGCGAGGATCACCGCACGTGTCAACTGCAGGTGAGTTTAAAAAAAAAAGAAAAAAGTAGGGCAAACGGGGTACAAGGGCAGCTGTCGTGGGCCCGGGAGACAAGGACGTTGATAATTGGGCCTTTCAAAAGAGAGGTGATTGTGGGTCCCATTAACTCATTAATCTGAGTCAGCTCGACGCCTTGTTGTATCGACAGATGACAAGTTGTGTGGTCCTAACCAATTATGTAAAACCTCCTTTCTTTTTTTGGAACTTTATTATAATTGATCACGAAAACACCTTTTATTTTTGTATGTATTAATACACTTTAAATATATACATTTTTAATGTTTTATTATTGGTTTGCCGTTCGTAATGTGAGTCATTGCTTACTCAGATTCATTGAGTTTTCTTGACGTGATCTTATTTAATTTAATAAATCATGATAGTGTTTTCTTACCTTTGATTTAAAAAGTCAAAAGTCTCATGTTGGAGGATTATAATATGAATCAAGAGCATAAAAATGTGATATTTCTAGTCGGTATCTGATATTTATAATAGTATACAGAATTTCACCTATGTGACACGTTATGTGGTTTTAGTATTAAAACTATAATTGAACTCGGACTAAGAACTTAATACTACTATAGTAAATGAATAAAATAGGTCGGTCACCCTCTTATTCGTTTTATTACAAGTATTAGCGTATGGAGTATGTATGTACACATTACTAGTAGTAGTAAATGTGTAAACGTATTCGAATTACATGTTCTAGAACCTTTTTAAAAAAAAACTTTATGACTATTTAGATCGTATTTTTAAATATTATTGTTTGAACAAAGATTTTGCCAAAGACTCTTTTACACATTTTCAACTAGAGGATTCTTAGCTATAGTATTCATATCGATATAAAATATAGAATAGAATAGTACTATTTCGAAAGAGATTTAAATTCATCCAATGTCTTTGGAATATTTTTTACTTGGACATGTACATGTGTACCAAAATGTTTTTGTCTCACTATAAACACGAATAAATTAATTCACTCTACTATAGTAACAATAAAAAAAAGACGTTACTGTCGATATGTCCATTGAAGAAGTTAATGAAATACAAATAAGTACAAGCAAAGCATTAAACAAAACGAGAGGCGATTATAAATTACACACATGCAATGAAACATTGTCCAGGCGAAATGAATCCTAAGGAAAAGCAGAGAAAGTACACACGAGAACAGATTAATAAAATAGAAATTATTTTAGTAGTAATATTCATATAAAAAATTAGAAACTTTCTCTTTTTTGTTTTTTTGTTAACGAAAATTTAGAAACTTTCATTTAATGTTAATTGAATATTTGGGAAAAGTCCACCATCATGCGCTATGCATGTTATTGTGGCCAACGAATCTTACAAAACGCAAGACTTGTTTGATTCTCTCGTCGAACGAGATCCACCCAAATTATTGTATTCCCAAAATAATACTAATATATGTTCTTTATTGCTCTTACAAAAGAAATAAAATAATTTTAAAATTTACTCGACATTCGTAATGTAATTGCAAAAATAAAAACAAAGAAAATAGTACTCGTAACGGACAAAGAGTTTGATTCATTGCACTTTAACTTTATCGATGAGGTAAAATAATCAGAAAAAAAAAAAGAATTTACCACAACACAAAAAGACAATAATAAAATATAATAAAAGTAATGAATTATTGAACTTTAACGTATAGATCTTTCGAGATGAAGATTCGGTCACGATGAACGGTGAGGATGTATTGTAGAGTACTGTAACTAAAGTGGTACGTGACACAGGTGATCAGCTCAAGTCAAGCAGAAAGTCCTAAAGCCGGCTTTATAAATGAACACCAAATCAACCTCCTTCTTCCTCCTCCTCCTCTCGCTTCTTCTTCTTCCTCTCGAATCTGCTTTTCGCAGTCTATTTCGTCATCGTAAATTCGGAAGCTTTCGTATTTAATTAAGCAAATGGCTTCGTATTACTCTGGTTTTTTGGGTTGTGAAGAGCCACACTTTTTGGAATCGTGTTCTCTTTGCCGGAAACACCTTGGTCTTAACTCCGATATCTTCATGTACAGGTATTGATTCGATTCAAACTAAAGCATTAAACTTTCAATTGAGTTTCTAGATCTGGTTTTTTTCTATAATTCATTTATTTGGTCTGATTGTTTATGGTTTTTGTGATTTACAGAGGAGACAAGGCTTTTTGTAGCAACGAGTGTAGAGAAGAACAGATTGAATCTGATGAAGCTAAGGAGAGAAAGTGGAAAAAATCTTCAAGATCTCTCCGGAAAAATTCTTCTGAAACTAAAGAATCCGCCGCCGGAAACACCGTACGGACAGGAACTCTCGTCGTGGCTTAGTAGAAGCTTCAGTTACATAATCAAGCAAATAGTCTTTTTTTCTTCTATATAAATACCTTTTTGTCTAAAATCTATAAACCCTCCTAAAACCACTTATATCTCCAAAGCCTCTAAAAGATTTGCTCTGTTTCTATTGATCTTTCTATGGATCGGAGATAACTAGTTTTCTAATTCCGGTTGTCGGAATCTGAGAAATTGTAGATCTGGTTTATGTAAATGAATGTGGAGTTTTGGGGGCAGAGAGAAAGAAAGATGCTAATAATTTTGGCTGTGTGATGTGATGGTTTTGTAATCTGGGGTTGAAATTTTGTTCGATGTTCCATAATAAACAGAGCATAACAACTATGTTCTTAATAAATATAAATTCAATTTCTGTATCTGCGTGTGATCGTAATGGTGTCTTAGAAATCGACAAAATTTATTCAAACTGGTGGTGTTAAGATTTGTTGGCTTTTATAGTTATTCGCATTGAACAAATTAGTCAGTTCGACTGCTCTTGGCGGTATGCATTTTACGGCAGGCAACTAACTAAGAACTCCGGGGAATCTTTTAAATGTGTAACAGTGACAGCTTTTTTGGGCCTTAAATGGGCTTCTCAAGATCCCATATATTAGGTTAAGACATTGACAGTTCCCACTTTCTATGAAGAATTTGATATTCAGAACCAAAAAAGAAAACATCTCTTCCTCTGTATAACTCAATGATTGTAGTCTTCTTGACCTGTAACTTTACCAGAGCTAGACCGAGTTTCAAGTGTTTATATCTTTGTATTACAGAATGTCAAAATCTGGTTTTCATTAGGTTCTTGTTCCATCTATCTTTTGTTTTCAGATTTGTTTTGGTTAATAGTGATTGAAAAATGAAGATTAGTTCCGTACAACACAAGAAACTTAAGATAAGTAGGATACACCCTAAATTTTCAGCAATTATAGACAACAGTTAAGCAAAGCAAAATCCATCCATCTGGTAAATGATTTAATTGATTACTCACAGGTAAAGAATTTCCCAAGACCCATCAAAGAACGGTTCTATGTTGAAGATTCTACTTAGAACTTTTGAGATTACATAGTGAAAAACTTTTAAGTGTCGACCTTTCTTCATTAGCTCTTCTCATCCTCCAAACGCAGTTTAGTATCATCCATTTCAAACCCGTGACCATCAGAAGAATGGTGGTTTAGCCACCGAGATTGTATTCAACCACAAGACTGTTGAGAGGAGAGAGTATCATTGTTTGTTGTGTACCTTAAAGCCAAAGATCTTAGGAACGTAGTTTTGAGCCGGCTTCTGCGGTTTCATGTTCCCATAGGCCATGAGAAACAAATGAGGGAAAGTAGTTCCAAAGTAAGCTCCATCAATGTCTGCAATAAGCATTAAGGAAAGAACACTAAGACAAGTGGACAACACTCTTTATCTTCTAAAAGATTTAATGCAAACAAACTAGCTAATCGCAATGTTTAACCAAACAATAGCAGATGCATCATATTATGACAAGATAAAGCTTTTTTGAACAGAGGAGCAAAGGATACTGCCTTGGTATTTAGATCGCGGGTAGTAAATATCCTCGCATTTTGGGCAGTATATCTTCACAGTGCTCGACCTCGGGATATCAGATTGGCCAACCGGAAGACAAGACTGTCCGCAACAGAAAACTCTGGGGCATCTCCCGAAATCATAATTCTTATACTTCTCCATCTACAAAAGAGAAAGATATCATTCAAAAGATCAATCAGAAACAAAGATGTAGAAGAAGTATCTTGCTTACCATAGCAGCCATTCCTTTAGTAGTGAGAATATAACGAACATGAATAAGACCATATAACATCTCAGCAGCTGATTCCACCATCTCATGCTGTTCTTCAGTAAACATATCACCTAATCCAATAAACATTCCTCCAAATTATACAACAATTCTCAGACAAAGTAAAGCCTAAATTCATCAAATGGACCCTTCACTTACCATTTGATGATTCAACATCTAAAATGAGATCAAGTGCATAATCATAGTAAGGAACTTGACCACTCAAACCACAGAGATTGAAATCATCTTGTATATAATCTTCATCTACTTCACAGAAAAACTCATTCCCTCTCAAATTACAAAACCATGAGATCCAAGAGGTATCATCACCTTCTGAACCACTCACATCTGATCCTTCACTATCCGTGTCAGATTCAACTGCATCCACAAAGAATCAAAATTTATTAATACCCAAATCAGAAAGTACTAAAACCACATGAAATTGAAATTGAGTGAGATATAAGCAATTAACCATCGGGGGAACGAGAATGAAGCTGAGATTTAGCAGTTGAAGTAGAAGGGACAGAATCTTTGTCCTTAGAAGTGAAAACCCTAGATGTAGAAGGTGAAGATTTCTTAAGATGTTTGTCTAAAGCATCATTGATTCGTTTCCGATCAATAGCTCCACCAAGGATCTCCGATCTCGATGATCCACCACCACCCATTATTCCTCCTCCACTCCGATCCTTGTACATAACTCGATTCGATTCCCTCAATGAAAAAAAACAAAATTTTTCAGCTTTAGATTCTCAAAGTCTTCGACTTTCTTATCATCAGAGGAAGAAGAGGGGCGGATAAATCTAGGGTTTGTTTTTTCTTCGATAGTTTGATCACAGAGTAGAAGAAAGAGAGAAGAAGAGATAAAGAGTGCTCTGCTTTTCCCTGTGGTTTTTTCTCATTCTCTACTGTTTTGTTTTCTTCTCTTTGTTTTTTTTTTTTTTTTTNTT
>Ga0041059_1001619_pt1 | contig 17636 bp, 18 predicted proteins | sample AraColnosormetaG_FD_56232 | JGI IMG/M metagenome (GOLD analysis project Ga0041059, IMG submission 56232) | Arabidopsis roots microbial communities from North Carolina, USA - Col MF nosort | ecosystem: Host-associated > Plants > Roots > Unclassified | place: USA: North Carolina | collected...
TTTTTTTTTTTTTTTTAATATAATATCAAATTAGATTTAAAAGAAAAAATACGTTTTTACAACTTGTGCTAAGTTTGTTTGAAAAGTAAACTCTAAAAACTTCTGAAAATTTTAAAGCTTTCTAAGAATCAGTGATAACTAGTCTCGAGAGTAAATCTAGTGTTGGTAAGCATCGTTATAACGCATGTCGCCTAAGAGAGTCGGATTGCTGAAATCTGATTTCGAATTTCTTTATCAACCCATAGTCAGGTTTGATGAGAACTATATGTTTTTTGAAGGCTTCAGATCCAAATCGGATCTTAGAATGGATTTGTCTCCAGCAAAAAAGACATCACTGTATTGGTAGGGAAATAAAATGCCAAAAGAATAGCATACCCTTACATATAACGAAACTCAGAACATTTATATGGGCTACATTGAACATTCTCTCTCTCAACTTATAACTTTATAGCTCCAAAAAGTATATAGTCATATAAGATGCATCTTAAAAGAGAGTTTCGATTCCACTAACATTTCTTTGGACTATGACTCATGGGCCTTAACTATATGATGGGCCTTAACAACCTGATGGGCTCATTAGGTTTAAAGGCCTCATAAAGTTAATCAGACTCTAGCGCCCACACGTGTTGAGGAGGCGGGAAAACAATTATCATCGCCGGCGTGAGGAGACCAAATTGGCAAAGTTCCCTGAGAGAGAGAGAGAGACAACACCTTCGCATTCGCTAACTTTCTCTGTAACCGCCATGGGTATTAAGGTCTGGTTCAAACAAACGATTACTTCTCGTTTCAGTTTTAGATTACGATTCCTGAATTCGATCTAATGTTTTGTGTGTGTTTTTGGTCGGATTTTTAGGGTTTAACGAAGCTTTTAGCCGACAATGCGCCTAGTTGTATGAAAGAACAGAAATTCGAGAGCTATTTTGGTCGGAAAATCGCTGTTGATGCTAGCATGAGCATTTACCAATTCCTCGTTCGTGCCCCTTCTTCTCCTTTGTATCAATCTCAATGAGTATAGTTTTTGTAATTGTGGTTGAATGTGACACAGATTGTTGTTGGAAGAACTGGGACTGAAATGCTCACTAATGAAGCTGGTGAAGTCACTAGGTTACTATTACTACTCTCTCTTTGTTTCCACTATTGTAAAGTTTGGATCTTTTTGTGTGATGTGTTATGTCTCTATGTTTTTTTTGTATATGTAGTCATTTACATGATGTTTAATCGGTTTGGATCTTTTTATGTGATGTGTTGTCTCTATGTTTGTTTTGTACATGTAGTCATTTACAAGGGATGTTTAATCGAACGATTCGTCTTCTTGAAGCTGGAATTAAGCCTGTGTAATGCTCTCCTCCTTTTACTTTCTCTGTTGGTGGAAAAGGTTCTCTTTTTTTATTAGTTCTGAATCTTTTGATGCAGCTATGTTTTCGATGGGAAGCCCCCGGAGTTAAAGAGACAGGAACTGGCTAAACGGTAGATTTAATTATCTGGAATGCTTCTTAAATTGAGTTTTAGTTAGACAATGGCTAAAGTGAGTTTCTGAACTGTTGCTTTCTACTCTTGATTCAGTTACTCCAAGAGAGCTGATGCAACTGCAGATTTGACTGGTGCAATTGAGGTTTGTCACTCTTACTTGCCTTGCCTAGCTTTATTTTATTACCGGAAGAGCATAAATTTAGAAGCTTTTCTGTGCTGATAGGCAGGAAACAAGGAAGACATTGAGAAGTACAGCAAACGAACTGTGAAGGTAGTATATTATTTTTTCATCTATGAATCGTTGGACTCCTTAGTTTTTATGGCATCCACTTCAAAGCAATTGAATCTAGGACTCGTATTAATATATGTATAAATTTCCACTCTCCAGGTGACAAAACAGCATAATGATGACTGCAAAAGACTCTTGAGACTCATGGGGGTGCCTGTTGTTGAGGTACTTATGTTATGTGCAGAGTCCCGAGGGTCTAAATCTCTTCTATTAACTCGTCTTTTTGTTTATGATATGAAATGGCTAAAAGTTTGAAAAGAAGACTGATGTTGCTTCTTACATACAGGCCACTTCCGAGGCTGAAGCGCAATGTGCTGCACTTTGCAAGTCAGGAAAGGTCTTAATTCTTTTGTTTGTTCTCTTTTTCGCGTTTAACTGTCAGTTTCAAGTGACCACTGTCTTCAATCTTATATGCGATGCTTCCTTATGAAACGCTTTTGTCTGTTTAGGTTTATGGTGTGGCTTCTGAAGATATGGATTCCTTGACTTTTGGAGCTCCTAAGTTTCTTCGCCACCTGATGGATCCTAGCTCCAGAAAGATCCCTGTCATGGAATTTGAAGTTGCTAAGGTTTGTCTCTCACACACACTATTCTTTCTTCAACGTATTAAGTTAATGAACTGATCCTTATATTGTGGTCTCGTTTCAGATTTTAGAAGAGCTTCAACTTACCATGGATCAGTTCATCGACTTGTGTATATTGTCTGGATGTGACTATTGTGACAGCATCCGAGGTATCTAGATATAGATCAATATTGTGTTATTTTCTCTGTGAATTGTAGAACGCAAGTTAGAAACTAATATGTATTTTGTGAAACAGGTATCGGAGGGCAGACTGCCCTAAAGCTCATTCGCCAGCATGGATCTATTGAGACTATACTCGAAAATCTAAACAAAGAAAGGTTTAATTCTGTTTTAGTATCTCAGAGTAACTTGATTTGGTGACTATATACTGATTTTATTATATAAAAGTTCAAACCAACCAATATGAGTGAAGGTTATAACTTGTTAATTAGTCTAGTTGGCTGCACATTACATCTGCTGTTTGCTGAAAATATTTCTTATCGCGATGCATTACCTTAGCCACATATTTAAGAAGCATTTATCTGTCAACATGTAGTCTAATCTAAATTAATCCATCCTGTCAACTTTGTTCTATCTCTTAACATCTGTTGTTACATGAGCAATAGCCATAGTGCGTTAAAGACGTTTACATTTTGGTATTTTATGTAGGTATCAAATACCTGAGGAATGGCCATATAATGAAGCTCGAAAACTTTTCAAAGAACCTGACGTAATAACAGACGAAGAGCAGCTTGATATTAAGTGGACCTCTCCAGATGAAGAGGTAGAAACCTAGTTCTCCCCTATTCTGCTCCACGCATATTTTGGATTCTTCGGGAATTTTTCTTAGGTACCTCCTTTTGTCTTCCTTGCCAGGGTATAGTTCAGTTTTTGGTGAATGAAAATGGATTCAACATAGACAGGGTAACCAAGGTATGCTTCACGTAGTGTTATCATACTTTGTTCCATATTTTCCATATTGTGCAATGCTTTATTCTGATAATAATATTGTGGATGATCTGAAATTCTTGTATAGGCGATAGAGAAAATTAAAACTGCGAAGAATAAATCATCGCAGGGCAGGTTGGTATCTTTCGAACAAATTAGTGGTGATTTTAGCTTGTACCTCTCCTTCCACTCATTTCTGTCTTAAACATATCACAGGCTGGAGTCATTTTTCAAGCCAGTTGCTAACTCATCCGTACCTGCTAAGAGAAAGGTTTGTCCCTTACAGTTTTATATATGGTTGAACCAATTAGTTCTTAAGCTTCTTTCTTTCCACATGTACATGAATGTGTACGTCACATAATTCCTTAATTGCAAAAGAAACACTGATTAGTAAATTAATTGGTAACTCTACGGCTTTCCAAATGGATTGTAAGACAACTCCCGATTAGTGGTACTTAAAACATTTTCATGCTTTCCACCTACATCTTGTTATTATCAATTTATTGTCCATAGCCTGCCACAAACTCTTAACACATGTCCACAAATGAATAGAAATATATGTACACTTTAGGGAAACCTTATATGCCTAGTTGCCTCCGAAGTGATTCCCAATATACTGGATCACAGGGTACCAAATGCTTGCTCAGGCAGTATAAACCAGCCATCAGCAATAAAGTCTCCTCTCTGCATGCTTTTGGATGGTACTCCTCCGATAACATTGTTAGCGTTAGGCTGTTCTCTCTATCCCGGGCTTCCAACCTTTCGGTTCACATGGCTGGAGGTGTCATAGGCACAAGAATCTGAATATCCGGTGAACATACAGCTGTGAGCAGGAGACTATCTTACGTACATAGAACCAAGTTCCTCCATTTTTAAGATTCCTGGGATCAATATAACACTCTACTTTGTGTTTCACATGTTTCTAGATATGCATCGATCATTTGGTGTTTATGAACTGTTTCTTACTTGCTATAGGAAATCCCAGAGAGTACCACTAAAGGAGCAGCAAATAAGAAAACCAAAGGAGCTGGTGGAAGGAAGAAGAAGTAAATCACAGTCCTAGTTTATAAGCTAGTACGCTTTCTGCAGAAAAGATCTCAAGAGAAGATCAATAAACTGTGATGGTATTTCCTAGGTCTAAGTAGTCTGTTTGCTTTTTGTTTTTACCATGTTTCTGTAATGGTAGTTTAGTCTTTTACTTTCTCGATGGTAGAATATTAAGTCAGGTCTGAACTTCATTTGCATCATTATGATTTCTGTGAAAGTTCATGAGTTGTCTTTTGACAAGGGAAATGCTTGTGCTTGTGTTTTCATGTGCTAATTGTAGAATTCAATATGATGGAAAAGCTAGACACCAGGCTAAATTATGTATTTTCTATTGATATTACTTGGTTCAAGAGGAGCCAATAACAAAGCTTTCATCACATAGTAAGATAAATGAAACATAATCACATAAGAAATTTTGTATGGACTAAAAGATTGCAGTATTTTACATGAAGATTAAGAGATGGAGACAGGATTCAAACAATGGTGCAGCCACTTCCGCTTTCATAGGTATTAACTGATACCATGTCACGGGGGGTGTAGTAGCAGTAAGGAATGAAACAAGGGTCCTTCTTAGGGTCTGGTTTTGGGTCTGGTTTTTTCGGTGGTCCGACGCTGATTACTACTGGTTTCTTATTGATCTTCTTAAGCTGTTCTGCTACGCAGACCGGATCCATAGTACCCACCACGGTTAGTATACTCTTCTCTTGATCCAGTGAAACTATATTCACACCTGCATTTCAAACCTCTCATCTTTTAGTCGCATCTCTCATATATACACAATATGTAACATCGTTTTTATAAAAAAAATCATACCTTCTAGCTCTGTGACAGCTTCCATGATTGCATGTTTGCATTTCTCACAATCGATATCCACTTTGATCTCGATTTTCTGCACACAATCGAATGATTCAAGAAACGAAAAACTCGAATTCTTTTCCGTATAAGTAGTAGCATGAGCATGTTTTTACCTTAGTCGTCATGATGGAGAGATTAACAAGGATTATGGGATTTAGATATGAATAGAGGAGAAGAAATTAGAAACATATAAATAGGAGAGATTTGATGAAAGAAGCACTTGAGTTGTTTCTTATTGTCTTCATTTCTCAACATCTTCATTAAATAAAAGCGACTTGACTTCGTTTAAGTCTTTCTCCCAAACTGTTGCGTCAACGAGCTTACTCTAGTTATATTTTATGTAGTCTATACATTTTGTCTACACTTATATTAATATAGTTACATATTATATTTGGGTTTTTACATAGTTGATAATATATATCTAAATATCGATTCAAGCTGAACTTGGGACTTTTGTGAGTTTATCCATGAGGGTATTTGTTAGTCATAAGTCTTAAACCATTTGTTCACTTGTTCATCTATTTAACATATTATATGTTGTGTACTTGTTAATGACAGTGACATTTTAGCGGACAATCTCTGTCGACCCAGAAACCAAATCTCAAGTCACCAAATCTCCCCGGTTTGGTTACAAATGTAAAATTCAATAGGAATGCGACTTCGGTTCTCCGGGTCGGTTAGTTCGGTTATCGCCAACAAAATTATACAGATGTCGATATTAACCTAAAATAAATTCGGTTCGATCCGGTTTCCGGTTAATTTGTTAATTCAGTTATGTTTTGACTAAATTCTGGGTTTTGGGTTAAATTCAGTTTGGTTTGGTTCGGCTATTGCTGAAAACGGTCTAAATTTTGTGAAAACCGGTTTAATTTTGGTATAATCCATTTTCTTAAGTATCTGAGAAATAGATAGGTTCGACCTGACCCTAACCAAAATTAAAGTCCTGTCGATCGGTTCAGCCGAAAGAACCGAAACCGATCCAAAACACGAAATCTCGGTTCGGTCTTGTTTGGTTTTCTCAGTTCGGTTATTTATCCAAGCCTCAAGTAAAATGAGAGTTTGTATTAGATTTGAGTCGTTTGGCCAAAAACAAAACAAAGCTAGCTGAGTTATAACGAAATTACAAGCCAACATCTAGTTTCTATTTTATTAATCCATACAACGATTTTTTTGTGGCCACGTTTAATTTAGGAGAGTTTCCTCGTACGGTACTAAAGCCAAATAGATTAGATGAGATGTCTCAATTCACCAATAAACAACTCTTGTTAATCACCAACAATTAAAATTTAAAAACCTAATTTTGGCTAAATTAAGAATTAAACTCCACCTCTCACAATTGGCCTAATAATAAACATTGTAAAGCATCCTCGGTGTTTATAAGAATACCAAATTCAAGGCATTTTTATTGTGAATTTATTAGTAATTTATAAATTCATCAAAAACAAACTCTTTTCAGAAAAAAAATAACAACAACAACAATAATGGCGTCTTTTGCAACCCATCTTGTTGTTGTTGTTACAATGTTGTTTGTAGCCATGGCCTCCGCGGAGATGCTTCAAGATGTTTGTGTTGCTGATTTGTCTAATGGTATTTACCTCACTAACACATTTTGTTTCAATCAATTTTACCTTACCCGTGACATGTTTTCACCTCTTTTTTTTTGTTCATCGTTGGTAAAAACATTTTATTGTTTTTTCTTATAGATCCCAATTTCCACATGATATTATGGTTTTTTGTCCTCTTCTAGTTATAAAATTATATCATGTTAAGAAATTTGCCACCAATTGAGATATTATGAAACGAAATCTTCTCATTTATACTATACTTTATTTCTCGATTTTGTATTATATTATTCAAGAGTTTCCTCGAACTTTGGCAGGATTTATAAATGATATAGTATTTATCAAAATGTTAAAATATAAAGTAGGTGGACAACATTCTTTTTCAATAGTATCATACCAAATAATAATAGAGTTTTGAAGTTAGTTTGTCTTTTGTTTCTTCTTGTCAAAATTTATCTAACTGTGTTTTGCTCTCTTTTGATCACAAATGAAGCGGTCAAGGTCAACGGATACACTTGCAAGGACTCAACACAAATAACACCAGAAGACTTCTACTTCAAAGGCTTAGCCAACATTGCCGCCACAAACACCTCTACCGGCTCAGTCGTGACCGGAGCCAACGTAGAAAAGCTACCGGGACTCAACACTCTCGGCCTCTCCATGTCCCGCATCGACTACGCCCCAAACGGCCTAAACCCACCCCATGTCCACCCACGTGCCTCCGAGATCATTTTCGTCCTTGAAGGTCAGCTCTATGTTGGCTTTGTAACAACCGCTGGAAAACTCATCGCCAAGAACCTTAACAAGGGAGACGTTTTCACCTTCCCCAAGGGACTCATCCATTTCCAGAAGAACATTGCCAACAGTCCAGCATCTGTACTCGCAGCCTTCGATAGCCAATTGCCCGGAACACAATCACTTGTCGCCTCTCTCTTTGGAGCTCTTCCCGATGACATTCTGGCCAAGTCATTCCAGCTCAAACACAAACAGGTTAAGAAGATCAAACTGAGATACGCACCCAAGAAATGAGTTTGTTTTTGTTTATATTGTAAACACTAAGCAAAGAAGAATGAATCAATATAAAGTTTGCAACTTTAAAACTATTATGAGATGAAACTAAAGAACTGATAAAAAGCTTTGTTTTCATTGTTTTAAAACCTAAAGAGCAAATTTCTCAACACAATGTTCATAAAATGGGAAACTCAAAAATAGTTCATTGATCACTTAGCGGCTCTTCCATCTGGAATGGAGAATAAGACAATGGGCTTTGAAGATTTGACAAAAGGCACATCACATCTGAAATAGCCTTTCCTCTCAAGCTGAATCACATCTCCACATTTCAGATTCCTCATATTCGAATCACCAAGTGCCAATGTTTCCTTCTTTGTGTTAGGATTCACAAAATCAGCAACTTCATCATCATCTTCCAGCTGTGTTGCAGCAAAAACAAACAAATCAGTGATTTTGAGAGAGAAAACAATAATCAAATGTAGAGATGCATCAACCGATTCTTACCTTCTTCTTGGTGATTAGATAATCAAACTCTGTTAATGTGAGATTGACCAATTCATTAGTATCAGGAAGCCATGTCAGCTTCAGCTTTGTAGTCTTTACAGAACCTTGGAGATTCAAGACACCAGATAAGGCAGTGACACGACCCTCCTCGTCCTTTGTGATTTCCTTTACGATAGCATTTCCCCAATCCATCAAAGTTACTTCCTCACCAACGGATATGGCACTCGCATCAGCTTCCTCGAGCCAAATGCTCTTAGTGAAAGTGGTCGCCTTTTCTCCAGCACCTTCGAATTTCTTGTGCTTTGGTATCATGCGAACAAACGGCTCATCAGGACCATCCGTTAAGGTAAATAGTACACGACGTTCTGCAACCACAGCAGTGTGTCTAGGGCACACAGGATCAATTATTCTCTTATTTATAGACCAAAGTTTGTCCCATTCCATCAAATTTAGATTCTTCGAAGCCCCCTGGAAACGAATAACAATCATCAGAATTATTATACAGATCATTCAAATGAGATAACCAACAATGAAACAGAAAGGTTTACCTGCTCGAGAATGAATTGAATCAGAGCCTCGATTTTCAAACCTCTACGAACAATTCCTTGGACTGTCGGGAAACGTGGATCATCCCACCCGTCAACCAATCCAGTTTGGACAAACCAGAGAAGCTTGCGCTTACTGAGAAGTGTAAAAACTAGGTTTAACCGGCTGAATTCGTAAAGCTGAACCTGTCGCAGTCCCATATCCTCCAGAACTTTAAAGTACTGAGCATTTCGGTCATGATACTCACTAGACCGAAGAGCATGCGTTATACCTTCAAGGGAATCAACAAACGGGCAAGCAAAGTCATATGTTGGATATATCTTATACTTATCCCCGATACGGTGGTGAGACATAGGATTGCATCGGTAATAAACCGGGTCACGCATGGCTTTGTTGGGATCTTGCATGTTGAATTTCCCACGAACACAGCACTGTAATCCTCTCTCACTTCCTGCAATCATTTCCTTCCATAGCTTCAAATTCTCCTCGACGCTATGATTCCTACATTTCGAATCAATCCCATCCATCCTCTCTTTCTGCATCTGCTCCCTCGGTGTGTCATCAACATATGCCTTACCCTCACGCATCAGTTTTTCCGCCATATCCATCAATTCAGGAAAATAGTCCGAAGTGTATGTCACTTTCTCATACTTGATCCCCAAGGTCCCAATATCCTTCACAAGATTATCCACAAACTCATTGCTTTCTTTAGCAGGGTTAGTATCATCAAAACGCACAATCACTTCCCCTTGGTAACGCTCAGCGAAATACTTGTTCAGCAACGCAGCCTTAGCATGTCCTATGTGAAGATAACCACTTGGCTCTGGAGCAAACCGGAGTTTAACCTTTCCAATCTCCGCTTCCGGCAAGTCCACTTCAGGCTTACCTTTATCCTGACCATCTCCTTTCACAGCTTGTTGGCTATCTTTAGACTTAGGTGCAGCAACAGGCTTCCCTGATCCTTTCTTAACATAAGTTGCTAGAACCTTGTTAAGCACCTCACTGTACTCGTCTAATATCGAATTGAACCATCTAACAAGACTCTGATACTTTTTAGATTTCCTCAAACTTTCCCATCTTTGACCAGTTCCTACCAAATCTCAACTAATCAGCTTCAAATACAGAGAAACTCACACCAAACACATAACAAAGATAACAAATTTCTTACCAGCAAGAGCTGACCAAATAGCGACATCAGCAATGGAAAGAGAATGGCCAACAAGAAACGTGCTACTCTCGAGATACTTATCAACACGACCACAAGCATTCTCAAACTCTGAACCAGAAGAGAAGACAGATGCGTAATCTACCCACTCATCAATCTGAGAACCACCCACAAGAACAAACAAAGTTACAAAGATTCAAAATTTACATCAGAAGATTCGAACTTTCATGTTAATACAAAGAATCGAGACCTGAGAAGAATCAAAAGCATTGTTGCCATAGAAATCAGGAAGCTTTTTCGCTGATCGACCAACATAGCGAAGAAGAACGGTGGCTCCATTCAATTTCCTCCTACATCAAGAAATTAACAAAAAGGTTTAAACTTTCATAGAAATCAAAGAAGGAACCAGACTAAGAAAACGGAAAGTACCCGTCGGAGAAGACAAAAGAAGGGACGGTTGTTGCAGCGGCGGAAGAATCAATCGTCACCGGAGAAGCTGAGAGAGAAAGAGCAACGATGACTGAAAGTGGTGGACTTTCCGGTGGGAACGAAAGCTTCATCCCATCCATCTTTGGATCTAAATCAGAGAAACGAGAAATGGATTGTGCAATGTGGGTTTGAGAGAGAGACGAGAAACAGAACCCTAGTTTTTTGGTTGAGTGGTTTCGGGTCTTAGGATTAGGTTTTTACTTTTTTAACTGTGGGCGGCTCCAAGTTGTCAACTTTTTCAATTTTTAGTCCATAAAGTATCAATCTTTACATAGTGTTTTTTTTTTTAACTCAACTTGGATTAGAGTAATAAGTAGTTAAATTGGTATGTACACATCATTTGGAGAATCATACTATACTAAAACTATCCTTGGTTATATGAGTTATGTGACTGGTTTCTGTATCAGTGTCTCTGCAGTTCTCTTTTCAAGAGAGAATACTTCATGGGAGCTCCAATGCAGAGGCAATTCAGAAAAGCTAAAAGGCAATACAAATCTTTGAACTAAAATCTCTCATAGACTCATATAGGAAAAAATCGAAACAGATAAACACTGTGCCAATAGAACTAAGGAATGGGAAGTAACCAGATACTCATTTAGCAATACCACTGAAATCCAATGCTAAATGGTCCCTCTTCTTTGGACAAGGTCATTGCTTAACCTGCTTTTTGTTCGATTCACGAAACCAGAAAGACTATCAATCAACTCTCAACCAAATGTGCACACCACACATCCTAAACAATCTACCGAGACATCATTATAAACCTAGCCATCACTAAAATCTCTGTAAACCAAGTCACAACAGGCTATATTCAGTCCTAGGCTAGTTTTAGTAGACCAATAGACTAAGTCTTGAGCACCTAAACTTCTTCGAATACACACATTATCTGTCTTGAACTATCATCTTACACATTTGGCACATTAGAGAGACAAAAAAATCATCTAAATTTACTCTGCACTGAAGCCAATCTTAATCTAAATACATTGAACTTACTATAAGTTTGATCATCTCCCACAAAGCTAACTCAACTAAATGAAATCTACCGATAACAAATCTGATTCAATACACAATTGCCCTTTTAAAGAATCATCACTGGTCTAAAACATAAGAAACAAAACACTCATAGCCATTTGATGGAGAGATTCTATACAGATTGATCCAAAGAAAGAAACCCAAAACCAAAAAATCTATAAATATAAGAATCAAGCAACCCCAAATCCCAATAACGAAACATACAAAATATTCACCGATGTGGATTACACTCATCAGAGCAGAAATCATTAGTCTCTAACATAACTCTCAACATCTCATGACTAAACCTTTCATCATTAGGATCAGAAACTGGAGACGAAACCGAAGAATCATCATCACCTCCTTCTCTCCTTCGAGGTCTCATCACACGAAAGCACCCACCTTTACGCGACCCAGACCATCGTTTTGGCGATTTGGGTTTCTTACGAAACTTACCTAAAAATCGATTCTTACTCTTTACCAATTGATTGGTGGTATCGAATTGATTATCGTCATCATCAACGATTGTTACATCTTTCTTCTTCTTCTTCTTCCTTGTCGTCGTCTTCGTCTTGGTATCGTTATCATCGACTCTGTTTTGTTCATTCAATGAAATCTCACTGTGATTCCCAGGCATTAACCAAACGAGAAAAAGAAAGATTCCGAATTTCTCAAAACCCAGATCAGAATTGTGAAGAAATTGAGGTCTGCTTTTGTGTTGTTGTTGTTGTTGTTGTTGTTGTTGTATTGTCTCTCTTCTTCACTTAGGTTTTTCCCCAATCAGAAAAAATCTTCGCTGGCTCTCACAAATTAATTGTGTGTTTAACGACTTTTATTAATTTAGTATTATTTTATTAGATTCGGGTATATCGCTGTTTTTATATGGAAATTTTATTATTATTATTACTGTTTTTTTTCTTATTATTATTGTTGGTTGACTGAAAAATAAAATCTTATTACTGGTTTTGATGAAGAACACGTTTTATACTTGCCATTGTTGTTTTGTTTGTCCCAAGCAAAAGTTACCAAAATTGAAACGGATCTCGATAAAGGAGTAGTTACGCCGGCTTTATTCTCTATATTTGGTTTCAGTTTGTGATTCTTTAGCATTTTTATAATATTCTATTAGAGGGGTGTACATTCTTGTTTACGGTTTGGTTTTTGTTTTTCAACTTCAAAACAAAAATAGAAAATAGTTTCTTCATTTCTTCGGCATCTAAGTTTCAGTGTTAGCCATTCTTAATAAAGTGAATTTGCACCGTTTAGTATATTTTGGTTTGTGAGATTCTATTTAGTGATATAGTTCATGGAATTGTCCGATAAACCGTGTTCACATGACTTGGGAATAGTATGTGATCCGGGGCTTATCGGTCTTTGCTGCGGACGGCCAATCTCGGGCCTCATGTTAAAAGCTTCAACTACTCTATGTGTTGGTAGCTCGGCTTTTATAATTTGCAATCGCCTTTGGACTCAAAACAAAAAAAAACTTTTGTTTCTATTGTTTACCCTAATATAATATACTAATTAGAGCCAATAAAATGCAAAATTAAGAGTTAATATTAGGGAATGTTGTTGAAATGATTACTGAGAATTAGTTCAACTAGAATGGGCAAACTATGATGTCGCAAATTAAGAAAAATGAAAATTCTATATACAATAAAATTGGCGTGTCCATATCTTTTAATAAAAGATGACTTCATAAAGAGACGATTGAATTGAAACTTCAAATAAATAAATACATCTTCTTAATCAAATATAATTCAAAACCCGAAAAATCTATTAGACCATCCCCATCGGACAAATTTAGAGGGTATCTTCAAATTTTAATAAAATTAAAAAATAGAAAAATGGGAATTAATGCGCTGAACAGGAGAGACACTGTGGCTTTGATGTCTGTGAGAAGACATTTTTCTGATACTGGAAGAAACAGAACGTGTCACCATAATATTGGTTGGTGCTATTTTTTTTTTCCTTCATTTGGCTAACAAACTTCTCTCTTCATTTCAGAAAATCGGTCGATACTTACTAAGACTAAATTAAATCTATCACAACGAATCGATCCGATGGTTTTTACATTAAGCCAATTTCTCCGATTTGTTTTTGGCGAATGTATCTGGTGAATGGAGAAAGGTGGTGGATTTGTGTTAATGGTGAAACTGAAAAAGTGGTCTGATGATTCTTCTGTAATGGTGAAAACTGAATCTTCCATGAAAGTTGAAGACACCCATTTAAGCTCACCAATGGGAAGAGAAAACTGAAACAAAGTTAATGAATGTCTTCAGATTAAAATAGTATTAATTTTATAATAAATTAAAGTTAAGACATCATGTATGAGGATCACCGATGTAGATGCTCTTAGGTTTTATGGTTTTTAAGTTAACAACTGAAAAAAACTTTCTAAAAACTTGCAACCAAACAGAATTATATAATTTGTATGGGTTTTTCTTGGTATAGTTTTTTTTGCCTACTTAGTAATAAGAAAGAGGAAAATTGTATATCATTTAGGTTAATCTAATACGATTTTCATTAATTGGTTTAAATGAACACTAAAAATGATTTACGTATATCACTTAGAGGGTAAATATTTTACCATTATCTTTGGGAAATAAAAGTTTACAACAACATAGTCTAAAGTAAAATTGGCACACTTCAACTCGTACATGACTTTGAGAAACCTATAACACTTATTTTTGGAAACATTAGAAGATATTCTCACATCCTCCGAATCTTATGTGGGACAAAGAAAGAGCTTCAATGCTTTGACGAAGTGATGTTTCGACGAACTGATGGTAACATTTTCGTTGAAACATAGTTTTGGTTGAATGAGATAACGTCGCTGATTCCATGGCAAGATATACGAGAATTCTGACAAACATTAGGAGTAACGATCCTCGCGTTGTTCACATATATCCCGGACCCTCCAGATTTTGTGATGGTGAACATTCTATCAGAGAAGCTACAAGGAACAAGAGTTCTGTTTGGAAAATGAAGCATGTGGTTGATCATAAGCCAAGCAGGGATCGTATGTTTTAGGATAAATGTTTCAAGACTCTCCGGAGTAATGTCTGCATGAGAAATATCGTTGTCGCTAGGCATCAAGAAAGTAATATCTGTGTTCCTGAAGTAATTTGTATCGTTGAGGAAACGAAGAAGGATGACAAAACCGTTGTAAGATTGCCTTCTCATGTCGGTCATGGCAGAGATGAGGTCGGTTTGGTTGTAGTTGTCATGTCTCAATATGAGATGTGGTGGCTCGGTGGATGCAAGAATCGTAAGAGAAAAGAAAAACAAAGGAGCTATAACTAGGGAAAAAGTTTTCATACTAGCTGATATTAGAATCATCACGCATATAATTTTAGAATTTGAAAACAAAGTTATATACTATGTTGGACAAGAAGAAGAACATGACCTTTGCGAGTTAATACTAAACCGGCGAGAGTTTCGTAGTAATTAGTTGATCCATGGTTGATTCATGACTTCAACTTTTTTCATCTTTTAAGTGTGATCTAGAATACTCGTGTGGATTTTCTCTCTCTTTGTGTCATACTTCATCCGTTTCATATAAATGTTATTTTATGATTTCATTCTAAATTTTGACTCATAAGATATTTTGATTTGTCCATACCTATATTAAAACAAATAGAGTAACTTTTTAATCTTGAGAAGCTCCTGAGGATCTGTTTAGAACTTAGAACCTTAAACTCCCACAAACGCTTCAATAAAGGAGCGGCCATAGAAAAACAAATTAAACTCTAGTCCTCAATTCTACCAACTATATGTGTTAAACTACATAAAGAATCTCTACTAGAGATGGCAAAGAACAACAAACACAAAACTGCGTTACACCATTATAAGTATAACCGAAATAAATACACACATATATACATCCACAGTCAAGAAGAAAAGAAAATTAGGAGTTGAGGGAGGTTTAGTGAAGAACAAGATCATTAAACCCGCGTTTAGAGGCTAAGCCGATAACACACAACATGTAAAAGACTTTCCCACTCTTCACTTTTGCTTTTACTATTGATTTTCCTTTCTCCACTTTCATCTTTGCCTTCACCAACATTGGCTTATGCGAGTCTCCTAACCGCTCTCGCTCTTCTGCTTCCGGTTCCTCCTCTATCGTCTCGAGCCTCCCCTTTAATATCTCTTCCAAGTCTTTCCCCAACTCACATATCCTCTTATTCTGTCAAATCACAAAATATTTTAGAAAGTTAAAAATATATGAATCCGAGATCTTTGGGTTTTCACAACATATACCTCGCAATCACGGTTTAAGTTCCGCTTGTTCATCCGTCGATGTACAACCCACCACATCTTCCTATACACCAAACTCCTCATATAACCTTTCTTGCTTCTTCAAAATTCTTTCTACTTGTCACATCAGTTTCTTTTAAAAGCTTGGCAGAAAATGTGATGGCTTTCACCAACCCTTTACAGCTTTATAATGATACCTCTTGATTCTCTCAAAGTGACCAAAAAAGTTTGTTACTTTACAGACAAGCTTCAATCTTTAAATGTGTTGCTTCTCATTATAGCACATATTATTTAAAAAAAACGAGGTGGTTGTCACAAATCATCACATTCTGTTTTGTAAAGTCTTTATGTTCTGTAAAGTTATCATCTCCTTTATCATGCTATCTCTCTTCTTGCTTTTTTTTTTTCTTTCTTTCTGTTCCTTAATTGATGCTTTATTAGTCACGCTTAATCTCCAGCAATTACATAAATAATCTCTTTCTCATATTGTCAACGACTAATCTGAGATAAAATAATAAAATAATAAAAATTATAGCTGCTCTTATAAACAAAAGTCACAACAGACTATCATCTATAATCTGCTACATTCAGTCCTAGGCTAGTTTGAGTGCATAAACTTCTTCAAATACACCAATGTCCGACTTGAATTACAATCTTAAAAAATCATCCAAATTTACTACAAACAGAAGACAAATCTTAATCTAATACATTGAACTTATTATGAGTTCGACCATCTCCTACAAAGGTAAAGAAAAGAAAACACAACTCAATGAAAACTAACGATAACAACTATGCTATGTGAATCAGAATCAATATTCAATACACCTAGCTTTTAAAAGAATCATTATTGGTCTAGAACATAAGAGAAAGAACTTAGAAGATATCCTCACGTCTCCGACGGTAGAAAACGGTATGAGTATGATTGGGGAATATTATGATGAGATATACATATATATGTTGTACGTTGATAATTAAATTGCTATGGAGAGGTATTGGAGAAGCTCAAGACCATTGATAGTCACTTTGTTGAATTCTAATGGCTTCCATAAAAGTTGAAGAATGGTTCTCAAAGATTTTTCGATTAGTTGCAATTGTATCTTCTATATCATGTACAACATTTTTGCATTCATCGATCACAATAATTTCCCGCCAATTCTCTCAACGCTAAGAGTAGATGTTAATCCCATCATGTTTTAGTTTGTATTTGTGAATCGCACAAAAATAATTTGTAATTTCAAGAGAAACCATAGATGCGTGGATAATGTATATCTATGTTGTCATAGCAAACAACGATATCATTCTGCAAACCACATAACATATGTATTATTATCCACATCATGATTTTACAATTACACTGTTGTTTGTTTGTTCTGGTTGGACAATGCAAAAATCGCAGTCGCAGTCATGGCGCCGCCTAAATCCCGAAAACAAATTGGAACTAAAACTGCTTAAAAGGATGGTTGAAAGTGAAACTGACATCAGCATCAGGATAATTCATGTATTTTTTTTTTAAGTTGCATGATAAAGTGAAAAGAATATTTTCTTGTTTTCTTTGTCTCAAGTCATCTTATTATATACTATTACTAGATTTTAACCCGCTGTGTACCGCGGGGACAATTTATTTTTAAAGTTAGTATATATAAAAACACCATTTATTTTATTAATGCTGATCTTATTTATGATATGTTTACGAATCATTTGTCTAAATATTTTAGTCGATGCGGGACGTTGAACCCACACATTTTTCGCCAATTGGTTAAAATATGTTCATTTTTAAAATTTCGAATCACAAGATATGACGGAAAAAAATTTGAATTTTTTTTAAACTCTATATATTATATAATGATGTTAAAAAATTGTGATATATTAAACTTTTTAAAAGTTTAAATATTGATAACGTTTTATTAAGTTTAAAT
>Ga0041059_1001620_pt1 | contig 17634 bp, 9 predicted proteins | sample AraColnosormetaG_FD_56232 | JGI IMG/M metagenome (GOLD analysis project Ga0041059, IMG submission 56232) | Arabidopsis roots microbial communities from North Carolina, USA - Col MF nosort | ecosystem: Host-associated > Plants > Roots > Unclassified | place: USA: North Carolina | collected 2013-09-02
ATTCAATCAAGGGCCTCGTTTTGGCCTTTTTTTTTTTTTGTTTCGGGTCAAAGATTTAAGTTTAACCAAATAGAGTTGACCAATAAAACAGCTGTTATCAGAGAACCAAATAATAATAAATAGAGAAAAACAGCTGTTCTGCTTCTCCAAACGTTTAGTGTTATAATATTTATTAGTACTTTGTGTCGTTTACGCAAAGTTGAGATTTTTTGTATTCTCATTTGTAGTATTAAATTATTATTATAGCATGAAATAATGAAAAAAACATTATTCTTTCTGTTCGTTATTATTCCAAATTTTAAGTTTTGTTACACCTATTAAAAATAGATTATAAATTTATTCCTTTTGTGATTAATAATTTTTTACAACTTTAAACCAATAATTTTGTAGTTATTTATTTTTGAAATCTACAATTCATCATTAATAACTACTTAAAAATACATAGAAGACTTCAAAATTATATCTTTTGCAACATTTTTTCCATTCAAGAATTTAGATTAATAAACAAAAGAGGGAGTATATATTAACAGAGTAATGGTACTAATGATTAGCATTGGAATGTTAAGACAAAAATACATGTCAAAGTCAAACAAAAATTTTAAGCTTCAAAATGAAGGTAACTAAAATGGTTCGGAAAAAGAATAGTCACCTACCGTATATTTTGTTTGAAGATCTGAAATCTAATTATTCCTCATCTTTGCTTTAAATTTTTGTGATACATAAATTAAATAGCACGAATCACATTTTCAACTTTGTAATATTTTTCACTCATACTAATAATTAAAAGGGACTAGGAAAAATAAAGGCACATTTTCTCCGTTGGAATAATCAACGGTTACGTATGGAGAAGATTGTGTCACGTGGAAGCTAATCCACCACGATCCAGTTTCATCTCTATTAACAAAGATCACTCCTTCCCTCGCTTCAATTTTAGTTTCTATTGTTGTTCATCTCTCAATCGTCTCTTTCGATATTTTCTCAGGAAAATCTTTACAACATCCGTGGAGAAGCAACACCAGAATCCGAATTCAGGTTCGTTTCCTTGTACGATCTGATTATTGTTGGTTTGTGGATGAGAGAGGCTCTTCATCTTCTTCTTCGATTTTCTGGTGATGTGAAAATGAAACAGCGATGGATCCAGCGCGGGAATGCGAAGGCAAAGGAGCTTGCGAATTGAAATCGAACAAGCGATTTGCTGATAAAATCATGCCTCATCTTCTCAACTTGTGAGCCTTCTTGTTTGATTTTTCTAAAAATTGAGGTTCTTCGTGAAATTTAGTACTGTGGCCTTATTGATTATCCACTTGGTTTGTTCTGTCCGATTTAGGTCCGGTTTAGATACTGCTTTATCTAGGACAAATAGGTTTAGATTCAATCTGGTTCAGTTTTTTGGAATATGTTTTGTTCATTTTGGTTTCTTTCGATTTGGTTTTGGTTATTTGCCTAACCGTAGATCATGGTGAATCCATCCGCAGTGATTGACGAAATTGGTGTCAATTGTGTGCTTAACTTAATCCTACTTGTTCCTTGCATCCCAATGTTTATCATAAGTTTGTTGTCGTTCTCACACATGAGCACTGTATAAATTTTTAGTTTGTAGATTGTGATTGTGATAAGTCTTTTCATGGCTTTTTGTTGAATTACAAAAGCATCAAGTTACTAAATATCTAATGCGAGTTTTGATTTTGAATTAGGTACGGGTCTAGTGCAAAAGCCAACGATTTTGACATGTATGCACCAAATGCTTCATTTGAAGACCCTTTGACGCATGCTCAGGGGTATGTCAATCTTCCAACTAAATATTCTTTCTTTCTACTATTGCAGAGATCATTTACTCACTTTGAAATTTCTATTTTTGACCCTTGGCTTTTTCAGAGTGAAGCAGATCAAATCAGCATTTTATTCACTCCCTAAGGTTTTTGTCAAACTCTCGTTCCCTCACTAGTCACTTCTTTGTTAACTACTATGATGATGGAACTATCTCCCTCAACCTCACATCATAATTATTTTACTATAGGTGTTTGGTGAGTCGAAAATAGTTGAATATCATATTCAAGAAAGTGAAACCTCGCCGGGGAAGAAAGAGGTTAGAATCCTCGTTTACTATAACATGGTCTCGTGGTTCCTTTTTAGTATCTAAATATAACATAAACAACTTGTGGGAAAAACAGATACTAATTGACAACAAACAACACTACAAGATCATGGGAAGGAACATAGATATGATCTCTCTCATTAAGCTCTATGTCGAGGACGGGAAGATCGTTCGACATGAAGACTGGTAATAACCCTGCAGCTAACCTTTCTCATAAACGCTGACTTTTTGTATTAGTTCATTGCCTTAACTTGTTGGTGAATGGTGTGTATAAGGTGGGACAAGAAACCTCTGAGGAACAGAGACACGGTTAGCTTTCCATTAGTCGGACGGGTAATGGAGATGGGTCGAAGAGGCTTGATGCTAGCGACTCATGCCATGATGGGTTTTGGTAAAGATCCTGACTCCCAATGAACAAATGGAAAATACAAAACACACATCATGTTATAGTGTTCAGTTTCTTCAAAACACTACTTGAATTTAAGAAACTCCTTTAATCGATTTGGTTTCGAATTTAGTTTAAAAATATGTAATACAGTATGTTAATCGTCTGTTGGTTTTTAGTCTGGTACGATACAGTCAATAACTGAATTTGAATGGAAAATTCTTGTAGTTGAACAAACTTGAACCATACTGATTTTGGTTAGCTTTTGGGTTTGAATTATCCTAAATCAAAATAAACCGACGTGGGGCCGGATCGAAGAACCTCCCTCAAATGGGCCTTCACTGTCAAATCTAAAGTATCCATTTACTTTTGGTCTCGTGCTTGACGTAATGTATTTAGATATTAGATTTTGTGCATGTACTGTGTTTGGGCCCCTGTTATATACTTGTAGAAGACGAAAAATGACTCTGGTTTTTGTAAGTACCGTAGAAACAAAGAAAACAAGCTGTGTAAAAGTAACTGTTAGACGCTATGTTTGTGACAGACACAGTTCTGTGTTTTTATTTGTTACAAATATTTGGCTATAGTTTTTCTGTACTCTTGAAAAACTCCAAATTGTATACTATCTCGTATATATTTGAGGACCAGCCCTATGTTATATGTGTTTCCTATAGAAAAATCAATTTTGTGAAATTGAGGAGGAATGAGAACATGCATAGCTCTAAAATTATGAAAAGAAAGGAAACAAAACAAAACAAACAAAACAAAAACAAATAAACGTCGTCGTCTAGGTTGGTCCCAAAATTAAATGTAGAGTAATAAATGAAAAGAGATAAGAGAGAAGTGAGTAGGTCTATGATGTTGGGATTCACAGGGCCTGTGTGTGTGTGACCACTGACCACAGCACCATTGCTCATCTCATGTTACTCCATTCACTTCACAATACAAAATACAAATTACAAATCTCTTTTGTAACATTTCAATTCAAACGTTACTATAGACCAACATTCTCTTTTAATGCACCCTCGTAAATACACTATCCTTTTCTGTATTTTTAAAACTTGAATCTCATAAGTTCATGACAATTACATTTATACATACACTACGGGTGTTTCTATTACGCTTATTTTCAAGATTTTAACTCCAGCATGGATATCACAAAAAGGGTTTTGCTAAATATCTTACGTGATGATGCTTTTAAGAGTCAAATCAATAAATAAAATCTCTATGTTATTAATGTTAATACATGAATTATCCGAGCATGATATTTAATGAGTCTTACAGTTTATGTTAGTGTAGTAGTCCTTGTGTAACCATCGAAAATTCGTAATACCAAATTTTATTTGGGGAAAAAAAATGTAAGGTCCAATATTTGTGACAAAAAAATTTTTAATATGGATGCCAAAGGAGCTACATGCCTACATCTAATGAGAAAGGCTATATAATATGCCTGCAAAAAAAATGAGAAATTATAATTCTATGTCCTTTAAAACCTAAAAAAGAAGTAAAAAATAAAGAGCTTAAATAAAAAGAAGTATCACAGAATTTATTCTTATGTATATTTCCTTTTAAAATGGGGCTGTTATACAAAATTTCTCTGAATCTGTTGGCATAAACTTCGCTGAGTTTCATGAATTTTGGGGGAAAAATAGTGTAACTTTCGAGTTATGACAAAAGGCACTGTTATACACATAAATCAACAATAATGGCTCTAAAAATATTTTTGATATATATTTAATGGTTCTTTTTCCTCTAACCACTAATTACTTTTTACAAAATCCAAAAAGGGTTAATTAATCTAAACAAAACCGGAGATTAAAAAATTTAAAACCGAATCTTAAGCCTTTTTTTATTTTTAACAGCTCCGTCTCTCTTCCTCTTGAATCTCCGTCTGACCTTGAGATAACGAATAAACCGGCGACGACGGCAAAGACGAAACGGCGGTTGAATAACGAGCCGAATCCGATACCGAAGCCGACGTTATTCCGGCGCCGGAATCAGAGAGTCCAGAGAGAAGATCAACAAAAGCACTGACGATAACGCCGTGACTCTTCCTCCCATTCATCCTCAAATACCAAGCGAGCATCGATTCCAAGCTCTCCCAATCTTTAGCCAACTCACCGTGACTCGTCACCATCTCCTCCATCGATCGCCGGAAATCACCGTACGGATCCTCGGATTCCATCGCCACCGCGACACTAATCTCCTCAATCGGCGTACTCCGATCTTCTCCCACCGCAACCGTTTCCTTCGATTTCAAATCCGATTTCGATTTCTCTTCAATCTCTTCCAGAATCGAACTCGTAACTCCTGGATCGAAGAATAACCGCTCCGATCTAACAACGCCACGAACCACCATCTCTAAGGACTCAGCGTCAAGGTCTTGATCCGACTCGGTTGAGTGACTCGCTGTCTCGGACGAGTTAGTAAACCATGACTCAGGCGTCTCCGCTTCCAACAAATCTCCTCCATTGTTGTTGTTGTGGTGGTGGTCGAAGAAAACAGAGTTCACCGTCTTGATCATGTCGTCGCCGACTCGGAACGAAAGAGTTTTGGCATTGTAACAGAGAGGAACCGCTAGTAATCCTCCGGCTCCGCCTTTGAACAGAGAAGAGAGTTTCATCTTCTTCTTCCCCATTGATACCACCAATTGTTTTTTTCTTTGTGAAGATCTTTGGTTGGGTTTGGGTTTAGTAATTAATGGAAGAGGAAGGAGTTGGAGGGAATGCGATATATGGGGAGAGAAGAGAGAGCTGGTGGGGTCAGGTCATGTGTCTATTTAATTTTGGGATATTTTTCTATTTGTTGTTAATTTTCCATTTTTTTCTGGTTAGTTATTTGAAGTGCTTTTACTTATTTAGTCTAAAGTCTTAACTATAAAAATTACGATGATTGAAGTTGATAGTTTGTTTTTGTTTTGCTTTGTGGTTAGCTTTTTCGATTCGTTTTCTGTTCAACCGGGATTTCAATAGTTTTTTCCAATATTTGATTTGCTACAATCCAAATTTTTAATATTGGTTTTTTCTACACTATTCGATCTAATAATTGATCAATTTTACAAAAATGTTTTTATAATGGAGATATATTATTTTTACAAATAGTTTATTGCTACATTTTACAATAATGTTTTTGTCGTTGTGATTTTATTGATATACACATGAGTGGAAGAATTATGTTTTTTACAAATATTTTGCTGTTTTGAAAAATTGACAATCTTCTTGTGTGACGAAAACACTTATCCTCATGCAGTTTACATATTATTAGCTCCATGGGTTGTTATTGCCTTGTTGGAGAGGTTGAATTTGTATTTTTTAACTAACAAAAGTTTCATGCAAACACGATATAATGGCTCTATGGGAATTTGAATTTTTATTTTGTCTTTGTTATCTAAATTTAAGATGATAATATTATACTCATGAACAAGTATAGTAAGACACAGCAGTAGCATTCAATTTGGTTGAAGACAAGAAAAATTAAATATTTTAATTAAAATAAAATAAAATAATACTAGAAAAAATGTTAGTCCCGAGCCAATGACAAAGCACTGTGCAGAACACAAAGCATTAAAAACGATTGCTTACAAGAAAATGTTGCAGAAAAACAAATCCCAATAAACATTTAGTAATTTTATATACTACTACTACTTTATAAAGGTTGATTGACGGTACTACATTCTTGTCTATTGGCTCGTCTTGTCAAATCTTCTTCTCATTTTTAATTACTCTCTCTTTACGACTTTAATAGTGTTTTACATCTTAATTAATTTGTTTAATTTTTTTAAAACTGATGTATAAGCTATTTTGTATTATATAATCCATAAACGAACACGTAAAAATCGTACTGATGCAGTCAGTTTTGACTTTCCTATAAGCACTGTGAGCTTCTAATACTCTCGGTCAACGTGTTATCTATAAATTACGTATGTGTAAATTATATGAAGCTTTGAGCTTAAAGAATGTTTCTTCTTGGTCGCAATACAAATTTCTAAAAGTAAGAATTGTAATTCAACTGAATAATTAAACTCGATGAACATCAGTTTCTTGAATATATATTTAAAAATAATTTATTTCGTTTAATTTTTTTTGAGGAATTGAAGTCTTATATTCGAAGAAGGACTATGTTATATGTATGTTTTTAATTAATGATGAATTTCTTGGACGATTTTCTTTACTAAGGTAAAATATATGATCCATCAAGGTAGAACAAGAATGTAGGGGATAGATCCTGAGACAGTGTCCTTTAGGAATCAGTCAATATTATAGAGTTTATCAGAGATATAAAACTGAAAGTAGTAAAAGATTTAAACAGAAGCAATCTGATGTTGAAACCCATTGTTGTGAAATAAATGCATCATTATTTTCGTACATTTTCAACTTTATTTACCCAACACCTCCATATCTTTCTCTTTTGCAAAAATTTCCTGTTTTGCCTTAATTTGCGTAAGATATTGGATCAACGTTTGTGGGATAAATATGGGAACATAGAATAAGAAAAAGAGAGAGAAAGATTGTGTGCAAAACTCATGTGAGGAATTAAAGAGGGCACCGTTGAATCACGCATATATTAACTGTGGATTTCCATCTTCTACTACTAGATCTTTAGTTAGGGGACCAAATTTACAAAAGTACAGTATATTCCTCTCTATGGTTTAAATTTTTAAATACATTAGACTATATATAAATTACATTTTTTCATTTACAGTACTTTGAATACTCTACAGTGTTCATGATAGACTATTCAACTTGTAACGTGTTTGCAAATGAAGATGTCTAAAAATAAAGTTTATAACATGCAATATTTGGAATACTCTACAGTGTTCCTACATCTTTTTAATTTTATGTTCAAATACGACATTTTTGCCATATTATCCTTTTAAATTTGCTCCCTATTTATACAGTTGATTAACAAAAAGTTATTTGAATACTCTTACTTGGTTTTATGAAACTGTTCACAATTTCAACAATTCAACGAAAACCGAAATTATAATACATGAACATCTTGGACATGCCTCTTTTATCCCCTTGCTAAAGACCGACATTAGTATAATTATTCTACTTGAGTTTTAACTGTGTAAGAAATAATAAATGCCAAGCACAGTTGTAAGAAATCTTAGAAGTAACTTCTCAACAACTTCCACGGTGATTTAAACTTTTTTTGTTTTTTATCCATTACTAAATAAAGTATTTTAAGAAATTTACCTCAAATATTTTTGATGTTGATATTTACTAACTTTTAAGTTGGTAGATTTGATAAATGGTCAATATTGTGCTTAGAATTTGTTTACATTTTGTTTAGCTTCAGTATTTATTTGCATTATCATTAGTAGCTAGAGAACTCAAGATAAATGCATTTTGTTTCGTGGAAGTGTCCAAGGTTTTATGAGAAAAATGCTACCTTTTTCAAGCTTCGAAACATGAGATTGTATTGATGTTTATTTTTCTTTCAAGACATAGTAATTGACCTAAAGCTTTTCGGGCAGGGTTCACTTGTTCGTAGAATAGATCGATGCTTTCCGAACCCACTAAACTTTAGACGACATCATCCCGATTCACTGGAATATCCCCTATGATTTATTTGGTTCTGTGATTTTTTAAAAAATCACTTACAAACAATCTTGTTTTAAATGATTGTTGATTTAAGAAGAAAACCTACATAAAAACTAAAAGAAAATATAAATTTGATAAAAGTCATAATTATATTTACTAATGGTTTGCTATATATGATAGAGGAGTAACAAATCTCAGCACTTTGGTAACATAAAACCTACAAAAGAGATACGAATATTGTGCTCGTGCGACCAAGTGATACGTATGTCGGACTTTGTACCATTTGGTACTAATCATAGAGACATACTAAAATGTTTTCTTTTTATTAAAACATAATTCTTCTCTAAAGTATCCAAACACATAAGTCTTTCTTCTACTAATTACTATCTTCTCCATCAGCACAGAAAATTAAAGGATTGAGCTAAACCAGTTAATAGATAGAATCATTAGTGTGGGTTGGTACAAAAAGGTTATAATTAGTTTGGTTGGTTAAAAGTTTTCATTATATGACTGTTCGGATACTAATATACTATAGTATATCTTATTATACCTATTATCAAACAACTCATATGATTCTACGGAGTTTACTAATTAAAAACTAAAATTTTGTTGAATAATCATCGAGCTTACTATTATAAAAGATAGGAATAATATTTGAAAAAAAAAAAGAACAAGGAAAAGTACAATCATCAAGTGTTAGTTGATTTAAAAATATGATTATCAAGATTGCATGAAAAGAGCATTACTCGAAATCATCGAGCAACAGGCAAAGCCAGCAATGCATGGAACAACATGTACCCCGTTGACCCTCATGATTACTTATTTAGCTTTGTAGTAATTAGCAACTAGTCTTCTATAATACCACCCTACTTAACATTATCTCTCATATGAGTGTTTTATTATACCTATATAATTAGTCATTAATAAACTAGCTAGAGAACTAATATAAAATTATCATGTCACATAACTTATAGGGGCCTCTTGGGTCCCTTTTGTTTGGTCCAAAACTCCAAATATTTAATATGTGTCTTCTATATTACATAGATACACAGTTACACATTCGTACACGTTCAACAAGTTATATGCATGAGCGCAAAGTGGAAACCTACTTATAAATAGGTTCATCTCTAGAATGCAGTAGTATGAACATATTGCATGGGACAAATACTAAAAATAAAGAATTGTCCTTTTTCTGATGTTCCTATTTTACAATAACAATAAAGGCTAGTTTTGTTGTCAGCAGTAAATATGGGTTTGAAAACTCTCGTCTAAAAATGGTTCATATTTATGAATGAAATAGTTATGAAGATAAGAGAAGTCTTTACTAATTAGAATGGGAATAATAATGTAACGTTTAAGGTCATGTATGTGTACCTAGGACTTAATTATAGGAGACCACATGGGCACCGCCTCTCTACTTCTCTTTGTCTCAACTAGATTTTGACTTGTTACTTTTCTATTTCGTTTTTTCAAATGATTTGATGAATAAGAAAACAAAACATTTTCTTTCTTGACCCCGCACTTCATTAATCTCTTCATACGAGAATTAAATGTCGATAGATAGCAGTGCGATGAAAAAATGTGGTTTAGCCGGCAGCTTCCAAAAACTCATAGTGGAAATGAGCTAGTCTACATAAAGAAAGGACACTGTATAGTATGTATCTAAATTTTAGGTTAACCAATTTCATCTAAACTTCATCTATTTGTTAGTTAGGTGAAAAGTTAAAGTGGGAGAAGAGAATAAGGTACAAAAGTGGGAGATCCATTGAATCTTGTTCCATGTCATATTGTTCCTTTTGTCTATGGCCTTCCTAGTCATAAACATTTTTCTTTATAATGTTATAGACATGAACATTTTAACATTAAATTACGTACATGATTGATTCATTATATAATGCAATTTTGTTGTTCTTATCCTAACCTTACACAATGATAGATAACAATTATACGCGCGTCTTTCGACATTATGATTAATTTGGTGTATGAATGTTTATTTATTATACAACCATTATAACATGTGACTTTGCTTGTGAGACGTACGTTTACGAACCACATGTTTATAGTTAATATGATTTCTTTAACCTATCATGCAACGTATTGGCCAAATTTTATATTGAGTATTTATAAAATTAAATACGTATAAAGGCATGGGCTCATGAGTTAGGAGAGTTCTGACTACTGTTTTATTAAGGATCGACACTCAATTATTTTTCTGTTTTCTAAGTCAGATTTGCATATCTTCAAAACTATATATAAAAGAAACTTTATAAATGTTAATTTTCGTGGATGCGTTAGACACAAGAATACCATTTAAATAAATTAAATAAATGTAAACAAACTGTCAATACATGTGTTGTTAAGATAATGTAGTTTGTTCTATTAGGTGTTAACACTCAGTGAAATATATAGTACAGTTTTGTTTGAATTCTTAATATATACACTACATTTTCCTAGTATCTATATCATTAGATATGAATTTTACAGATACATTATAAGTTAGTATTTGGATATGCACATGATCGATACTTAGATTAGATTGGTTTTATTTACTGACAGAAATAACCTGTATAATCTGTATAATGCTGTACACTAGTCCACTATTGTAATCTGTATAAGTTTCTTTAGAGCCAATTTCCTTTCGTTTTTAAAAAAAAAAATCAAGTTCAGTTATGCTCCTATCCTAATCATATAAGAATAAGATCAATTATGTCAAGATTAAGACGGTCGACCAAATCTGTCAAATCCTTCAATCCATTTTTGGCGGTTAATTGCAAACTAATCTGCAAAACCACATGTAGTGATGGATCAAAATGTTTATAAAGTTGCTTTCATCAATTCTTGGATTTATTTTCTAATGTCTTTTATTATTAGGTTCCTTTTTATTATTTTCGCTTTTATGAAGAAATCGTACGTTCAATAAGGTTTATTTTGCAAAAACGTAAAACACAAGAAAACAAAATTACAAAAATATGCTGATATTGCTCTTTCCTTAAGTTGTTACAATATCAGTTTTTTCTTACTTGTAAGGTGATAATAAATCCGAAACAGAGTTAACATCTTCATCGTCCTCACCATCTTCACCATCAACATCATCTTCATCGGAGTCAACATCAGAAACTTGATCTAAGAAGCCATGGTGATGATGATGCGAGCTCCAATCAGGTGGGAAAGTCTTCTGCAACGTCTCAGTGAGCTCACCACCTGAAGCTTCAATCTTACACAGACATTTAGACCAGTGAACCGCAGTTCCCATATCAACAATCAAGCCTGCCTCCACCATTTCCTTGCAGATAGTCATCACTCCTGAGTAAATGTAAGCTTCTGCGATTGAAGCACGCGACAGAAGCGAAGTCAGAAGGCAATGATACACAGCTTTGTCGGGTTTTATCCCCATCGCCTTCATTTCCTCGTAGCAACTTAAGGCTTTCTCTGGAAGAGATGCTCTCGCCCATCCTTTTATTAAGGTCGTGTATGTCTTGATGTTAGGTTTCACACCTAGTGCTTCCATTTCTTCGATTGTTTGTGTAGCTCTCTGCCAAACATTTCCAAAAGTTTTATTTCTCGTTACAAACCCGTGACAAGAATCTGCTTCTTGAATGGAAACTTACATTCATGTCGCCGGCCTTAGAACAAGCGCTAATGAAGGATGTGTAAGTATGAATGTCGGGTTTAACACCTTCTTTTTTCATCTGCTGTATCAAATCCGCGGCTTCCCATACATCGCCTCTTCGTGCCCATCTAAAATAAACCAGAGGGAAACGAATGAGAATTCTAGAAGCAGGCCAAAAAGTGGCTACAAAACCAGATACATTACCCGTCGATTAATATGTTATAGACGAAGGAATTGCGCGGGATATTCCGTGCACTCATTTCTTTCGTGACAGCTAATGCGCTCTGCATTCTTCCTGATTTGCAGCAAGCTTTAAGTAACGCCTCGTAAGTGAAAATGTCAACATCCAAACCTTCGTTTTGAAGCCTTGTAAAATACTCAAAGGCTTTTCCGGTATCACCGACTGATGCATAGCCTTGCATGATCTTTGTGTAAGTATGTTCGTTTGCACTTACACCCGCCAATGTCATCTCGTCTAATATCTCAACCGCCTTTTCCATCTACAAAAATAATTTGACAAGAGATTAGTTCAATCAGATAATCTCTATAGGAAAACATCAAGACATAGATTCGTGAAACATACCTGACGTTTCTCAACTAAACCATTAATCAAACCATTGAAAGTATGAACGGTTGGAACACACCCACATCGTCTCATCATATCAAAAACTTCTAGTGATCTCCTCATGTCTCCGGATTTCGCATATCCATGTATGATAGGCATAAATGTCCGTGTGGTTGGTCTATGCCTCAGCTTTTGCATCTCCTTAACAGTCTGGATCGCTCGATCCATGTTACCCATCCCGCAGAATGCTGAGATGATGTTGTTGTATAGTATAACATCTGGTTTCATGCCTTCTTTTACCATATCTTCAAATACAGCAAACGCATTGGCCCAATCTTTTAGTTTTACAAATCCGTTAATCATCATCGAATAAGTCTTTAAATTATGCTTTACGCCCTCTTCCTTCATCACTCTACTAACTTCCAAGGCTTTTGAAATCTTTCCAACCTAACAGGAGGCAAGCATCAAGACACAATAATACCAAGATGAATGTTTTCACTTTATACACAACACTATTGTTCCCCTTACCTTAGTATAAAGATTAATGAGGCACCCATAAGTAACAACTGTTGGAGTAAATCCACATTCCTATAGCAAAACAAGTAAATCAACTTTTCACTTGCTCAGATTCTAAAGAGGAAGTAAGAAAGAATCCAAATCTAAAGCCAAATAATACCTTAAGTCTTTTGAAAACAACTAAGCCTTTCTTCTCATCAGCGACCATTGTATAACCATCCATCATGGTGTGGTAGATAGCAATAGGAGCATCAATACCTTCTTCTTCCATCTCCCTCACCAATGCCTCTGCCCGCTCCATATTGCACGTCTGACTGAGAAAATGTCCATAATCTTTTAGAATGAAGACAAACATCACTAATAGAGTCAGAAATCATATCAATGCTTACCAGTGTGCATATATGATTTTTCCATATATACTGGCATTAAGGGTTTTGTGTATCCGTTTGGCCTCGTCAAACCAGTAATCTGCAGCTCTTCCAAAGACAACAGAGTATCAGATCGAATTAGCATATACAATGATTAACAACGTTTACCAATACAGGCAGGCACAATATTTTACTTACTCGGCATGTCCCGCTTTAGAGAATCCTCCAACGATTACACTATAAGTCACCAAACTCATCTCAATTCCTTCTTCCTTCATTTTACGAACACAAGACAGTGCTTCGTCCATGTCTCTACCAACTGCATAAGCGTGAATAAGGCTGCATGAAACAAATCCTCTTTTAACCTTTGAGGAATCCCAAACTAATTACACAAAAGATACCAATCAATTTTACTTTGGAAATGAGACAAGAGAGTGAACCAATTCATAACAAAGACTTTATCCATGAAATGTTTGACTAAGCAGAATCTGAACAAGAGATGTAACACATTTTGTACCTTGTGTATATACGTGATGTTGGTGTGATACCCCTCGCGCGCATTCTCTCAAAAGTCTCACGTGCACGATGCATATCCCCTCTTCTTCCATAGAACTTCACCATCAAACCAAACTCTGTCCTCGAAGGCTGAGTATAAACATTGTATAAGTGAGACTTTTTACATTATTCATCAATTGACCAAATGATAAGTCAAAAAACAGAGCAAAAGTGATTGATGTTAACAATGACAAACCTTGCTGATCTTCTCGAAAGCTGAAATAACAGCTTGCCAGTTATCTCCATTGGTATCTAAAATCCTCTGTAGTGACTTTCGAGACCCTTCTCTCTCTTGATGCCACGACGACTTATTAGACATTTTCGTGTCTTCTTCTCCTTCCTCTACCCACCTCACTCTCTGTTCAGCCTTTGTTTTCAGCCTCTTTCCGTCGTCTAGCTTCACCGTCAATATCCTGCCGTGAAACTCAACGCCGTCGAACTCCACAGCTTTCATTGCAGACTTCTCTGCCGCGTAAATAATGAACCCAAATCCCGCGTTTTTCTCGACCTCGTGATGTCCTTTGATTAGAATCACATTCTCTATCGGTCCGAACTGTCGGAAGAACTCTTCAAACTCTGGTTTCTTTATCCATGTCGGTAAATTACCAACGAATATCTTCCCTTCTTGTCGGAATTCCTGTTGCGGGTTTCGAGTTTCTTCTTCCGGTGGTTTCGTGTCACTCCGAAACTCATCTCGGAATTGGGTGGTTTCCTCAACAGGAGGCGGAGGTGGAGGAGGAGGAGGAGGAGAGAGCTTGCTGGACAAACGTAGCTTGGATGCTAGAGAGGAGCCAAAGGAAGAAACTTTACTCGAAACCTCTGATTGAACAAGAGGAGACACAGAAGAGCGATTGGTTAAACCCTTGAGTGGATTAATCTTAAGAGGGGTTTTAGGAGAAGGGATAGGGGAAGGAGAGGAAGAAGATGAAGAAGAACCAATAGATTTCTCCGGGCGGCGGAGGTCAGGAGGACTCTCAGGAGGTTCTGGTGGTTGCGGTGGTGGTTGCTTAAGGGAGAAAGATATGGAAGCCACCGGAGAGTGACGTCGGAGAATGGTGGCGGAGTAAGGGAAGTGTGGAGCAGAGAGCGACAACACGCTCCCTCCATTATCCATTCTCTATCTTTCCCTTCTCTCTAGTATCTCTTCTCTCTGGTTATAACGAAACATAATCCTTATAACTTTTGAAATTTTACCAAATTGCCCTTCTCAAAGTCCAAATAAGTATTAACCCAACTTTCGAGAAAGTTTCAGGTGAATTTCGATATTTTCTCCCCCATGAATCAACTCGGATCTGATAAGCAAAAGATATTGTTACTATCGAAAGTTTTAACTCCAATTTTGGTTCCACATAACTCAAAACCCATTAATACGAAAGAGTCTCACTCTGAGTTTAAGACATAAAAACTTGAATCAAAAGAAACAATAAACTTTCCAAGAACACACATGTCTTTCTTATCCCTAACTGTGAAAAAAGAGAGCCAGTCGTTTGCCTTGATTGGCTGATGATAACAAAGCCATCTCAGTATCTTCTGGGTGCCCTGCCACCACCGAAAGCAGCGATTGGTGCCATAGCTTGTTGTGGCTCGACTGCAGAGATGCCGGGAGTGTCAGACATTCCTAGAGAAGCAAGCATCTCAAGAGTCTCTTTGTCCACCTTGATCTCATCAGTCTTGATGGCAGACTCATCGGGAACAAAGTCCATGCGGCGTTCACGCTCCTCTTCCTGAAGCTTGAGTGAGATTCCACGGACTGGTCCCTTCTGGATACGTTTCATCAAGTGGGTGGAGAATCCAGCAATCTTGTTGCGGAGTCTCTTTGAAGGGATGATGGCAACCTCTTCAAGGATTTTCTTGTTAGTGTGGAAGTCAAGAGTCATGCGAGAGTAGTACTTCTCGATGACTTGACGAGAAGATTTCTTCACAGTCTTGGTTCTAACACGCCCCATCTTTCAGTTACCTGTGTGACTTACCTGCTGAAAGGGGAAAAACCAAAGAAATTCCATGTCTTTAGTTAGGGTTCAAAATCCGTGATTCAATTACATCATGAAATTAAAACCATTTATGTATCAAGAAATGCACCTAAAGCATCGATTGTTATAATCATAGTTCAAGGAAACATATGAACAGCAATGTCAAATAGAAACAATAGAGATCCATAAGCATATGACAAATGAAGAAACAACCAAGTGTATAGTTGATTTGTGTCTTAAACATCAACATTCAGGTGTAACACTAAACAAACACAGGAATCACATGTAAATGCAATGTCAAATAATGTCTAGAGAATTGCAAATGAATCAAGAAATATACATCACCATAACACTGAACTTGACAGAGGCCTAATGTGATTATAAAAACAACGAAGCCATTGATACAATAAAACTAAAAGAATGAAGATGCAGCGGCAGTATCCGGTAATAAAAATCAACCCATTTCATAACTTTTCCATTATCTTATTAACGAATCTAACCAAACCTAAGATTCAAAAGCTACAGAGACAAAAAAAAAAACAACAAATCGAAACCTACAGCACAAGCTTTTGCAGTTTCCGACAACGACGCAATCCCTAAGTTACCCAGAACGTACCTGCGAGGAAGAAGAAGAAGCGGCGGCGTCAAAAATCGAAGAAGCGGCGACGGAACTGATCCCCCTTTTTTCAGACGAAGCTAAGCGGCAACGCAATCCCTAATTGCTTATCTATATAAATATAGGTTTTCCATTAATGGGCCCTAACATTCGTCGCATTTTGTTGGGCCTATTTCCAATTCAGTAAACAAGAATATGAAGGAGAACACAGCGACATGTATTGGAATAGAGAGTACGCAGATGGTGAAGATGGTGAGATGTCGTGGTTCAACGCTGGTGTGGGAATTGGTCTTGGTGTCTGTGTAGGTTTTTGGCATTGGGGTTGGCCTGCTGGTTCGCACCTATCAATCAACCACCAGAAACTTCAGAAGGAGGATTATCTAGTTTCATTCAAATTGCCTACTCTCTCTCTCTCCCTCTAGGCTCTAACTCCAATCCGTTGCACATCACTTTTGACTGCAGAACTCTAAGCTATATAGTCTAAGCTAATACTGCTGTCTAGTATAATTTTTGTTTTATGTACTTTTTTTAATCTCTTTGTGCCTTCAAATTTTGAAAGAATTCATTTTCCCTTCTTCTTGTGTTTGGTCAGATTCAGATTGAAAGAAACAAAGCTTGTTGCTGGTAATGTGAATCTTATTTTCTGCTTCCTGTTAATAAAATGCTTATGAGTGTAAAGAGTTTTTGGATTCACTTACAAGCCTTGCAAGAGTTACTAATACACACACACAACCCCTCTTTATTTTATTCAAATGCTATGTCTAAATCATACAACCTCTCTAGTTAGCATCAAGAGCTAAGATTCAAAAGGGTTGGTTATAACAATACATTGCCTTTAAAAACAGTCAAGGGTGTGTTTGGACTGGCTCAGGGGCAATCTCAGCTCCAGAAAACCCGTTGCTCGCGTGCAGCTGGTTATTGTTACTGTTACACAATCCCCAAAAGTTTGCAGTTTTAACATCGTCTTGGTTCATTTGCTTAGAGAACTCTTCATAGTTATATTGCAACAAAGCTTTCCCTCCAAATTCGGTTGGGAGATTTTCCTCGTCGAAAAATGTGCTCATAAGCTCCACGCTTTCCTGGTTCTTTGGGTAAACAAACTTCACCTTGACGAATGTCTTTGCATGTTCCTGCACATATAGACGAACAAAACACACACAAAGTTGTCTTAACCAAACCAATGTATTGTCTAACTATGAGTCATAGATGAAGTGATTCGTCTAACCTTCCAGAATGCCTCAAAGAGTCTTGGAGGATTATAGAGGAAAGCTACAGCTAGTCTCTCAGGGTAGTGATTTTGCAGTATGTTAATAGTTTCTCTGGCAGATTTAATAGGCACACTAGTGCTCATTGACCAACCCGTGAAGTCAATAAGCCAAGACATCTGTTCTTGATCCTCTGGCAGATT
>Ga0041059_1001621_pt1 | contig 17621 bp, 12 predicted proteins | sample AraColnosormetaG_FD_56232 | JGI IMG/M metagenome (GOLD analysis project Ga0041059, IMG submission 56232) | Arabidopsis roots microbial communities from North Carolina, USA - Col MF nosort | ecosystem: Host-associated > Plants > Roots > Unclassified | place: USA: North Carolina | collected...
AAAAAAAAAAAAAAAATCCACAGATTCAGCTAAAAATCACTACGAAAAATGAACGATTAAAATTAACATGGGCCACATCAATTGGGCCTAAGAAGATAAAGATGGGCCACAACATTTAGGCCTAAAAGAAAATGACCTCAACATCAAAACTTCGACAGTCAGTCACTGTAACATTTTAGATCTTTCCCGAAGAAGAAAACGAAGAAGAGACGAAGAGAGAAATGAGGCCGATGCAGCTGGATATGTTATCGGAGATGGATGATGCAGGTTCTTCGATGGCCATGGACGTTGATGACCTCGAAGCCATGGAGATACTCAACGAAGGAGGACTTGTCTCAGATAACAAGCTCGCCGACGCCGATTTCTTCAACAAATTCGATGATGATTTCGATGACACCGATATCAACTAAATCCGGTTAAGTTTCCTCTTTAAGATTTCAGTTTTTTTTCCTAAACTTGATGTAATTTGTGGAGAAACCTATGTAGTAAGTGTGTAATAAGTTCTGGGATTTTTATGTTTGTGGTATGTAACAATGTTTTTCTTCATTTGGATTACTAAAACATTTGATTTGTGTGTTATTGTGCTTTGTCTGATTGTTTTTTTTGGCTCAAATTTAGAATGTTTTTTTTTTCCTTGGTTCTGGAGATGATGATGTTTTTTGGAGATTGAAACCTAATTTTCTTTAGTGTTTTGGTATTTTAGTAACTGAAAATTAGAGTCTTTGTATGTGAAGAATGTTGTGAATTTGTATGTGAAGAATGTGAAAGTTATTGATATTGGCTTAAGATAGAAACTAATTGATTCATTTGGTACCATATTCCATTGTGATTGCTTGTAATTTCAACATCTGAGGTCTCTGAAATATGTGTTGATGTGTTTCATTGTGTTGATATTCATGTGACTCACCGGGTCTAGAGAAACTTCCCGGTGAGAGATGAAATCCTCATGTAAGCTGTAACTTTCCACTAGTGATTAAGTGAACTAGGGAACTCATACTGAAGCACATATTCCTACCAACAATTTAATGGCCTAAGAGAAATAGTCTCTTGTATCTTCCATGTAACTCAGATACATCAGTCAATGATTTATATGGATATGGTATCTTGTTCCATGTTGATTTCTTGTAAATTCACCATCTCGTGGTCTCTGAATGTGTGTTGTATTGTGGTATGTGGGAGGGGGTGTATAATTCCTGTCTTGTGGTATGTAGGAGGGGGTGTATAATTCCCCTGGCCAAGTTCTGTTGTTGCATCGTGTCATATTATATTCTCTGGGCCGGTTTTGAGATGGAAATAATGTGCTTGATGTTCAACTATGGTAGAAAGGAAAAGGAGGCTAAGCATAAAGATGTCACTTGTCACTTTGTCAGTCCCTAGCAGTCTTTGTTACTTGCCTTATAGTCGTATGTATGTAGTGTAGCCAAATTTCATGAGATTTCAACATTCGATAGCAATTCATTAGATATCGGTAACCTCTTTTCAGAATCTCTTACTAATAAAAAAAAAGTTATTTGAGGCCTCTCACACTACCCACCTCAGCCTTTTAACAAATGTGTTCTCAAGTTGCCACGTCATCAACTCTCTCAAAAACTCCCAAATCTCTGCAAGCCACCATCCATGAGCCTCTTAACTTTCTTCTCCTCCCTACCTCAACCTTTATAAAATCTCCACATCTTGGTTTAATGACTAAACTCTAAAATTTTGAGTTATAAAAAAGAATGTTTGTTAAACTATGATATTAACGCTAAACATTTATTGAAAAAAAAGTTGGGTTTCGATTAATATTAAATATTTCCTATGTTTCTTAGCAAAAATAAATAAATATTTTCTCTGTTTTTTTTGTTTGATTGTTAGAAAAAAACACACAAAAGTAAATATATTAAAGTTGATTTTAAATATATTATATTTTGTGTTTTACAATTTTCTATCACTTTAAACCAATAAAATTTAATTATTTTTATTAAAGTTTACAATTCATTAATAAAAACTAATAAATATTACATAAAAATTTTAAAAAATCAATTTTTTTGAAACAATTTTTTTTTTCTTCAAAATCAACAAAATAGAACCGAAGGAATATGAATTACGCGGATTACAATTAAATTATCAATTCATCGATCACCTAATTTGAACGAGAAAAAACAAGTAAAAAAACGAAAAGTAAAATAGTAAAAAGTAAAAATACATTCTATTGGATTTGGTTCGGTATCAATAAATTATGATGTTCTTCACAAAATGCATTTATATGACGTGTTTGCTTCCTCTCCCTCCAGTTTCAAGTTGAGCATATCTGATTAGCAAAAGCGGTTGAAGGTCCTCTACTTCTCGGCCCACCGTAACAACATACACTGTCAATCCATATAGTTATCATAAACCCACACGTCAACGAAACCACTCTTTTGACTTCATCCTCTATCCAATCACACCACGCCACGTTAACACCACGACCTAGTGTTTCTGTGATCTCCACACAGAGAAAGAAGCGTTTCGGTTCTGTTTTCGCCCCAACACAAAGACTCCTTTTGTTTCTTTTCCTCAATTGGATCGAAAAAACCCCTAACTTTGACATGGAAGGAGAGATTCAAGACTGGGAAATACTTCAGAGCTCGAGATCTACCACGGAAGATGACAATTCGAGGAGCTTGGAGGAGATTGATGATGGCACGCAAGGTATGATTAGGTTTGATCATTTCTCTCTTGAGAACCAGAGTGGTTTGTCTCGTTTGGAGGCAAACGATGAAGATGGGTCTGTTCAATCGGGTAGTCCAGGATGGATCGAACCTAGCTCCGATGTTCCTTATGGTCCGAAGCATTTTAGTGAGTTATGGTCTGATTCAAGCAGTGATCGGCTTGATGATCAGAGGTTAGTGGATGATGATGTGAATAACGAGATGGGTATAGAGAGAAACGAAGTGGGTATTGTTGAATATAGTGAAAGTATAGCTCAAGACATGGATTTGATAAGCTCTGATGAGAGAAAGGAAGAATCTTTACTTCATCCAGTGGAAGGAGAAGGAAACTCTGTTTCTATTGATCCTGGTGTTAAATCTGGTGGTGGAGGAGGAGAAGAGAAAGGGTTTGTGTGGTGGAAAATTCCAATAGAGGTGTTGAAGTATTGTGTGTTGAAAATTAATCCTATTTGGTCTTTGTCCATGGCTGCAGCATTTGTGGGTTTTGTTATGTTAGGGCGTAGATTGTACAATATGAAGAAGAAGACTCGTTCCTTGCAGCTTAAGGTTCTTTTGGATGATAAGGTAACTAGCTTGGTTTATTTGATTGTTTATTGTTCTTTGAGTATGTTGATTCATGAGTCATGTGGTTACTGTATGATCTTTTGGTGTGATATGAGCTCTGCTTAGTTCAACTTTTACTGCTTAGTTAGATGTTTTATTAGTGTCAATTGTTGTTTTGATGGGGAAAATGAGAAGATCAGATCATCCCCTTGTTTGTCCTGGGACCAGTTTCTTGTTGCTAAGTAGTTTAGATGCAACCAGCGACTCGAGGTCATAGTATTCACCAACAGGCATACACTCGTACCCATTTACACTATCTTGCTAAGGGTTTTTGATATAGCACCACTGCATCGGTTGAGTTCTTGATAGATACTTTTGGCATAGAATGTGTAGTTGGTGAGAGCAGTGTTAATAGTCGTTAGAATACCACCTGGGTGATCTATTTCTTTGTCCGTCCTCTCTGTTGTTTCATCTCCTATAATGCTTAAACAACATATTTTTTATTTTTACATTTTGAGTTTGCATGTTCTTTCTAATAGCTAAAGGATAGTTGAAAGATCTTTAGACTAGTTTTCAGTAGTTATTCTTTGTAGATTTTTCATGTTGGTAGCCAGAGATGGAAGTTACTATATATTACGAATCTTATCGTAAAATGTTTCTTTGAGGAATGGATAAAAGTAGTGGTAAAACCTGAAAGTTTAGTTTAACTGATCTTCCACTGGTACAAAGCCTCAGTAAGGACCCAAGTTTGAATCCTGCTTACGGTTGCATATAACTTGGCGGATCAAATATGTCTTTTGCTGCTGAAATTCACGTTCTTGCTTGACTTGTATTCATCTTTTTCACTCATGGCAATGAAGAACAAAAGTTCTAAGTATTTCAGAACACAATTCGGAAGATTTTTACACCATCTGATTCTTGTATTGTCTGTCTTTTGAATGAAATACTTTTTTCAGAAGGTGGCGAATCATGCTGCTCGGTGGAACGAAGCAATCTCGGTAGTGAAACGTGTGCCCATAATCCGGCCAGCACTTCCGTCATCAGTGGGTATGAACCAGTGGTCCATGATGAGTTTAAGGTGAAAATTAAGTGAATTTGAGGGCATAATAATGCATATATGTGAGATTATATGATTTGATGTGGTTGGTGCATGTATCATATGATTGTATTAAAAATGTTACAAAAACATACAAAAAGATGCTTGTAAGTTTGTACTGTGTGTGTATATATTGTTACTTGCTTGGTGGAATACAAATTGGATCAGAATCATAGTGCAGTTTTGGAAGGTTGCGGTCAGAATCTAACCTTGATAAGCTTCTGAGCTGGTCTTAGTAGGCAGTGTCGTAAAGAGATTGTACAAAGACAAAAGCCAATAACGGAATTTTGGTTGTTTATTTAGAAAGTACGACTCTTTAAGATATGAAAAGGGTTAAGACAAAAACCCAAATTAACAGGGAAGTTCACGTGAAGAGGGCAATGTTTCTGATTGATGTAGCCATGTAGGAGTCTATCTTTCACTTTATAGCTATCCTAAACTCTACGATGTCAATTGTGATTAGATATATGTCTCTTCTTCTTGTTTCTTTGTCTTCTTTCACTCTATTATTCGTTGACCATTGTACCACCAAAGTTTGGTATACTCACTTATCATACTTAAATCACAAGTGAGTATTGTAAGGAACTAAGGATCCAAAGCTAAAGCATACTCATGAAGTTTAACTATTGACGTTTAACGGAAATAAAGCAAACCAAAATTCGAACTTCAAGATAAATCTACCCATTGTCTTCACGTAACATACTCAAATTTTGGTTTGCTATGTTTGATTCGGTCTATAAAAACACAGACAATAACTTAAGACCTATGTAACAATTTCCTCCATGAGAAGAAGACAAATTAGACCAAAAGTTTGAGAGAAACCTATAAAACCTACAAATATTGGGAAGAAAAAATAGGAGTAAATAGGTATGGGTCCATGTTAATGATGCATGTGACAAACAATCAAAGCCCACACCATTAATTGGAGATTGAAGAAAAAACACTGCTTTTCATATTCTGTAACACCACTTCAATTCCTTTTTCTCTTGTTTCCTATTCAGTACTATGTCCTGAGAGTGCCCATAACTTCTTTTGTCTTTTTATCTCAGTTTCCATAAGAAATAATCAACTCAAGCCACAATGTGTGTTTGTGTGATTAGTTTTGTGATAAGACATTCCATAATTTTCCTATTGTGTGTTTAGGATAAGTGAAGATGCTTTTGGTTTGGACCATATTATATAAATAACATGTGTCTGCAATGCCGCAAAGTGGAGCTTTCTTCACTCACAATAATCATTTTTTTTTTTCATTGAATGAAACAAACAAGACATTCAAAATAGAACAAAAGTTCTACAGAGATAGAGAGAGAAAGAGAGCTTTTCTTCATGGGTGGTTCTACAAGCAAGGATGAGAGAAACAGTAGTAAGAGACGCATCAAGGTGAAAGCAAATGAACAGAGAAGGAGAGAAACAAGAAGAGAGCTTGATGAGAAAGAGAGAGTGATTTTGGCGTTGAAGATGGCAGAGACAGAGTGGAGGAAAGAGAGGAAGAGACTGAGAGAGGAAGTGAAGAGGCTGAGACAGAAGATGGAAGAGAAGGAAGAAGGAAAGGCGAAACAACACGAGTGGGAATGGGTCGTGGAACAGATGTGTTTAGAGAGAGCAGTGAGGGAAGAAGCTGTGGAGAGGTGGAAGCAGCTCTACTTTGCTATCAAGAATGAGCTTGATGATCTCATCCACACAACATATGGTAAGACCTTTCACAAATAATCTCATCTTTGATGTTTTGAGAAAGGAAGGTAATGAGTTTTTTTTTTCTTTTGTAGGAGAGGCACTGAGACAGAAACCGCAAGAAGAAGTTGCAAAGGCAGTGCAAGAACTCAGAAAGGAAGTTAAAGCTAGGGGAGAAACCATTGAGACACTGAAAGGGAGAATAAATTTGATGGAGAAACAACAAAATGGGAAGGAAAGAGAGATTGACTTACTGAGACAGAGTCTGCGTATCCTCGGCGGTAGCAGCGGGAAGAACAAGGCACTATCATCTACTACCAGAAACCTGACAGTATTCAAAACAAAATTCATCGGGTGTAAATAACTGTTTTAGTCATTTGAAGTTACTTTTCCACAAGGATTGCTGTATAAGTAGACTCAGTAAGCTTCAAGCAATAATAAGCCATTTCTTTCCTATCTCATGACGCTAAAGAAAGTTGTATATACTTCACAAGTAACATATCCAGCATCAAGAAAATCTAATGGAAAAGAAAAACGGTGAATGATCAGGGATTAAGATTGTTGTCTCCAAATTGATCTAAGATTATGTAGAAACTTAGTACGTAAAAATAAGAACTGCGTGCAAAGGTTCCAAAACAAACGAAAGCTTAAGGATTGAGATAACTTACTTCTCCCGCAGCTGTTCTCCTGAAAAGCTCACAGATGCAAATAATGCTGAAACTAGCCAACCGAGAGGCGAGGTCCGAGGTGTAACGGTCCCTGTTAGCCAAAAATAACATTCCCTGCAAGGTCTCCCTGAGCATGCAGTGAGAGTATAATGTTCAAATTTCATCTATACGCATTGTGATAAATTCCAACCATCTTGTCCCCTTTTGATACCATGTCTACGTTTAAGTTTACACGACTGAACCACAGATCACTATAAAATAATTACAATGGATGCTTGTCTCTTGTATATAGTATACAGTGTGAATCCTATACAGCTGAAGCGAGCCACTACATGCTCTCACTTAGCTCTCTCCCACTGATTGGATAGTAGTACTTTCAACGCCTTTCGGATCTTCAACAGTTTTGTAATATAACTTCACACTCTGAAAAGATTGACAACAAAAAATGATGCCAATGAGATATGGAAATTACTAGCAGTCTCAAACCAACACATGCTCCATCCAAAAAAGGGTTGGCGATGTTTAAATGTCACTATCCTGTGAGGGACTGAATCTTTCTAACTTTAAGTCACAGTGTAATTCTTGAAAACAAAAAGGAAAAATGCATGGAGTTATACGTTGTGTTATGACAACTTATCAATAATCAGCAATTGCTTAAGTGGCAACAACAAAGTACCTACCTCTAACAATGTGATGTAATAGAAATCCTCCATGTGCTGCATAAGGGCACTTCCATCACGAAGTGCATTGAATATTTTAATTTCCGTTTGAAGTATCTTCTCAACGAGTTCCTTCTCACCTTTCATCTGAAAGAAAACATCCATTTAATCTCATGTCAGGAAATCACTCATTTTCTTGTTCAAGGAATATTTTTCACTATATTTTTTGCCTCTCTACATCTTCTGAATAATACCCATACATAAGCTTCTGAATCCCAGAAAAGATAGATAGTATGAAAAAGACTACGCAGAAGGAAAACAAGTTTTAAGTTCATTGACGCATATGAAGCCATCACAATAAAATAGCTGCTAGTAAATGTGAACCTATAATTATAGGACAGTATTAGGAGCAGCTCTTAGGAAATAATTCAGTTTAGAGATCTCTTTTTTTTTCCCTATTAAATTATTAGCTATGAAAAATACATAAACCCAACAACAAACATATGCAGAATTTATGAGAAACACAAGCAGGAAAATTAAAACTAGAATCATGATCAAAAGGAAAATGTGAAGTAACCAGAGAAAGAGTGTTAGAGCACTTACAAATCTACTAACAAGAATATCGGGTGTCGCTTCGCCAATCACCTCAGCATGATAACCATCTTTCTGGAACTCAATATCCTCCTGCAACATTTTAATCACCTTATATTGGAAAATCATATTGTATAACTTACAGAGCTCGTACTGCAGAGTAAGGCCAAAAAGGTAGTCACATTCAAAGAAATATTATACATCACATATCGTTTTTGCAGGTTATACTAGATACTTAGCCAGACAGAATCAAACAAATGACAGTTGCTATATAGAAGACCAAATGTTTCCAGTGACAACAGGCAAGACAACACAACTAGGAGCATGAATCATTTACAATCGCATAGAATAGCACCTCGAAGGAAAAATAAGAAATAATGATCTGAGTAGATTAGATAGTGTGATCAAAGGGCAGGCTTACCACATCTCCAGCACTGAGATAAACAGGATGAGCAACATGACAATAGCCCATTAAGCGAGGGACTGTGGGAATTATGTCTCTATGGTTTACAACTCTCCAGCTGTCTTTTACTTTCTGCGAACGTAGAAAACATATAAACCATGAGGTTTTATGACGACGTGCCATCTCACTCCCACTTTTCAACTAAAAATTGTTATGTTAGAAGAAGCATATGACCTGATTATAAATTTCAGCAAATTGTTTGTTGCCTACTCTTGGAGATCCAAAGTTGTACATGGTAACAGTGATTGCCCCACGTCTAACAAGCACACAAATCATGTTAAATGCCCATTAAGCTGCTTGTCGTCAGGGTGATATGTAGGAGAAGGGAGTTCTCAAAGTACTTACTTAGCTAATTGGCTGGACGAAAGTTCGAGAGCCAAGAGTGTAGCTAATGCGCCACCCAAGCTATGACCAGTCACATAAACATGCCATTTATCTTCACGCTCAGTAACATCGTCTCTGCCAAGGGGTGAGAGAGAGAGAGAGCATGTTTATTAGAATTGATGTAAGATTTTAGCACACCTCGAAGACGTAAAATTTCAATCACTATATTGTACTGTCCTGAGCAAACAAAATAAACTTCATCTATAAAAAACATTCCAAGAAGACAGATTTTGGCACGTTCACCAATGACAGACAATTTTCTTCCCAGCACAGGATGCAACCATTGAAACAATAATAAGTAACAAAAAATTCCCTGAAAAGGAGAAAGTAAAATGTAAAACAAGAAGCACCTACATGTAGCCAATTGTCATTTTGAGCAGCGATATAATTCTTATCCTTACGGAATCGTATGCACTCAGAAATCCACTATGGACCTGCAAAATCCATAACAGCATTAAGGAATAACTCAATAAACGGCATACCTGACAAATTCCAGGGTTTAAAACATACCTGTACTTCTTGCTTGAAGTCCCCGCCAATTCGTTCAGGATTCAGACTGCAACATATTTAAAATGTCAAACAAAGAGATGAATAATAACTTATTAAAACTTCAAATGTGCAGATTCAACTAGCTTCTGAATCAATGTAGAGATGCTGAATAAATAGACAGTACTAACCCAGCAGGAACTAGCATCAGATCAGTCTGCAAATCTTTCCACTTTGTCTGACAACATGAAATACTGACAATAAGAACGATAGGAGAAAAATCAACCACATAATATTAAGATGATATAGATAAATACCTACCTGTTCAGTTCCTCTGAAAGCGATAACTACTCTTTTCCTCCTTGCATCACGCCAAATTGCCACCTGCAGCTTGCAAATTAGTATATCACTATCTATCATGAACTTGTATTTTCAGGAAAATTTGTCGAAGACAAAAGATTCACCTGTGTGTCAGTGATGTCGTTTTCTAGAAAGCATAGCTTTTCAAACTCAGATTTGATAAAGCTTGGATGCCCCAGAGCAGTTGCAAGCATTGCCCATGCCTCCATGGCACTTTCTGCGCTAGAAAAGAGTGTTTTCATTTCTTCAGCGTTCTTTTCATCCGCTCCATCAACATTCACTAGACCAGAGATTTTTTCGGTCTTAGAGGAACCAGAGACATCGTCTGTTACACTGGAAGAACCATTTTTTTCTATGACCTTCTCTGAACCAACACTGTCCTTACTTAAATGAGGCACTACTGCTTTTAAAACCATTAATGCACCAAAGACATTATCAGCCTGCTTAAGTAATTCTTGTGTCGCATTCTTCATGTCGGCAAGGGAAGACTTGGATGCATTAATAGCGACCTGACCATCTTCCTTTTCATCATCTGCTTCTCGAGTATCAGCAGTGGCAAGCCCTGATTCAATGTAACCGGCTTCTGCAGTTTTTCGCGATTGTAGACCAAAATTTTCAAGTAGTTCCGTTCCATTCCACTTCAATTTCTCAGGTGAAGGAAGGCCAAGTTTCTGGACGATATTTTGACCAACTATGTCAGGGATGTTATCCCAGAAATTACTTTCTGACTGAATGCTGCCACTTTCATTATCATCCTCCAGTTCATTGCCGTGACCATCGCCATCACCATCTTTGTCTTTGCTAAGCTTTCCTGAACTACTCAGATTAGTACTGCGATGTTGATCTGACGAATCCTCTGAACTTGCTCCTTCAGAGTCCTCAGCAGTATTGTTTAAAAGTTCAGTATTCTTAAGAGGAGCGTCATTGAGTGACTTTAACTGTCCAAAGGCATACTCTACAAATTGACGTGCTGGCACAGCTTCAGAGTCGACAAGATTTTTCAAAACTGACTCAACTGCTTCAGAGTCAACAAAATTCTTCAGAACTGACTTAATTTCATTTCTCTGAAGAAATTCTGAAACAAATGGGAACCTCCACCACTTCTTTTCTTCTTCAACTTCCCCAAACCCTTTGTACTTAATCTGAAGGTTTAAATACGGTTAAGACAAAGACCAAACTAGTAAAGAGACTAATTTTTTACTTTAGCATATCAAACATGTGAATCTATGGAGGATCAAGGCTGCATGATATCTTGTGCTTCTTTGGATGTAAAGGTATATTGTATTTTTGGAAGTTAAGTTGATTCTCTCCGTCAACAGAACAATAATACAGGAAAAAACTTTGACAGCACAAACTGACCTCCAGTTGAACTTTCCCACCACCTCCAATTCCGTCTAGTTCTACTAGCACCTTGTGCAAGTTTCCTTCGGAAGCAAAACAGAACAATACAGCTTAGAGACAAAAGCCACAACTTAGAAGTTCAGTAAATTCATCAGATGTATCACTACTTGCGTATAACTAATCCACAGTTGATATTTTTAGTCAGAGAATATTTGCAAGATCTCATTGCCAAGGAAGCATTTTCAGGAAAGTCTTCATCTTTGTTAGTGTATAAACCACAACTCCGCCAAGTGGTTAAATATATCTCTAGATTCCACTAATCTTAGTGCTTGTTAGTGAATGTAGAAATTCTGACTTGCTAGTTTAAAATCCTTTACTCAACAACAACAACACAGACTTCCTTCCTCATTTTTAACACAAACTTGTAAACTGAATAAATTGATAATGAATAGGTGAACTAATTCTCACCATCACAAACGGATTCCAGGTTGATTTCGGAATTCCCCATACGTTTATGCGGGGTAACAAGGTTTGCATCCCAAGCTGCAATCTGAAGCTCATTAAAACAATTTTTGGGAAGTCAAGCAAGGCTCTATATATTCAGAGTTCACCAGGCCACAATAGTTGAAACATTTTCACCTCTATCTTTTTTGCAGGAGGCAGCTTGATATTAAAAACAAAGTCTTCGTTCCATTTCGGCTCTTTTGTCCTGCCAATATGACAATGACACCATTCTTTGTTCAAGTTAAATGAAAGGTTTGAGAAGCAATGATCAACTTATATATCATATCGAAAATAAGACTGCTCCAGAACACTTCCACTATGATCAGGCTAGAGATTGTGTATGCATCTAATTAACAGAGTAAGCTCATAAATTCGGCTAAGAAACACGATCCCCCAAAGGAAAATGCAGTAAAAAGCATAAGAAACTTACCCCCATTTGGTTTTGCTTTTAGCAACCTGACCATCCAAATCCATCACCACATAAGGATCACTCGTTCCCTAAACACAAAACCAATAAGAACAATAACAATGATCAAAGTAAAAAAGAAAAACATAGAAATAGTAAGGTCATATTGCTTCAAGAATCGTAAAACACACACCCATGGATCTAAAGCAGGAAACTCAAATCCTCTTTTGAGTTTAATAAACAATTGTCCATCATATATCTCCCTAACAAATGACCTGAAACAAGTATATAATTCCATCTCTTCAATATCTATAAAAAAAACTCTCTAAGAAAAAAAAAATCAAAAACCAAAAAGAACTTCACATACTCAGAGAGGTAGAGAGTGTTACATCCAGCTGCATTAACCTCACGCTTGCCAATATTTTCCTGAGAATCAAAACAGAAAAATCAAAGTATTATTGGTTAATTTTCCTTCGGAAAATACTCAGAGGAGAGAATCAGAAGTTACCGGAGGTGAAGCGTAGGATTCGAAAGCAAAACCAGCGAGAATAACGGCGAGATTGATATCGAACGGAGAACGTTCATCTTTCTCAGGTAAACTTACTTCCTTCGTTTCTGATTGAGCGAAGCAACGGAGCGAATTAGGTTTAGCTCTGAGTCTGAAAGTGATTTTCCCGGGAAAGTTGAAGGTGCGGGTATTGAAGATAGGAGAGTAGCGGAGACGGTGTTTTGGACGGAGGAAGTGAACAGAGAAGTGTAATTGCAGAGATGTCATCGTTTGAAATTTGAATTCGAGAAATTTGGAGAAGAAGAAGAAGAAGAGGATTTGTGTTCTTCTGGAGAATTCTGTGGAGCTGATTGTCTTGTTGTCAAAATTGAAACCATTAACGGTTTCTTTTTCAATTGACAGTGAAATTAATATAATTAAGAAAATTGCACTTTTTAATAACGAAATTATGCTTAATACAAGATACTTTGTGACATTAATGTTATCTTTGTGGTTTCATTTGAGCTGGTAAAAGATACTTTTAACACATGGGTTGGGAAGAAAATTAGTTACTCCATGACATAATTTTTACTTAAACACATTTTTGTGTAAGTTAATTATTCCGCTGGGCGCTGGAGCTTTCACCAGCAACGAGGAACATCGACGTAGAGATTAAGTCTATGGAGCTTTCAGCAGCAACTAAAAAAAAACACTTGCTTCCAGAGATTGGTTAGAAATAATAGCCACAATGGCATTAAACCCAACCCAAAGACACCAAAAAAAATCTTGATCCGTAACTTTGATTTGTTCTTAAATAATTAAAATCGATAAGCTTGAAAAACAAATCGAGTCTTTTAAACAATAGAAGTTTAAGAAATTATGATTTTGGATCTATAATTGAAACACAATATAAAACAAGAGAAAGAAAACATTATTCTAAACTAGAAAGCAATCCGGCCAAAAGATCAATGAGACACCGGAGATGGGCGGTGATACTCTAGACCTAAACTAGCCAACCGCCGCTATAGAAGCCAACATATGCCATAAGCTAGCCGACTACCACCGTAAATAGAAAACCTCATCGGGCAGAAAATCAGACATCTATGCTGAGAAAGTCAAAGGATTTTGGTCAGATAGCCGGTCAACAAATGCTGAAGAAGTCGTTGTTACCGGGAAAAAAAGCTGCGATGACTTCCTCTCTAAGTATTGTTCTTGTTAGAAAAATTTGATATATTAATTTTAAAAACTAAACATATAATATTTAAAAACATATAAATGGACAAATTCAATTTTAAAGAAATCTCATAGTTTAAGAAGCTCATTGCACATTGCTCATGATTTGTTTCTACAACAAAATGATTTGTGCTTGTTGCAAGTCCCCGTATCTACGAACTCGAGCAAACGAGCACACATTTATCTATGTTTTCTGCTTTTTCTGATATAAAATTTTAGATCTCCTAAAAATAAAATACATAAACTTTCACGAATTAGACCACTCCAGATACATCGAATCATTTTGATAGAAACTTACCCACACTGTATATTCTGAAACTGATAAAGATTAAAGTCTTATAAAAATCTTGAAAATTGATGTTTCCGATTCCTACAATACACCTTCAACATACAAAATAACTTAGAAAAAAATCTAGAAATTCAAATGCTCGACGTTAATCTCATTAATAGAAAATGTCTATATTCCGTTTAAAATAGTGACATTGTTTTTAAATATATATTTTAAAACAACATCTTACTATAAACCAAAAATATTTTTTCTTATGTTTCTTTATTTCTCCACAATAGTCACGCTACCTTTAGGTTTAAAATAAAATAAAAAGCTGAAAAAACATTCTTAAAAAACATTTTAAAAAAAACAAGTCACTATTTTAAAAATGAGACTAACCTCACACATTCAAACCTTTTTGGGTGTTTTCTTCATTATTTTGTATGGTGAAAGTTTGTTGTAGGAGTCGAAAATAATAGAAACTAAATGTTGGAGTCAAAAGAACTCTCAAGGTCTTTTAAGTGATTTTTTTTTTCATTTTTTTTGTATTTCCTGAAAATTAGAAAAACATAATTGAATGCAACGCTGATATATACTTCTTTAATTAATTCAACAATGGAATAAAATAAGTAAAATTACATCAACGATGCACTCAATGATGTTCATTCAAACCCAGGGGAAAAAAATATCTCCTTGCTCATTTCTATTACCATGGAGATAAACACAAATATCATTTATAAGACATTTGGTCGTGTCTTTGGTTTGAAAGCAGTACAATGCTTGCTTGTACTACTGTGTACGATTAAGGAATTGTACTAAATCTTATTTTTTGGGGGCTGTAGATTCTTTTTGAGGATTTTTTTTAATTATAGTTGCCTTTAGTTTTCATGTGATTGGAATACAAAAACATTTTCATTTTTTTTTCTTGATTAAATAATGCATGTTTTCGTATCTACTAAAAAGATCGTGTTCTTTATGTACTGCAACGAAACACAAACTTTGTGTACTACATGAGATTATCTTCACTTCAAAGACGTCGTTTGTTGTTAAACTCTCCATTTTGCTTTTTCAAGACCAATCATAAATTATAATTTGCTTTCATTATTATTAACTAGGCCTTATTACTTTGTTTAATTCGAAGAAAATAAATCTTAGGCTCATGAACACCATTTCCTTTCATATTTGGGTATGTAAGTACACAAACTTTTCGTTGATTTGGAAACCACCAAGTCTAATGCTTTATTCACTAAAAATCTATTAAATTCATTTTTACAATGCTTATAACACTTGCTCGGTTTAAACTTTAAACAATATAGACCAACATCATGATAATAATGCAAGTTTACCAATAAGCTTATTAATCATATATAATTATTTTACTAATTTAATGAACTATATATTATCGGCTACGATATTCGTACATGGCTCGGACTAGGATTACACGGTTTGTTCTAATGATAAGAGTGTTTGCTAATTTGGTTCATTCCTTTAAAATAGACAAAGGCTGTGATGTTACAACATCTTATTACATCTCAGATTTCGGATTACATGATCACAAAACCTTTCAAAACAAATAATCTTATTACAAACATAATTTGGAGAAACCCAAAACTTCCAAAACAAGAAATTATTCATAAATATTTTAAATAAAATAGTTGAGAAGTATAAATTCTCATTTCTTCTCGTTCATGCCAAGACTGTTCTTCACACCGTCAAGAGCACCCTGAGCCATGTTCTTCACTGATTCACCGGTCTACATATATAGATTTAAGGACTCATATATCAGTTTTATTAGCAAATTTTATCCTCTAGTTTTGGTAGTTACACATATAAGTATATACAATACCTGGCCGAATAAACCAGCGGCTTGTTCCTGGTTATGTTGTGCAGATTTGTTAGCGGAATGAGATCCATCAGCGGTTTTGTCACGAGCTGATTGTGTCAAATCTGCAGCCTTGTCACGTGCTGATTGTGTCAAATCAGCAGTTTTGTCACATGCGGACTGTGCGGTTTGCTTCGCAGACTCGGTCCATTGCTCAGCTTTCTCCTACAATATCCATCAAAACCATATATAAACATCAACAAACTTAGGATTTGGTAAAACATTTATTTGAAAATACGGTTTGAAGTTGATAACTATAATGTATGAAAGATTGAGATAGGAGAACGGACTTGAGCTTGGCCTCTGTTCTGTCCGGCGTTGAATTGTTGTTGCGACATGATTGATGATTCAAAAAGGATGATGAGGATTTGAAGTTTGTGAGAGAATAAGTTCTTTTAGCTTTGATTGATTGAATTGGTTTGATACGAAGTGTATTTATAGTATTGCATTTTGAATTTAGAGTGATTAGTGAATAAGACCTATTTTAATTTTTGTGATGTTGAGAGAATTGTGGGTGACCATTTGTGGTTCCTAACATATTCTTTGACTCTTTCTCTTCTTTTACTTTTTCTTTAAACATTAAAAATACTACAAATAATAGTTTTTATTCTCCCCAAAATAGAAACCAAACTTGGAACAATGAAAACTTAGAAAGCAAAACCATTGTTTTTACGGATCCTGGTTATCTCATTGAGTTGATAGCGAATCAGTAAATTTATAAGAAGCTAATTTTTATCGGCAATAATCACAATTTAAAACTTCAAAGTCACTTTTATAGTCAGTAATTTTTTTGTATAGATCGACTAATAAAGAAATTAAAGAAAAAAGGATAATTGGTAGGATGGAATTAATGACCAAACTTCAACCTTTTGATTTCGTAGTTATGATACAAGCCAACTCAACATTGATTTTTTATTCTAAAGTAAATGGATGACTAAACGTTTATTATATCACAAACATGAGTTTACCCTATTTTATTCCAAGATGAGTTTGGCTACAAGATATTCTTCAGTTTTGGTTCGAGCACACTTAAGGTTATTCTTCGCTTTTCAGTTCAAAGAGCTTTTGTAGATATTATCTTTGTTGAGTAATAAATATAGCATTACCAAAAAATAGCAACACGAAAATAAAATATAATGTTGAAATATAGTCACTGCTGTAATATAGTGTCATTTGAAAAAGATTGTGTGTCGTGGATAGCAAGTTTCGAACCTTGTTTAGGAGAGTTTCGGCCACGCTTAGAAAAAAAACATATAACAAAGTATTTTATTTATATATTTTTTTTACTTTAGAATATAGGTTTGAACTTCTTTTAAGTTTTAAAATGTAACTCTTCCACTTTGGTATTTATTTTACTAAAACTAAGTTTCACTACTTTCAAACTTTTCAACTTCTTTCATTTCTTCAAAGGTCTCCCACTTAATCTGTTGTCATTTCTAAATAGAAAAATATAAATTGACTTTGTAAAATTACATCCAATAGATACTCAAATTTTAAAACAAAGAGACCTTTCATCTTATATCGCAACAATTAATTAATATGACCTTTGTTACACCACTTCCACACACATTTTGAAAAAAATTGATTTTCCCCATTTTACCCAATATTTAACAAGTTCATACTAGAGTTTACACGTTAGAGCTTTATGTTTTATATATGTAGTGATCTGTAACACTAATTTACATTCACAACATGATTACTTGACTTCACAGACATGAAAGCTTTTATCATTTAATCTGAAAATGAGATGATTTTCCACATTTGTTTCATTTTTCACATTTGAAGTTGTACAAAACGTTTGTTTCTCCTAAAAACACTTGTGTCATCCAGACTAAAAAAGGCTTTTCATGAGTTTAAGAATGAATTTAAAATTCATAAGCGAATAAAAG
>Ga0041059_1001622_pt1 | contig 17621 bp, 13 predicted proteins | sample AraColnosormetaG_FD_56232 | JGI IMG/M metagenome (GOLD analysis project Ga0041059, IMG submission 56232) | Arabidopsis roots microbial communities from North Carolina, USA - Col MF nosort | ecosystem: Host-associated > Plants > Roots > Unclassified | place: USA: North Carolina | collected...
GTTGTATAAAGAGAAAATGAAAATAATCAAAAAAAAAAAAAATGAAGAAGAGAAAATAACACATGATTTCAGTGTTTCTTTTTAATCTCTTTGAAAAGCTTTTTTAAAATTCAATTATTTAGGATTTTCTTTCACTGTACTTAAGTCTAAAACTTGTCAGTATAGGTGGGAAATCCATTGACGGACGATGAGTACGATAACAAAGGGATTCTAGAATACGCATGGAGCCATGCAGTGATCTCTGATCATCTTTACGACTCCGCAAAACATAACTGCGACTTCAAGTCTTCGAACTGGTCAGAGCCATGCAACGTTGCTATGAACACAGTGTTCACAAAATACAAAGAGATTGATATTTATAACATATATGCTCCCAAGTGCATATCTAATAGCTCATCAGGAGCTTCCTACTTAGGTTTCGGAGTCAATGATAAGTCTCCGGCGGTTAAAGACTGGTTCAAGAGAGTGAGATGGTTTGAAGGATACGATCCTTGTTACTCTAATTACGCTGAAGAATATTTCAATAGAGTCGATGTTCGATTGTCTCTTCATGCTACTACACGAAATGTAGCAAGGTGGAAAGTTTGCAAGTAAGTTTTATGTAGAATATATCTAAGTTTCTTAATTCTGTATATTAAAAAGGTTAAAATGTTAATCTTTTTTTGGTTTTTTTCTTTTTTTCTTTTTTTTGTGATTAACAGTGATTCGATATTGCAAACGTACCATTTTACAGTCTCCTCAATGTTGCCTACTTATAGTAAGCTCATCAAAGCTGGCCTCAAGATATGGGTTTATAGGTATACTCGACACTTCTATCTAGATAATTGGTGTTCCTTTTCTTTCAGATATATCTTTCAGATATATAGAATGTTCCAATAACCATACATACAAAAAAAACTCAGTTTCGTGATTGATTGTCGAAGAACTTTTTTTTGACGTTAATATCATTAGAATTTAGAAAAAGGAAAATGTTTGGCTGTTACAAAGTAGAGCCTTTGGCTTTGAATCTTTGGCAAATAATAATAAGATGTTTGGCTGTTACAAAGATTTTTTTTTCCAAAAAAGAGGCTGTTAGAAAGATGAATGATAGACATATAACCACGAGATTCACAAAGTAAACCCACCGAAGATATTATGATAACTATTATTCACCCACCAAACTCTTGTACGTATGTCTCTTTTGGATTTACATGATCTCGTTACATATAAGTAAATATTTGAATGATTAATTAGCTGTCAAATGAATAACCTACCGATGTAACCCAGTGTTTGTTCATTGATTTTGTATTTGACAGATACTGTCTTCATAGTCTCGAATTAGTTGGACGGTTTAGATATCCGGAAAACTCTTTTAAAGGAAAAATAACTAGTTGAGTAACAATATCTGATTTTATTTTCCTTAGAAAGTTGAAAATTGATTAGTTATAAATACTTATTATTGTCTAACAGTGGAGATGCCGACGGGAGAGTCCCGGTGATCGGAAGTCGGTATTGTGTTGAAGCTTTAGGGATTTCCGTCAAATCGGAGTGGCGTTCTTGGTTCCACAATCATCAGGTTAGGGTTTATTGTGAAATTAGCTAGAAATGTGTGATATTTTAGCCAAATAAGTTTATATTAGTACGGTTAAAGCTAATTAAAGTCTTTTTTGTGTGTGTGTGTATTGTGAAGGTGGGAGGGAGAATAACGGAGTACGAGGGAGGGTTAACGTTCGTAACGGTGAGAGGAGCTGGACACTTGGTTCCTCTCAATAAACCTGAAGAAGCTCTCGCGCTTTTCCGGTCCTTCCTTAACGGCCAAGAACTTCCGTCAAGCCCCTAGATACTACCACTATATCATATAGCTAGTCTCTTCTCTCTATCTTTTTACCGAGTATAAAAGATACATGCATAAATAATAAGTCCAATACATAATCACATATTAGTTGTTACTGTCTACCCAACTATGTGAGAAATTTACAATATATAATGGTTGTTTTGTTTAGTGTATAAGGTTGGTGAAAAAGAGAGTGAGTTTGTAATTTGTTTAAGAACAAGAATATTTCTCTAGTCGTAGGGATCACAAATTTTTTGGTCTTGGACTTGTTAATTCGTGTGTCTTTTACTTTCTCTCTACAACTTCTCTTCCTTTCTTACTGCGTGCTAGACGAAGAAGCAGGAAACACTAAAATAAAACTTCTCAAACCATACAAATTATAAGTTCAAGACTTTGTTAGTCCAAGAACTCACAAGTCAACGAATCATTTGTAAATAAAATTTTAGTGGGCATTTCAGTGTTACAACTTGCTGTGTTATTTCAGAGTGAAGATGAAGCAACGATGGAGATATGGTTAACTAGTAAGATTGATGAAGCCAATGACGACGACGTCCCGTGGAGAAAGTTCTTTACAGTGAAATGTAATTATACGTTTTCATTTTCGATGAGTTTCATGGTGGATGAGGAGAACAAAGTGGCAATGTGTTGTGACACATACATGAGAAAAGATGGTAAAACCAATGTTTACTTCTTGAGAAATCTGCATACCAACCAATTAGTTTTGATGGGGTGTTCCAAGTTCGGTTCAAATCTTGTAAAAGAATGTGATTAGTCTTTATGGAAACAGAGGTTGCTTACAATATTTTAGTTTGACTCTATATGAATACAAAACAAAGGGTCTTTTTTGATCTATTGAAACTGTACCGGGCGATTTGGGAACATATAAATAACAATAGGGGTCAAAATGATATTTTAATAAAAGTTTTCTTATCCAAAACCCAAAAATGTCTTTGCTCTTCTGCTAAAACCCTCTCTCCCCTTCTTCTTACTTCACTTCACTCGTGCTTTCTCCAATGGAGTCACTCCTGCACGCGTCTTCGTCTCTGGTGTCTCTGAGACCCAGAATCGACGGTAGAGATTCGTTCATCAACCCGTCACGCGTGTGCCTTAATCCTAGTCTCGGCCGCAGAGGATCTAAACCTCTTCCGTTGGTCGCGGCGGCGAAGAAGAAGAAAAGCAAGAAAGATGACAATCATAACTTTTCAGCTAGACCTGACGAAGCCACTGGTCCTTTTCCTGAATCCATTCTTCTCAAAGAGGTTCGATTTCGTCGAATTTTTAGTTCTTTATTGTTGTTCCATCATTGGTGTTGAAGTTGTGTACTTGCTTGTTTTTGTGGATTGGATTTGCAGAAGAAGATTGATGAAGAAGGTGATCTTCTTCCCGAGTTTGCTGATGCTGAAGAAAGTGAGTGATTTATGGCAAAGTATTTATTTGTTGGTTTTAGTTATCAAAATGATTTTAGTCCATTAATATTGTTTGTGTTCTTCTCATTTGCACAGAGGAGCTATATCAGTTTCTGGATCTTCAGCTTCAGAGTGACTTGAATGAAGAAAGGAGTAAGTTTATCTTCTTTAAACCGTTTTGATTTTCATTTAAATGTTTCCAACGGCAAAATGTTGTTACTCGTTATCTAGAAGTTGGTTCTCTGTTAATCAGTTACTCATTAGCTAGCATTGCCATTGTTCCTGCTCTTAGCTAAGTTTTTGATTCGAAAATGATGGCTTTTGTAAACTTTTAACTTTCTTATCAAGGAAGGATGATAATGTAAGATATAGGGTATGCCAATTTTAACTTAGGAGATGAATTTAGATATACATGCAAAATGTGTTCTTTATATGGTCGGAAGCTTACCTTAGAATATTATCCATCTTTGTGATACATTACTTAGCCACATTGTGAGAAAATCATGGATTCTGTAATCGGTTTGATATCAGTCCATTTAATGATGTATAAACTATGTTTGTGCAGTGAGGCACTATGAGGTGGTTTACTTGATTCATGAAAAACATGCTGAGGAGGTTGAAAGCATTAACCAGAAAGTACAAGGTGAAGCTTTTTGACTTCTTATTCTCTGATGTTCTGCTCACTAGATTTCAAGCAATTAAGTTTATTTAGTGATTGCGGTAGTGAAACTCCTTGTATGTAATTAAGTTTGTTGTTGATATTCAGATTACCTGAAGGAGAAGAAGGGGAAAGTTTGGAGGTTTAGTGATTGGGGAATGCGTAGACTGGCTTACAAAATACAGAAGGCAGAGAATGCGCACTATATACTGATGAACTTTGAGATAGAGGCAAAATACTTGAACGAATTCAAGGGATTGTTAGATAGTGATGAGAGGGTGATTAGGCATCTTGTGATGAAACGTGATGAGGCCATAACCGAAGACTGTCCTCCACCTCCTGAGTTTCACTCTGTCCGCGCAGGTGATGAATATTATGACGATGATGAAGAGGAAGAGATTGAAGAAGATGAAGATGAAGGTGAGGGTGAAGATGAAGAAGATGCTGATAATATAGAGTACGAAGTAGATGATGATGGTAATGTCGTTATGGTGTTGTACGGAGATGAAGAAGAAGGAGAAGAAGAAGAAGATGGAGCTAGTGAACAAGAAGAAGGACAGGACAAGTCAACTAATGGTAGAAGAGAAACCCGGAGAACAGTTAACGTAGGAGGTTAGGACTGTCTGTAATTCTTTTGTTTTTGGGTCATGTTTTGGATAATAGGGTCACACATCAAATCGAAGTTGTTTGTTGTACTCATAATAGCATCCTAAGAAGTATATGAGAAACTAAACTATTCCCTTGAAAAGAAAAGCGTTGAATACTTAAACTTGTTTGAAAGCAGTCTCAAGGAACATAAAGAAGAAACAACAATCCATTAAGCTCTAAGCAACACTACTACCATTAGATTAAAAACTACATCAACCCAACGAATGATTCAAAATACTGAGAATTCGAATCAATTTCTGACTTTCTTCTTGGATTGAGATCAGTTCGAAGTTAGAAGAACTACCGTTTAGAAGGCCTAATGTTATCACCAGTGACATCTCCTTGCTCACTGTGGTCCTTAGCAACCCTCTTCCTCTTGGACAGAGGCTCAGATTTGCCAGCACTCAAGCTGATGTCCTCATCAACATCATCTTCTTCAATCTCTTCATCACCTTCTTCTTCATCCAAGCCATTCTCCTCAGGGTCAAAATCACTTGCATCATCCTCATCTTCAACCTCACCAACCGGCCTCACTAGGTACTCTGTCCCAAGATCCTCCTCCTGCACAGTTTGAATGTAAAATGAACAAAACACACATGTTCTACGAAATTCGTAGCTAAAGAGATGCATAAAACCCTAGATCTATAATCTTCTCTTAAGGATTTACAGCTCAAATCAAAATAAATAAATAAAAACTAAAGAGATTCATACCCCTTCTTCATCGTCCTCGTCCTCGTCGTCGTCATCATCATCATCATCATCATCATCATCGTCTTCATTTTCTGCTTCGTCGTCTTCCTCTTCTACATTAGCCTCTCCTTCACCGTCGCCGCCGGTAACTTCTTCACCTCCTCCGTCTTTGGCTTCCTTCACTTCACTGTCGTCGTCGCTCAGAACCTGAACCAAAGGTTTCTCCTTGAATTCCTTATCATCTTCAACATGCGTCATCTTCTTCAAACAAAAAGACTTTCAGAGATTTTCGTGTTTCTTAGAGGAGAGAGAGGTTTTAGCAGCAGTGAAGCTTCGAACCAGCTATAGAACGGTACAACTCTCGAAATCCAATCTCAGCCGTTCAATCTGAACTATACTAGGATTGATGAGATGGCATCACATCGAACGGTTCATATTAGAGAATAACGTGGTTTTGATGAAAAATAAGAATATAAATGAAAAAGGTTTCAGTTCACGAATAACAAATTGGGCCTTAAACTTAGTTTTATGGGCTACAAGTGAGGCCTAATGTCCATGTCTTTCTATTTTAAATACTATAAAATTTTACATTTTCATCCAAAATTAAAACAGTATGAAGTTATAAGAATAAAAAACATTTTCATTACGTTACATACAGTTTTTTATTCACATATTAAATTTTAAAAAATATTAATAACTATTTCAAAATTTTAATTCAGACGTTTTATTTCTTCCACTATATTATTCGCCTTTTTAAACTACAAACAATGATTCGATTTATTTAATAATATTATAGGGAAGATCTACTCCAAGTTATTGATTTAAAATCACAAATCAATAATTATTTTTTAAACATGTTTTTTTTAATTTAATCTTATGACTAAATCTCTCCATCTTTATCTTTAAAAATATATTATAATAAAACAATAATTTAGAGTTATTGTTAGTGAGAGGTTATAAAAAGAGTTGTCATGAAGTCCATCATTATTATGCTTTTTATGTATGATAAAGAATACGTTTTATAATATAGATTTCAAGAAGAAAAAATTACTTATTGCAATAAATAGTTTTCTTATTTTATAGCATTTATTTGTAAAAACAAGATACAAATTAAGTCCAATAACGAGAAAATAAATGCAACGCTAGAATCATCAATTTTGAAAGTGAGATAGTGCATATAAGTGTATTACTTTTGGCAACAACATTTGAAACCACATGGAATACAAAGAGAACCACACTGTCCACCTTTTGGGAATCCAGCTTTAATACAGTAGTTCATACATTCATCTCGTCCGTAACACCTAGTATCGCAGTGGTCAGTATCGAAACCTTTGATCCCTGCATCTATACAAGTCCATGTATATTAAACATAATCGATACAAACATGTGTAAATTTTATATTACATTTCAATAAAAAGACATTTATACATATAGCATCTCCAAGTAATAAAATTTTATGGGAGTTTTTGAATGCATGTCTAATATACATAGAAACACAAATATTGTCGTTACGAATTTAAAAAAATTTAGATATAGCTTTTGAAATGATCAATACTAATTAAAAAAAAAAATCAAACTCCACATATACCTATAGCCAAAACGTTGTGGTTAGACAACGAAACTGCAAGTATTATCGTAAGGAAACAAGTCACCAAAGTTTTTGTACTACCCATAGTATTTTATTTTCTATGAACTCTTATAAGTTATTCAAATATTGTTCTTTAGATTTTAATGATTGGCTCTATTTATATAACTTTTGGTCTTCAAATATTTTTTATTTTGATTATCTGAAAATCCATTTTTTGGCAAAAAAAAACATTTACATTTATGAATATGTATATATTTACAGTTAATGATCATAAATGTAAACTTCAAATTTGAAAAAGTGTCTGACACTCATATGGTCAAAGATAACTTTTTGCATATATTATCATTATGATCAATCACTTAATTAAGTTAAATGCAAAAGAAAAATTGTTAAAGAAGTTTAATGCAAGATTTAATTTCATAATTCAATATTGGGAAACTTTGTTTATAAATAGGTATATGGAATAAATTTATCTGATTTCAAAAATGATATGGAAAAAGAAAGTGAAATGAAAATTACATATTATCTGTAAAATTATTAACTTTGTTTTTTTTAATTAAAAGTAAATCATTAGTTTTTTAATACTCTCGAAACCCAATCTCAACCGTTCAATCTGGAATATACTAGGATTGATGTGATGCCGTTCAATCTGGAATATACTAGGATTGATGAGATGGCATCACATCTAACGGTTCATATTAGAGAATAATGTAGTTTTGATGAAAAATATTAATACACATTAAAAAGGTATTAGTTCATGGAATAACATTTGGGCCTTAAACTTAGTTGTCTAGGCTACTAGTGAGGCCTAATGTCTTATTTCATAGTATTTATTTGTAAAAACAAGATATAAATTAAGTCCATTAACTTAGAGAAAACAAATACAATGCTAGAATCATCAATTTTGAGGGAAAGAGTGCATATAAATTTATATTACTTTTAACAACAACATTTGAAACCTCATGGAATACAAAGAGAACCACAACTTGTCCACATGACACTTGTGAATATTGTCAAAAATTGTTTGTTAAAGTTTTTTCATTTTTTGGCAAAAAATCATTTACATTATGAATATGTAGATATTTACAGGTAATGATCGCAGAGAAGAGCTCTACATAACTGTGCTTGGGAAAGAAAAAAAAAGCTCTTTTTCCTATAAAATGTTGGAGGTATCCTGATTTAGACCACCGAATTCTTATCGTGGTTTCTATAAATCAAGACTTTGAAAGATCAAAAACAGAAACTAAATATCAAACAAAATCTTATTCCTTTTCTAAAAATATGTTATTCATTTCTCGTTGAACATTGAATTTTTTTTAATTAGTTGACATTTCACAACGTTTTGATGATGTCAGCAGTCATATCGGCGATATCATGGACGGCTTTGTTACGTGCCGTCACCGGAGATTCCCCGGCGAACTGGTCCTCACAATAACCTGGCTTCGCCACAACGTCTTTCATTTCAGACATAGCCTCAGGATATTTCTTCGCCTTTAGATCAGCCTTCACCGCCGGTAAAAACCTATCAACCGCCGCACCATACTCCTCGATGCAAGTTCCGTATCTCTCAAAGTCTACGCGGCCTCTGACATTCTTTAGGACAGAGATATAATATGTTAACGTCACGTTGAATTTCTTTGTCGTAGCATCGAGAGAGATCGACGCAAGCCCTTTCATGGATTACAAAATGAATAAACAAATATGAATTAGCTATATAACTTGGAATTCTAAGAAAATAGGTAATGACAAAACTTACGTTAATAGCAAATTATTTCAACATTGTTTTAATCAAGTTTTTCTTTTAGATTGTTAGCTAGTGGACAGTTTTTAGAAGAAAAGAAAAAGGCAAAGAATGATGTATTTATAATTTGTCACCTTGTAGATTTGAGGTTTTGCTTCTAGGATCAACATTGAGAGTAGAGATGCATAGGGCTTGGTAACGGTTTCTTTTGCAGAGTCGTTGTACAAGGCTAGATCCCGGAGGAGACTGAATTGTTTGTGACAAGGCTATTTGGATTTGGCTAAGCACGACAAAAATAGCGAATAAGTATATGTAAATATTCATTTTGATAGCTAGTCTGAGAATCTTGAGAGCTACTGTTAGTGAATTGTTCTAGTGTTAAGGTTATATAGCGTTTATTAGTCAAGGACCAAATTTCTCAAAAACCATTTAATAAATATCAGAATGACAGAATCCATTGACCTCTTCTGGTCAATTCAATTAAGGAGTAATGAACTAAATGTGTTTAACTAGAAAAACTTATGATATCTTTCTTTTTTATCAAAAAAAAGAACATATGGTATCTTTTTTTTTTAAGGTATAACCATGATATCTTCTTTTATTTTTTTGACTAACAGACAGAACTCAATTTATTCAAATTCTCAGTGCTTATTCGAATCATAATTCAGATTATTTTTATTTTATTTTACATGAGGGGGGTGAGTATGAATACATCATGTCTTGCTAAGTATTTTAGGAATACATCAGAATTTATTGCAATGGCAAAATCTTCGAACGCAATTTAAGGAATTCTACATATATCTCGTTTACTCGATGTTCAAATCGTATGTTAAGAAGAAATTGTACAGTATTCAGTATACCATATATATAACAGTGTTACGTAACGTAAGCAAGTTTTCCTTTATAGTACGGATTAATCAAAGACTCAGACTCTCGTCAATAAAAATGGGAAATAAATATCTTATTCTTCATTATGCGTTACTCGATTGTACTTTGAACAAGACTAAAAACTTATTAATTATTGCCAAAAAGATATCTTATGATGTCAGCAGTCATATTAGCGATATCATGAGTGGCTTTGTTACGTCCCGTCAACGGTGAACTCCCACCGAATTGCGCCTCACAATGATCGGGTATCGACACAACACTTTCCATATCAGACTTCGCTAGAGAAAAGAACCCAGCTTTAAGATCATCCAACGCCGCCGGTAAAAACCTACGAGCCGCCGTGCCATAGTCATCAATGCAAGTTTTGTACTTCTTTAAGTCTTCACGGTCTTTGATGTTCTTAGAGACGGAGATGAGATAGTTTAACATTTTGTTGACTTTGTTTGAAGTCGCATCGATAGAGATCCACGCAAGCTCTATCATGAAAGAAAAAAATAAACAAATATACATTTTAGTATTTTGACGTAAGTTTTATTATGAGGGAATAGTAGACAATGACAAAATTTGCTTAAACATTTTTTTTTTCTGGTAACAACAACTTCACCGATTAAAATTTGCGTTAAACATGTCAAATATAGCAAAGTCATTTCGTCAGTTTTCCTTTTTTGTACGAATTATTGTTCGTGTTTTCTGTTTAGTTTTTGAAATTGTTGGTAGATTATCCTTATGGAAGAAGAAAAAAAAAACGTAATCTAAGATTTTTTTGATCTCACCTCGTAAATTTGAGTTCTTGCTTCTAGGATCAAGATTGAGAGTAGAGACGCAGAGGCTTGGATTAATGTTAAATTTGCAGAGTTCTTGTATGGGCTTAGGTTCCGTAGCATACCGAATTGGTTGAGACGACAATGCTACTTGGATTTGCATAAATACGACAAAAATAGAGAATAATTTCATCATTGTTTTTATTTGATAGTGCATTGAAAGGTTAATAAGAAAACCTTAGTGGATACTGGATATATATATCATTACGAAGCCATTGACCTGTTTTGGTCAAAGATCATTATAAGGCAAGATATTATTTACGTTGACGAAGAGGCCATTAACACTTGTGCATACTACTAGCTTTTATTGTCTTTCTTATTGTAGTTGAATGTGTTTGACTAGATGTAAAAAGTATATGACTATTTATCTCTATATATAAATACTTATCAAATTTGATACATGTTTATTGTTACACATTTAGCACAACCAAAGCCTATATATTTTATCTTGTGGTCTTTCCCTCAAAACTATTCCCCTCCCCCTAATTTCAAATTGGCAACAAATTAATGGTTATTCAAATCGGAGTAACAGATCTTTTATTCAGAGGGATCATCCCCGGATTTAGAGGGTAATAACTTCAAACTATGTAGATAATTACAGGCTGGACACGTCAAAGAATGCACATTAAATAGGTTACATGTATCGAAGCAACAAAATGAAAAGAAAACGTTTTGGCATAATTTTAATTAAGTCACACGTACAAACACATATAAATAGACATGTCTAGTAATTCATCGCATTATAGTACATCTTAATTTACCAATTAGTACTAATAAATTTATAATTTTTGAGAGAGAGCTGAGAAGATGATTATGGTAAAGATGATGATGATGATGATGGCTATGGTGGTGGGAGTTGCGATGGGAAATATTGTAGATAAGACATGCAAACAGACACCTGACTACACTCTCTGTCTTTCTCTCCTCCGCTCCGATCCACGTAGCTCCTAGGCCGACACCGTCCTCGTCGACAAAATCAAGGTTTTCACTCTTTTTCCGTAGACTCAATATGAATAAGACAATATTTTCGAGATCACGGGGTTTATTTACTAAATTTAAAGTTAAAAATATTAGATTTAATGTTAAAATGTAAATGTTTTTTTTTTTTTGTTGGGAATGTAGGCGCTTGGGGCCGAAACGGTCGGGCAGATCAACGAGGCCTACAAAACAAAACCAATGCTGAAAAAGCCATTAGACGAGTGTAGTATGAGATACAAAACGATCGTAGACGTTGACGTCCACACTGCCATTATATCTATCAAAGGAAACCCTAAGTTCGCTGAAGGGGCTGTTGTTGACGCCGGCGTGGAAGCTTCCATATGCGAAGGAGGGTTTACCAAAGGCCAATCTCCGTTGACCAGTTTGACTCAGAGAATGGAAAAGATTTGCGATGTGACCAGAGCCATCATCCGAATGTTGCTCTAATTAATTTACATCTTATTTAATATGATCTAAAATAATAATAAAGCTCGTAACCAATATCGACCATGCCTCTTTAATCCGAATGAATGATGTGGATCAAATTTGTATAACGTTACATTAACCGGGACTGGCTTTAAGAACCGGTTATTGAACACGGGCAAAAATTCGGCACGAAGTTTCTAGAACCGAATCACGGGATATACAAAACATTCACGAGCCAGATATCGACTGCCGAGAGAAACAGCCCCCACAATATTTAATTAAGTTAAGGTATTTTGAAATTATTTGGTCGACGTCGGGTATAGTGTGGACTCATATATAATGGTATTTTTTTTGTCGTATATGTGACCGACTACTAAAGTACTCATACGCCAAATCTAAACCACACATACCCTCTTCTTTCTCTTGGTATCGTGCCCAACAACCACATATAACCAAAAGGATAAAGTGTAACAAACAAAAACTAAAGACCAAACACAGATCCATGTATTCAAAAAAATTAGGTAGTATGATTCAATCAATATATACCTCATACCTACATATATACATTAATACTCAAATCCAAGTTTACATATAGTCTAAAATACATAGAGCTAGCTGCTTATATAGTATGTTATTTCTATCAAACTCCAAACCAAATAAAGTTTGTTGATCACGAAGTCGTTCACGGGTGGGAATTAGAATAACCACGTAGACCTAATAATCATTAACCTAGTTGATCACATCGATATATAGCAAAATTCATATGTGATGACACGTAAAAAGCACATTTGTCTTGGTGGTTTAAAGAAGAAAAACATAATTGTTAGTAATTTGAAAGCTTTTCATATAACAAACTTAAATAGCAACTACTATATAAGTCTAGAAACAGAGCTACCAGTAGCATTCACAACACAACCACACACGTCTTTATTTTTATCACATATCAATTTTTTCTCAAATTTCACTATCTCCGACCATGAAAAGATCATCCACCGTCACATCATTACCGTGTCTCTCCCTCTTTCTCCTTCTGCTTCTGCCGTCGGTAGTCCAATCCTCCGACGACCTTATCGACAAAATATGCCAAGCAACGCCATTCTGCGACCTATGTGAAGCCTCTCTTCGTCCATTCTCTCCGTCACCTTCTGATCCCAAATCCTTAGGTGCCGCTATGGCCAGCGTCGTGCTCGGAAACATGACCGATACTTTAGGATACATCCAATCGCTGATCAAACATGCTCACGATCCTGCGGCAGAGCGCGCGCTGGCTCAGTGCGCTGAGCTGTACCGGCCGGTGGTCAAGTTTAATATTCCTCAGGCGATGGAGGCAATGCAGGGCGGCAAATTCGGCTTTGCGATATATGTGCTCGGAGACGCCGAGAAGCAGACTGATTCTTGTCAGAAAGGAATCACGAACGCCGGCGCCGACGATGAAAGCTCGGTGGCTGTTACGGCTAGAAACAAGCTAGTTAAAAATCTTTGTGACGTGGCGATTTCTGTGCTTAAGTCTCTGATGAATGGTCTTTAAGAATCTTTGTTTGTTGAAAATAACAATTATATATATACATATATTTGTAATTATTGACAAGAACAAATTTTTATTGTAAATTCGGAAGAGTTACACATATTGAAGCAAAAACTAATAAGTTATCAACTACAAAATGATATACTTAAAGACTTGTAGTGGATAACTTATAACGTTGAAAAAACAGCGCATATATTGATGATTATGGTCCAAGCTTTTTCTGCCTCAATTCAAATTTTATGAATAATGAAAACTAGTTTTGTATGACTTTATTGTAAAATATTTTCTATCTTAAAATATATTTTAGTTAAAGATGTTTTTCTTATAAGATTTGGTTTTACTGTAATACATAACCACAATTTTTTTATCTTTAGGTAAAAATTTCAGTGTGATTTGGATTATATAACTTAGGATAACCTCAATAAACAGTCTAATCCGCCTTCAAAACTAAACAGTCTAATCCACTACCAAACTAATCTGCAATAATTGTTGTTACTATTCGAAGTTTCGAATTGTATTTGTTCACTTGCTGAGTGGAGTAATAGAGTGAGACTAAACAGATTGGGAGTTAATGGGCCTTAATTAAAGGGGCCACGAAGCATCCATCCGCAGACAGCAACGAAACAGAAATAATAGACGTTTGAAATACACTCATACACACACACACGTGAAATCACATGTTCAATTAATTTTGGCACAGCATTAAAAAAGTGGTCTCTACTCTCTATAGCTCAGTGGACTGTTTAGATACATCCACATGGATTCTGTTCCCAAATATACATTTGTTATTTTTAATATAATTGATTTCAAATTTCAATTTCAACTTCAACCATCGTTACACATGTGATTTCAATTATACAAAAATCATATACCAATAATGTTGGTTTCGTATTTTATTTTTGAATCTTTGAATTTCGTCAAAATTTGGATACAGTTTTGCAACAATCTACTAAAAAGATCTCAGTTTGTATTATTGTACATATAAGAAGAGATAAGAGTAACGTGATAACTTGAATAATATAACACTGATTTTTATTATTTGTAAACTTCTCTCAGTTTATTCAAGAAAAAACTGACACAAAACTACTTTCTTACCCACATCGGATAATATTATCGTTTCACAGCCGCAGAGAAAGCAGCCGATTTTCCCAAAAAGTTTATCGGTACATGTCTCACCGACAATCTAAACCGATAAATGGTTTGAGCAAACCAGTATGGAACTGTCCAATTCTTAACCATTTCGTTACGCTTTCACTGTGAACTCTTCTTTTCATTCTCCAAACCGGACACCGGTTTTAGTAAACTGTAAGTACAACAAACCGGATTAGAGATTAATTCAGATAAGCAGTTACGCCAGTTAGTGAAATTAGATAGTGAAGCAACTTACTTTGGTCTCTGTGCTAAAACTGGTCCGGTATAACCTCCATCCGGTTCGCTCGCCGACGGATTTCCCGCATATTGAACCGAAACAAAACCACCATTGGCTTTGCCGGCGACTACTAAGTGAGATTTCCCGGAGCTACCGGCTGCTCTCGGTGACAATCCTGAAAAAATCCAATAAAACACACACACATAAGATTTAACCAAAACTGGTAAAATCACCAAAACGCAAACGCAATCGTGGAATCAAATCATACCTTGGAAAACGAGGACAAAGAAGAAAATAGCGGTGAAAAGAGTGGCCAATACATTGCCTAAAGAAGAAGCGGCAGACGCAGCTTTAGCCGCTCTTGATTTCTTCAAAGCTCTCATACGTTCGATTCTCGCGCGTTTCAACATCGCCAATTCAGCGATCTCTCTAATAAGTTTCTGATCCGCCGCGTCTAGCGACGGTCCACGCGGCGGTCGAGGAGGCTTCGACGCAGATTTCTTCCGTTTCTCCTTCCGATCGCTTCTCCCCCATCCCGGTTTATTGATTCCACATTGAACCGGACTTGTATCATTCTCTAACGAACCAACACTTTCTTCTCCGGTTATTACCGGTTTGTTATCAGGAGACATCGGCTTCTCCGGTGATTTTGTATAAACATTGTCGCAATCTATGATTCCTTTCTCAAGATCAACATCGAAATCGAGACTCATTCCCATTATCTCCCCAGATTAGACAAGATTCCAAAAACCAAAACAAGAACCAAAGTTTCTCACTTTAGATCAGACTCGAAGTGATCTCTTAGGACAAGATCTATTCCCAACAGAGACGAAAGAAGACACACATATACGTAAAAAAGTGTGTCTATTTATGTGTGTGTGTTGCTTTTACTTTTTTTGTGTGACGGCTTTAATAGCCAAAGCAAGTATACAATGAATTACAGCTAACGCCTCCTCGTCTCCCAAAATAATCTGCAAAAGCCAAAATCACGAAGTTTAATTTTTTCACCAATCGATAAATTTTAATGCTTAATAATCGTAGTGTAGAATATGGATAATTACCGAATCAAAAAATCACGTGGTTGGGAATACAAAAAGAATGGATTACAGAGGAGAGAGTTTGAAGTTTGGTTGATGTTTAATTCAGATACTGTCAAAAGTAGGTAATTTTATATAGTGCGTTGATTCGAATATTTTTTTAAAAGAAAGAAATAGTAATTATTTTTGCTTAATCTCGGGCTTGAAGCAAGGAACAGCTGTGTTTTTCCTTTTTTCCAATGCCGTGACTTTGGGGAAAAAACATATACTACTACATTAAAAAAAAAAATGAAATAAATATTCTTATCGAATCGAATTCGAAAACCCAGAAATTGGATATCAGAAAATACTGATAAGTGATGAGAATGCAAATGTTAAATGAAGATTGATATAGAACAGTCACAAAGATTAAAGAAGAAAAAGGAAAAAGAAAGCGAAAATGGTGTGAATAAAAGAGAAAAGAATTTGAAGTTTTTTTTGTGTTACCTTGAAACGAAAGCGAAGGAGACCCAGATCCGATACTGAAGAGAAGAGCAGAGAGACCGAGGAGAAAATGGCGGATTCTTTTGTCCAACTTCAGACCGATTCCAAAAAAGATAAAACTAAATCAAGACAGATAGAAAATAAAAAGATTTATAAACACATTCGTCGAAGTTTCCAACTTTTTTCTCTTTTCAGGAGAGATCGAAAATATATATAAGAGATAGAATCAAATCAATAAATATTTATGATGAATTATTATATATGAAAAAAGGACAGGAGATTTGAATTCGAAACAGATATAGGAACTGTAATGTGTTCAGACATGTGTTGTTGTTCTAAATATAGCTGAGACTGAGATAATACGCATGTGAGCTTTTTTCTCCCAGCAGCGAAGCTTCACGTCACCGACGCCCTAATATTCTTTTATTCCACTTTGATCCCATTCTTTTATTTTCTTATACGTTTTGCACCCTTATTTTGTTTGTAAGATATATTTTTTTGGTTTTTTCCCTTGGAAACAAAACTAAGTTTTGCTAATTTATGTACAAAATTATAAGAAAAAATCAAGACCAGAACAGAATTGGAATAGACAATGACAAATACAGAGACGACATATATTGTCCTAATTTGAAAAATCAATTGGTCCCATTTTGATCACTATAAATCTATCTGGCCCAGTTTACAAATATATGAAAATGACAGACTTCAACAGAAGTGGTTCCCTCAACTGCCTCCTCGCACTTAAATATTTTTATCTAGTCCCTTAACTATACAAATCTTTCGATTTTAACCCCCAAAATATCTGAATATTCAGAACCATACAGTCTTAAAAAGTTGGTCAACATCTTTTTTTTTTTTTGGGGTCTCATCGTAGTCAAATTCGTCAACAACCTCGTTTTGTCTCACACTTTTTTGCTTTCTCATTCCTAAATTAAGTCTAAATCCCAATATGATTGTGTTACATTAGTACATGTTTTATTAGGGTATGCAAATCAGAGTCTGGAATTTGATGTGATGCTTTTTATTCTTCCAATTCCATTCCATTAACTATATACAGAGATTGAAGTGTAACATTTATAGTATTTCCGAATAAAATCAATAGTTATAGAGAAATCATAAGGCATGGGAGGTGTCCGATTGGTAGGGAGCTCTTCACATCGCACTTAAAGACAACATTAAATTGAATCGGTCCATTTCCTAAATGATACCGTGGCCCCATGAATCTGACTTGTTACACTAACGCTCCTTACTGTCTCTATTAACACGTTTATTATCTTTTCATTGAGATATAAATATGTACCTTTCTCTCTTCTGCCGTCAACAATTCACACTATACTTTATCCCCTTTATAGTTGAGTATGTGTAAGAAATAACTTTTGACTTCAAAAGAATACACAAAATAACCTTGGACCAAATAGTATTTGTCGGCTACAGAAATTTTGGCAATATTTAGTCTATTTTAGCCTTTCTCTTTCTTCTTCCTTCTTTTGTTTCTTTTTCATCTTCTTTACGAGACTTTAGCCATGGAGTTCTCTTTCTCTCTTCATCTT
>Ga0041059_1001623_pt1 | contig 17618 bp, 14 predicted proteins | sample AraColnosormetaG_FD_56232 | JGI IMG/M metagenome (GOLD analysis project Ga0041059, IMG submission 56232) | Arabidopsis roots microbial communities from North Carolina, USA - Col MF nosort | ecosystem: Host-associated > Plants > Roots > Unclassified | place: USA: North Carolina | collected...
AAAAAAAAAAAAAAAAAAAAAAAAGGAAGAAATTAAAGTATTGATGAATTTCGTTTTGAATTGGTCGGAAATTGGATGTATAAGTTGAGAACAAATTATCCATCAATTTAAATCATAAAATGTTTTTCCGAATGACTTTTTTTTGGAGATGTATTATTTCTAAATGTTTTTACGGTTTCTTTAGATCTCGTTCAGATTGTATCAACAAGCGCGAAACCTTCATTAAACATAAATGGTATACAAAGAAAGCTTAAATACTAAACCGGAGAGATATTATCTATTTATAATAGATTGGTTTGACTGTTTGAGTGTCTATGGTCTAACTCTTGTCCTCTCTACACAACCCGACACTAAACCAACATCTTCCACTCACATATGACGAAAAACATCAGAAAGTAGTAGAAGAGTACTCTTAGAGATTTTGTTCAAGAATCGCAATTCGAAAAAGTTACACTGCAAATAAACCGTGTGACCCGTGCAAGTATATGTGCTTTTGGAAGCTAAATTCATGCAGCTGCTACGGAGACATACAGTCTACATACCTAAATATATTACATAGCATGTCTCACTCCAACCTCATTTGTATTTCATATTAGTCTCAACATATTCCCATAAAGCATATGTTAAACCTATTTTACATCACGTTTTCACTAACTTCAAAATTCTAATTTGAGGGATAGAAGTTGGTCACATGATACATATTTGTTAACGTATGAACATCATAAAATCTAACAATTGATACAAGAGTATGTAGGATACAAAGTTACACGTTGTGTTTGTCTCAAACAACATTAGTAACATTTTTTAAAAAAATTGTGTAGACAAACACAACATTAGTAACATTTAAAAAAAAAAATGTGAACCGGTTTATTTTTTCACCACTTAGCTGGAAAATAAATAACGTGTATTTGCGTAAACAATACATAAGGTTTAAAAATGTGTTAGTGCTATGTTTTATACATTTCTAAAAAGCGTTTGGATCTCACCAACCAAACATAGTATTTGCCAAAATGCAAACGCTATCTAAAATCGATGTGACATTACTAGTCAGATTTAGTGGGTTTGTTCTAGAAAAGATCTTTATTTTATACATTCAAATTTTCAAAACTACAGTTATTTTGTTGTTTAGTGTCATCCTTTTGAATAAACAATCATAATCCTTAACGTCTCTTATCTTTTTTTTGAATCCTCAATCTATGGACCGTTTGAACTGCAATCGTAATGAGGATGTTCGTGGTCCACATGAAATCACTTTACTCTACTAATAAGTGATAGTTTTTTTATTCGAATTTTAACTCGTTACATTCTTTTACAAGAAAATCGACCTTGTTATATTTATTTATATGGTTGGTCATGCATGCAATAGTATTATCATTACTTTACCTGGTTAGAGAGATGTGGAATATTAAGGGATTGGTTGAATATATACGACACACCTCGTCGTTTTTATTTTGTTTTTGGTCAACTCCTCGTCGTCTTTGAATTCTCGAAATAAACACCATGCCGTTTCAAATTTTCTTTGGAAAAGAAAAGACCCTGTATTGGCTTTTATATAAACCGCTTTCTTCCCCTTTACTTTTTCCCAACACTAGCAAGCAAAAATTCTTCATCGACTCAAATTCAAAAACTCATCTCTCTCTATCTCTATTTCTCTGGTTCCATAGCTCACCGTCGCATCGCAGATCTACTCCTTCCGCAATAAATTTTACCGGCGGAGGTATCAGATCTCGCCGATCTGTTGTAGCAGCTACTGTATTTTGGGCTTCTCATTTGATATTGGGGAAACGAGGAGTAGAGGACGATGGAAAATCTGATCTCTCTGGTTAACAAGATACAGAGAGCTTGCACGGCTTTAGGAGACCATGGAGACTCCAGCGCTTTACCTACTCTTTGGGATTCCTTGCCTGCGATCGCCGTCGTTGGTGGTCAGGTTTGCATCTCGATCTCCTTCCCCTTCCATTATATGCTTGACGATCTATCTCACGATTCGTTCGTTTTTTTTGCGATTCGGAATTGATATTGAGCTGAGGTATTCGGATAAATTTGCCCTAAACTTCGTTGTTTTTGCTTATCAACATCCGGATCGTGAGGAATTATAGTTTAATAGCTTCTACTATGAACTAGCTTTGCAAGCAATTGGTATTGAGGAATGTTGACTTGGCTTTGACTTGGATATTTTTTCACTAGTTGGTCTTGAACCATTTAATTTAAGCTACGATTGTTGTGGAGAGGGGTTTCTGTACTTTGATAATTCTATGTGGCATTAAGTTTATGTTGTATCCTTATTGTGTTGACAGAGCTCAGGGAAGTCTTCAGTCCTGGAGAGCATCGTGGGAAAGGACTTTTTACCCCGTGGATCTGGTAAATACAGTGTTAACACTTCTTACTTAGTTTTAATTATGAAATTGCTTATTTCCTTGAGTAATGACAATATGCATTTGCGGTAACTATTTGTAGGCATTGTTACTCGAAGGCCCCTTGTCTTACAGTTGCAAAAGATCGATGATGGAACCCGGGAGTATGCAGAGTTTCTTCACCTCCCGAGGAAAAAGTTTACTGATTTTGGTGGGTTTCGGCTATCTCAATTTGCAGTTCAAGTTTCACCTTCTCCTGTATTCCATTGATATTTGATTAATTTAATCACCTCTATAGCTGCTGTGAGGAAGGAGATTCAAGATGAGACTGACAGAGAGACTGGACGCAGCAAGGCTATTTCTAGTGTTCCCATTCACCTTAGCATATACTCTCCCAATGGTAAGGACAACCCAAAATCTCTTTCCAGTTGTATGTGCTTTTTGTTCATTCTCTAATTTTTTATCCTCTTTACTATGTGTGCAGTTGTCAACTTGACACTGATAGATCTTCCAGGGCTTACAAAAGTTGCTGTTGGTAAGTTACAGTAGAGCAAGAAGTTTTGGTCTATTTTTTCTAGCGATGAAGCATGAGGCAATAGACTTTATTCTCTACCATACATAATTTGGCATGACACGACAAATTTCTTTTGGTTGATGCAGATGGACAATCTGATAGTATAGTGAAGGACATTGAAAACATGGTTCGGTCCTACATTGAAAAGGTAAATGAAAATGCTTACTCCCAGACCCTTTAATGTTTTATAGATAGCTATCGCCAGTTTAAATTAGATTCGGTAATATATAAGTATTCTCCCTATATTTGTTATGTTTTCGTAGCGCCAAATGAGTTGACACTATTCTGTTTTTTTTTTTATTTAATTAAATTTCCTTATAGCCCAACTGCATCATTTTGGCAATCTCACCTGCAAACCAAGATCTTGCTACCTCAGATGCAATTAAAATTTCCCGTGAGGTTGATCCATCGGGTGAGCATTTTACAAACAATTCATTTTTCCACCTAAGAGACCCAACACATTATTCTGTCATCCTATGTCTCTTATAATCTTGGTGATCTTCACAGGGGACAGAACATTTGGTGTCTTGACAAAGATTGATCTTATGGACAAGGGGACGGATGCAGTGGAAGTAAGTTGAATTCCCAGTTTATAGAACATCTGTACTAGAATTTCGAATTACTGTGAATAAAATGTGTTGTAATTAGTCTATGATATGATGTTGGAGCTATAAAATGCTAATTTGTGTAGTAACATCATAATACTTATGTTCCCTCATTAATGTTTATTGCGTGCACCGCTACTTACCAAATGATATTTTTTGCTCAGATTCTGGAAGGGAGATCTTTTAAACTTAAATATCCGTGGGTTGGTGTCGTCAACCGTTCCCAAGCAGATATTAACAAGAATGTCGACATGATTGCGGCTCGGAAAAGAGAGAGGGAGTACTTTTCCAATACTACTGAGTATAGGCACCTTGCTAATAAAATGGGTTCCGAGCATTTGGCAAAGATGCTCTCCAAGGTACGTGCTTTCACGAGGCTAGGGGTAGTTTTCTTCACCAGGTTCTTTATAATAAGTAAGTTGGCGTTGTGAAATTTGTTAGGAGTGGTAAATAAGAGTTTCAGGGCCAGTGTTTTCACGATTGCTGCTAATTTTCTTAGCAGCCGACAGAAAATACTAAGAAACTACGAAGTTATGGCAATGCTTAGCACGTTTCTCTGTATAAAACCATCAGGACAGAGCCTAATTGCAACAATTTTATTTGTTGCGCAGCATCTAGAACGTGTGATCAAGTCGAGAATTCCTGGCATTCAGTCACTTATTAACAAAACAGTATTAGAGCTGGAAACTGAACTAAGTCGCCTTGGAAAGCCTATTGCAGCTGATGCAGGGGTAAATTGTGTATTCTTTTATTTTTGATTGAATTGCGCTATCAAGATTTACTTAATGTTCTGATGCAGGGGAAGTTGTACTCAATAATGGAGATATGTCGGCTTTTTGATCAAATATTCAAAGAGCATCTTGATGGAGTGTACGTTTTGACTCTTTTTACTTCAAATGTTTAAGATTACACCATGAGTTGTTATAGCGTCTGAGTTGATATTTCTACTCTTGACCTTCTGAAACTACAAAAGGAAAATTGTAATTTAAGACTATGGTTGATTACACAGGCGTGCTGGTGGTGAAAAAGTGTACAACGTGTTTGATAACCAGCTTCCTGCGGCTCTGAAGAGACTCCAATTTGACAAGCAGCTAGCGATGGACAACATCCGGAAGCTGGTCACTGAGGCTGATGGTTACCAGCCTCACTTGATTGCTCCTGAGCAAGGTTACCGTCGTCTCATTGAGTCTTCTATTGTCTCCATCAGAGGCCCTGCTGAAGCATCTGTTGACACCGTATGAACTCTTTACTTTCATCTCTAAAAAGATGTATCAAAAACCTAACACAAAACAATAAGCTTCTCTCTCCGTTTTTTTTTTTTTCTATGGTTAAATATTAGGTTCATGCTATCTTAAAGGATCTGGTTCACAAGTCTGTGAATGAAACTGTGGTACGTTCTTTTTTCTTTTAGTAATATATATATATATATATATATCTCCAACAACTAGTACTTTTGTACAATGTTATAGACGGTTTGAACATGTGCAGGAACTAAAACAATACCCAGCTCTGAGAGTGGAGGTGACAAATGCGGCGATAGAGTCGCTGGATAAAATGCGGGAAGGAAGTAAGAAAGCAACACTGCAGCTGGTTGACATGGAGTGCAGTTACCTCACTGTTGATTTCTTCAGGAAACTTCCCCAGGATGTTGAGAAGGGTGGTAACCCCACACACTCCATTTTCGACCGCTACAACGATTCCTATCTCAGACGAATCGGTAAGGTTAACCCATATAAATAAATAATTATCTGGTACCGTATATCTCACAAATTTTAGACATTTGGCAACAGGATCCAATGTTTTGTCTTACGTGAACATGGTCTGTGCTGGCCTGCGGAATTCAATCCCCAAGTCCATCGTATACTGCCAAGTCCGAGAAGCGAAGCGCAGTCTCCTCGACCATTTCTTTGCGGAGCTCGGTACCATGGATGTAAGTGCTCTCTGCCTTTTTTCTTAACCTAAAGAAGTGTCATTCGGGTAAACACTGAGTCAACTAATATGGTGATATCCAACAGATGAAGAGGCTCTCGTCGCTATTGAACGAAGATCCAGCAATCATGGAGAGACGCAGTGCCATCTCAAAGCGGCTAGAATTGTATCGAGCAGCCCAATCCGAGATCGATGCTGTTGCTTGGTCCAAGTGATACCGGCATGTCATGTCCACTGTTTTGCTCGGTTCTGGTCGGTGTGGCTCAGACTCGGAGCAGAGATTTAGGGTCTGTAATTTGTATAAGATGATCTTCCCGATACCATGCAGTATCGTTTTATATAACATCCACATTGTTTGTCCTACCTCTATGTTTTTTGTCCATCACCCGATATGTTACGTATCGTTTTATAACATCCACATTGTTTGTCCTGCCTCTAATGTTTTTTGTCCATCACCCGATATGTTACGTATCTTTTATAACATCCACATAGATTAGATTTTCTCTATTCCCTTTATTTAATTACTATAAAATGTATTTTTCGCATATGATAATTTTTCTGTAACAATAGTATAATATTAAACATTCTACCCAAAAAAAGAGTATAATATTTAAATATGATTACCAATAAGAAAAAAATTCTAATAGTTTAAAATAAAAATTTGTAATGTACTCTTTTTTATTTTGTTTTGCGTTTCTGAATTTGTGGCCATTATCTTCTCACACTCTCTTCTCTTAGCTCACAGAGGAAAGAAAAATGGCGAATTCCATTTCATCAATATCTCTGCCTCGATGTTTCATCTTCAACAATGGTAGTCACAAATCAAGGCCATGGCCAAGCTCAAGCAGTTTCTTTCTCAACAAATCATCAAAGCATCATCCTCATCCACTACTCTCTCTTTCTTCTTCGCCGTCTTCCGTCGTAGAAACTGATAATGACGACGACAACGACCTCACTTTCAGGTACCCTTTTGCTTCTCTTCATCGATTCCATTGGAAAGCTTAAACCTTTCTCAGCTAATCCAATTTCGTTGACATTAAGGATTTTAGAGTTAGTGATAGATTAGGGATTGCGTAAATGATGAAATCATAGAGACTCTTTTCTGCTGTTAACTTGTTAGTGTTATATGAATCTTCAATTTTGTTACACTAGTGAATCTCTTAAAATGATTCTCTACAATAACTAACCTCATAAATTTCTTTGTGGTCTCATGTTGGCTTGAGCGATTGGTTATATTGTCATTTGTGAATTGTGATGGATCCATCTCTCTATAGTCAATAGATCATAACATGAGGAATGAAACAGTGGTTGCAGAGCGTGTGGGAAAGAAGAGAAAGAGAGTGGGTGTAATGGTGACGGACGGATTCAAGGTGGCATTGCAACTGTCCCCGGTTTCGGTTGGTGGCCAATTAAGGCTTACAGGCCTTGTCCCGCGTTTGTTGAGGCCGGAGGTAGATACCGCCGCATAGGGCAGAGCATGGACGAGGTTGCATTTGGTCGTGGTGACTCTAAATCCTCCACTTCTGTAGACACCAGTGATTCACTACTACGGTATGTTAATGCCTAGTATTATTTATATACACTTACAATCAACAATGAAACAAATTGGACCGCAACAAAAACCGTCTTTTGGCATGTACAAGAATGTCAAAATGGGTTTGAGAACCTTGCAGAGTAATGATGATCATGTTCTTCTCTCTTTGTTTGTTTTGCAGCCAGACAAAGCCAACAAGTTCTAGCAAAAGTTCAAACAAGTGATATATAGCCCAGTTTTTCAAGTCCAAGAAGAACTTTTTTTGGAAATGTGTAATGATGATTGGGCCTAAACATATTATCGGCCCATTTATAATTTTACGGCTCAATAGTTAAGAAACCCTAAAGAAGGTTTTATCACTCGTAAGAAAAAACAAAACAAAAACCCTTTGGTTTCTCTCTGTCGGCGAGACATCATCAATGGAGGAAGTAGCGAGAGAAGAAGTAGAGATCGACAAGGATCTGCGGAGGAAAATAAAGAAGACGGTGAAGAAGATCTTGGAAAGTTCGAACTTGTACAAGATAACAGAGATTAAGGCGCGAGAAGAAGCTTCACTTAAATTGGATCTTGATCTGTCTCAAGATCCTTACAAGGTAATCGTGAAAGAAGAAGTTGAAAATTTCCTCGAAGAAGCAGTAAAGTTGATCGGCAATAAACTTGCGATGCTTCCCAAGAGAATAGAGTCGACGAGTATTTAGATATTATTAATCTAAAAGTATGTCGATCCAAAATTGGATAGTTTTAATGTAATTTCCTCAAAGATTGTCTCTGTTTGTTTTTTTAATAGTGTTTCTGGTTCATGGAAGCTAATGTTTTTGTCCGATATGAAACATGTGTCTAAGCAATAAGACAATGTGTCTGAGGAATTTGAGCTCTTGCAAGAAAATTTGCAGGACACCTCTTCAAACTTGGCTTGCCAAGTCCTAATGTGTCGAATTCAGTTACAGATTCTGAAGTTGATGGCACTATTTTTTGTTCAGGAAAAGAGATACTTGTCTGTTATTACCTTGGAAACACACCTTTCGATAGCCTTTGCTCCAGCAGCTGAATATTGCAAATAATAGATTAGAGCTTGTAATTCGCTTTCCAATGGATTGTTGACTGTGTTTTATACTGATCAGACCGTGGGTTAGCAAGATTCCAACCATCAGGTTTGCACACATCAGGAATGGTAGCATTAACGGCAACTATCAAGCTTCTTGTCCCGTCGTTACCAATAAATTTGATGAGTGGACCAAAGGCGGTCCAGTTATCAAACCAAAAGCTACCAATGTTACACCTGATAAATTTCTCAGCCAACACTCTCAAGTCTCAACCTTAGAATACACTTCTAGTTCCATGAATCAGCAACCCTTTCAGGGTTCCAAAAGCTTGTAGTTTTGTTGCAATTGTTATGCACTATTATTACCAGTTCGTATAAAATATACATAAATGCCGATAATCTATATAAAAAAAAAAGAAGGTTAATCTTAATTGGTGAACAAGTGGCTGATTGGTCCAAACACAAAGTCAGCAAAAGTTTCAGCCCATCGAATACAAAGCCAACGTGCACCGTTAAAGCGTGGCACAATCTGGTCCGCGTAATTAGCGTCGAGACGAGTCCATGTGTTTGTTTCCACTAAGCGTGAACGCATATTTCAAAACAAAGACCAATTCAAAGTCTTCTTCATCTCCCCCACATTAATATCTCCAGTCTCCATTTACCTACGCCACGTCGTGAGATTTTCTTTTAAGTTGTGGATCTATTTCTGACATTTTCTCCTATGGTTTATAACAAAACTAATGCCGACGAACAAAAATTAAATATTTTGATGTTTTGATGTTAACACTTTTATTGTACACTTTTTCTTAACGTGCTTTTCTCTAATCACTTTTGCTGCTTCAACTAATCTTTCCCACATTTTTTTTCCCCCAAACCATTGCCTTCTGTTCTGGATTCATTTTAATTACTTGTTGGAGAAGTTTGTTGTTTGTTACAACAAATCTTTCATGAAGTGGCCGGTTTATTCCGACTAGTATAAATGAAATTCAAGATAGAATTGGGCAAGAAGTGAATAGGAGCAATAATAAAAATATCAAACACAAATTGATAAGAGTTCATCATCTCATTTCTCCCTATTTTTGGGGTTGTACATATGTTATTTTATATAATTTACAAAAAGAAAAAAGCGCGGAGATGAGATCTATTCTTCATCCACCCACACAAAAATAGCACATCTTCTATTTATCCCATATCTCCTGGGAATATACTTAAGAAAGAAACTGTATAAACTAGTAAAATACCATTTCTTCAGACAATTATTATTAATACTCCTCCTTATAATCATATATGTATAATGGGGTATCTCTCTCTTTCTGGATTTGAAGTAACAAACCACTGTTTTGTGTTCTTCATTGGTATTACCCAATTCAAGGGTTTTGGTCAGCAAAAATGTCCAATAGAGAAAGCACCTGCCAAAAACACAACCAAAGCGTTAGACTTTGAATGTAAGAAAAAAAAGTGGTTGTGAACTAAAGAAGATGAAAAAAACGTACCTCAGGGACACTGAGTTCGAGTCGGAACTTAGGACCGTCGTAGTGGTGCAAAATGGGTCGGAAAGAATCTTCTTCCAGTGGCAAACATACTTTCCTCGTTATGGCCCTCACCTTTATTTTTATTACCCCAAAAAATTTGTTAGCATTTAGACAAAAGCAAGAGCTCAAAGAAACGCAAGAAAGTAAGTACATAGTAGTACCTGAGCAGGGAAACGAGATTCGCCAGGACATTTCTTGTCTTCAAAAGCATTCAACTCAATGTTTGTTCCTCCGAAGCTAGCTGCCTCGTAGATTCCATGAAGTTGGTGAGTGGAGTAGTTGTAAAGAAACAGAGGAAGTCCTGGAGTTATCGCTCTAACCGAGTCCCTGTATCTTGGTGGCAATCCTAAACAATTTCCATCCCCACAAATCAAAACCAAGAAGAAACAATCGAAACAGTAAGAAGAAAGATGTGGTGATGAATACCGAAAAGCTGGCGTTTGAGATTCTCTTCCATGGTATCGTTGTTGCAGACAAAGATGTAACCACCAATGGTTTCGTTTCTTGGCAAAGCTTCTGCTGGAGGAAGAGTCTTAAACCTCTTGTCCAAACCATTGTTCTTGTCGTCTTCGTTCCTCTGGTTATTATTGTTCTGCTGATTCTTTCTGTTCTTCTTCCCACCTTTCTGAATCTGATGATCTTCATCGATTCCTTTGTTCTTGTTGTTGTTCTTTAGATTGACGTTGTACCCATACTTCTTCATCGACGTGTAAACCCCTTTGTTGAAATCTCCGTTAACGGCGCTTGACGGTGAGTAACCGTTAACGTTAACGTTGACTGAGTTGAATTTCCACGTGTCGTTGAACGGTGAGTTGAATTTGTCGATTGGGTTTAAATCGACGGTGGATTTTGAACCCACAGGTCCGAATCCTAAACCCATGTCGTTGTTTGAACCAGAAGACTTCCAGTTCCAGTTGGAATTGATGTTGTCGGAAGTTGTCTTCTTCTGATAATAGTCGATCTGGTTGTTGTTCTTGTCGGTGGTGGCGGCTATGTCTAAGTTTCGACGCTCTTTGAAGACAGAGTTTGTGCTCCAGATCGAGTCGTTGAGAGACAGATTCGCTAGATTCGGTGTCTGAACTCTCAGCTGGTCGCTGAACTGCCAAAAAGATTGCTGATTGTTGTTATTATACTCCATCTCTAACTCTCTGATTGATCTGGAAAAATCTGATTTTTCGATCTGGGTTTATCGAAAGTTGAAATCTTTTTTGCGATTTTTGGTGAGAATTGGGGTTGGTTTTAAGTGGAGAGAAATTGGTGAAAAATGGGTGAGAAATATAAAGAAAGATGAAGAAAAAGTTGTAAGCTTTTAATTGGAGCAACTGTGTCATCTAAGTAGAAATTTCCACGAAAGTCACAATACCATTCTATTTTATTTTTTCAAGGTTGCGTGTGAATCTGACAAAGTTGGATGATTAAGTGAAAAGTAATTTATTAAATAAGGAATACTAATAAATACAAGACACAAGTACTTCTGTATTTATAAAATTACACACCAATTAATTATGTCAAATTTACCATTTAGTACTTCTGTCTGAGCTTTTTTTTTTGTATAAAAATTTGGTTAAGAAGAAAATTGCGATTTGCGAGTGAATGAGCATGTAGCAGCAGAGACGCGGAACAATTGCAATTATGACGTGGCAGACTTTTGAGAGGAGATTTATTTGTGCCGATAGTAACAAATATCTAATTTTAAAATATTGTTTTTTTCAAAACTAATTAATTTTATGTTTTGAAAATTTGGGTTGATTTGTCTTAGAGGCTAAGGATTGTGGACCAAACACCAAAAACGCGTTGACGAGAAAGACAGTGAGTGTGTCAGCATCAAGTTTTCGACTCTGTATAACACGTATTAAAATTCCCCGGAAGCTTCTATTGGGTTACATTCCCCACTTTAAGCCCATTCAATTACTGATTCAACAGGCCCATGTACGGCCCAATTAGAAAAGGCAATCTTATTCTTCAATTCTTCTTCTTCCTGAAGCCAGTTTGACAGAGAAAAATTCATAGAGAAAGAGATGGATCCGCAACTAATGGAGGTTTCACAGCAGTTCGAGAGGTTTAAAGCTGCGTTTATAATAAAAGATTTCGATACCTGTTCCAGTCTCTTGTCTCAGCTTAAGGTACTGTTTCCTTTTAGCCCTAATTCAATGCGGATCAATAGATAAAACCTTGAATATATCAATGTCAAAGTTTAATATAGATTTGATTTATTAATGAGTAGAGAGCCTAAGTTGAACCAATTGATTTAGAGTTGTTTGATCATTATCTTATATCACTCTCACTGAATGCATTGCTTTTGCTTACGTGTGCTCTGTTTTTTCTATGTACCAGGAATCGTATTCCGCCATCTCCGCAAGAGAATCTAATCATGGGGTTGAACCTACTGAGACTGCTTGTTCAGAACAGAATAGCTGAATTCCACACAGAACTGGGATTACTTTCATCTGCAACCTTGGAGAATCCTTGCATCAAGCATGCGGTGGAGCTCGAGCAATCCTTCATGGAAGGTGCTTATAACCGTGTGTTGAGTGCTAGACAAACCGCACCTGATGAGACTTACGTCTATTTCATGGATCTCTTGGCAAAAACCATTAGGTAAATAGGCTTCATTTGTCATTTGACCCTTTCTCTTCTTTAGCTCATTGCCGTGACTTAAAACATCATTGTTTATCTGTAGAGATGAAATAGCTGGATGCAGTGAGAAAGCATACGATCATCTCTCAATCAGTGAAGGTTGTAAGATGTTACTCTTCTCGTCTGATCAACAACTGTTAACATATGTGAACGAGGAGCACCCGGAGTGGGAAGTTAAAGACGGGTTAGTTGTCTTCCAAAAAACCAGAGAAACCGCACCGTGCAAGGAGATACCGTCACTTCAACTCATCAACCAGACTCTCAGTTACACCAGAGAGCTCGAGCGTATCTTGTAAATCCCATTCAAGTGTTACCATTGTTTGACTTACACGCCTCAGTCATCACTAGTATTTTCCCAAACAGTTGATTTGATTCATCAGATAATTTAGCTCTGTCCTTTCTTTCTTTTGTCGTCTGGTTATAATGCAACTTATATGTTATGGTCACATGAATGATTTCTGGCTCATAAAGGCAACTCCATTAAATGAGTCCGTGATTGAATTTTGATTCTTGTGTCCCACTGCTTGTAAATATATTATGTGTATTATTTTTTTTATTCAAGAAAGAGGGACAAGAATATCAAAATTGTTGAGAAGTTGTTTTCTCTTTAATTAACAAAATGTTAAATAATTCTTCTTCTCTACTTTCTGCTCCATTAATTTTCCAACTACAAATCTTTCTTCCGATTTTTTCTTGACTTGTGTATTTAATAATTGATGGAATCATTAATAACTTATAAATTAATTTCTTAAAAAGCATTTTGATAATTGAAAAGTGTGCTCTAAATACAATATTCCGGGTCATTATGTTTTGATTTGTCGACTGCTTTTTTCAATTTTTAAATCCTCGTAATAAATTTAATATATTATTTTTCAGTCTTTAATGAAATGTAATTTGGTATTATTAGTTACTAACATTTAAAAGAAAATAATTGGCTTGTAAAGAACGTATGGAATGTGTCGAGTATGTGTGTATAGTGTCTCCACTTGGATCTTTCTTACTTACTCCATTATCTTCTTCTCTCTCTTTCCCTCATCTCATTAATGGCGAGCTCTACATCTTTAGCGATAGTTCTTCATCAATCTTCCAATCATGACGAACTCTTCATGAAGCAAACTCTTCAATTCTCAGAAACCCTCAAGGTTTGTATGATCGTTCTCTCTATCTCTTTCTCTCCTCAAACATAGATTGATCAATAGGCAATTGTGATTTTTTGTCTTCATTCAAGATTCATCTTCTGTTCTGTTTTGGTGTTTTAAGGATTTAAAGAATCTGCGGAAACAGTTATACTCAGCAGCTGAGTACTTCGAAACATCTTATGGCAAAGCAGAACACAAAGAAACGTAATCTTACTTGTCTTTCTTGATACTAACGATAGTATTTTTGAACTAGTCCATGTGTTTGTTGTGGCGAGTGATTTTGATGAATGATTGCAGAGTGATAGAGACGTTGAAAGAGTATGCAGCAAAGGCAGTAGTGAACACAGTGGATCATCTTGGTTCTGTCTCTGACAAATTCAACTCTTTTCTCTCTGATAACTCAACTCATTTCTCCACCACTCATCTTCGTTTATCTTCTCTTGAACAAGTAAACACTCGAAATCTTGAATCATGAATACTCTTGAAACTGTCTTACATTTGGTATGTGTTGTTGTTGTAGAGGATGAGACTATGCAGAGATTACATGGGGAAGAGTGGCACTCATCAGCATTTGCTTCTATTTCAATATCCTCGCCATCATAAGCGTTACTTCTTCCCTCGTATACCTTTTTAACCTCTTTTCCCCCTCACACAATTGATCCGTTCAATCATAATCCGCCCTTATATCGATGGTTTTTTTTCACAGAACAAGGAAGAGGCACAAGTTTCTCTGCAGGAGATGACTCACACCGGTTCACGAGTGGTAACTAAATCCGTTTATCTATATCTGATTGTTTAGTTTGCTTCTGTTTATACGATATCTGAATCTTTCTCCTGATCTGCTGCTTGAAAGCTGTTCGATCAACAATACTAGAAAACCTCCCAAATACTGCAAGGTATAATCTTGATTCTCTTCTTCTTCTTCTTGTTTTGTTGTTTGTAATACGATTGGTTTGTGAAATGCAGGAAAGCTAACAAGACAGGAAGCTTCTCTTTTGCACCTATCGTACACAACAACATCAACAACAGAACACCAAGTACTTACTACTACAATAACTAAGCCGCCATCTTTCTTTACTTGACTTTAATCAGAATAAGTTCAATCAATTAAGTGTGTGTGTGTGTAATGTTGCAGATAAGAGATCAAACTCTCCTATGAGATTCCCTCTCTTACGTTCAGGATCTCTACTGAAACGTTCAAGCTCCCCAAGCCAACCAAAGAAACCGGTATATATAGATAATAGCACTTACAAAGATTATTTTACTTCAAAATTTCAACATCTTTGGTTAGTTAATTACTTTTGCTGCTATCTTTTGTGTATTGTAAAAGCCCTTAGCGTTACCGGAACCTCAAAGAGCTATATCTGTGTCGAGAAATACAGAGATAGTGGAGATAAAGCAATCTTCATCGCGAAAAGGGAAGAAGATTCTGATGTTCAAGGCATTGATGAGTATGAGCAAGTCGAGAAACTAAAATCTCTCCTTGTATTTGATAAATGAAAAGATTTGTACAAAACTAATGTGAAATAAGAGAGAGAGATGCTTATTTTGTCGATATTAGTACTTTTCTTTCAGATGCTTTAGTTGCAATTCAACAGAAACCATACGAAAACTATTTTCACTGTTAGTTTCGTCACTTTCTTCTACACACCGCTCTTTTTATCTTTGACTTAAGATAGTCAAAATCACACGTTAAGGTAATCTCTCTTTATTTCTTTAAGGTTACATCCAAAAATATATTAGTACGAGCCATCAATATTTTTCTAATAGTGCAAATAATTATTTCATAATTTCGAAGTTAATTAGTGAAAAAATTTCTTTGTTAACGGTGATGGTTAGGGGTGGACATCCGGGTACGCAGATCGGATTCGAGTAAAACCTGATTGGGTACGAGTCATTCGGATAGATAAATTTATGATCCAATAAAATAAATCTAAAATATTGGTTCGGTTTTGGTTCGGATCAATTGGCTATAATTTTCAGGTTCTTTTTTGGAATCGAAACCCGAAATTTCAAGTAAATACTTGGATTTTCGGATTAAATTTGAGTATGGAGTAAAATTTATATATTCGAATAAAATATTTAGATACGATCAGGTTCGGATTCGTATTCGATTTCAAATCCAATTTTTCGGGTCAGTTCTGAGTCGGTTACTCAGGTTCCGGTTCTTTTCCACTCCTAATGATGTAATAGAAGAAGACTGGCCCAACAAAAGCTCATTGTCTAATTAAGAAGAAGAAACGAAGTAACCAACGGCCACGATTACTCCAACACAAGACCAAATCTGATTGGTTGACATTATAGATCGTCGTAAGATAATTGGTCCACGTCATCTCCGATGACATAGTTAAATTTCTTCGTCTTCCATAAAAAGCGACTACTTCACCATCACCTTCGGGCACTGGACCTATTTAAGCATCCTAACTTCTTCTTCAAAGCTTAAAAACCAGAAAACAAAAGGAAGCTCTCTGTTCAAATCAAAAAGAGAGATCGTACGCAAAAGTTTCCGATATGGCTCGCTCGTTTGGAGCAAACAGCACTGTTGTGCTTGCGATCATCTTCTTCGGTGAGTGATTTTCTGATCTTCTTCTTCGATTTAGATCTCTTCTGCATTGTTGCTTGATCTCAGAACTGTAAATCCGATGTAATGTGTTCGTTGTTCCTGGATTTGAATGTGTTTGTTTACAATGTTGTGTTGCAATTTCACGATCTTAAAGGTTAGATCTCGATTACATAGACAATCACGATCTTAGAGATTCATTTCATTGATAATAGAGTGAAATTAAGTTTTGAGATTGGTTGATTGGTGTTTTTGGTTTTGATAGTTTTATTGACGATTGAAATTTTTTACGATTCAGGATGTTTATTTGCGTTTTCCACTGCAAAAGAAGAGGCTACGAAGTTAGGATCAGTTATTGGGATAGATCTTGGTACCACTTACTCTTGTGTTGGTGTTTACAAGAATGGTCATGTTGAAATTATTGCCAATGACCAAGGAAACCGTATTACACCTTCATGGGTTGGTTTTACTGACTCTGAAAGGCTCATTGGTGAGGCTGCTAAGAATCAGGCGGCTGTTAATCCTGAGAGGACTGTCTTCGACGTTAAGAGATTGATCGGGCGAAAGTAATTACTTATTCTCTTTTTTTTCTTCTATATGTTTGTGATGATATTGTTGGTTTAATTCTTTCTTATTGTATTTGGCAGATTTGAGGACAAGGAGGTTCAAAAGGACAGGAAACTTGTACCTTACCAGATTGTGAACAAGGATGGTAAGCCATACATTCAAGTCAAGATCAAGGATGGTGAGACTAAGGTTTTCAGTCCTGAGGAGATCAGTGCCATGATTCTGACTAAGATGAAGGAGACAGCCGAAGCCTACCTTGGAAAGAAAATCAAGGACGCTGTTGTCACTGTTCCAGGTTAGTTTGTTGTTAATTCGGGTTTTCTGTTATATATGTAGTGGAGAGATAAATTTCTTATCTGTATTGGTGATTGATTGTTTATTTGGTGTTTGACTATGCGCAGCTTACTTCAATGATGCTCAAAGGCAAGCTACCAAGGATGCCGGTGTTATTGCTGGGCTCAATGTTGCTAGAATCATCAACGAACCTACTGCTGCTGCTATTGCCTACGGTCTTGATAAGAAGGGTGGTGAGAAGAACATCCTTGTATTTGACCTTGGTGGTGGTACTTTTGATGTCAGTGTCTTGACCATTGATAACGGAGTGTTTGAGGTTCTCTCCACAAATGGTGACACTCACTTGGGAGGTAAAATACTTGTGACCACGAATGAATTGTTCTGAATTGCATTAAGAATGAATTGTTCTGAATTGCATTGTGTTCAATAACAAATGATTGCTGTGCCAATTGCAATTGTCGATATTCCAAGCTAATCATAGTCAATAACATGTGTCAGAATGGAGGGATTGTTTTAGTGTGATGTTGGTGCTAACCTTTTGTTGTTATGATCTGCGCAGGTGAGGACTTTGACCACAGGATCATGGAGTACTTCATCAAGTTAATTAAGAAGAAGCACCAGAAGGACATCAGCAAGGACAACAAGGCTCTTGGTAAGCTCCGAAGGGAATGTGAGAGGGCAAAGAGAGCTCTAAGCAGTCAGCACCAAGTCCGTGTAGAGATTGAGTCACTCTTTGATGGTGTTGATTTATCTGAGCCACTCACCAGAGCTCGTTTCGAGGAGCTTAACAATGATTTGTTCAGGAAGACCATGGGACCTGTGAAGAAGGCCATGGATGATGCCGGTCTACA
>Ga0041059_1001624_pt1 | contig 17600 bp, 10 predicted proteins | sample AraColnosormetaG_FD_56232 | JGI IMG/M metagenome (GOLD analysis project Ga0041059, IMG submission 56232) | Arabidopsis roots microbial communities from North Carolina, USA - Col MF nosort | ecosystem: Host-associated > Plants > Roots > Unclassified | place: USA: North Carolina | collected...
AAAAAAAAAAAAAAAAAAAAACAATATAGTTTTTCTGTTATCATCATCAAGTCAGGTGAAGTTTGAAAATAGTATTAGCATTATAAGGTTTAAATAAAGATTAGGTCTGAAGTCACAATATTCACAAATCTTATGGTAGATGAATATCAAACAAAATTCAACATAGATTTACCCATTGATTTTATATTTCTTTCATTGGCCGTCGAGAGTTTAGATAGAAGTGTTTTATTTTATCAAGTAAAATTTTATATAAGCTATTATTAGTTATCAACTTGATATGTCAAAAGGAGAAAGGAGTTGCTACACTTTAATTATCGGAAACAAAAGGTTTAATAAAGATTAAAGGTCACATGCATAGTCATTTATCTTGTGGTAAATATGTGTAAAAACAACATAGATCATCCATTGAGGTTGATGTATATTTGAATGCACGTCGACATCTTAGATATGTAAGTGTTTTAACTTCTCAAGTAAAAAAAAGATTTAGCTAGAAGTAATCAACTTGATTTGTCAAAAGGAGAAAGGAATAATCAATTTGACTTTGTTGGCTAATATAAACAAAATATATGTAAGAAGTATTAACACTAAATTGTCGGCAAAACGTGAAAATGTGTGTAATTCTTCCCATCTCATTACTGTTTTAACAGTTTTCCCTATAGATCTGATTTCTATTATTACGGTATTAATCTATATATTTACAAATTCAATAGAAAAATAAAAAATATTGACACTTATCATTTTTTTTGCCTTGTCATTTAGAAGGAATTAATAACTAGATTTTATATATGTGTAAAATGAGCTATGTATCTTTATATAACTCCTTGTTTTGGAACTTTGTACATATAATTATTTTATTGACAATAACATGAAATTAGTGAGTTTCATCATAGGTTATAAACTTATAATTAAATCTTTCAACGGCATTAACACAAATCATTTATTTTTACTAAATCACACATTTTCTTATTAATATTGCAAACTATATTTCTTTCTACTACTCCTAAAGGTCCATGTTTTTGTCAAGTGTTTCAAAATGATCGGAATTCTAAAGAACGGCATCATTACTATATTTCAAGATATTTGACAATATATTAATTTACAATTAAAGTGGTATATAAATTAGCAGATTAACAGAAAATAATCAATGAGATGTGTGAGTCTTTATTATACATTTTTCACATGTTAATTTTTTAAGAATAAACACTTTTAAACAATAAAAATAAGTTATGTTTTTGTTATATATTACAACTTTTCACAATAAACTGTATTTTTGTAACGTTTTATTTTCTATTCATTCGTGCTTCCAGATAAACGTACTGTACTGTACGTCAATACAAAATCACGTTTCTTGTCTAATATTTTGTTATCTTTAGTAAATTATTACACTTGTTTACATCTCATTAATGAAAAGATCATTTATTTTCAGCTAAAAAAATTCTAGATCCACTTTTTGTTAGATGTTATTTTTTTCATTTTTGTTATAATTACTGTACAAAATGTCCCAAAATTTGTTAGATGTTCTTACCCATTGCATATGTTAACATTTTTATTTATTATGTGCAAAACATATGATAAGATATTGAACACATTGGTGAAAAAAAGAAAGATATTGAACACATTACAAGATTCTTTTTCTTGATATAAGATCTGCACAAGTACAACTGTGATTCCTTTTCTTTGTAAAGCGAAATCGTACTTTAGCTAGTTTCTTCTTCTAGTACTCAATTTGGTTAAAGGCATCAACGGTTACAATTCTAAAATATGGACATAAAGGAGTCGTGTGATATAAACAAAAAGAACAAAAACATTTGGACCATATATGTATTTCTGACGCAAAATGTAACGTCATAATGACGATGATACACAGAGGAATACACGTCTAACTTAAATAAAAATGAATCGTTATGAAAGAAACGATTTTGGAATCTAATCATGGACCAATAAAGAGACTAGTGCAGGTCCCACGACCTATCCCGCCTGGTCAAACCAGAAGCAGCCATGTGGTCTTTCACTTCTCTCTCTCTCTTACATTAATACATTCAGACATTGACTTCACTGGGTCCCACTCTTCTATAAAGTCTCTCTGACAACGACAAAATTTTAACGACAGAACCCGAGAGAGACACCGCTGAAAGTGAAACACTATCCTATTTATCTCTCACAAATACAAGCGACAATTTTAGAAATAAATAAGAAAAAGTTAAAATAATTTTTTATATAATTCTAATGGATAATATCTAAGTAATTTTTTCACTAGCATGTTTTGAAATTTCAATAATTTAAGGACGGAGAAAAAAAAAGAAGAAAAGTTAGAAAAGCTGAGAGATTTTTTTCTTTCTTTTTTTCCTCTTTTCCTCGAAATTCATTCTTCTTTGACTGTTTCCAATACGTTTAAGAACTTTTTTTAAATTTATTATGTGTCTTGATAATAGAGCCATAGAAAAAAAATTGTTTGTTTAATGTCATTTTCTTTTTGAGTAAAGAAACTTTCTTCTTTTGCAACTTGAAAATTTTCGATTTCGAGAGCGAAGGAAGAGAGAGAGAGAGGGAGAGATCAAAAAAATTTGTGAAAAAAGAGATTTATTTTAGGGTTTTGTTGATTTTCTTTGTTCATTTTGCCGTCGTCTCTTTCTCTTTCTCTTGTGAAGAAAAAGAAGAAAAATGAAACTTCTGGGTTTGGTCTTCTTGCTGTTTAATCTGTTTATGTTTTCGTTTTCTCGGAAACTTTTAACCGAGAGTGGTGGTGGTCTCCACGACGAAGCTGCTCTGTTGAAGTTGAAGAGTAGTTTCTTGGATCCAAATGGAGTTCTGTCTAGCTGGGTTTCCGACAGCTCATCAAACCATTGTTCTTGGTACGGTGTCTCTTGCAACTCTGATTCGAGAGTCGTTTCTTTAATTCTCAGAGGCTGTGATGAGCTTGAAGGTAGTGGTGTTCTTCATCTCCCAGATTTGTCTTCTTGTTCTTCAAGTAAAAGAAGACTTGGTGGTGTAATCTCTCCTGTTGTTGGAGATTTGTCTGAAATTAGGGTTTTATCTCTGTCTTTTAATGATCTTAGAGGTGAGATTCCAAAGGAGATTTGGGGGTTGGAGAAATTAGAGATTCTTGATCTTAAAGGTAACAACTTTATCGGTGGAATTAGGGTTGTTGATAATGTTGTTCTTAGGAAACTTATGAGTTTTGAGGATGAAGATGAAATTGGTCCAAGCTCAGCTGATGATGATTCTCCTGGTAAATCTGGATTGTATCCGATTGAGATAGCTTCTATTGTGTCAGCTTCAGTGATTGTCTTTGTGCTTCTTGTTCTTGTGATCTTGTTCATCTACACGAGGAAATGGAAACGAAACTCTCAGGTTCAGGTAGATGAGATCAAGGAGATTAAAGTGTTTGTTGACATTGGTATTCCTCTGACGTATGAGATCATTGTTAGAGCTACTGGTTACTTTAGTAACTCTAACTGTATCGGTCACGGCGGTTTCGGTTCGACTTATAAAGCAGAGGTGTCTCCAACGAATGTGTTTGCTGTTAAAAGACTCTCTGTTGGGAGGTTTCAAGGTGATCAACAGTTTCATGCTGAGATCTCTGCTCTTGAGATGGTTAGGCATCCGAATCTTGTTATGTTAATCGGTTACCATGCGAGCGAAACCGAGATGTTTCTTATTTACAACTACTTATCTGGAGGAAACCTTCAAGATTTCATTAAAGAGAGATCGAAAGCTGCTATTGAGTGGAAGGTACTTCACAAGATTGCTCTTGATGTAGCGCGTGCTCTCTCCTATCTTCACGAACAGTGTTCTCCTAAAGTCTTGCATAGAGATATCAAACCGAGTAACATACTCTTGGACAACAACTACAACGCTTATCTATCTGATTTCGGACTCTCGAAACTCTTGGGAACTTCGCAGTCTCATGTCACAACTGGTGTGGCTGGAACATTCGGATATGTAGCTCCAGAGTACGCAATGACATGCCGAGTCTCGGAGAAAGCAGATGTTTACAGCTATGGGATAGTCCTCTTGGAGCTGATATCGGACAAACGAGCTCTGGATCCTTCTTTCTCATCGCATGAGAACGGGTTCAACATTGTCTCGTGGGCTCATATGATGTTGAGTCAAGGCAAAGCGAAAGAAGTCTTCACCACAGGACTATGGGAGACTGGTCCTCCAGACGATTTGGTCGAGGTTCTGCATTTGGCACTCAAATGCACCGTCGATAGCCTCTCGATAAGGCCGACAATGAAACAAGCTGTAAGACTGCTGAAACGAATCCAGCCTTCTAGATTGTGATACAAAGCTAGAAGAAAGGTGTTTTTAGAGGATTTGTACAGCAGCAAACAAGTGCCTAGCCATTAGAATCTTTCTCAAGTCTGTTTTTTATATTTTCAGTGCTAGGGAGGTTTTTCATATGCATCATCAAAATGTTATTCTCAGTCTACTCTCTTGAAAACTGATATAAATGATGTTTCTTTCTCCTTAATTCTCTCTGTATAAAGCAGGTAAAAAATACATATATGACTTAAAAATTGAGAAATGACCAGAGACTCTTAAAAACATCTTCTCTAAACAAGGGTTGGTTAGAGGGTTTTTGGTCTATTATAAGAGATTAGAAGGAGAAGAAGTGTTGACAACAATGTGTCTAAGAGGATGATCTACATGAGGACCACCGGCATGTTTAACGAAATCCGCCGGAGACAAGAAATCGCCATGGCAAACACACATGATCCTAACTTCTTCTCCACTGCCGTATCTATAAAGAATCCCATCAACTCTCTTCCCATTTGGTCCATCTCCTTTGGTAAACACACATGGCATCTCACTTTTTCCTTTCCCTTGTGGCTCCATCTTCATGTTCATGTCCACTGAACTCAATCTTCTCAAACGATTTGTTGGCTTTGTCGTTGTTTCTTGTTGTGGCTGTGTAGTTGATGGTAAGCTTCTTGCTTCGTCACTGGACGCTGTATTCACCAAAACATTACATGTTCATTAAGTAACATTGATCCATTATCAATATTAAACGACCTTTCGGGTTGCGAAAAGGCGAAAACTTTGCATTAAGCTATCTAGCAAAAGTAATCTAAATGATATGTTACATCAAATTACTTTTAACTCAAGTTTCAACAAATTTAAAAGATTCATGTTAATGATTGAGCAGATTAGAGAGATTAGTACTATACCTTTAGTTTCCAACTCGGAGACGCTCGAAGAACTTCCGGCGGCTCTTCCTCCGCCTAGAGATTCACCGGAAACTTGTAGTGAATCGAGACCAGCACTGTGCTGCCGCAAAAGCCCGCTTTTGTTAGCAGTCGCTGACCACCGTGGAAGTCCTGACGATGGTCTACCTCGCCGTCTCGAAGCGGTGGCAGTAGCAGCTTCTTCCGGATTATTACTGTTTCCTCCGCCGACGCCAGTACGAAGCTTCTCGCTTCTCCGTCTCTTGGCTGCCATTCTTCTCAAAGTCTGCATCTCTTTCCTCTTCCTCCACTCTTCCTCCGACTCTGCCGGCAACGACGTCGTTCTCATCAAACCCGTACCCCGAGTCGCTCCCGCCACCGTCTCCGTCGAAACCTTAGTTGTTATCATCGCCGCCGCTTGATGATGATGATGATCTTCACGAAACAGAGGCATCGTTACAACAACGGAAGAAGATCTCACAAGCTTATTACTCTTATCAACACCAAATCTTCCACCAAGAGATAAGCCAAGATTTAACTCGATCTCATCATCATCTTCTTCTTCATCATCATCTTCACCTTCAACAGAGTTAGAGATAAATCTCTGAAGCAGATCTCTTGGAAACACACAACTATTACTTCTCGCCATTTCTTTACTTCTCTCGTTTGCTTCCGCCATTAACAAAAAAGAATACTGGAAGCTTATGAAACAGTAATCAGATTTTTATGCCACGATCCATAATAATCCAATATTTTCACAAGAACTGAAAAAAAAGTTTCTCTTTAGTCCATTGACAAAAATTGACGAGACACGTTTCGTTACTATTGATTACAAATGGGGGAGACAGAAGAAAAAAAAGTTTAAATGGATGAGACAGAGAAAGAGAACTCAAATTTGAGCACAAGTCGGAATATTCACTACCATTTACTTGACAATACCTTATTTAGTTCTTCATCATTAACATGTACAATTAAAAACGAAATCCCTGTAATTATTATTTTCTATTTACTCTTAAAAATATTCACCAAAAAATGGAATTGTAATCAAATTAGATTCTTTCCTATATCAAAAAAATAATATAAAAAAGTTTATCTATTAATTAATTAATTATTATGTTGTTGAGGAAAATTAATAAAATAAAGTTGAGTAAGAATAAAATAAATGTTGGGTTTTGGGCACGTAGAAGAAAAGAAAGCGACGAGAATAGCCAATGTGTGAAAAGTGCCAAGTGGCAATCAGATGATCCCTCGAGTCGACACGTTTTTTGTACGGCTTTGTATTTTTTTATTTTAATTTCTTTGTCTCCTTACTTTTTGCCACTATTATTGCTTCTTTCTTTGCTCCTACTACTAGTATTTAAAAAAACAGAATTCAGTTTTTTCTTATTATGAAATAAATTGTTATAATATTCGCTGGCAAGTTACGTGTTAGCATCAGCGTTAAAAACGGAGAAGGTGACATGTGTCGGAGGAGACACGTGTTGCTCTGTTTCGGTTTAAGTTCAGAGGAATGGGCTTATGGTTCTTTGTCTCAGGTCCTACAATGCGTAAACATTCCAATACGTATTTATCATTTTTATAACTTGTTCTATAGTGTGTTGTTATTCATGATTGGTTCTATTCTTTTCAAAATAGAAATAATGTGTCTATTTTGAGAGAAATTAAATTAAAATCATTGATAATCGACCAAGTATTCAATTAGTAATAGTTTCAACTGATTGTTATAAAATAAGACTTCATATTTACTTGACAACTCAAAATGGAGGAACTCAAAATTATTAATAGTTAGTTTTTTTTCTGTCGACGTCCTCCTCCAAACTCAAATTAATGATTTTATATTCCATGGCAAATCTAGATATCCAAATTATATATTGACAAACAAAAAAAGAATCAATTCTTGAAAATTCAATTTCCTCTGTAACCTTAATCGAACGTGATATATCTTCATCGCATGAACCAATATTATTTTTATCATAACAAAGTAATTTATTTTATAATCGTAAGTGTTACCAATTGGCTAACGGGTAAGGTACGTGGTCCTCCCCGGCCAGCTCAGAGATCTGAGAGACCTCCTCTTACACGGTGACAACGAACTGTCGCGGGAACGTGAAGCATGTCAGAGCTCGGACTTGTAAACACGTGTCCTAGTGGGTGTGTGGATCCTCTTGCGTGTCTAATAACATCCTCCGATCCACACTTGTTGTATTATTCCCAAATCATCTACATGTTAGAACGTGAATCATGCTTTTACACTCAGAGGATCCTTTTGAACCAGATTATAAATTATTGAGTAGAGAGAGTCTAATTGTAGAAACTAGAAAGGCCAGAGTCATTTTATTTTTTTCACAAGTGACGATTTTATTAAGATGAACATAACATACAACGAACGAGCAAAAGCCCAACAACATAAAACGGTTTACAGAGACTATTTTAAGTCCAACTGGCCCAACATTACATTTAGAGAAGAAGATTGGATCAAGCTAATATATCTCAGACACGTGTTAGCATCGAATACACATGTAACCTGAGGAGACGAAAGTTTTCCATCTATCATCCTTCGCCGTGAAGCCATCGATTCTGCCGGAAACTGAAACTAAGTCGAATGAAACTCGAAGATTAGCTTCATCTGAATTTTTCCAACAACTACAAAACAGAAGTAAGGATCTAATACGGATCTATTAATCTCAAAAGAGAAAAAAGATCTTCGATTAACCACCTCTGTTACTTAGACCCAATCGAAGCTTGAATATAAGAGATACAGCTAAAGGCAATCATAATAAGCTGAGGAAAGAGCTTTGAATCTTCATCTCAAAAACGCAAACTGCCTAATTATTATCCGTAAACCTTAAACTCAAAGGATAGGTTGGAATTAGATCTAATTAAGCAAGCTTGGACTGAAAACCAACGCCATCACCAACACACATACCCAATGAATTCTGATCTAAAGACAATCAACGGTCGAAACGTAACCGTGATATAAACCAAAAGGAAAAGAAAACCGAACTACGCCGGATTAACACCGTGAGCTAGCCATCACCGCTGAAAGAGCCGATGATGCTAGACAAGGGCCGACCATGTACTGCTGTGGAAGCCAATATATGTCAGACGAAAGCCGGATACTACACCGGACGGCAATTCAACCATCACCGACGACATCAATTTACCGTCGTCGAAAATTTTGGTTTGATTCTCTCTCTGAAAATTTTGAGAGAGAGAAGAGAGAGAGGGCCAGAGTCATTTTAATTTTGTCTTTAAGAATAAAATGAATACAATAGTAACAGAAAAAATATAATAGCCGTGACTCGATAAACATTTTAAGCAAAAACTCTTGTATGATTCTAAAAAGAATAATGAATATAGGCCACTCACCATCATTACAAGTCCACTGTCCACCACACATCAAAGCTAATAGGTGTTGTGATAGGCAGTGGCGGAAGAAGGTTATAAGTTTATTGCCATAGGGGCTCACGTGTCTCCACCGGATTGGTAAGTAAAGAATTTATTACTTTTAATTTGGTTTAAGTGTCTAATTATTTTAGTTAACTCATATTAAAATATATCCTTTTAATTAAAAAAGGATTCAAACAACTTATGTGAAGTTTGAATTTCTAAGAAATTGTTGTGAAGATAGATTGTGATTTTGTTTATTTAGACCTTTTCATTGCATCCAATATGTTTATAGACCTTAGAATTTTCATATATCAAAAAAATTGGAACAAAACTTGAGCCCAGAAAACGTGTAAAACCAATGAGTATTATGCAACAATTATTTTTGTGAAGGATTCTAAATATAATATATAGATATATATACTAAAAAATAAGAATAGTGAGTAGAAATATTTAAAGTTTTATTCATGATAAATTTTGAATTTTCAAGAACATTTTGACACTTTTATGAGTTAAATTTCATAGGATGGGGTTTTTTCTCAGAATGGATTGTGGTCCAACGCTTTTTATACTTTCGAATTTAATGATAAATTAAAAGGAATTACTTTTTTTGTTTTAATTATAAAAAATAAACAAAAGTAACCATGGATACATAAATAAGTTTCTTAACAATGTAAAAATGATAATTATGATATTCTACCCTTTTTTTTAATCCTTTTACATTATAAAATGTTATAGTCATTTCCTTTTTAGGTTTTTTTNCTTGCTAAGAAATTAGGAAATTACTTCCAAAATGGAAAGTATTTCTTAAGAGATGAAGCCATATTTAACACAATTTTTTGAGGGAAAAGGTAGGTAAGCTGGAAAAGGGATTGGAATCAAATCTAGCAAAATCGTTGACGTGGAGACAAGAGAGAGAGATGCCGCATTCGCATTATTTGTTTTCTCTTTATCAAGCAAGATATTACAATATTGAAATGCCACATTAGATCAGATTTCATATTAGCTTATCTTAAATTACTCTTTTTCTTCAAATTGACTTTAACTCGCAAACCGAACAAACCAGGTCATACGTTTACGTATTCGCAAGGGCAAAGTAAAGATTCGAATAAAAAAATTGGAATATAAGAAGAAGAAACAAATTGTCTGGTGACAATAAATATTCCATAATAAGAAAAGGAAAAAAAAAACAGACCTAAAGAAGTAAAGATTTTTGAATCAATCTGTAATGTCGAAAATCATCTCAATTCTAAGAAATCTCCAAATTTTAAGTGTTCTTCTGTTGGTGTTTGTAGTGGAGAGTATCAATGTGCGGCTTCACTTTTTTTCCTATTTCTACGACTTTTAACCTGTTTGAATTCTTTCTCGCCATCTTCTGCGGAGCCATTTGTCTTGCTGTCATCTGCAGAGCCATTCTCAGTCTTGCTGCTATCTGCAGAGCCATTCTGCGTCTTGTTGCTTCCACCTTTGGTTTTACCAGAAGGTTTGCTTCCATCATAATCAACTGCAAAATATCCGAGTAATTCAGCCTTAAACTAAAAACCGATGGTTTTAGATTAAGAGGGGTTAAGGAAAGAAGAGCTTACCTTCTTTTTCCTTTACACGAAGCTTACGGTCTGCAAGCATGAAGGGCGTGTTCTTGGCAGCCTGGAATGACAGAGTTTGAATATCAGAAACTCAAACACTTTTAAACGGGAAACAAGAAACTGGTATTTGTAGTTTACCTGAAGCACGCTCTGGACTGAGGCAACAGTTTCAAAGGAGATAAACCCGAAGCAAACTGGATTAGCATTACCCTGGACACATAAGAAAAGTGTGGAATTCGTGTAACGAGAGTAGGACATGTAATGAGTAAAGAAATAGCACAAAGACATGATAGGTCAAAGATTAAAACCCTGGAGCTTCGGACTTGAATCCCGTTTTCTTTGATAGGACCAAAATCCTTGAACAGTTCAAAGAGTTGAGGCGGCATTGCATTCAATGGCAGATTTGCAACAAATATCGAAGTGCCTGAAACCAAAACACCCATCTGATTAACAAAATAGACAAGAAACGAAAAAGATTTATTTCAATGGCAATCTCTGTCTTCTAACCTGGTACTTCAATGACCTTCTGATCATTTTTCTTTATAGATTTACTGACGTAAGCAGGTTTTTGAGGTGCTGCAGCAGCACGGGGTTGTCCCACGTATTTAGGTTTCTGAACCGGGGCTTGAACAGGGGATTTAACTTGAAACGGAGCAGCGTTTTTCGCCATTGATCCAACCTGTACCGTATTACTTATAAGTATATGCATAGATGTCCAATGTTAAAGAAAAATTTGCAACAATAAAAACTCACTATGTCAGCAAACGATCTCTTGGCTCCATCGGGCTGAGGAGCAGCATCTGGCTCTGTAACTTTCTGAGTAATAACAGCTTTTTCAGATTGCTTCATCTTTCCGTTGTCCAATGGAGCAGCATTCTTTTCAACAGCAGCATTAACAGATTTCTCCACCGAAGCAACGTTTTTCTGTTTCAGCTCAGTCTTCTCGGCCTTCTTTAGACCATCAGCTGGTCTCACAATCTCAGTTACCGGCTCTACAATAATTGTCCACAGAGAGTTCTCATTATAAACTGATATGTATTTACTCTCAAACTTAATCAAACGGAAAAACAGTTAGACAACTTACCACATGGAGTTTCAGTGGTAGAAGAATCCTCTTGATCAACGTATCGTAACATGTCATTGAGAACAACGAGGGTATTTTGACGAGCAAGATAGAACATCTGAGAAAACTTCCTCCTCTGGTTGTCTTTTCCAGTCATGAAACCGATCACCATAATAAAAATCCCATCTTCCAAAGAATTCTGAGAGTCAACACTCAGAACCTCAAATTTAGTATTCTCAAAGTCACAGGACAGGATATGCTTGTTGATAGCCTGTAAGAACCAAGATGATATAAATAATGTAAATAGCCTGTAAGAACCAAGATGATAACTAACAAGAGTATAAAAGTGAATCTCAATTGAAGAAAATGAAAACAAGTCAATAGTACAAATATCTGTTCTCATATCATCATCACCTAAACTAGAAGAACACACTAATCTACAGAGCTTCACAATGCAATAAACAGAGATAAACAAGACTAAGTCAATCATATAAACTAAAGCAACCAACAAAAAAGCTAAAGAGCTAATACAAGTACCTTGACCTAATTAGCTTGAGATCGATATACAAAACAATAGGAGCATTAAAGGACAAGACTTTATGATCTCAAATTGAATTTACCTCAACGGAAGTAAAAGACATCATAGTACCAGTAACATCAGGTCTGCTGACAACACTAGCATCAACATATAACCTACGAGCTTCATGAGGAAGCTGTCCTAAAACATGATAGTACTGTCTCACAAATTCAGCAGCAATATCCTGCGCTGAAGGAACAACTCCCTCGGTAGCCATATCTGCACACGTACTGATTACCAAACAAACAAAAACAAAACAGAGCAATTCAGAATCAAATCGCCGAAACCCTAGATCACAAAAAAAAAAAACAAATCTGAATTCGGATCAATTAAAAAACCTGGCCGCAGAGAAAGATGGAACCGAGGAGAGTACGGCGAGATTAGGTTTTTTTTTTGGGAAATCGAGATTTGGAGGATGGAGGAGGAGAAGAAGAAGAAGAACGAAAGAGAGAAGATTTAATAGGGTTTTAGAGAGGTTCCTTGATTATATGATTTTGGTATAAATCGGTGATGTGGAAGAAGGAAATATATAATATTTTCCTAAATTCTGTTTAAGGTAGGATTTGGTTTTCACTTTTCTTATTTCCGAACTCAACTAGTAAAAATTGTTTTCTTTGACTTGGTTGCCTTTTTTAGTTGACCGACCTATGAACTTTTTAACCAGGGTTAAAAAGGTAAATCAGAAAAAGGAATATCTTAACGCACTCGACAAGTTGTTCGTGTGGGTATTACTAGGGTTCGGAGTGTTTCGGACCATGTGACACTTATGAACTATAGCTCTTGTCCAGATTTGATATTAAAAAGAAGTTTCTAGAATTTTAGGTGTATTTATGTTAATATTATAATTCAATATATTTAATTCTTGAATATATATATAGTTAATGATAATAAATTTTGAAGATAAAGAAAATCTAGGTTTAATTTAGTTAGAGATACCTAAATAGTAAATAAAAATCAATATATTTAAGTAAATCTTGTAAGATATTTTATTTAAAATACTAAGATTATTTGTTTTGTAGCTTTTGTTATCTTGTAAGATATTCATTGTTTATTTACTTTTCAATCAAATATCTTTTTTTACTTCTTTAATAATTAAATCATATTCGTTTGTTTTTTGCTGGCGACTGAAATTAGCGACGGCAACCTAAAAAAGTAAAGATTTTTGAATCTGTAATGTCGAAAATTAATCTCAATTTGCATTCTAAGAAATCTCCAAATTATAAGTGTTCTTGTGTTGGTGTTTGTAGTAGAGAGTATCATCAATGTGCTTGAACCTTAGGGGTTTCACATTTTTCTTATTCCTACGACTTCTGACCTGCTTGAATTCATCTTCGTCATCTTCTGCAGAGCTATTCTCAGTCTTGTTCCATCTGTCTTGATGCTATTTGCAGAGCCATCCCGAGTTTTGTTGCGTCCACCTTTGGTTTTTCCAGACCGTTTGCTTCCATCATAGTCAACTACAAATTATCCGAGTAAAAGAGTCTTGCGTTAGAAAGCAATGGTTTTAGATTAAGAGGGGTTAAAGAAAGAGGATCTTACTTTCTGGTTCAACGATCAAAAGCAACGACTAGCAACACTAATTTTCATTATAAAAAATTTGAAGTGTGGCTACAAAAATTATTAATAAGAGACTACAATGTAATTTGAAGTGTGACTACAAAGAAGAGTCGACGATATAGAAAGAATCTTGATAAGCGTGATTAGATTTTTTTATTACAAAGCTTGAAAAATGTATTAATCATTTTTTTTAATAATATTTCTCAATATGGGATTCCAAAAATTTTTTGTGAAAGAATATGTCACTAATTTAGTATACATCATTTTCAATCATATCTTATCTTTTAATCTAATATATATTGTAAAAATTTTGCACAAGATCATGATTCATGACGGTCACAAATTTATTTCTTCACACATGTTTTTTTTATGTTGGTCTCTTTATTCGTCTACCTTGAGTAGATGAATAATGTATATTCCTTCCGTTGCATTTATAAATTTTTACAGTGTTTTCATAAAAAAGATGATTTAAAATTTATTTTATATTCTTTCTTAATACATTATATAATTTCATCTCTCTTCTTAATAGATAAAATATGAAACAAAATTTTGTCTAAAATTTCGCATTGAACATTTAAAATGACACTTTTTGGAAAAAAGTAAATAATCTCAAAAAGATAACTTATTTTAATGAATTCTCTATCTCTTGGATAAGAGACAAGAGACAAATTAAGATTCAAGGAACCAACTTAGAAGTAAACTAATAGTGAGAGTTAGGTACATCTAAAGAACTCGATTCTGAATTGAGAAGAGCTATATCAAAAAATTTACATAAATTTCGGTTTTTAACTAGGGTCATGTTCCGTTTACTAGTTGCCAACGATTCCGACAAGCAACCAGCAACTTGTTTTGTTATTTATTTAACAATCGATGTGATTGGTCGCTTTATTGTTTTGAAGATTTTAATTTATGAGAATTTATATTTTAAAATAAAAAATATAATTGTTATATCTATTCTAAAACTTATTATAAAAAAATAATAATTTAATTTCTTGTTTATTCTAAAGATTTTGTATCTTAATTTATTTTGTGATTGCTATATTATTCGTTTTGTATAGTCATTATGTAACCAATCGCGAGAAATCGTTAAAAATTAGCAACCTAAAATATTGGTCAATAGTCCCGATCAGAACAACACTTAGTCGCAGTCGATCGCAGTCGCGGCAAAGGACGAAGATCTATATATAAACAAGAAAAATACGATGAATATGTTTTATCGTTGTAAAGAAATAGCTTGCGCTTGAAAGTCAAAGTAGCAAAATGCTCAAAGAAAGTGCCCTCCCATGTTCCTCCCTCTTTCTTATGTCTCCATTTGTAGGCAATCAATTTCCATTAGTTTGTAATAGAATAATCCAAACTTTAAACCAATTTTCTCATATGTGCATTTTCGTGAGTCTCAAGAAAAACAGAAGTGTCAAAACTATCACGATCAAACAGATTTACATTTTAAGTACAGCTTCACAACGTGAGAGTCTCAACTCTTCATTTTCACCCATCAAGAATCAAAACAATACACATGCAAGCACGAACATGCTTCATATATATAAACACACACTTACAAACGTGTCTACACCTTACAAGAAAAACCAAAAAACCAAAAAAAAATGGGAAACTCTTTAAGATGCATATCACAAGAACAAGATCCAAACCAGAAGAAACCTAGCTCCGTCGTCAACGGTAATAGCTCCGAGAAACACGTTCGGAGGCTGTCTTTGATACCATCTTTCCGACGCCGGACATTACTACCATCTCTCTCTTGCTCCGGATCCTCAACTTCGTCTACGTCCAAGAAAGGAGGGATCAAGACAAAAAAGAAGATAAGAGAAAGACACCACCAAGAGCAACATCATCATGATCATGAGAAAGACTCTCTTATTCAAGACCAAACATTAGCTGCCACTAATATTCTCTTTAGTCAAACGCCTCGTAACAGCAACTCTGCTCCTCCTTTCCGACGCTCCACCTCCGTCGTTTACACTCAGCCACCTACCGCCGCTGTAGCCGCCTCCGTAGGTTCTGTTTCCGGCGCCTTGACTCCTAAGAAATCCACTTATGGATACGTTAGAAGTTCTAGCAATAGGCAGAGATCAAGCACTGATCCTGTTCTTAAACCCAATCAGCTTCTAGACAAGGCAAGCAAATTTAATTTGCCTATCTCCCACAATAATGTCCATTTATTTGACTTTGTTATAATGATACTTTGAATGTGATCAAGATAGATACAACTCCTAGCTAGATTAATTCATGGAACCATTCAAACCGGTCAGAACTGAACCTGCTTGTTCCTATAGATTCATTTGAGCAATTTAAGTAAATAACCAAAAAGATTGAATGAAAATATAAAATGACATTTTTGTTAAATGTTTTTACAATTTTGTGTGTGTGTGTGTGTGTGTGTGTTAGAACAGCACTTGCTACACATGGTTAATTACAATAATCTTTTGTTTTAGCCAAATTCTCTATTGAGATTGTTTTTTCTATGTCGACACCTATATTGAGGCTTATTATATGATATAAATGGATGAAATCAGGAGCTAAAGGTCGAAGGTGCGGAGACAAAGCGGTTCGTGCTGGTTCATGGAGGAGGGTTTGGTGCATGGTGTTGGTACAAAACCATAACGCTCTTAGAGAAACATGGTTTCCAAGTAGACGCCGTTGACTTGACCGGTTCCGGTGTCAGCTCTTTTGACACAAACAACATCACTAGCCTCGCTCAATACGTCAAACCACTCCTCCATTTCTTTGACACCCTTAAACCCACCGAGAAGGTCTGATCATTTTCATATTATCACAATGTTCGTTTTGGTCTAATTATTAATAGTATAAATTATACTTTAATTTACCAACGAGTTTAGGATATAAATTAATTAATGGGTGTGTGCAGGTGATATTAGTGGGGCATGATTTTGGAGGAGCTTGTATGTCTTATGCCATGGAGATGTACCCTTCTAAGATCGCTAAGGCTATTTTCATATCTGCTGCTATGTTGGCTAATGCCCAAAGCACTCTCGATCTCTTTAACCAACAGGTTTTTTTTTCTTCAAACATTTTAATTCTATTTTTTTTTTAATACACTAAGCAGCCAAATTTTGACATTTAATTGCCAATATGATGAACCAGCAAAATTGAAAAATAAGTGATAGTGTTTCTTATGTGTTAGAAACCGTCGTTAAAATCTAATCGCAACCAATTGATTCGCAGCCTGACTCAAATTATGATCTGATGGAACAAGTCCATCTATTTCTGTACGCCAACGGCAAAAAGAACCCTCCAACAGCCGTTGATTTCGACAGATCATTGCTTAGAGATTTTTTCTTTAATCAGAGCCCTCCAAAGGTACACAACACATTAGGCTAATAAATAGCTGAACCGGTACAATTCGGTTTAACTAAACCCGACTTGTTTTCGTTACTATAGGACGTTGCATTAGCGTCGGTATCGATGAGACCAATCCCGTTCGCACCAGTGGTCGAAAAGCTCCACGTGTCGGAGAAAAATTACGGTTCAATCCGACGGTTCTACATCAAAACCATGGAGGATGATTACGCTGTACCGGTTTCTCTCCAAGATGCAATGATCAAATCAAACCCTCCAGAACAAGTTTTTCATCTCAAAGGCTCTGACCATGCACCTTTCTTCTCTCGTCCTCAGTCTTTGAACCGGATACTCGTTGAGATTTCTCAATTACCTCCCAAGAAATCTTCTTGATCAATGTTACCGGTTATGTAAACTGAACCGGACATAGGATCCTGTAAAACATAAAGTTAGAGATAATTGTCCGATTTGTTTGCCCTTTTAATTTGGAGAGATATGAACCAAAAACATATTTCGGAATGGGTCCCTTTTTCATCGTGTGTAACAGTTTTACCAAACAGTAATACTTTGTGAAAGTTTTGATTAATTAATGCAAAAAGATTAGAAAAAAGCGAAACTAATTTTTGGATTACACTAGAAAAAGGTTAAAATCAATAACCAAAAAAAGAAAAAGGTTAAAGTTACAAAACACACCGGTTTATAGAGTGAAATGATTATTGTTCTGTTGAATTGACGTGCCAGCTTAGCATCACCTTACTATTATCAGTCACCTATATATCACAATTCACAGGCTTCTTGCTTTCTCTCATTGGCTCGTCTTCTTCCCTTTCTTCTCCAATCACCTTAGCTTGCTGATCAGGTAAACTAGATTGGTGTTTCGTGTTGTTTTCTTCTCAACTTAGGTGTTTGATTTGAGAAGTTTTTCTATGTATGTTGGCATGTTGCGT
>Ga0041059_1001625_pt1 | contig 17593 bp, 12 predicted proteins | sample AraColnosormetaG_FD_56232 | JGI IMG/M metagenome (GOLD analysis project Ga0041059, IMG submission 56232) | Arabidopsis roots microbial communities from North Carolina, USA - Col MF nosort | ecosystem: Host-associated > Plants > Roots > Unclassified | place: USA: North Carolina | collected...
TTTTTTTTTTTTTTTTGTCAACAATGGTATGGAATATTTGTATGACCATTATCTAAAAGTCTAAAAACAAGGAATAAAAACAGAGAAGAACAGTGAGTTACTGTGTTATTTGGGACCATATATTCAAAGGTATATTTGGTCATTTGCATTGTACTTTTTTCGTTATCTACACAATCTCTAATATAAGAATATATGTTGGCAACTATTGGTAGATAAAACTCGTATATCATAGCTTTGATATTATGCGATTTTTGTTTTTGTCTTTCTCCTACATTTTTTTTTTCGTTAAAGGGAATTTTTTGAAGCCTTTTACATTATTCATGGCATTACATGTTTAAACGAATATATATATTTAAATCATTTTGATTAAGCTTATATTGAGTTTAAAATATTTATTCAGCTAAAATGTTAATGTGTCAATCTGAAGGCAGTAGTTGACTAGACAAATATCTTTAATCTTTCATGTCATTTTCAACATGAGTGAGTTCTCGAATTCACATAAAGCTGAGTTTAAAGTGGCATATATATACCACTAGGCTAAAAAGGACAAACATATCAGTAAAATTTGCAAAATGACCTACGTAGATAAAATCACTAACAAATCTGTAAAAGAGTATAACTCATTTTTGGAGTGATTTGACAAACGTATCATTATAATTTGCATATGCTTTTGTAAAATATTATTATTTAAAATCCATTTAATTAAAAGCATGAGCTTTTCAGTTTTTTTATTATAGATAATTAATTTGATTTGAGAAAATGAAGAAGCACTTGGTTTTTAAAACTGGTAGGTCTACGGGTTAGTTGCAAATTTCTTTTACCATAGTTTATTTAATTTTATTAAGTTGAAATGTCATCTTATCTTATAAAATCTTGTCAAATATAAATAATATATATGACGGGATACAAATTTGGGTATCGACCATTGCATTTTGCCTATAACATTGTGGATTGTGGTCAAGAATCAAAATTGATGTGATGCCAAAGGGGACCAAACATGTTTTCTTTTCCTTATGATCTCTTTATCTCTATTCTCTTTTATTTTGTTTTCTTTTGCTCTCTTAATTCATTTTTCTTTCGTTACTGATCCATCCTCGTGATATTTTTTTCCCTTTTAATACATCTAGTTAAAAATATATTCTATCTACTTGTTTATCTATATATTGGCTAAAGGGCTAGCATAAGCATTCGATACTTGATGATATATTATGCCATCTTCATGCTAACTTCCACACCAAAAAATAGATGTTTCCGTAACAATGTTTTGTTGTTTGGGGTTATAAGATAATTATAGAATAGGATAGGGTACTCTCAAATTGGTGTAAAAAAAAAAGGAAACAAAAAAAGAGAGTAGGGTCTCAAATAAATAAAAATACTGAAGTACAAAAACATCATCCAAGAATGTAGTATGGAGCTTCATGTGACTTGCACCCTTATTTTTCCAAATCTTAGGCGTGTGATGTTTTCAACGAATTGAATCTAAATCTACTCAGTTAAATACAATGCACTTGTTAGGTCGTAATAATTATGACAAACTAATTAAAATTTTCACTTACTAACTCTATTTTTAAATAAAATTTGTATTCAAAGAAAATATTATGCATTTTTTTTGCTCTTAACATTATGTTAAATTAAAGAGAAGTAAAACCATAGATTATAGACAAGAAACGACTAAAAATATATATTATCTTGCTAGATGTAGGATTAACTTTTACTTTCATATATTTAAAATATAAAATCCTTATAGACGTGATGTACATTTGTTGAATTTTCTTATATTAAATTGTAAAGTAAACAATAAAAAGGAAAACTTAAGTAAATTTAATTCGTTGATTTAACTGATTTGGATTTTAGGTGAGAAATCGAAGCAATGAAACAAATAGGTTGGGTACAACAACACATAGATCCAAGTCTAGTTAAAAGTGGGTGGACCCAATAGAGTCCAAAACTCCTTCGTAGGCTTCTTCCATGGTCCGTGTATTTCGTGGGGTCTCGCACCACAGACCACACCACACCACACCGACCCAAACACCTTATCCATTAACCGGACTCTAACCGGACTTCTGGACCGGATCTCTTCTCGACCAAATTTGCGGCGGCACAACGTACTTGCCTCTAATTTTTTTTCCTCTTTTCGGTAGTCCGAATATAAACTTGCTTAGTGACATTTTCCTCGCCCTACGTTCATCAAAATATCTATCGCATGATGTAATCCCCATGATTTACTTTTTTTTTGGTCAAAGAAATGCCCATGATTTACTGCATGGGTACCTTTTCTTTTCTTTTTTGTTAAAGAGCTATGGTTACTTTTATTTTTGTTTTTGTTTTATGAAAAGATTAACGAACTATCAAACCTTTTTTTTTCTTTCTCTTGTTTCAGTTTTCAACCCCTTTTAGGTTATCGAAGCCCACTTAACATTGACTTCTTTTGGGGTAAATTTGATAAGTTTTCTTTTTAAAAAATTGAAAAGAGTTTTTTCTTAATTGCATGATAAAGAAAAGTTTTATAAAACATTTAATTAGTCACATACTTTCAGTATTTTCCCGGTGCTTTGGCCGATTCCGGCGCTGTAACACTCTTTCCGATTCCCCATTTTAATGGTTTGGTTTTATATATCAATTTTTTTTTTATATGTCTTATAAACCCATTGAGATATGTACTGATACACCGTAGGGTTAGGATACTATATGTATAATTTAAAGTATCATGTATTACTTGTGAATTGTGATTATATTTTAGGAATTTTGTGTTTTCATGATTTCTTATAAATATGTGATTTAGATTTATATTCTTTTATATTTTGTTTTTATTTTTTTATTTTTTTATTTTTTTTGACACTGTCATATCCTAATTTTATTTTATTTTATGTTGAATTACAAAACAAAAAGGTTTTCGTATTATTCACGTTTAAATAATCTGGTTGATAGACGTAAAAAAAAAAGATCTGGTTGATATGTTAGTGCACCTTTCTCGCTCGGTTATTATTATATACCCACTATGCAAATGAGCCACGCCACAATCACCTGCGTGGCCAGTGGCCACCACTTCTGATTTTCCTTTAACATGTCCGATTAACTTTTTATTTGTTAATTAAAACACCTGAATAATGTGAAACCTACACTATACAATAATAAAAAGAACCTCTAAAATACATTAACCCAGTTTAATATCTATAGAAGCAGTTGTTGAATGTTGAGTTGGGGTCCAAAAGTTAAAGTCCAAAATGGCTGAGACCACTAGTTTATGTTAAAAAGGTTCAGATAACTTAAAAGTAAGATCCCATCAGAGTTGTTATACCAAGTCCAATATTTCATAATTTTTTACACTTCTTTACTAATCTTATTATATATGTAATCTCGTTTTAGTGGCCTTTGATGATCACTCACCATAACGTAACAAAACTAATTTGTGCGGATATTCCTGAAAGTTATTTTTAATCATAATTAATCATTGTAGATATTTTCAAAAAATATCTTTAAGCTTCCAAAAATAAGCCTAAACATTGGTTTGAAAATCTAGATTATTAAAATACAAAAATTGACCATATCGTAAGAGAAAAAATCAATATTGCTTTGCTACGCCATTATTAAAATAGAAAAACAACTATTAAAAAAAAAAAAGTTTTTTCTTACATAAAATGATGAAAAGAAAGACGAGGACTGACTCACGCGTTGTTTCGGAACTCTTCAAGTAAAATTTTGGATTTATGGTCTGGCAAAATTAAAAAATATCCAGATTTATAAAAAAGCTTCGTCACTTTCCTCTTTGTATAAAATAAAATAAATTCTCTCTTTCTGGTCTGAAGAAAATTACGATTATTTTCTTATGTCTCCAGTTGAACCCGCCGGTATAATGAAGAAATCTCATCGTCAGAAATCTCAGGTAAACAAAAAAAAAAGAAACTTTTTGTGTACTTAAAAAAGATTTTGTTGCCTGAATTGGATTTAAAGTGTGTGGATTATATTATATAACAGAGATTATGGGCAAAGCTAGTGATGAGAAAGTGGTTGAACATAAGTGGTAGAGATCCTGAGTATGGTGCTGATACTGATAACGAATCCGAAAACGAAGATGCTCGTGAAGACAACGATGACTCTAGCTCCGATGAAGAAGGTTACTCTCTTCTCTCTCTCTGGTAAACACCGGTTCTTCTTATTTTTACGGTTAATTAGCTAACCGGTTTATAACAGGTGGTAGTGGCTCGAGAGGAAGAGAATCAAAAGTTTATGAGAACGCGGAGGACGCAATCGCAGCCGCTTCAGCCGTTGTAGACGCAGCAGCAGCAGCGGCGGAGTTTATTAGCAATGGTAATGCCGAAATTGCATAGGTAGTTATGAGATTCACTGTGGGGTGTTTCTGGGTTTTTATATCTATTTTGAGATCCCTTTGTTGAATTTCAAATCTTTTTTTTTTTTAAAACTAAATTATTCAACTTTAAAAAAACAAAGTATACGAATTTTGTGAATTTAATGTATTTTTATTCTTTTGTTTGGGGTGGATCAGATGCTCCAATGAAGTTAAGAAGAAGGAATTCAGAAACATTAAGAGCACAGTACATTAACAACAAAGAAATAAGGTACAATTTTGTATTTGTATATTTTATATATAGCAGTACTATATAGTAAAAGATTCGGATGTTATCATAGTCTTTTTCAACATGTAAGTTTTTTTTTTGGTTGGGTAAAAGGAGACCTAACATGTCGGAATTATGTATATTGTAGAGTTTGTGTTGGTACGTGGAACGTTGGAGGAATCTCACCACCATCTGATCTTGACATTGACGACTGGATTGAAATTAACCAACCAGCTGATATCTACGTTCTTGGGTAAAACTTGACTTTTCTTTGTCAGCGACATGGACAAAACTAACTCTGTTCAGATATGTTCTTTGTTAGAGATTTTTATTTATGTTTTGTTTTTGTTTTGTTGGGTGTGAAGGTTACAAGAGATTGTTCCTTTAAATGCTGGAAACATTCTTGGAGCTGAAGATGATCGTCCTGTTGCTAAATGGGAAGAAGTGATTAGAGAAGCATTGAACAGAGTTAGACCAAAACTCTCCGGGGTTAAGAGTTATAGTGATCCACCATCTCCGGGTAGGTTTAAACCTTTTGAGGAAACACATGATATTATAGAGGAAGAAGTAGCTTTTGAGAGTGATAGTGATGCTGGTGTTGAGATTCATCCGATTGACGAGGAGGAAGAAGAGGAAACCGATAGACTTTGGGCGTTAAAACATGACGGTGGAGTTATCGGCGAAGTTAAGACTCTTGTTGACCCGAATACCGGTTTGCCGGTTGTTGAGATCAAGAGACAGTTTTCGATTCCTAAGAAGCTAGACAGACAACTTTGTTTACGTGCTGATAGCTTTAAGGGGATAAGCGACGATGATTCTACTCAAACCGGTATGAAAACGATAAACCGGATGTTAAGCGGGAAAGAACGGATCGGTTTGAGTTGGCCTGAGCCACCATTGAACATGTTAGGACCTTGTGTTCTCGATAGACAGCCGTCGATAAAGACAGTGAAGTCTTTAAAAACAGCCAAGTCTTTCAAGGCTTATAGTTCGTTTAAGTCTGTAGCCGGAAACAACAACGGGATTCCCCCTGAGGTTTTAGCTCTAGCGGAAATGGACCTGAAGTTGCTAATGGAGAGGAAACGAAGACCGGCTTATGTGAGGCTAGTGAGTAAACAAATGGTTGGGATTCTTTTGACCATTTGGGTTAAACGAAGCTTGCGGAAACATATTCAAAACGTACGAGTCTCTACTGTTGGTGTTGGCGTTATGGGATATATTGGTAACAAGGTATATATATAAAGAGTAGATGTTTCCATCAAATTTATGTTACAATATGTTTCAGGATTGTGAAGTGATTTTGTGGTCTCTGCAGGGAGCTGTGTCTGTGAGCATGTCGATAAACCAGACGTTCTTTTGTTTCATAAACACGCATTTAACGGCAGGAGAAAGAGAGGTTGATCAGATAAAGAGGAATGCTGATGTACACGAGATACATAAAAGAACAGTCTTTCACTCTGTCTCAGCTCTTGGACTTCCCAAGCTTATCTATGATCACGAGTCAGTCTTTTTTTCTCTCTTCCAAATAAATCTTTAACTCAAAAAACCCGTTACGGTTTCGATTTGTCTAACTTTACTTGTGTGTTTTCACCACTTCTCAGAAGAATAATCTGGCTAGGTGATCTCAACTATCGGCTTAGTTCATCGTATGAGAAAACCAGAGACCTCATTTCCAAGAGAGAATGGTCTAAATTACTTGAATATGACCAGGTAATTATTTGGATTACCTTTGTTACTGTTAGGATTTGGATCTCAAATATAACTTTAGAAGACGTCTAATGCAAATAAAAATACACACACACTGTCTCAAATCCGACCATAGCTCTGAAGTTTATTCAACTTATGTTGTGACACATTTTGTTACTTATGATTATTATATAATGCAGCTGGTAAAGGAATACAGAAAAGGTAGAGCATTTGATGGATGGTCAGAAGGAACTCTACATTTTCCACCAACTTATAAGTACCAAGCGAATTCCGATGAGTACACCGCAAACGATGGAAAGGCGCCGAAAAGAACACCAGCTTGGTGTGACAGAGTACTATCCTACGGGAAAGGAATGAGGTTGGTTCATTACAGGAGAACCGAACAGAAATTCTCAGATCATCGTCCGGTTACAGCGATATACATGGCTGAAGTCGAAGTGTTTTCTGCGAGGAAACTTCAGCGAGCGTTGACATTTACGGATGCAGAGATTGAAGACGAGGGACTTGTAGCCGTTCTCGTTTAAAAGAAGAGATTTGGTGCTTGTTTGTTTGTTTGATCTTGCATATGAAGTATTGGCGAAAGAGACATTCTCTTTCTACGGATAGGTTTTTGAATCTCATGTCGTTATACTGATGCATCACACTGAGAAAACGTTCATATTCTTATAGTTTTTATCTTCTTGTTTTGTGTGTTGGTTTACTCTTGTAAATTTAGTTGATATATATAATGAAATCAAGAACATTTTACATCCATCAATATTGTTATCATAATTATTAAAAATAAACAAAAAGAAGAGAAAAGGCCTTTTTCTTTATTTGATTTTACTGTGAAGGCAAAAATAATTGTAAAAAAGATAAATTGCACCAGCCGGGAATTGAACCCGGGTCTGTACCGTGGCAGGGTACTATCATGCCACTAGACCACTGGTGCTTCTTCTATTATCATATAATACTTTGTTTAGAACAAGTTTTACTCAATTTAACTGTTTTGAGAGTTAACAAACCTCTATATAGAAGGGAAGAAACACACAAACTGATGAGAGTAACAATAGCAACATATAGTCTACTAAATTTTCTTTTTTTCTTTTGACCTAATTGCAGAAACTTTTAGTTGTATATCGGCTTTTCAATGCGAATCTGCTTCATCCTTCAAGAAGCAAAGGCTTTCTAAGCCAGTACTGTTCAAATCTCTGCCTTGCATATTCCATGTAATCGAACTCAATCTTGTTCACATGTCCCTGCTTTGCATTAACAGACACTAGAGATTACTACCAGTTTCAACATCAGAGTCTTAAGGAGTTTTTTGGACAAAGAAGGGAAAGAAAGAGAGAGAAAGCTAACCGAGATGATTCCCCATAGTCCCCAGAAGATATGGTTTGCTAAAGTGTAGCTCTCTGCATCTTTCAATAACCTCTCTACTTCTTTATCACTTGTTGCATTCCCTGAGATTCACAAAAACATGATTTAGAGACGAGTTTTTCTTGAGGTGTGGAGAAGTACCTAATGCTTCATAGGACACAAACCTGTAGAGCCAAGATATGTGCTAATGAACCTTCTCCTTTCTCCTTCTCCTGTTTGTTTATCATTCCACACATATACACACAATCAGACTCTAAACTACCCTTGAGTAACATAAGAGATATATACACTTGCATTTACAGATATGGACCTGGATATAGAGTGTAGTCCAGAACATGAGGAGTGTCTGAATGGTAATTAGCAGCCATCTCACAAAAGTGGTTTGCAATGTCATAAGCAATTGGGTTGAAACTCGAATACTCATAGTCCTGCAATCAAAAACTTATTAAAAACAGAACACTTTCTTGATGAAAAGGGTATAAGCTTTTGATTCAAAAAGCTTACTATGATGGTAATGGCATTGGTTACTTCATCAATCATGACATTTCCATACTGAAGATCGTTGTGACAGAAACCAATCTCTTGATCATCCCGAGTAAGTCTCTCTTCCAACAAATTGATTTCATTTTCCAAACCTTCCAACCGATACTTATCCATCTCTATAGGTGAAGCCAAGTTCTTAGCCTCCTTAAGCCAAGTCCTAAAAAATCAACAAAGACTTTATCAAGAAACGTTGTTATGCTTATACATAAAGAAATGAAATTTCTTTTCTCTTTTACCTAAGTCTTTCCCAGAGAAGAACGTTCTTTGGACCAGGCATATCAAGCTTATGAAACTCTCTTAGCTTCGCAGCGATGAAATCAGATGTTTCTGCTACACGAAGATCATCTGCAGAAAGAGTCTGGTAAACGGACCAAACCAATCATACACAATCAATCTCTCTCTATCACGAGATTTCTTGAAACGCAAACAATTCTTATCTCTAATCTCACTAACTAAACCTATCTTCCTCTGTTCTTCCTAAAAAAATCAAAACTTTAAAGAAAAGAAAGAAGAAAACGTACTCTGGCGTGTATGAATTCTTCAAGACGACCATCAGAGAAACGACCAAGAAGCTTAGGACCATAACCATGATGAGACATACACTCAAACGTTTTGATTTCATCACCTCTGTTAAAGAAAAGGTCAACGCCGTCACCGTAGATCCGAACAAGAACTTTCCGATGAACATCTTCACCGTTTAAAGTAGGCCAATTAATCTGATAAACCTCGTTAGTCATAGCTCCTTTTAACGGAACAACCTCAAGACGCTCCAGATCTTCAACTACATCTCCCCAGCTCGAACCTAGCGTTTGCAAAACGCGTTTTAGATCCTCAGGTGATGAACAACTTGGAATTAGACTAGTCTTTGTCTTGATCGCCATTTTTTTTTTTTTGTTTCTGGAGATTGACAAGATCGGGTTTATGTAAAACGATTTTGAGAATCTTTTTGTAGGGAAAATATTAAAAACGCAGAAAAAGGTTGAAGAAGAAGATTCGACGGGTATGAGATTCTTTTAAGAAAGAAGTTAATCCACAACAATCTTTTTATGGAAAGAAATTATTCTTTGAATTGAATTTTTGAACTCGACGAAATTACGTTTCTGGGTATTTTTATTTATATAGAGTAATATAATTAAGAAATACCCAGAAAGATAAGAACGCGTAATTGCGTTGTTCGTCGTTTGTCTCGTGAAGCGATTGGCTTTTTCAAATGACGGTGTTTTAAAAAACGGTTATTGTGACCGACGGTTTTGTCGGAACCAATGAGGAAAAAACACGTGGTATATTTAAGGCGCGGAGAAGTCAACGGCGTAACGAAACGGTCATTGTTATAGGTCAAAGTCAACAAATCCAAATAGTCGTCTTTGTTTTTTTACTATGAGACAGCAGTGAGATTTCTTATACAGTTTTTGTGATAGGTTCTTTAACCGTTGTCTCGCAGTGAATATCCCGATATTATTATACTCAGAAACTCAGATGTAGAAAATTATGTAGTAAACACTATTTTCTATATATAGTGGTCCTATTACTGTCATAGATTCGATGTAGTAATCACTATTATGGAAATGATTAAACTTTTAAAAGAAAGATCTTCTATGATAAAACAGATTACTACTTTCTAAATAAAGTACACACAGATAAGATAGAAAAAAATCTCATGTCTATAAAAGTCTTTAAGAAATCTAAATGAAAGCTGTGGATAACAGCATAAATAGATTTCTGCTTTATATTGTTTGTTTTTCCTAATTGGTGTTTTGACTTTCACATTTCATTTGTGAACGCATTCTTCAAATACTTAATAAGCATGACTTTTTCTTCCGGTTACATTTTTTAATGTCCCTTGGTGACATAAGTTTGGCGACAATGTTGCACTCTTGACGTAGTACAAGACTTGTAAGATGATAAGATCCACCAAACACATAAAGTACAACGATACAAAGAAATGTTCAATGGTATAAAATAATGTAACAACTACTTGAATAATTGGACTCAATTGTTTGGATTTTGGTTGTTCTTATTAGAGTATATAGAGTTGTGTTATTATACCTATAAATCATACTGTTATTGATCTTCTAGAGGATTGTCTTTGCTTCCATAGGTTGAATCTCACCCTTCTTTGCAACAAAAAACAAAGGAACACTACAACCACGAATAGGGTAAGCGTGATTCCATTATTTGTCTCTGTGAAAAATTGCGTTAGAAGCGGCTGACCGCAGCTTTTACAGCTACAGTCGCAGCTGCTTCTCAGTTGATTGCCTCGGGAACTTGTTTCTGGGATGAGAATGAAATCAGCGGTAACAGCGTTTTCACCTAACCAAACAGTTGTTGTTTTCGATTTGTATCCTGGGGATGATGCTGTGACTGCGAATCAGTAAAGGAAACTCAAAATGAGGCAAGTAATCAACAATAACAAGGAGATGAAATGCAGATATCGTATCGTTAGCGTCAGCTTATAACAGAAGGCATTGGTCTGCACAAGTTATGAAGGATATATCATAGTGCATTTGTACGCCCCACGGTTCTTAAGGATGAATCACTAAAATCAGCTCGTATCATAATCTTATAACAGTGGACAACTCTAATAACATACTGATAAGAACTTAATCACACGTATTTTAAGCTGAATATGAGGAAAAAACATCAGACCTTCATATTTCTGTCCAGGTACAAGCAACCGATGATAGTCTGCATATGTTTGATGAGCTTTAACCTGTAGAGCATAAGGATTACAATGAGCAATGAAGAACTAACAAGATTTTTCAGATTTTGGAATAAGGAAATACTAGAAGGCAGGGTTAATATGTGTCTACCGTATAATTAATTCCCTTGACCACAACAAGCCCAGGCAGTGGCTTTCCCTTGTCTAATGAAAAGATCCGCCCATGAACTCCTGTCTAAGGTATAAAAGATAAAGGCGTACTTAAAAAAACAAAACAGAAAATATTTTATATAACAATGGAAGCAAAGGTGCAAACTTCCATTAATGTAACCAATCTCTGGAGGCTTAATCTAAAATGATACAACAAGATTAAAATGTTGGGGTTCTAAAAACAAAGGTTAAATAATACCTTCACTAAGCTTGCAACAAGATTCAGCATGCTCTTTCTATTATAATCCCAAATGGTGGAAAGCTGTGTAACATGTGTGAACTCTATTAGTATCAGCTAACTACCTTGCGAAGGAGAAACAGTTATCACATAGGAATATAAGATTTGACCTCTGAGGCTTTAGGCCACTTGTTGTCGCTTATTTCCAGAGTCAATTCAAAGCATCCCCCATATATGTAATTCCAGTCTTGCATGCCACCATAAATTGGGTACCTGTAGAGCGTTTTGCTTAAAGCATTAACCAAGAAACTCATTTGTTGAATAAGACAGAGTAAGGGGACTTGATGTGATACCAGGATGCTCCATTGGTGATTCCTTCCTCAAATTCTTTGCTCAAAGACATATTACGGTGAGATTTGCTATATATACGTGCCAAGAACCGGAATGTCTCATCGTCAGGACATGCATAATAGTATTTCCTGCAAGAAGAGTGCAAAACAACTACATGACGTTTGCATTTCCTCAAGGACCGAGCAAAGATATTAGCCTCAAAACCATTTGAATAGAAGTAAATACCTTTTATCCTCTGTACCATCCCATGGAAAATTTGCGACCAGCGCACCCTAAAACAAAAGCTGGTTTAGCAAATATTTTTTTCACATTGAATCAAGATTTTCCTTGACATTACATTGAAAACCCCCTCCCATAATCTTGAAAGTAAACTTTCAAATTGGACATACTTAAGACGTTATAGTATGCACAAGTCTGCTACAGGAAAATTACCCCGTGCAGAGTAGCCGACGCTGTGAATCGTATATCTCTCAGCCAAGTCATAATTGCCTTAGTTTCAGGTTGCCTCAAATTCAAGTCGTCATTGAAAGGAAAGAACTGCATTATCAGGTATGAGTTAAGTAAGTCAAACGTGACTATGAATAAAACCAACCGAATCTAGCTACCATCATGAAAATCACAGCATCGGTGAAAATAAAATTTATGATCGTCAAAAGCGTCATCAGACAATCACCTGATCAGGGAAGTCGCGATTTAGATCCACATTATTTGCATTATTACGTTTCCTGATTGAAAAGCCATCAGGATTCAATGATGGCATTATATGAAGGTGAACATTTTCTACAATCATCTGGGCCTGCATACCAGCATAAAAAAATCAGTATCTGCACATAACCTTTTTCTTAGGCAAGTTTATTGAAGATGAGTGAACAACTTTCATGGCCATGGCATGGTGCAATTACAAAAAGCAAAAATCACTTACCAATGGATCCTTCTTATAGTTATCACAAATCCAGTTTGCAAGGCGTAATAAGAGCTCACGCCCTACAGGTTCATCTCCATGTACATTCCCAATGTACTGCATGACCAAATATTCAACTATTTAGATTCATCTAGGCTATCACCACAATCTAATATCTCAAAGATTGCATGTATAGGCACAAATAATTGAGCAGTTTTAACCTTGAATGCAGGTTCAGCCTCTATCTCTCCAGGCCTGTCTGAAATCTCTATGACCCACTAAAAAGGCAAAGCATGAAACAAACAGAAGAAGGCATCATCGACAGTGATCTTAAGAGTCACACATTATTAAACATAAAGATTCATTTCTGATAAATAAGAGTGTATTACCAAAGGAAATCCATTGACACTCTTTCCGATGCTGAAAGCACGTTCCAGAAAACCCTCAAAGAGAGAAATAAAGAACAAAATCAACAACACCATAAGACCCTAATATAGAAACCAAGAATACTGAATCTAGGATGAATACAACTACTGATTGATCCAACGATGATGGTGATTACCTGTATAATCTCGAAATCTTACTACATCTCTTGGTGAAATCCTTCATTGCTTTCTCAAGATCATCATTAGTCATATATCCTCGAGTTAATTCCAAACTTTGAACAATGCAAACACATTTATCATTACACAGACAACAGTAATCACATCCCAATAACAGCTTGGAAACCTAATAACGACATTACCTCGGTGTAGGCTCTTCTTGAGCAAATAAGTGCCTCACAATACCATGAAAACTATAATTCCCATCACCTAATAATTAACACATAAAACCAGATTAACAAAATCACTAAATTAATGCATACACCTCAATTAGTATGTGCTCTTCAAAAAGATAATTGTTAAACTTATTACCAAATTAAGAGCAATTAATGACGTAAGTAATTAAATCTGCAAATAGTTTTCATTAAGCGCTATGAACAAAAATTAGATAGTGAAGACTAAAATGGCGACGGACCTGGGTGGATATGGTCGGAGTGGCCGCCTCTAGCGTTGATCGACGGGAGGAAAAAGCAGATCACAGTCGAAATTAGGAGACTTTGGAAGAATCTGAGCTTGCTCATCTCTAATGAAACACAGATCTCTCCTTCTCGTTCTCACTTCCTTGCTGATTGATTCGTTAAAGCAATACCGGGATTTCTGATTTCCACCATTGTTGGGATAGGTGAAAGGTACAATGGGGAGGGAAGGAAGAAGGGACATTAGAGAGTCAGAGATCGTTGACCAAAACTTGGGCTTTAGACAGTTACAAATATTGGGTCATAGCCTCGTGAGTTATTGTAACTAGTGGGCCTAATTTAAATTCTCTTTTAGCCCGTTAAATTTTAGTAACTCGATTGGCACATAAATAATGAAGGAGTGCATGGTATTGGATGAAGTTAATTAAGATGAAGCGACGTTCTTATTTATCAGATAGTTTTACGCATTCGACAACCCAACCACAAGTGCATGAACTAAATAAAAACAGAGTTGACAAAGGAAAGGTCGAGATTTATGGTTATTTAGATCATGGAAATAGCTTCCTCTATGCCTTCTTCCAAAACGGACATGAAACTTTGGGTGTTTCTGGCTGAACAATTGGAACGAATCTCTCCTTGTGTTCCAGTTAAGACACTCATCTGACCCATCTTGATCATCGCCACAGTAAAATAATCAAAAAACAGCTGCTGGTCGATCGCAAAGCTTTCCACAATGCCACGTGTCCTCTTATCCACGAAGAGATCCTGGTCAGAAGTGAATAGCCCTTGTCGGTTCATGAGATCAACGTAGTACTTGTTGTCGAACACGTCAGGACTCCTTATGTCATTCACTTGCGTGTTGCTCGAGTTTGCGGTGGGACAAGTGCGTTTGAGGCTGTTGGCGAAGAACTGGTTCATGGTTGGGTCTTGGTTCGGGTAGAGTCGGTCTGTGAAAGACGGACAATGCGCGATTCCGATGGTGTGACCACCGGAAAGTGCTACTAAGTCGGTGATGTTGAGGTTTCTGTTGGCGAAGTCGGCGATGAGCTGACTCGCGTTGAAGAACGGTGGTGGTAAGTTATTTAACGTCGTTTCCTGGCTCGCGAACGCTAGAGAGTCACGTCGGCCAAGTGGGACAGCATAGTCTGGCCCTCCTGACTACATTGACACACAAAAATAATTATCATGTTAGAGAATTAGTGTGACTTGTAGACTAATGGTTTGTATTATTGCATGTAACCGCAAGTCATAATCCAAGGTTAGTTGAAACTAAATGTGATTGAGTTATAGACGAAAAAGTGATAGATGTGGTTACTAGGACGACGGAATCGCGAGCGGCGAGAGCGAGGATATCTGAGCAAGAGACGACTTGACCGCACTTCTTTTGGACGAGGGCACGAAGGTTATTAATGACGACAAAGGCTTGTTGTCGTAGTGTCAGATTTGGGATTGATGATTGTTCTCCTGGTCCACTGGCTGATCCAGCTAGCAGCACTGATGCTTCACATCCCTGTTTATTTTAGTTTATAAAATTTCTCATAACATACAAAAAAAAAAGAAGATATTTCTCATAACAAAAAGATTAAAAATGAAAAATACATTTTGAAGTTTCTTCCGAAATTGTATATCTAATCAAATTATGCCACAATTCATCATTATTGATAATATTTACTTTTAAGTATATAAAGGTGTTGCAACTTACAAGTTCTAAGAATCTGATAATCATAATTAAAGTATTGCTGCAAACAAAATTAGGTTTAGTATTTGGCTTGAGAAATATCAAATATTTTATTCAGAAAATTGGATGCATTAAATGTTGATATAAATAATTCACATATGCTATCATATCCGGATATGTATTATTTTTATTATTGGTTGGATATTGAATTATTTAAGATATGTTTACGTTCCATAACTGAGATCCAACTAACATACGGAAAGCCGGTGTATAGTATTAATGCGACATGTCCTATTGCATGTATTTTTTTAATTTTATTTTATAGCTTGCATGTATATTAAGTGTAGTAATTTTGTAATAAACAATACTATTCCAATAATACATGTCATTTAGTTATGTTTACACTAAGAAACCCTTTGTTTTGAAAAAAAAACAAAAGTGAAGTAAGAATCGGACAACCCTTAAATCTTGTTCATGAGACTTTTGAGGCGACTTTGTGTTTTCCTTTAAGGTTATTTTGGTCGGATTTTAATAAGAAAACTCACAAGTTTATTGATATTTATGAATATTTCATTTTCATTTCGGACATGCCTAGAGAATCTTTTTTGTGTGTGGGTATAACGAGTGATGAGTGGATAACTGGATATGGTTTCTTATATTAAAAAATGATATTTTTATTAATGAAATAATATGTAATTTACATGCGTAGAACTGTTTAGACTAGGCTTTAAGAATCAAATTAAGTTTTCTTAGGTTTTAATACAAGAAACAAAACAAAAGGAAGAAAAAGATCGAACCTGAACGAAGCAATCATGGAAATGTATACGAAGGATGGCAGCGGCTAAACCAATATCTCGCTTGAAGACTTTCTTGAGCTCTTTTCTGATGATGTTTTCGACTTTCGGACATGCTTTCTGGTAAAAGTTCCATGAGAGACCTTTCACTATAGGAGCATCTCTACTCCGCTTCTTTGCCTCTACCGTGGGAAAAAGGTTCAGTGTCACCGCCATTAGCGAGATCAATATCAGAAACGTGAGGACACGTGTTGAATAAGCCTTTGTCATTTTTTTTTGTTTTTTTTTTTATCAGAGCCTCTCTCTTCTCTGCCTTTTCTTGTTCTTGTGGAATAGATGGACTTTGCTTTTATAGGCAATTTTGGTCCTTCAGTCCTTGTGTGTCTTATTTCTATCTTTTAAGTATATATATTTTTCTTATGTTAAAAGGCAAAGGAATACTGAAGTCTTTTCCTTCTATATATTTATTGTGATTAAAGGAGAGTATATTTCTTTGCTTTTCAAAAAGGAAAAAAAATATCCAAGTGGAAGCTTTGCGTCTGGTCTCGTTCGGTCGTTCCTGTGACCCTGTGTTCAACGTACCAATTACTATTGTCAATAGAAAAAGGCTTCTTTTTTTCTTACCAAAGAGATTCTTTTTCGGATCAAACATTAAAGCAAATAAATACGTGCGATCGAGTATATTTTTTTTTCCCGCTGGCATTCAAGTTCGTGACAGTGGTCCACCTATTATATCAGTTAGACTATATTGACAATGGTTATATATATAGTACTACTACTAATTAGAGTAACACGAAACTTTTTAGTTATTTTTGTGTGCACTATTTCAAATACTTAACCGGTTAAAAAGAGTATTGTTTTAGTGCTTCTGAACCCGAATTCGAATTGCATATGTTCCATGCTTAGAGAGGATTCTTTATGACCTTTCATAAATAGTATCATGGACTAGTGATTATGTTTACGTAATATATACAATATGGTTTTATTGGTCTAAGATGCAAAAACAATTTGATCCATTTAAAAAAAAAGGTAAGTGCGTCGATCGATGAGGAATTTTTGAAGAAACTCGCATAGCAGTGGAAGAATCTCAAGACAATCACGCGCCCTTGTGTTGGCATATTCGCTGAGTCAGTAGAGGATCGTAAATGGTTTATGAAGATTGTGACTTTGCAGAAATGGTGGGGACATTTGAAATAACCAAAAAGGATAAAAGACTTTTGAAGTTTGAAAAAAACTAAACTAATGCAAAGCGAGCACGTGAGAGTAGCCACCACCAATGACCAAACAAGTGTGTTTCATAGAGGCTAGCATCTGTATGTGTAGATAGACACTTTTAGTTTGTTTCAGCCACGTTCATATGCTTACTCTTTCCTAAGATATACGTTACATCCAGAAAAATCGACATAAATTTTGCTTATAGTCGGAAAAACTAGTACATGCCCATAAATGTGTATGAACTGCTGTGAAAAAATAATTTTGGACGAAAATAAGTTTGTTTTCTATATAACAAGACATTTCACAAATTATATATATATATATATATATATACATATACATACTAAAAATACGTATATATATATATATATATANATATACATACTAAAAATACGTATATATATAT
>Ga0041059_1001626_pt1 | contig 17590 bp, 12 predicted proteins | sample AraColnosormetaG_FD_56232 | JGI IMG/M metagenome (GOLD analysis project Ga0041059, IMG submission 56232) | Arabidopsis roots microbial communities from North Carolina, USA - Col MF nosort | ecosystem: Host-associated > Plants > Roots > Unclassified | place: USA: North Carolina | collected...
AAAAAAAAAAAAAAAAAAAACAGATAGATATTGTTTTAATGATATTAGAATAATAAAGTTGGATCTAAAATACTACATTTGAAAAGAAATGTTTTATGTTTCGTGAATCCGTGTTATAAATTAGTGTTGGAAGGTTTTTGATGATACTTGGAAAATATTTAAATTAATGTTGGAAACTTTTGTTTTACTTCATAGAGAAGAAAAAAAAAAGTTTCTGTAAACGAAAATGTCTAAAAGAAAATCTGCATTCACACATATTTTGGGCTCTCACGTGTTTGTGAATTTAATATATTTGACTACACGATCTTTCAACGTATGAAAAAGTTTTATACTACTATTTTCGTTTGAGTGGGAAATAAACAAATGATAGCTACAGTTATCTATATGGTATAATTTTACACTTTTATAACTAATAATGATGAGTGATGACAATCGAGTGTCGGATATAACAGGCCAACAAGTGGAATGGACTTATGTAACTTTTTAATCACGGGATTAAATCACGTAACCCAATGTCCTAATTGGTATTTAATTTTGATTATCTCGATGCTACATATTGTCATAGGACTCATATCTTTGATCACGTGCCGCTACCAATCCAGACATTTTAGTATACAAAAAAAAAGAAGATACAAACTTAAGATATGGAATATATATCAGAACTATCAGTTTTAGACTTTAATAATTCGAATTGAATAACTACGATCAATATATAAATTGGCAAATAGATTGGTCAATTGTAGTGCAAGAAATTTGTGAACTTTATTACAGTACGAAGAGAGTAAGAGAAGCAAGATCCGGTTTTTAGGCAACAAGTAACATTTTTGAGTTCAGAGAGTTTGCTTCTTACTTTAAGTTACGTCACTACAAAAGCCAAGTTCCTACTTCTTAGGTCTAAAGTCAATTTTCGAATATTCAGAAAAATTGTACTCTACTAGATCGAATAGTTTTCACCGGTGAAACGATATATAAATGAAGACTACAATATTTTTTAATTTTTTTAAGCGTATGAGTTCTAGACCTTTGGCACGTAAATTTCTCCGGTACCTGGGACCAATCGTTGATAATATCACGTTTAAGATTTAATCATCCATCCCAAGTAGAGTTGAACTAGTAACCTTGAGCACTTTTTCTCGAGACAACTAAACCATCATCCACTTAGTGCAATAAAGCGTCATTCTTTTTTTTCTTTTCAAAAATTCGTATTTAATTTTAATTTATTAAAAATATTTCTTTTGTTTTAAATTGGGACAGAATTATCATTTAACATATTTAAAATTTATATTTTTAATTAAAAATAGGGTAAAATATATTTTTCAAACAAAAATTCAAAAATAGGGCAATTTTCAAAATCATCCATTCTTAAATCTAAAGTCGGCTACAGTCTTTTCGTTGTTTTGTTGCTAATTTCAATTTATATACATGCAAATTACAAAATATAATAGTTTTTGGGGGATAATTATCTTCTTGCGCCTTTTTATTAAATTAATATGCTCATATAGCAGTTCTTACAATTAATATAACTAGGGTTTTAAATTTCAATATCGAGTTGACAAAATGAATTGTTTACAAGTTTTTTTCTTTTCAATATGCATTGTTCATCACGTATTCGTAGTGATGCAAAAACAAACTATAAATTATAATTGCACTAGTGAGATTAGCAAGAAGTGTTATAAATTAGAATAAACGGAACTATCAAACTGTGTTATGTACACCATTTATTTTTGTTAAAGAATATGTGTAGTAGTTAGAAAACTGATCAAATTAAACTGAAAATTCACATTACGGAGATCAAGTTACATTGTCTATTGATGAAAAAAACAAAATAAATCCAAATGGCACTAAAAGTTGTAGAAATTGAAAGAAGAAAATAGATTTTTGTCTAGGAATAAAAGTCAAAATGGGAAAGACAAAAAAAAGAGAGGCAAATAAGCAGTGATGGAGCTAAAGCAACGCTTTACTCTTTTAATTATGAATTATTTGATTTGACCTCCACTCGCCTGGCTTTTTTTGGTTGTTCTTTATAGAAAAGTAAAATAACACAATTAGCACATAACATGAGTTATCGAGAAACCAATTCTCTTTGTGGTGTTTTAGTTAATTTCTATAACTTATGAAACCATTTTCTCAGTTTATCATGATAATTGATCCTCTATTTAAAACCCTAAAGTTTATATTTTGTTTGTTCAAACACAGTCGGTACTCAAAATAGATGAAACATAAATTTGATTTTATTTCTAAACCACTTGGAAAAACATATACTATTATTCTTCTCATGCAAAGGACCCCATTATAAAACTAACATGGCTTTTACTATTGGATTCACTGTAGTGATTAAGGGTGTATCACCAACTGTTTTGAATTTTTGTCAACTTAATTAGTTATTAATTAAGAAGTGGGTAAAGCTAACATACCAACCTTTTACTACACAATTATCTTAAAAAATCCTTAAATTTATAAGAATAGAAGAAAGCTAAAACGAATAAGGAAAAAGAACAGCAATCGAGTGAAATGATGAACATATTCAACTCCCACCATTTTGTTTATATGGATGAGTTCCAAAATTTTGGGGCATACATTCTCTAACAGTATTGAGATATTTCAATAATAGTATTTGCATAATGAAAAGTAATATTGATCATTTCAGAAGATTATATGCTCTTTTTATTTAACTATTACGAGATACATGGTTTTATTTTGTAACATGTTATTTTTACCAAATAAAATTTGTTAATTGTTTTACTCATATCATTAAGCTATTTTCAATGGAATCTAATATATTGGACGTGTGACATTATCTTATATTTTCTGTAATTATTTAGCATGTTAAATATTGATTTTTAGTATATTCATGTATGGTAATAACAAACAATTATATTGAAAGAGTCGTATACTCGTATGTATGACTGTTTATATCGTAATCGTATATACTGCAAGTTAAATTCAACAACTGTAATTACTAATTAGATAAAATCAAATATCTGTCGGGCGTAACATGCGACCCAACAAACGTCATGTGAATATTTTAATTCTTCTATTAGTTTGTTAACCTAATCGTGATTGGGTATTCATATAAATACACATTTTCATATAAATACACTTTGTATATGGTAAGTTATCATTTTATACAAAAAACCAAAGAATGTTTTCTTCTCTATTATATCATCATATCCCATAATTATGGGAACCCAAAAAAAAAAAAAATTGGACCCTCCATTATAAATATAAACTATTGTCATATAAATTTTAGACATAACTGATTTTGTCATAAAGAAATTGAAAGGAGAATCTCCGTGACGGTTGGATATAGCAATAATAACAACTCTTAATAATCATAGCAACAAGCAAATAAAAGCAGCACATGGAAGCCATTTGCGCAAGGATAATTCTTGTAAGAACACATTACCTAAAAGCTAATAATAATGAGAAAAACAGCAGAAATATTCGAAACCATATTAAAAAAGAATGAAACATTTCTTAAATAAACCTAAACTAGATTCGATTTTGCATGTTTGATCCACTTGATGTATGAACAAAAGAAACATAAAACAGTAAGCAAAAGTCAAGGATCTAATGTAAAGTCATAAGGAAAAAAACTAAATTTAAACAAGTTGTAACTGCAGATCATGTTATGTCTTTTAACTAGTAAATCCTACGACCAATTAGATTAGAGCAACCAATTCTTTTATGATTTTGATTTTTGAGAGCCAATTTTTATTTGTATTGAAAATAATAGTTATATTTTTCACTCCTATAAATTTATTTTCTACTAATGAAATTGTTGTTTATAAAAGTATTCTGTGTGTAATAGTCTATAAAAAATATAGTACAATTTTACACATTTTTAAAAGTTAATATTTTTGATATTTTGTATAGTAAATACAAAAAATACCACCACACAATACATTGATGATTCGAAGTTTCGAACCACCATTTTCATTGAATCAGCTCTAATATTAAAAAAAAATGATTTTTTTGATAAAATATATAAAGAATGTTAGTTTTGTTAAACCAATATATCATAAATACGATAGTATATATTTTTGTATTTTATTGAGCTTGTAATCAGTACATGGATGCGAATCCGAGTGACGTTGATATTGGTACAAACTACAAAGTATAGTAGTCTAAGTATATGTCCATATATATATAATAAATCTGTTATATTCAATGATTAATGAAACCTGGAAACTGGAAGTGCAAAAATGCATTGATTACTTTAATCGAAAAGAAAAACAAAATGCATTGATTATAGTATTTATAAAACTGCAGATTTTGCAGAGAGCAGGAAACAGAGAGGTTTGGTTTTGCGTTGCGTGAGCTGTTTCCTCTTTAACTCTCTCTTCTTCTACCTCTTGACCCTCTCTCTCTCTCTCTGGTGATGCGGTTTCTTCCTTGGAAGCCATGAAAACACAATCAGCTTCACCGTTCTTCTTCGTCTCCTTCTTCTTCTTCTTCTTCTTCTTCTCTTCTCTGTTTCTTCTCTCCTCTGCTTTAAACTCTGATGGAGTTCTCTTACTGAGTTTCAAATACTCTGTTCTTCTTGATCCTCTCTCTTTATTACAATCATGGAACTACGACCACGACAATCCTTGTTCATGGCGAGGTGTGTTGTGTAATAACGATTCAAGAGTTGTTACTTTATCTCTCCCAAACTCTAACCTCGTTGGTTCGATTCCTTCCGATCTGGGTTTCCTCCAAAACCTCCAAAGTCTTAATCTTTCCAATAATTCACTCAATGGGTCATTACCGGTTGAGTTTTTCGCCGCCGATAAGCTCCGGTTTCTTGATTTATCAAATAACTTGATCTCCGGCGAGATCCCTGTATCAATCGGAGGTTTACACAACCTCCAGACGTTAAATCTCTCCGATAACATCTTCACCGGGAAACTACCAGCTAACTTAGCGTCTCTTGGAAGCTTAACGGAGGTTTCTCTGAAGAACAACTACTTCTCCGGCGAGTTTCCCGGCGGCGGATGGAGATCGGTTCAGTATCTAGACATTTCTTCAAATCTAATCAACGGTTCACTCCCACCTGATTTCTCCGGCGACAATCTCCGATACCTGAATGTCTCGTATAACCAAATCTCCGGAGAGATTCCTCCGAATGTTGGTGCCGGTTTTCCTCAAAACGCCACCGTTGATTTCTCCTTCAACAATTTAACCGGTTCAATCCCAGATTCTCCGGTTTACCTTAACCAGAAATCAATTTCGTTTTCCGGAAACCCGGGTTTATGCGGAGGTCCGACCCGAAACCCGTGTCCCATTCCTTCATCTCCGGCCACCGTCTCGCCACCAACCTCTACACCTGCACTCGCAGCTATACCTAAATCAATCGGGTCTAATCGAGAAACCGAACCGAACAACAACTCAAATCCTCGAACCGGGTTAAGACCAGGAGTTATAATCGGAATCATAGTCGGAGATATCGCCGGAATCGGAATCCTCGCTCTTATCTTCTTCTACGTTTATAAATACAAAAACAACAAGACAGTGGAGAAGAAGAACAATCATAGCCTAGAAGCTCATGAAGCTAAAGACACAACTTCGTTATCACCATCATCATCAACAACTACATCTTCTTCATCTCCAGAACAATCAAGCAGATTTGCAAAATGGTCATGTCTCCGTAAGAATCAAGAAACCGATGAAACCGAAGAAGAAGACGAAGAAAATCAACGGTCAGGAGAGATTGGAGAGAATAAGAAAGGGACTTTAGTAACCATTGATGGAGGAGAGAAAGAGCTTGAAGTTGAAACTTTGCTTAAGGCTTCTGCTTACATTTTAGGAGCCACTGGTTCGAGTATAATGTACAAGACTGTTCTTGAGGACGGTACGGTTCTCGCGGTTCGTCGGTTAGGTGAGAATGGTTTGAGTCAACAACGCCGGTTTAAAGACTTTGAGGCACATATTCGAGCTATTGGTAAATTGGTTCACCCGAATTTGGTACGTCTTCGTGGATTCTATTGGGGCACCGACGAGAAATTGGTCATTTACGATTTTGTTCCTAACGGCAGTCTCGTCAACGCCCGTTACAGTGAGTCAAAATCATCTCTTTCACATTTCAATCTTTTTCCTCGCTTTATGATAAAGGCACATGTTAGCATAAGATCAAGTCGCACGCTAGCATCACCAGGGTTTTGCTACTGTGTTCATATTAGTTGGTAGTAGTTAAATTACACCTGTATTAATAAAGTCAACGGCTGGTCAAATTTTGATTCTTTGTGCTATTGGACAGGGAAAGGAGGGTCTTCGCCGTGCCATTTACCGTGGGAGACTCGGCTCAAGATAGTAAAAGGTTTGGCTCGTGGGCTTGCTTACCTCCACGACAAGAAACATGTGCACGGTAACTTGAAGCCTAGTAACATACTCTTGGGCCAAGATATGGAGCCCAAGATCGGAGATTTCGGGCTCGAAAGGCTTCTCGCCGGGGATACTAGCTATAACCGAGCTAGTGGATCATCTCGGATTTTCAGTAGCAAGCGATTGACAGCATCCTCGCGTGAATTTGGTACCATCGGGCCCACACCGAGCCCAAGTCCAAGCTCCGTTGGGCCCATATCTCCCTATTGCGCACCCGAGTCGCTCCGCAATCTCAAACCAAACCCGAAATGGGATGTGTTTGGGTTTGGAGTGATCCTCCTCGAGCTGCTCACGGGAAAAATAGTGTCGATAGACGAGGTGGGGGTAGGAAATGGGCTGACCGTAGAGGACGGGAACCGGGCGCTAATAATGGCTGATGTAGCGATCCGCTCCGAATTGGAAGGCAAAGAGGACTTTTTACTTGGCCTTTTCAAATTGGGATATAGTTGTGCATCTCAAATTCCACAAAAGAGACCGACCATGAAAGAGGCGTTAGTAGTGTTTGAAAGATATCCTATTAGCTCATCGGCTAAGAGTCCATCGTACCATTACGGACACTATTAACGTTTGATCTTACACTAACTCTAGTCTCTAAGCGTTTCTCTATGGCCAAAGTATATACACATGATGCAAATTGTTCTTTCTTGTTGTTTGTCCACTTGAGTTTTTATATATGATTCTTTAGGATACTACCACTAGGTTAGCTTGGTTTGTAATCGTTTTTTGTTTAATTTAGTGTAAGTTCGGTTTGTGTTGGAGACTTGGAGTTGGCTCCCATATACTTAAATCTTCAAACATAAGTTAATGTGTTATACTATATTTTCAACCAGTAGACCAATCATATAAATCGTTTAATAATTTCTGAACCACTAAACCCGCAAGTAAACCGATAGATTGATCGTATAATTTCAACCGGTTCGGATAGTAAATAGTAGATCTTCCGTAAACCGGATATGATCTGATCTGATCTCCCAAAAAGTCCCAAATCCAAATCTACGAATCTCCGTCTCCTCCGTCGCATTTTCCGAGGTAGAGAGAGAGATCAAACCAAAGAGACACAGAGAGAGTATCCACCGATGGAATCCGCAGCAACGGCTGTTGTACCTCCGGCAGCCGCCGCCACCACCGCCACCGCCACCGATGATAATCTCCAATCAAGCGACTCATCATCTCCCGCCGACGCCGTTAACCGATTGATCCACGCCTTTTCGCAGCGACAACAACATCTTCTCGACAAAACGGTTCCTCACGTTCTCTATCGATGGATCGCATGTCTCTGTGTTGTATTGATCTACATCGTTCGTGTTTACTTTGTGGAAGGCTTCTACATCATCACTTACGCCATCGGCATCTACCTTTTGAATCTCATCATTGCTTTTCTATCTCCTCAAGAAGATCCCGAAGCTTCTCTCACTTCCGGTGGTTCTCTTCCTACTCGGAGATCCGATGAGTATCGTCCTTTCGTTCGCCGTCTCCCTGAGTTCAAATTCTGGTTCGTCTCTTTGATTCTGTATTATTGATTTTGTTAGATCTGATATAGGGTTTTAGTAGTGAAATTGAGCATAGCGTTATTGGTTTGATTCACTTTATCGATTGAGACTTGAGAGGATGACGAAGCTTGATGACTTACTTGTTAAGGAATTCAACTATTGTAGACTTTGATATAGTTAGATTACGTAGATCTGATCTAGGGTTTTAGTAGCGTTATTGGTTTGATTGCAGATGAATTCATGACTGAATCGTTAGATCAGATGATTGATAATGATGTTTGATGACTTACTTGTTGAGGAATTCAATTATTGTGGACTTTGATGTAGCTAGATTGATTCAATTCTGCAGAGAAACTACATTTTTAGCAAGATTTAGAACCAAATTTAGAAGAGATCGACAAGATTCACTTTGTGAAGCCTTTGTATGAATTCTTTTTAGGTTTATCAATCTAGAATGTGATGAAGTCTCGATTTGATGTCCTTTGGATTTTTTGATGTGGAATGTTGTGTGTGTGTTTTTTGCCATGAAGGTTATCGATCATAAGGGCTTTCATCATCGGATTTATGATGACGTTCTTCGAGGTGTTTGATGTACCTGTATTCTGGCCAATACTTCTCTTCTACTGGGTGATGTTGTTTTTCCTTACGATGAGGAAACAGATACAGCATATGATCAAATACAGATATGTCCCTTTCTCTTTTGGGAAAAAGGTGTGTGTTTCTTTTTCTTTCCTTCCTTCACAGAACTGACTCTAACGTCTGAACAAGTTGAGTAAGTTTTCTAACTTCATCCTCGGTTTGTTTTTCCCTTGCAGCAGTATGGAAAGAAACCGGCTCCAACAGAGAGCAGTGAATGATCAATCAAAACTGTTCAGGTCAGCAATTTTACAGTCTTTTGAGAGAAGTAGCATTTGAAAAGGTCGGTCTTTTGTTCTCTTTTGATGGCCTATATCTTTGTTAGGGATGAAGTAGAGATAGACATATTTTGCTCTTTTATCATCCTGACTATTTTACTGGTTTCACCTGAACTCAATGTACAATCTTATTTTTTTACATCCTTTTTTCAGTGAGAAAATAATGTTTCATACTTGACCCTTTTGTAATCATCATGGTGGAAAACTAAAGACTAATCAGTAATCACTGTCCGGTTCTATCGATGTTCATGGATTGTGTCCTAGTTATTTAAGAACATGGAAATTGCGATATGCTTGGTATTCATGAATGTTCACTGAGTTCTTCCTGATTCTATAATGTGTTTTTTTTCTTTCAAGTGTTAGTTTTGATAGATACAATGTTTCATTAAAAATGAATGGTACTATACAACTCCAAATCTCACGAACAACTACCATAGTTAGCAAAGTATATAGTCATTCACAACATATGACGATTGAGATTTGAGATAATATGTCAAGTAGGAAACTGTTTACTTCAGTTTCCTTAATGGTTGGTAAAGTTTCATATGTGAAGTTCATAATCTATCTAGTCTCTCTACAAAGGTGTGATTTCATAAACCCGGAAAACAAGAAATGGCAACCAAGATTTGATGATATTGTCATTTTGCTTTCCGCAATCGTCGTACTCTGATTTTGAGTAAAAATAAGTAATCCAGTTTTGGTCATTTTAACGGCCCAATAGCAATCACTGCAAGTCTGATTTTGAATTTGTAACAATAAATTAGGATACTCTAAAATACACAGATACGGAATTGACCAAGTAGATATCCTAGTCTATCAATAATTTCCTTTTTCTTTAAACATTTAACATGAAATCGGTGAGAATATTCTTAAATCATAACTAACCATATTTGCCTATTTAATAAATACTATAAAACCCTGTTGCGGCCATTCACAATTGACAATACACCAAGAAGAAAAGAAAAAAAAAAACATATGACGACGATGCCAAATGTTCCAGAGGTTTTGGAAGAGGAGATTTTGTTCCCTGAGTTTCAGTCTACAAAGAATCCATAACGATGACTTCGTTTTTCGGTCGTTAAATTAGGTAAATATTTTTGACCATATCGAAATACAAAGTCATCCACATTTAGATGTGGTCAAAAATATCTACCTGATTAATGGACGGAATGACAAAGTCATTCTTGTGGATTCCTTGGAAATTGAATGTCAAGGAACAGATGTTCTAATTGATAACTAGAGTTGTCCTCTATGAGGAGATATAGCTTACGTCATTAGATAATGGTCCATTTGTTAAGGAGGTATGAAAAAACAAATCATTCATGTATTTCAAAACCAGGACCTTATTCAATGCATCAGTTTAAGCAATCTTAAACATATATATTACAAAATCAGATGATAAATGAAAAGTCATATTAAGGAAAATTCTGAAGGCTTTAACCTCAAACGTGATGTTATACTTTCCATCTTTATTCCGCATCCTCAAATATGATTGGGACGAGTGACGTCTCTGCACCTTCACTCAGAAGTAGTAGGGAATTCTTAGTTTATTATGAATGCCCTTCAAAGTAAGAATTGGAGTTTATGGAAGCTCATTTGATTCGCAGAATATATGTTGATAAAAAAAAAGAAAAGAGAGTGTTGGGTCAAAATTATAGGCTATTGAGTTGTGTCCACTAAGCTAGTTTTCTTGCTTGCTCATGTATTTTGGGCCGAGTTTTCAATCAGTAGTTATCCACATATATTTCGGGATCACATAATTATTTGGATATGATACTTCATGAAACATTTGTGAGCCAGGGGTATCAAAATAGATAATTTAATTCGATCCAAACCCATATGGGTTCGAGGTTTTATTAAACAGGTTTGATTCAACCTATTTATTTATATGGGTTTAATTTACATATTCAAACCCAAAACTATAAAATCTATTGGTTATAGATTATATCAATATATGGATCCTATAAATAAATATACAAAAAAATCCGAAATTATAATTAGAAAACCAACAAAAAATTTCAAATAACAAATTAAAAATATTTAAATAGAAAAGCATCCTAAAATGTTAAAACCACATAACCAAAAGAAAAATATTTGTTACATATATATTATTATTTATATATATATTGTTTTTTACTTTTTAATTCTTAGTAAAAAAGATAAAGTAACATTTATTTTAGATATTTTACATATTTAACTCCAAAGAAAAGAAAATATATTATATTTTTAGTTTAAGCAATGATCTAAAAGAGATTTAAAAAAAAAAAAGTAATAAATTGTTGTAGAAACCGAAGGAAGATGTAGTTTTAGCAAGAAACTGAAAGGATAACTCATGAGTTTATTGTTAAAACTAAATATATATATTAGTTTATCTTAAATTAGCATAACCGAAAGAGATATTTTATAGTGATTTTACGAACATACTTAAAAATACATAAGTAGAGAAATCAAATAAAATATAACAAATATGGTAGGTACAAAAGGAATAGAATACGGTGTTAACTAATTATGTAAAAAACAATTGACATAAAAATTGAATGGTAAACAACATAATAAGTATAGTGTGAGTGAGTGTAATAAATTATTTTTGACTATTTTTTATTGTCTATAACATTTGCTGTGACTGAAACAATTATTTAGAATAAAATTGAGAAAAAAACACATGTCTGTATATTTTTCAAATATTCCCAAACAATAATAATAATCACACACTTGAATACACCCAAATGAATGACTTACAAATACACACGCATATGGATCTAATCATTTCTCCATTTCTTTGTCGAATTTAGATCTCATCTTTTAGAAATCTGTTTTTATCAAAAGGTTTGAAAATGGGAACTTTAAATGCGTTCAAAATAATGCGCACACTAAATGCCTCTCCCTAGGTATATCTCACTCAAAGCCTGAAAGCTACCCATCCTCATTCGTTTTCTTCTTAAATTTATTTATAGGAATCTGAATACATTTTAAAACACGATTTTGGTGACGGAATACAACTGTTTCATTAAAATCATGAACTAAAACTATGTTTAAGAATAATCTATGATCAAAATATAGATGAAGAGGAAATGATATATATAGCGAAGGAACTTTCGGTGATAGGGCAAAAGAAACACGTTTCTGGGAGGAATAAATGGTTTCGTCAGCTTTCGTCTTTGACTTTGAGTGTCTCTTCAGTCAAGTCAAGTTTTGTGTGTACTTTGTTTTTCATTCTCAAGTCTCTCTCCTCGATTAAATTAAAATCGTGGTCACATCTACGAATCTAACTGTGTGAATGTCTCGTCGTGATCTGGTTAACTAAAGGTTGAATATTTTTACCCTAATAAAGGTTCTTTTTTCCAAGCTTCTACACTAACTTTTCTTTTTAATTAAAAACAAAATTGAACTAGTTTATGATTTCATTTGTGTATATTATTTTACGTATAGACCATGTCACCATGCTATTTTTGTTATATATCATCGTATCAGTGTTTGTTATTTGTTATGGTTATTGTGGACCATTGGCCAAACATATATGCATTGTTTCAATCATGTTGAAGGTCTAATCTACAATAACACTCTCTTGGATAATTTTTCACACAAAAAATAAAATGTAGAAAAAGATGATCACATGAGTACTGATTATGGTTTTAACTTTTTTTTTTTTGGTATCAATGTTAAGTATTTATACCATTTTCGAAGTTATGACAGAAGTTACACGGAATACATGTAGCGGAAAAATAAATCTACAGAAAGCACAGACAAAAACAAACAGTAATAGTGGTTAACGTTAACTAAAAGCGGAAACAAGAGAAAAAACACCGATTCCGAGAAGCTAAACTCAGAAATTTGCGTGATTTCCACAACTCGAAGATACCAAAGAGTTGGAGTCCCATCGTAGTTGCCACGAGCAAACTTTAGCAGAAGCCCGTCCACAAAACCTCTTAATAAAGCGCCTACAGCTTCTCCGCAAACTAACGCAAAAACGCAAAGACAACAGAGGACTAAAACACAAATCCGACGGTTACAGGGATAACCAAAGAAACTACCTTCAGTCACCATTCCTATCAAAACAATAGGAACCATCTCCCACGGATAAATGATGCCTCGAAGACCAACGCGCCGCCTCTATTCTTCCCTTAAGACTCCACTCCGACATGACGCATAACATCACTGTTGTCTAAGTACAAAACAACAACAACAAAAGACACCACAAGCTCCAACTTCGAGCAAAAACGATGAAGAATCGAGGAGGCTTTACGAAGAGCAGAAAAAACAAAACTAAGGCGATGCACCACCTGATTTCTAGATCGGAGAAGAATCCCGTCGCTAGGAGGTCCAACGAACCCAAACGTCTCATCAAGAGCCACAACCACCGCAGAAAGGAGAAACCCACCACGCACCACCAACTAGAGACGATGGGCAATCGAAATCTGAAACAAAACGATGGAGCACGAGAGGAGGAGAAACATCAAAGACAACAAAGAGGGAGGAGGAGGAGCCCTCCCCGTTCGCCGGCAAGGAGTGCCGCAAACGGAGAGGCGGAGGAGGCAGATCGCCGACATTATGATTTAAACTTAATTTGTAACAAGAAATTACTCTAAAATGATATCGGCATAGATATTGTATTAGACTTCATTTTTAACAAATATGGTTGTACAACAACCAACCTAAACCATGATTAGTGAAGAAGAAGCAATAAAAGTAGAGTAAATAAAGCCCAAAGAATTAATGAACAAAAATAACAAAGAGGATGTTGACGAAAAGTCAACTCCACTAAGCTGGCGACGACAAAAACTTCTGCGATTTAAGTTAAATTTGTTGGGTCCTACTTCGAAACCAGATCATACGGCTGACGACGAAAGTTTGACTCGATCCTCTCTCTTCTTTTTCGTCCGTTATGACTCTTATCATCACACCTATCTTGATTTGTCTCTCCATAAAAATAAAAAATAAAACATTTTCTTTTTCATTCATCTTAACAACATGTATTTTATCAAGTTTAATTACAATAGTGTCGACGAAAAGAACAAGAAAAATGCCGACAAAAAAAAAAATACTAGAACAAGAAAAATTAGAATAATGTCGAAAAGCGATTAAGTTAGTGGTTTAGCCGTTTGTTCATCTTCTAGCCTAATAGTTTGGACATCTCTTTCTTTAGTGGAGTAAAAAATGAGTCTAATGTACTAATTAAACCAGAATAGAGATAATTTCATCCTAATACAAATTACTAGATTATATACGAAGTAGTAATACTTCATTTGTTCTAAAAACTTTTTTGAAAAAAATAAAGTTTTTTCGATGAAATGTATAATTGGTTAATCAGAGTAAAAATATGTACAAAAGTGTTTAACTGTGTCTAAACGGATGACTAGCAGTTTAATAAGGAGTTTTGGACAGCTTTAATCACTATAGTTGTAAGAAAACAAGATGTGAGTTTGTAAGTTCTCTCACAAAGTTTTTTTCCAAAGCTCTTTCAAAAACATTGAATTGTAGGCATTACAAATGTTTTGGTGCTTAAATGAATTGTATCAAAAATTGTTGGTGTTACAAATTGTTACAACAACTCATCTAATAAAGACTTGATTCTTCTATCTCGACAAAAGATTAGAGTTTGCCAAAGCTCATGGGATAGTGGTGTATAGTAAAATAAAATAAAATGTATTGAGTTCTCTTGGTTTTTAAGTAAAGAACATGTATGCAAATATGCTCGTAAACGTTTTAAAAATAGTGATGATCAAGACTTATCACTACCGTTGCAACAAACACGTGAAGGTTGAATCCTCTAATTTTGTACAAACTTTGACTTTTCGAATCTAACAAAAAAAGAAAAAGTTGACTCTTAACAACAAAAATTGAATAGTAAAAAAGACTATTTATGAACATAGGAAAAGTCTAAACCGTGACACATTAGTCAGTCACCTACCATACAAATTACATCACTTTAAATACCAAATTTTTTATTCATTTTTGTTCTCTTATTTACTTTAGTCCTCTCGAATCCCATAAAGTCCACAACTCTCTCCTTGTAGAGAGAGAGATTTTATGGCGGTGGAGCTCATGACTCGGAATTACATCTCCGGCGTCGGAGCTGATAGCTTCGCCGTTCAAGAAGCAGCTGCTTCAGGACTCAAAAGTATCGAAAATTTCATCGGTTTAATGTCTCGTGATAGCTTTAACTCTGATCAGCCATCTTCTTCTTCCGCCTCCGCCTCCGCCTCCGCCGCCGCAGATCTTGAATCAGCTCGTAACACAACGGCGGACGCGGCTGTTTCAAAGTTTAAAAGAGTCATATCTCTCTTAGATCGAACTCGAACCGGACACGCCCGGTTTAGACGTGCTCCGGTTCATGTTATTTCTCCGGTTCTTTTACAAGAAGAACCAAAAACGACGCCGTTTCAGTCTCCTCTTCCTCCTCCGCCGCAAATGATCCGAAAAGGTTCGTTTTCTTCATCGATGAAAACGATTGATTTCTCATCTCTCTCCTCTGTAACAACGGAATCAGACAACCAGAAGAAGATTCATCATCATCAACGTCCCTCTGAAACGGCGCCGTTTGCGTCTCAAACTCAAAGCCTCTCCACGACGGTCTCGTCTTTCTCAAAATCAACAAAGAGAAAATGTAACTCTGAGAATCTTCTCACCGGAAAATGCGCTTCCGCTTCTTCCTCCGGTCGTTGTCATTGCTCGAAGAAAAGGTAAATTTTTATTAGATTTGGTATTTAGATTCGACCCAACTATAAAAGTTCATAGATTTGGTATCTAAAAATTGTTTCTTTTGTTTGCTCTGTTTTTTCAGAAAGATAAAACAGAGGAGAATAATTAGGGTTCCGGCGATAAGTGCAAAAATGTCCGATGTACCACCGGACGATTATTCATGGAGGAAATACGGACAAAAACCAATTAAAGGATCTCCACATCCAAGGTAAACTATAAAAAGTACAATTTTCAATTACAGTATCTTAATAAAAATCGAAACTTTATGGTGAAATTGATTGTGCTCTGTTTCTTGATATTGTGAAAACAGAGGATATTATAAGTGTAGTAGCGTAAGAGGTTGTCCAGCACGTAAACATGTTGAGAGAGCAGCTGATGATTCGTCCATGTTGATTGTTACTTATGAAGGAGATCATAATCATTCTCTCTCCGCCGCTGATCTCGCCGGAGCCGCCGTTGCTGATCTTATTTTGGAATCGTCTTGAAAAGAACAAATCTTTATTTAAGGCTTTTATAATATAAATTTAGATCCTTACTTAGTGAAGTACTCAAACTATGAATGAAATCAATGTAATCAAAATCAAAAAGCTTTTGCTAAATTTCGATTTGTTAGTTTTTTGGATTGTTAAATTATAAATTGTGATATATTCATCATGTTTACTTGTTACTTGCAATTTGAAGGGTTTATTTTTCATTTTTAGTTATTTGATGTCATTTAATAAAGAAGAGAAAAGTTTGGGGGTGGAGTTGAAAAGTAAGGTAAAAGAGATGGGACATGTGAAAATGGTCAAAGGATTAGAAAGAGATTTGGGGACCAAAGTTGTCGTGTTTGACCATTGTTGTATTTGACCATAAGTGGTCTTCTTTTTCAACTTTTTTTTTCTTTCTTAATTATAATTTCGGAAAAGTTTACGTAGTCATTAAACATCCTACTAGATACCAAAAAGACATAAACAACACAATAACAAAAATAACTTGGGTTGACTTACTATAACAATTTCCTAAAAATATCATCTCCTCTTTCACTTTAGTATAACTTATTACAAGACTACAAGCTAAGAAATTCTTTTAGGAAATATTGAATAAATTAAGAAAAAAAAAGTATTTGTTGTTGATGAAATGTTGATAATCTTTTGAAAATCTTGACTTAGAGCACCGTATAGTTTATTCTAGGTTACGCGTACAATTTCTTCAAATCCTAGGAGAAATCTTGATGCCGTGTATTAGATTTTCCATCGATAATGATTTTTTTATTGAAAAAAAAGAAAATAACAAAGTGGCAGAAGAGAAGTTGTCGTGTTCATATGTTCGAACATGTGCATAGGTTTGTAGTCTTGTGAAGGACGAAACAAATTGGATTTGGACCATTGAGACACTTACGTGTCTTTTTGTTCCACTTTAGTCTTTCCATTAGGTCATTATTTCTAATCTAACCCTTCGTGTCTTCTAAGTTGTAAATTTATAATTCTTATATATAAAATTAACTTTTATTTTAATTAAGTACGTACTTTGGCTTTGTCATACTCAAATTCACTTGACAAACTTAAGAATGGATCCAGACACAGATAGTATAGTTGATTTATGAGTGGATATTGGATATCAGAAAAGAACTGCATGTCAAATTTTGATAAAGAATAAATAAATTGATATCAGAATAGCTATGATTGTGTTTTTTTTTCTATAATTTATACGGACATGCACTATCAGATTTAAAATTAATTTTGAATTTGATAAATAAGACATACGTTGAATATATATATATATATATATACATGTTTGTACATAAGTTTGATTATCCGCATTTTGAACTTAGTTTTTAACGTCGCCAGAAGGCGATCATTGTGATGTAAATAAACATGTACCACAGTAAGAACGATAGTTGGTTATGGAGAATAATGTGTGGTGTCTTATTCGATGAACCTCTTATATTAGGTTTTTTATATCTTAGATTATCTTTTAAGAAGTGTAAAATACTTATGTATAAAACTATAAAAATTTACTAGGTTACTAATTATATACTAACTGAAATATAATGTAAAAGTGTGTTTATTCCAATAGTCGAAGAGAGTATTTATACAAGGAGAGTTGCTCATAGAAGATAAGAACGTATCTAGTAAATCTAGG
>Ga0041059_1001627_pt1 | contig 17584 bp, 12 predicted proteins | sample AraColnosormetaG_FD_56232 | JGI IMG/M metagenome (GOLD analysis project Ga0041059, IMG submission 56232) | Arabidopsis roots microbial communities from North Carolina, USA - Col MF nosort | ecosystem: Host-associated > Plants > Roots > Unclassified | place: USA: North Carolina | collected...
ACTTTTANAAAAAAAAAAAAAAAGTAGAACACTTGCACTTTAGTAAGCTATATTTAATTGTGCGGCATAACTTTGGCACCAAATTTTGTAAACTCCGTTTATGACCATTATAGAAGTTTGACCACGTGCTAAAACGCAAACTGATTTACTAAACTCCATTTTAATTAGTTTATGAACTTTGTCTTAATTCTCCACCTGTTTAATATATACAACAAATGAAATCAAAAGAGGAAATTTGGGTTTGCGAGTAGGATTATAGTGTTCCGAGAAAGAGTGAAATCGAATTCAACTTGAAGAATTATAGTATGTGTTTATGATTTTGGATGAGGTAAAACAAAAAAGAAAAACAAAATCAATACAAATTCTGAAATTTTAGCCATTGATAAAGGTTGATCTATATTCACAAGCCAAACTTATTCTCATCACGAGGGTTATATGATTCGAAGGATCTGGTACTAAAAACATATATTGCCTCGATGACTAGTAGTAGTACTTGGGTCGAAATATTTCAATACACCTTATTTCTTGAAAAATGTTGAAAATACCATACTTTCACCAGATATTCACGGTAAAAGGCATTCGGAATCTACTACAAACTTTATTCATCTTTAGTTTCAGACGTGCGTACAACCGCGAAGAGTCATGAACATGATACTTTTTCTTGTGTAACACTCAACAAACATTAGTATATAAAATCTAAACGATAAGTAACTTAGCATAATGGAATCATCAATAAATACATGCATCCACATGCAATTTCGTTTCAAATTTGGTAACACCGCATAATCGCCTAATGACATAAGTCGCAGAATGAAAACTCGCAAATGAAATAAGCAACTGTCACAGCTCTAGAGAAGATTGAGATTCGTATATCCTCCAGGACCGTTTACTTAAGTCAACATGTGCCGTCGATAAGAATGGGACGTCATCAACATTTCTCTTAATGATTTGAAGACTAGCCTCAGTTTCTTTAGTTTTCTGCATTTGACTTTGGACATGATTGAGATCCGTAAATCCTCTAGGATTTGTTGGTTGTTGCATTGGCAAATTCCAATATGTTGGTCATTGCTTTGGTAATTTCGGCTCTTCTTAGCCTTGTTGTATATTGGAGGGCTACTATTTCTAGGAAGACTTTCAAATAGAGTTTGATTTTTGATTTGTTCTCCTTAGTATATATGCAAAACATTTCTAATTTAGAGTAACAAAATTGAGAAAAATATTGTAGTCCGGAATGGTTGTGATGGTTAGGACAGACAAATCCATTTGTTTGAAGAGATTTTCGTTTACCATTCATAAACTATAATCCGTTACTGTTTTAGTCCGCTTTGCCCATATCTACCATTCAAAGCGTACGTGTAATCCTTTGCATTCCTCTACAGTTCTACTATTTACCATAAAATCTCTTTTCTTAAAGTCCCATCATACGAGCATAACAAGTTAAACAACACACAACTTATTTCTCTCAATCTATTCATTTTATTCTTCCAACTAAATTTTTACTCAACTTGTTCACCTTATTACTCTGCCTCTTAAGGGACAACCATTTGCACATATCCAACTTGATTTTGTTTCTCCAAAATTGCAACATTTTTGCATCCTAAAACTTTTGTAACCAATTAGAGCAAACTAGGTAACTCAAAACAACATATGGGCTTTCAAAGTAAGTATTCTCTCAAAATCGGCTGATTCAACTTCCTGCTTCTTTCAAAGGATTCATAAACTTAATTGACAATGGGTAAAATTAAATTATCCAAACAAATCCATAAAAGAAAAAAACAACATTTCCCTACCACCCTTTATCTTTTCCCTTCAATCCAAATCTTTCCATCTTTCATACTCAGATTATAAATACGAACAAATTCTATCTTTTTTTTAAAAAAAATTGGGGACAAACTTGCCTGGCTCTGCAATGGTGTGGGGGCTTGAGGGTACCTTCTGTTTCTTTCATTTTTGATTATAAAATTGAATAGTTAAGAAAAAAAAAAAGCTCTTTCGAGAAATCATCATGCTATCCTCCGCTTCTTCGCGGTGTTCAAGCCTGTAGTCTTGCAGATTGGGCAAAGATTCTTCTGTTTCAGCCATTCTTTAATGCATTGGCTATGGAATTCATGCCCACATTCTAGTGTCCCCATGTCTTCTCCTTCGGTGTATTCCTCCTGCACCAAGTTTTCACCATTCATACTCGGACGAAAAACAATCTTATACCTTTTAAATGCTATTTCAGTAACTAGTATATTTTTACCTGACAAACACAGCATGGCTCTGCATCTTGTGGAGATTTTGTGTTGCTTTTGTATTTTCGTTGCTTTAACCGGTTTGATATGGTTTCCTCGTTTACACCGGTACAAACATCTCCAATCCGCTCTTCTAGTGCCAACAATTCCTACAGTTTATGAACCAAAAGGAGTTAGATTTAGTGATTTAACGTGACTCAGACAAAGATTTATGGTTCACTATGGTTTTTAATTTACCTCATATGACATGTTGTCCACATCAAGTCGCATGTCTCTATACCGGTCATGACCAGTAGCCCCATCAAATAGTACTGAGTGATTTAGAAGCATAACGTCCTGGAAAACAAGCATCCAGATTATTTATGTTCCAGTTATTAGGCTAGTTCATCTAGAAATCAACAGAGACAGACACAAGACAAGTTCGAATTTAGATAACTTCGCTACAATCAGGAAAAACTAACCTCAAGCCGCAAGTTGTTATTATTAGCATCCCTACGCATGACATCCAAGACATTCTGCATCTGTCGGAAAGAGAAACGTATTGTTAGTTCTATTTGAGTGACTGCTGAAGAACAAACAAATGGTATTTATGCGCAACTGAATGAGCCAAAGTTAACAAATTCCATCCACGTTAAAGGCTACATGCCAATAGAATTTGTATCGACTGACCTGGGACACCATAAGTCTGCTTCTTCCTCTGCTTGCAGCTGCCAAGGCCCGCAAAGGATGAGGAATACCAACCACACTATCCCCTTGCCTATCAAACAACGGACCTGCTCTCGAGTAAGCCCGATTATGCATCTGACTATTATCACCACCAGGCTGAAGCACAAGCCCATCCGAAGAGGCAGGAGGGGCCAACGAACGAAGTGTTGGATGATCACCAGATCTCTGGTTTGTAGCATCTGCTGCAAGGGAAGAAAGCAAGGACCTACGTGCAAGTTCAGACCTTTCAGTCCTTCTTCTTTGATAATGTGGTGAATTCTGGTAAGAAGTCCACGCTAGATTAGAAGATGGTGGTGGTGGTGGTGGAACACTTGTTGTTGAGCCTGTCCTGGACACTGATGATGCACTATTCAGGTTTCCATTTGTTACATTTCTGCTACTCTGACTACGGGCAAAATTTCCTACCTCAGGAGCTGCAAACATGGGAATCTCAAGAGTATTCCCGGGTATGCTTCTTGACCTGGTTTCATCTAGATGAAGATTTCTCTCAACGGGCGCAGTAGAGTTCGATGTTCCACCCACTAGTGAGCTCCCAGTCCACCGAAATGGTGGTAGCATAGTCCTTGAACCAGGTGGTATGCTCACAGGAGTAGAATTTGGGTTACGAGAAACGACAAAAGACTGTCCAGGTCTCAAGTCCAATGAATGCTGATCTGCTGGTAAGTGTCTTGACAAGTTCAACTGGGATGGAGGGACAGGCCGCCTGACAACAGTTCCCGCAGCAAAGGTAGATGGGTTTACAGTTTCTTGATGATCTGAGGGATTACTCCTGACGCATATATTTCTACTGGAGCTCTCTGCAATGGCAGAAACAGGAAAATTTGGTGCAGAAACAGGAAAATTTGGTACAGTACCGGAGACCATTCCTCTTGGTCCATTGTCAAGGGAGCCAGATATGTTTAAACCATTTCCTGGCCTAAAAACCGTAGAACCTGGGGTCCACGAACTGCTTTCTCCACGCTGGAAATCATGATAACCTCCTGAAGAAGATTGACTAATACTGCCTTCAAGAGCTTTTCTTTTGCAGGATGCACGACGTCCCTCTACAGAAGAACCTGTTCCAACACCGTTCTCTTCAAAAGATCTGCCAGGTTGTGAGACCCTGGTCCCTGGTCCATTAGCTTCTATGAAGCCAGACCGACCTCTATATGGATTAATATCCTCGTGAATTTCTATATACTCTGCATTCAGATTGACATTCTGAACAGGTTGATTTGTGCCTGATGGCTGCGCAAACACTGGGTCTAAATCAATTATTTCATTTCCTCGTCCGTCAAAGCATCTTGTTTCCATTCGTTGCTCATTGTGACTGGAAGCTTCATCCTTCGTGCCACTAGAGCTAGCCTCACCAAGGCTAAATCTGCGTAAACCCTGTTGCTCGTGATAAACTGAGTTTGCAAGCGAAGTATTTGATTCAGAATTTGCAATCATGTAATCCTGCAAGTCATTATCACCAAGACTGTGAATATTCTCCCAATGATCTATCACACCATTACTTGAAGAAGAACCATGCTCAAAGTTCAAGGCCTCTGATAAATAGCCAAGACTGGCCCTCTCCCCCTGCATCTTGGCTAAGCTTTTAACCACAGTTACACTCAGGAGAAGAGAACTCACGAGACTACCCTGCCCTCAACAATGTGCCTAATGGGGAGACTGCAAAACAACAAAGACAGTAGATCTTTCAGTAACAAAGACAAGGAAAAGGCTTCTACACGATGTCAACTGTAATAAGAAACATATAAACACACTCAATCAAAACATAGCTCCTACAATTGTAATAATAAATGGCACCCTGAGATTGCATATACAGTCATATAATCTGCTTCACCTAGAAGAGCACAAGGTGCAAAAGTCACTCAAAGCAAGACCGCTGCAACTACTACTAAATGCAACTTACTTCTAGATGCGACGCCTAACTAAAACACAAATGATTCAGTAGGAAACTAATGACACATGAGTTATTAACAAGCTTAAAAAATAAGAGGACAGATGCGATAGAAAATTCATATGATCAACCATTCTAAACACAAAAGAACTTCAAGTCTAAATTATCAAATTGACACCTAACTGCCAACTTCGAAACAAAGCGTCAATGAAAATGAGGTACAAACAAAATCCAGGACCACGTAACAAGCATGCCAATTTTGAAACAAGGAAAAGAGTGAAAAACATTTTACTCAACTACCACCACAATGGCAATTCAGAAAAACAAGAGAAATATCAAAATAAGCACTGCCTCATCAATGACATATCAACTACCCATAGATGCAACAGCGTATGAAGTTTCACAAATCCTCAATACCAAGCAAAGATGTATTGAAACAGCAAGGTAAAAGCAAAGACAAAAGAAACCCACAGCTTGAAGATAAAGCATCATCACAATAAAAAACAATTCAAAAACCTCAAAGAATCAAACTTTCTCATAAAACAAGCTCATAGAAGTAAAGATCCGATTCAAACATCTAAAACCCAATAACAAAAAATAATTTTTTTACCTTCTGATGAATAATAAATTCACCACAACAACAATTCTACAGAATTTGACACAAAATTTCAAAAAAAAAACTATTTTTCAAAAAACCCACCAACCGATTCTTATCTATTTCGATCGAGCTTTGAAAACCCAATAGAACCCAGAAAAGACACAAAAATCAAAATCAAAACCAAAACCAAACAGATACAGAACATAAATCGATCTAAGAACAATAAAAATCAAAACTTTATGAAGATTCTTAATGAAAACGAAAGAGACTCACCGATTGTTGAAGAGAGAAACCTACCGCTTTGTGGTGGAGGAGAAGGAAGAAGGAGAAGAAGAGAGAATGAGGAAAAAGGAAGGAAGCAAAGCACAACAACACAAATGGGAACAGAAAAGAGGATTATTAGGACGAGACGGCAATGTGTAATTTACCATATAACCCAAAATAAAAACTAATATTTTAAGGAAATTGAATCAAAAAGTTAAAAAGGGTCAGTCATAAGAACAGTTTCCAAAGACTGAATTGAATTGCTAAATGCCTAAATCAACGAATAAACAAAAACTAATAATTCAATGTGTAAAGATTTTTAATTAATTACAGTTACACGTAATGTGTAATGTTGAAGAAGAAAGCAAGTTGGCTTAAGAAGAAAGAGTTAATAGGATTTTTCTTTTGGGTCATTCATTAGTCATTACTTAAGCAAATTGTCCCAACCAAAAGTTTCTCAGCCTTTGCCTCTTCCATACACACGTCCCTCGTTTGTTTTACTTTTATTTGTTCATACTGAACTAAACCGGAACTTAACCGAGCAGAACAAATCCGGTTTCTTTTCGAACTTTTTGTTTCCTAGTTGTCATGTAACTTTGGTCTACTTTCTCCTTCTGTTTATCTTTTTTATTTTTATTGTTTATTTTCTTCCATTAGCTTAGATTCCCCATTTAAATATATGTACAAAAAAAAAGAGTATACGTGTGGATCAGAATCACTAGTTACCTAAATTTGGTACTGGCAAGATTTATCAATTTATGAATGGTCTTTCTTTATCCTATATACAAAAGAAAGAAAAAATCTAAAAATATTTTTTATTTGAGTGCATCATGTTAAAAAATATTTTTATTAATAATATTTACTTCTAGTTAATTGGTCAATATTGGTTTTATTGTTTGCAATCAATGCGTGAACTGTAATAAAAAAGAGAGTATATGTGTGCAGATTTATTAACTTATGAATGGTTTTATCCTATCCTATATATATAAAAGAAAGGAAAAAAACGAAAAAGGTTTTTTTAGGGTTAACAAAAAGTCTATGTGTAATATTTACTTCTAAATTTTGGTCAATATTTTATTATTAGCAATCAATTTCTTTATTATTTTCTGAACTGTAAATAATAAGGTTCATCCCCTTAAATAAATTTTATCTTCTTGAAACGTTTTTTTAAGAAGAAATTTCATTCTATTCATACATAATATTTTTATATTTTAAGAAAAATCATTTTAAATTTAATGTTTTGTTTAAATTTTATAAAATCCAAATATGGTTGCACATTTTAACTTTGATATATGGAAATTAAAGTAATTTCATATACCCCTGAAAGCATAATTTAATTTTAATTTTTGAAAAGTATTTGAATATTAAAATTTGTTTTGGGATGTGAAATGTTTTTGAAGGCATATGTTGATTTCATTGTGAAAATCAAAGTGTCTTTGTTTAATTAGTGAAACCACACACATGATTATAACCATCTTACTTTGAGAGATTCGAAGAAGAGAGAATTTCTATATAATGTTGTAATTGATCATGATTTAAATGAGTTTTTATATACATTTTAAAATGATTTGGTTTAGAGGGTTACTTCTCTAATTTTTAGAGAGAGAATTGAATTACTCAATATGGTAGAGAAAATTTTGGTCAAGAGTGAAATTTTTATATCTAAGTTCGACCATCTTTGGAAAAAAAACACATTTGTCTGAAAAGTGTGTTAGTTGGGTTTTGGCTAAATTCTAACTGGTTTACATGGTAGTTAGAAATGCAGGCGGTCTGATTATCCATGAAATTCGGAAAACACTCCAAACTTGGGACAAACTTTATGGTGGTCTTTCGGAGAGAAGTCTACTATAAAACAGGTGCAATTCTACCGACCAGATCAGCTGATAGGGTTTATCAAAAAAAAAATTAATTTTAAAACTTTATAAAAGCTACTTGTCTACAATTCTTGATAAAAGATGAAGCATTGGATAAGCTGCTAATCAAAGCTCACCAGTAAAAAATGATCATAGACAAAAAAAAGTGGATGGAACATCTGAAGCACATGCACTAGAAGTAGCAAATGAATCTTTCGGATTATGCGCATGAGCTTATTCTTTGGATCTAGCTATTATATAGCTCATTGGATATCAATGGCCATAACGAAATAGTAAATCACATTGGTGGTCCAATAGTAGCAAGTTAAAGTTCAAAAAGAAGGAGGACGGAAAAATTTTCACAAACCTGCATGGAAAATTTATTGATCTTCTCCTCTTTGTTAACAATGGAACCCATGTTACGACTCATATGCCATGATTCTTTGGATCTGGTTGTGGTAGAGCTTATCATTGTATATTTCATCTGTGGTTTCAGAATATGGTTGGTAGTTGAATTAGATGTTAACGAACCACATGCATTTTACCTTGACGGAATTTGATAAATCACTTTCTCATAGGGGCTAACATTTTTATATCTGAGTCAATCATATGGCATAAGTTGGCTTGCACAACAAGGTGTATTAGTTACTCCAAGTAATATACTATGACCAAACCACGCCAACAAACCTCGTCCTCCGCCAAACTAGAGCCACAAATACATCGATGGGAACCATACCGCCGTCGACGGAGGGGAGTACCTACTCACTCATGAAACTTCTTTAAGAAATCTTGACATGCGATGAAAATCAAAGAGAACCAAAGAAACTAGACCTAAAAAACTTCTTCAAGCGAGAGAAAAAACTCAAAATTTGATCTAATGATTGTCTCCACCATAATACTGTTTAAGCCTTTAAATTTTAAGCTTTAATATTCTTTGACCGTTTATCATCAATTATAACTAATAAGTAATAACTAATGCTCATACAATCGTTGTAAGTCAATCACATTCTCTCTTATCGCTTCCAAGCTTAACCTTTGACATAATTCTATGAAACAGAGGTATTAGCTCTCAAATTTTGAGGCTCATTTTATGTAGATTTGTTAGTGTTTTTTTTTTAATGAATTTTCTAGGCTCTATAATTAACCAAAGTTTTCATAATTAGTAAAATAGACCCCAAATTAACAAAATATCCAAAATTAGCCAAAAAAAACATAATTAGCAAAAAGTCCCAAAATTAAGAAAAAACAGTAAATAAAAATTATGAATCTCCCATAATTAACAAAATAATTAATAAAAGTAAAGTTTACTTTTAAAAAAGGCCCAATTTTTTTTTCCTATTCAGCCTGGATTTTATAAGACCGGCTACGATCGCTTCTATTCACCTTCATTGTAAACCGATAAAACAATCATATATATATATATATATATATAATTTTGGCACAACAATCATATATTAAACCGATAGTTTTTTTTTTGGTGTGTTTGAGATGGGTATCAATTGTTATCTTAAAAGGAACCTAGAAGTAAATTTCGTGACCTTTACACACCACACATGTTGACGTAGATACGCCCAAACGCATGTGGTGTTGTATCAAGACACAAAGTCACAAACTGTCTAAAAAGTCAAAACCCAATCCAAAACCATCATCATGTTTTCGGCTTCTTTAAAATCCCGGTTTAGGGTTCTTTCGTAGCAACATAGAGTAGACGGTCCTGACTCGTGCTCTGCCTCTTTAATTTCCGGTTTAGTACTCTTTCGTAGTAAGTAGAAACTCTATCCATATAGACCCAAAGAAGGGCCACTCTTCTATTCTCAAAGGACTCGGTAAAAAAACAAATGCGAACGAGACAACAAAAACAAGTAAGAACACTCTACGCGCTCCCTCCAATGCGCGTAAACCCCACGTGAGACTGATATCCAAAGACAAGTGAGTTAAACGCTCTGTTTAAGCGCGTGCGTTCAGACACAAAGTGGATAATCATGGGGAAACTGTCTAACCCTAAAGAAAAAAAAGAGAAAGATTTCTAATTTTTTTTAATAGCTAACCAAAAGAGATGGAGAATGCTAAAATACGCTAGATATGAAATAGTAGCTTAACCTACGCCGTATTTTAGTCGTTCCTCTCTTTTAAACCTACGTTCCTCGTCACCGTAATCGCTCTCGCTCTCTCTCTTCTTCGTCGCTTCATCTTTCTCTCTCTCTTTGTAACTTCGAAACCGATCAAATCCATGGCTAACTCTTCCGCTGGCTCCGCCGCAGACCACCGCAACAAACACCTCTCCGTCAATCCACCGCACCAGATCTTCAAAGGTATTTTAATCGCTTCTTTTTTCTTCTTCCTCTTCTCTCCCGATGATTTAGGATTGTGTTTTGAGTCTCTCTCATTACAGAGACTCGAACACAATCCTAATTTTTCAGTGTGATTGTAGCTCATCTCTTTCCCGGTGCTTAATCGGAGATTGAATTAGCGTTAACAGAATTTATATTATAAGTCTCTAATTAGGGTTTTTGGTGTCTTTAGATCGTTTTCGATAACATTACCAGTTTTCAGCTCTTGGGGTTTTGATTTTGGTACTGAATTTGTTATTTTTAATATTTGGTATTGTTAAAGCATTGATTTTTAATGGTTCCATGAGCTATGTGTGTTATCAATTTGTTTGTTGTTTAGTGTTGTTGTAGATCCATTAGATGTGTATTGTTTAAATCTTTGATGTGAGACGTATTGGTACTTCATTGTATCCCTTGTAGAGACCTAAAGCTGATTCTTTTACTGTGTATTTGCTAAAGGATTAGAGTGACATTTTGGCCTTGTGTGTGCAGATATCCAAGGTTCTGACAATGCGATTCCTCTTTCACCACAGTGGCTTCTCTCCAAACCAGGGGAGAACAAGACTGGGATGGGAACTGGGGTATGTTTCTATTGTTTGTGTATGCGTGCAGTTTGTTTTTGATTTCTTAACATGTGAGCTGGTTTAATGTTTTACAGGATCCTAATCAGTATGGAAACCATTCGGATGTTGTGAGAACAACAGGGAATGGGGAGGAGACACTGGATAATCTGAAGAAAAAAGATGTTTTCCGGCCATCCTTGCTTGATGCAGAAAGTGGTCGTCGTGATCGTTGGCGTGATGAGGAAAGGGACACCTTGTCCTCAGTCCGAAATGACCGCTGGCGGAATGGCGACAAAGACTCTGGTGATAATAAGAAGGTTGACCGGTGGGATAATGTGGCTCCTAAATTTGGGGAACAACGACGTGGTCCGAATGACCGGTGGACTGATTCAGGAAACAAGGATGCTGCGCCAGAGCAGAGGCGTGAGAGCAAGTGGAACTCTCGCTGGGGTCCTGATGACAAGGAAGCTGAGATTCCGCGTAATAAGTGGGATGAACCTGGTAAGGACGGTGAAATCATTCGTGAGAAGGGTCCATCTCTTCCTACTAGCGATGGAGACCATTACCGGCCCTGGAGACCCTCTCAAGGTCGAGGAAGAGGAGAAGCTCTTCACAACCAATCAACACCAAACAAACAGGTTACTTCCTTCTCCCACAGCAGGGGGCGTGGAGAGAACACTGCTATCTTTTCAGCTGGACGTGGAAGGATGAGTCCTGGTGGAAGCATTTTTACTAGCGCACCAAACCAGTCTCATCCCCCTGGATCTGCCTCTGACAAGGGGGAAAGTGGTCCTGGAGAACCTCCCCATCTGAGATATAGCAGAATGAAACTGTTGGATGTGTACAGGATGGCTGACACAGAGTGTTATGAAAAGTTTCCGGATGGGTTTATTGAGGTGCCTTCCCTAACGTCTGAGGAGCCAACGGATCCTCTGGCTCTTTGTGCTCCAAGTTCCGATGAAGTGGTTTGTAGTCATAATTTAGTTGATGTTTTTCTTTTTCCTCTGGTATCTCAGTTCTGATCCTTATACCCACTTTTACTCACAGAATGTTCTGGATGCGATTGAGAAAGGAAAAATAGTGAGCAGTGGTGCCCCTCAGACGTCCAAGGATGGCCCTACTGGACGAAATCCGGTCGAGTTTTCACAACCTAGACGGATCAGGCCTGGTAAGAATTCTGTAAAAGACATCCAGGCTTCTAGTCTTTTGTGTTTATGAAATAAATGGTAAATTTTGTGAATACCTTGTTGCAGCTGGAAGCAGAGAAGATATGACATTCGGTGCTGAGGAGTCTAAAGATGAAAGTGGAGAAACAAGGAACTATCCAGATGATAAGTTTAGGCCTGAAGGTATGTGTTGACAGATTGTGGCCTTCATGCAGCTTTGTTGACTCATGTTGGTGCTGTTAGGAATAGCTGATATTGGAACCAAGTGCATGTCCATTTCTATGGTTAACGAAATTAACTCATATCAGTTAATATCTTTGAGCAGTGTTGTCAAAGCTGAAAATGCTAAGATTTGTTCTGAGTGATATGCGAGTTCTTTCTGTCCCTATTTGCCTCTCACAATATGGTTTCTGTCATTTTACAGCTTCTCATGAAGGTTATGCACCTTTTAGGAGAGGCAATGAGGCACCTGTCAGAGAACTGAAAGAACCCAGTATGCAGGGAAATGCTCATGTTCAATCTGCCTCTCCATGGCGTCAGTCTTCTGGGGGAGAAAGGTCGAATAGGAACTCACATGATTGGAATGACCCTTCAGCTGATAGCAGGCTGAAATCTTCTGACAGTGTTTGGTCGCATCCTAAAGATTCAATAAATCATTTAGGTGGCAATAATATGATGTTGCCGCAGTCGAAAGGTGAATCAAGATGGCAAATCAGTGAAGATCCTTCACTTAGAAGGCAGCCATCTCTGGTGTTCGACAGGGAGCAGGAAGTTAGAAAGCTTCTCCCATCTTCGCCTGAAGAACTTTCACTCTATTATAAAGATCCTCAGGGTCTAATTCAAGGCCCTTTTTCTGGATCTGATATCATTGGATGGTTTGAGGCTGGGTATTTTGGCATAGATTTGCTAGTTCGTCTTGCAAGTGCACCAAATGATTCTCCTTTTTCATTACTTGGTGATGTAATGCCACATTTACGGGCTAAGTCGGGTCCACCACCTGGTTTTACTGGTGCCAAGCAAAACGAATTTGTTGATGCAGCTGGTACATCAGCCTTCCCTGGTGTGGGGAAAGTTCATTCTGGGATGGGTGAGACTGATATGTTGCAAAATGATATGAGGTATAAGCATGTTGCAGGAACTGTAGCGGAGAACCGGTTTATTGAATCATTGATGTCTGGGGGTCTGACCAATTCAGCTCAAGGTAGTCCTAGCGTTAGCCATTTGGTGTGTGTGTTGTAAGAATATCTATTGTTATCCTCACTTTCTCTGTTTTTTTGTTGTGTCTGCAGGTGTTCAAGGATATGGAGTAAATAGTTCTGGTGGGTTGTCTTTACCAGTTACTGATGGTGGGGCTGATATGTATCTCCTGGCCAAGAAATTGGAACTTGAGCGGCAGAGATCAATACCTAGTCCGTATTCATATTGGCCTGGTCGGGAATCTGCAAACCTGATGCCAGGATCAGAGAATGTGTCAGAAAATGCTCAACAACCTACCCGTTCTCCAAGTTCTGATTTGTTGTCCATCCTCCAAGGTGTAACGGATAGGTCTTCTCCTGCTGTTAGTGGTCCTCTTCCTGCTTGGTCTCAACCCATTCAAAAGGAAAGTGATTTGCACCATGCTAAAACTTTCCAAACGCAAATTCCCTTTGGGGTCCAACAGCAGAGACTGCCAGAGCAGAATTTACCTTTGTCAGGTTTACTTGGTCAACCTATGGAAAATAATCCAGGTGGCATGTTATCTCCTGATATGATGCTCGCTGCTGGACTCTCTCAAGAGCATCAATCGCTCAATCTGTTGCAGCAGCAACAGCTCTTGTTGCAGTTGAATGCTCAGACACCACTTTCTGCCCAACATCAGCGTCTATTGGTGGAAAAGATGCTCTTGCTTAAACACCAACATAAACAAGAAGAGCAGCAGCAATTGTTACGACAGCAACAGCAGCTGTATTCTCAGGTTTTTGCTGATCAACAGCGTTCTCAGCAACGGTTTGGAGACCCATCTTATGGTCAGTTGCAGGCGTCTCTTGATGCGCTTAGGCTGCAACCATCAAAAGATATGTCACAAGTCAATCAGCAGGTGCAGGTTCCTGTTTCCCATGAGGAGCGAGGCATCAACTTAGCTGATTTGCTCCCAGTAACCCATGCCACTAATCAGACTGTTGCTTCTTTCGAAACCCCCTCTCTGCACCTGCAAAACCAGCTATTTGGTAATGTTGACCCTAGGATGGTTCTGCCTGATCAAATTGATGATACCCATAAAAAAGAGTCGAAATCAGAATATGAAAGAACAGTTTCTGCAGACTATGTGAACAGCTTGTACTCAGAAAAGCCTGTCCTTTCCCCTGGCTATCATGCTACACATAATGTGGAAGAACCTGTGAGCTATCCAAACAATGAAAGCTCCACTGCTACTATGACAGCTCCCGAAATAGTTGAAAGTAAGTTGCTGGAGGAGCAGTCTAAGGACATGTATGCTGGAAAGGGAGAGGTCAGTATTGAGTTATCTGGGGAGACTCCTGCAACTGAAGTTAAAAACAATGACGTTTCTGTAGCACGGAAGACTTCTGAGAAGAAGTCCAGGAAGCAGCGGGCTAAGCAGGCTGCTGACCTGGCTAAGTCAACTTCTAGAGCTCCTCTGCAGGAGACAAAGAAACCTCAACCAGGAAGTGCTGATGATTCTGAGATAAAGGGTAAAACTAAAAAGTCGGCTGACACTTTGATAGACAATGATACTCACCTCATTAAAAGCTCCACAGCCACAGCTTCAAACACTTCCCAAATGAGTTCTGAAGTAGATTCAGTCAGGGGAGAAGAGTCTTCACTGCAAAACACACGAACACAACCAGGACGAGCTTGGAAGCCTGCTCCTGGCTTTAAGCCGAAGTCATTACTGGAAATTCAAATGGAAGAACAGAGGGTAGCGCAAGCAGAAGCTTTAGCTCCAAAGATTTCTTCTACCGTGAATTCAGTGGGTTCGGCGGCTCCTTGGGCTGGAATTGTTACCAATTCAGATTCTAACATACTAAGGGAGACTCATGGAGAGTCAGCTATTACTCAAACCGGTGTTGTAAAGCCTGAAAGTGTTCCTACTCTTAAGGCTAAGAAAAGCCACTTGCATGACTTGCTGGCTGATGATGTTTTTGCCAAATCCAGTGACAAAGAGAGGGAAGTAATGGAAATCATCTCTAACAATGATGCATTTATGCAAGTCACGACCACTAATGCAGAGTCTTTCGACGATGATAACTTTATTGACGCTAGGGAAACAAAAAAGAGCCGTAAGAAATCTGCGAGGGCAAAAACTTCTGGTGCAAAAATTGCTGCACATGTTCCTGCTGTAGATACATCCCTCCAAACAAACTCTGTTGAGAAGGGAAAAAGTTCTCGTATTCTGCAGCAGCAGGAGAAGGAAGTTTTGCCGGCTATTCCTTCTGGGCCTTCTCTGGGAGATTTTGTTCTCTGGAAAGGAGAGTCTGTAAACAATCCTCCACCGGCTGCTGCATGGTCTTCTGGTCCCAAAAAATCTACAAAACCTAGCTCGCTTAGGGACATCGTGAAGGAGCAGGAGAAGATGACGACCTCATCTCATCCACCCCCTAGTCCAGTACCTACCACCCAGAAAGCTATTCCACCTCAGGCTCATCAGGGCGGTGCTTCCTGGTCGCGTTCTGCATCTTCACCATCGCAGGCTGTTTCTCAATCTTCCTCTCAGTCAAAATCCAAAGGAGATGATGACCTTTTCTGGGGTCCAGTTGAGCAATCAACCCAGGACACAAAACAGTATGAACCCATCTCTTGTTCCTCGAGTTTGCATTTTATGGTCGCCTTATATTTTTTGAAAGAATCGACTAACTGAGAGTTCTTTTGAGCAGGGGAGACTTTCCACATCTTACAAGTCAAAACAGTTGGGGAACCAAAAACACTCCTGGAAAAGTTAATGCAGGAACTTCACTGAATCGACAGAAATCAGTTTCAATGGGATCTGCGGATCGGGTTTTGTCTTCACCTGTTGTCACTCAGGCGTCACACAAAGGGAAAAAAGAGGCAGTAACAAAACTCACAGGTTTGCTTTTTACTGAAGATCGCTCTGTCTGTCCGAAACTATTGGCTTGATTTTCTCATGTGTCTGTGGTTTTCCAGAGGCGAATGGCTTCAGAGATTGGTGCAAAAGCGAATGTCTCAGACTTCTTGGTTCCGAAGGTAAAAAGTTCATATTACACTGTAGTTTTCATATTAAAAAGTTTATCTCATTTTCAATGAGCTCTAGGTGGCTACCCTAAGCACTCTATTTAATTTTCTTATAACCTAGTTAGGACAGATTGAAGAACATACAGGACGAGAACATCCTCTTTCATTTCGTTCAAACATTTTATTATGTTTTTGATATCTATCATGTGTATCTATTTTGCCAGATACAAGTGTCTTGGAATTTTGTCTGAAGCTATCCCGATCAGAAGCTGAAACTCTTCTGATAGAAAATCTGGGGTCTCGTGACCCTGACCACAAGTTCATCGACAAATTTCTCAACTACAAAGACCTGTTACCATCAGAAGTAGTTGAGATTGCATTTCAATCAAAGGGCTCGGGAGTCGGGACCCGAAACAACACAGGTGAAGACTATTACTATAACACTACAGCTGCAAATGACGGGTTCTCGAAAGTTGGAGGAAAGAAAAAGGCGAAGAAAGGGAAGAAGGTTAGCTTGAGCGCATCGGTTCTGGGATTTAATGTGGTTAGTAACCGGATCATGATGGGAGAGATTCAGACAATTGAGGACTGAGAGGAAGAAGTTGGATACGTTTATACACTTTTGGGCTTCAGTTTTCATTGTACATTTGGTTTTTAGGACAAATCTTGGTCTTCTTAATTTTATGGGATGGAACTTGTTTTATCTCACTAGGAAGTTTTGTTAGACTACTTTCAAGCGAGATGAGGTTTTTTCATGTTCCTCTTCCCTTTTAGTCGAAACCCAAAAGAGATGTTGGATCATGTTTGTTGTTTTATGTATTAGACACTTTTTTGTTCACCCAAATATTCCATTTTGGTTTTCTTTTTCCTTCTCTTTCTTTTAATGAAATTGGGATTCGGTTTAAGGTCAATCGTAGCAATTTAGAAATCCCTATTTGAACAGCAAACTGTAGTTTCGTATTGTTTCAATTTAACGATGAGAACCACACAGATGACAACGTGATACATGGTTTGTATAATGGGATTTTGATTCGACATACCCTCATACGGTGTAGCGTTTAAAGAATTAACCATACCGTCACACTGTTTGGGCTATAGCAGTTCAAACCGACATGAATGAATACATGGCGGGTGTGGTAGGAGGCAAGTGGGTGTCCAATCTTGTGTTCCAATAATTAAAAGGAAGATCCTGCCCCTAAGCGAATTGATCATATTCTATTTAACGAACAGTGGGATAGTCTTCCCGGATGCTTACTCGGAATTTGGGGAGCTTGCCCAGTCTGATCATACTCGTTTGTTCACGGTTCCAAATATGGACTTGCGGTCAACGAACAGTTTAAATTGTACTAAAGTGAAAATATATGAGTTTGTGTGAAGAAAACAGTAATAACAGAAAATATCAATTTTTTGGCTCAAAAATCAAAATAGTAAAAGCATTCCATATTTGAAGCACTTTTGGAAATTGAGACACAATGTTTCCACAAGTCATCACTCTTCTTCAAGTATTCTGTTTCGTGGGCAATTAACATGGGTTTATCTGCAATATATTTAATAAGCGTATCGTGACACACTTTTCCTTCTTTGACGAGATCCTTGCAACAAGGATCAGGCATGGTTCCATTTTCAAAGACAGCAGCGATTATATCCAAAGCACACTTAGGAGTGATTTTAACAAGACAAGTATTCCATAATAATGTTGCTTCAGCTTCTTCGACTGAGAAAGCCGGAACAAACGCACACACCAAAGCTAAAACAATGAACAATGTAGTAATCTGAG
>Ga0041059_1001628_pt1 | contig 17573 bp, 10 predicted proteins | sample AraColnosormetaG_FD_56232 | JGI IMG/M metagenome (GOLD analysis project Ga0041059, IMG submission 56232) | Arabidopsis roots microbial communities from North Carolina, USA - Col MF nosort | ecosystem: Host-associated > Plants > Roots > Unclassified | place: USA: North Carolina | collected...
TTTTTTTTTTTTTTTTGAATAATTAAGGGACTAATAACTAATTCATTTGATAATTAATAGAGAGAATAATGGGGTTGGTGAAGCTGAAACAGTGATGCGGGGAAAAATGTCGTTTAATCTCTCAACTTTCAATTGTCATTTTATACATTAATTTGATATGCGGCCGTTTAATACATAAACTAAACGTTGATTAATTTAATGTTTTAAAAATTAGTCAACGTTTAGTTCATATATTAAACAGTCGCATATATAAAATGGTATATAAAATGATCATTTTTTGAAAGTTGAGGGATTAAATGACATTTTTCCCCCTTTAAATATGTCATTAGTTGTTTTGACCATTTTATAAACATTTCTTAATTATCCTCTATTTTTCTCCTCAAAACTTTTTTTTTCTTCACAAAATTATCTTCTTTATTAAAAGCAAAATATCTTACTAACACCTAAGAAAACTGAGGATACAAAGCTCAAATTCGGCATCAGAATTTTTTTGGCAAAAAACTACTTTCTCTGATTTTTTAATTGATTTTTTAGAAAAAACATATAGATTAAAATAATATATTAAAACTAATTATAAATATATTAGTTTTTATGATTTACATTTCCTAAAAATCAATTTTTTTAAAACAATTTTTTTTCTAAAAAATCAATTAATAAGAACCAAAAGAAATATATGTTATGAATATGAAATTTTCAAATTCCTAACAACTTCCCCTCATTGGTGCTTGAAAAAAACTAAAATTGCCAAAAACTTTTATAATCTAATCGTCAAAAAACAGAATTTAGAAGATATTATCAAACTTTGCTACATATCCAAATTTGGTTAGTTTATTCAAAATTAAGAAGTTTTGCTAAATATATTATTGGATTAGTAATTAGAAAATATACAATCAAATCGTAAAAAAATGAAGTAGTGGATTTGAAGTGATTTAAATAATTTTATATGACAATTCAAGAAAAATTTTAGGTTAAAAACAAATTCAAATCTCATAATTTTAGCTGAATTTTGAAAAAATTTGAATAACAAATTTCCTAATTCAACCAAGTTGACCAGAATCATACCAAAACTTATTAAAACTCAAATAACTTTTAATATTTTGTCTTTCAATACAGTCTCCTTACATTTGGTCATATTTAAAATCTTCCATTTATTTCGGTTACGAAACAATTTTACAAGGCCCATCTAAATTCCGAATTTAGTGTGTATAATGGATTAATAATGGTCATTAGTGGAAACGTGTAGTGTTTAAATCCGTGACATGCGTCAAAAGTTTCTTCCTTATTAATAAGACGGCACGACGTTTAGTCATATTCCAACCCGTTTAAAACGGCACCACGTTTTTTCACCGTCCTTTCATATTTCTTCTCTTATTCCTTAAGTTTTTCTCACTGTGAAGTCAAATCGATGCCTTTCGTTCTTATCACCGCCATGGAGAAACAGAGATCGAAGAAGACGAAGATATCCGATGATCTAATTACATGCAGTGGAAACTCGGTTCAGATTCCGTTTGATCTCATCCCGGAGATACTCAAAAGGTTACCTGTCAAAACCCTAGCTAGGTTCCTCTCCGTATCAAAAGAATATACTTCCATCATTCGCAACAGAGACTTCATGAAATCGTACTTGATTAATTCTTCGACTCGCCCACAAAGTCTCATCTTTACAATCGCAGGCGGCGGAATCCATTGCTTCTTCTCCTTGATTGATCAAGGTGAATCAACTTCGTCTTCTAAACCAACTTACCTTATGAATTGCCCTCATCTACAGCTTAAAACCTTTGCTCCTTCTGTTCACGGTTTGATTTGCCATGGACCTCCTTCTACACTAATAGTGTCTAGCCCTAGACTAATAGTATCTAACCCTAGCACTAGACGATCCATTATCCTGCCCAAGATTGATGCTAATCATGAATGTATATACCACCATATGGGTTATGATCCTATTGATGGTGATTACAAAGTGTTGTGTATGATGAAAGGCATGCATGTTTATCAGAGACGGTATTTAGCTAAGGAGCTTCAGGTTTTCACTTTGAGAAAAGGGAATTCTTGGAGGATGGTTGAAGATTTTCCTCCTCACTGTCTCTGTCATGAAGATACTCCTGATTTGTGTATCAATGGTGTTTTGTATTATGTAGCTATGCTCGACACAGCTTCGAATCATGCAGTCATGAGCTTTGATGTTAGATCTGAAAAGTTTGATCTTATTAAAGGAGGACCAGACGGGGACTTGAATCCAAAGCTGACACGCTACGAGGGAAAGCCTGCACTCCTGTTTCCTGGATCTGATTATAGAATTAACTTGTGGGTTATAGAGGATGCTGCAAAACACGAATGGTCCAAGATGTCTTATGATGTTTCGTCTACTTCACTAATTCGCAATCCTTACTTTCATCATTGTGTCTTTTGTACTAATGATGCAGGGGAGATTGTTTTGGCACCCGACTTTGTGCGTACAAAAACATTTGTTGTTCTTTATTATCATCCAAAGAAAAATACTATGAGAAGTGTCGTCATCAAAGGAATCAGAGATCGAAAGATTCCACTTTGGGATGAGGCTTCATACCATAGGATAATCTCGGTCTTCTCTGGCCAGGTTGATAATCTCATGTTTCTCTAAGAAATGTTTGTTCTTCATCTTTAGATGTGTTTCATCGTACTTGCTTGGGAGGTTTTTTGACTATCTTTTGTCCTTTGGTTGGTGACAGTTTGTTTATGGACATAGTCTCGGCATGTATTTAATATGTAGACTTTCTGTTTTGAACTTCCTTTTATATATCTAAGTATCTAACAAAAAAAATGATAGAACTAGTTTTCTTGAATGTTGTGCTTAATGCCCTCATGGTTAGCTTTCAATAATATCCAATGTTATACATGTAATGCTTAATGCTCTCATGGTTAGAATTTATAAAGGATCTATAAAAGCTAAAAAGTAAATCGTCATTCTTTAAGATACTCAAAATTAAATTTAGCAAAACTTCTCGATTTGGAGTGAGCTAACAAAGTTACGAATTTGTAGCAAAGATATCTTCTATAATATGACTTAAATAAATTCTGTTTTTTGGCGATTTAACTGAAGATATTTTTCTCTCTTCTGCCCGTTGATAGGGTTAGAATTATTCTCACAATCCGAGTATATTGCATGCCATCTTCACTCTCATCCATCCATCAAATTTTATTTTAATGTGATAATGTTAGTTTATGATAAAACCTTCCCATTATAAACAAGGCAACACGCAACCCATCTCTTCGTACAGGTATTGCGACGTTCGTATATCTCCGCCATGGAAACAATCGGAGAAATCTCATTATAAACAATCAGAGACTTTCTTGCGTCTCCTAATATATGCATCAATGGTGTTTTGTATTATGAAGCTTTTATTGACATCGCTATTACTCAAGCAGTCATGAGTTTTGATGTCCGATCAGAAAAAATTGATCTAATAAAAGGACCAGAGTTACCAGACTACAACATGTTCATGAGTCAAAAGTTTACAAGCTACGAAGGAAAGCTTGCAATCCTGCTCACTGGTAATGGTGATTGTTCATTTTATATGTGGATTCTAGAGGATGCTGCGAAACATGAATGGTCGAAGAAAGCTTATGTTGTGCCTGACTTTTTTCCTCTCGACCCTTTTGTGCTACTCATGCAGGTGAGATTATTTTGTTACGCCATTGGTGGCATACAAAGACAATTAGGGTTCTCTATTATCATCCAAAGAAAAACACAGTGAAAATAGTATACATAGACGGCGTCAAAGAAATGAAGGATCCACTTTGGGATAAAGATTCTTATCATGTCATAATCTCTATCTTCTCTGGCCATGTTGATAATCTCATGTTTCTCTAAATAGTGCTCACTCTCACCTCCACAGAGATGTTAATTTGTTCTTCAGTTGTACTTGTATTTCATCTACTTACTTAGTTGGGAGGTTTCATGATCTTTTGTCTTTGTTGGTGACAGTTTTTGTTTATTTTATTAATAGTCTCCGCTTTGTCTCTGATTTTGCTTACTGTTTGAATGTTTATATATCTTACATTTACCATTTGATGGAGAGATTCTTGGAAGATACATTTAAAAAAAAAACTATGGACTAAAAATAAAAAGCTTCACATGTCCAGTCTTTTAGATTTGTGTAAGAAATATTAACACATCGCTTAGTCTTGCTAAATCAACAAACAATTAAATTATTTCACATGATGCTTTATAACTAAATTATTTTTTCTCTTATTTAGTAATATGATGGATATTTGTTTCTAATATATAATGTGTAAACGATTGCCGTTTTTAATCCTCAAGACTCAACAGGCCAACACTAAACAAAAAAACAAAACGGGAAATATGTTTTACTAAAAAACAGAGAGATTCTGAAACGTTTGAGAACGCTTAACTTGTTTTCTCTCACCGACATGAAAAACACAGAGAGCAAATGAGAATGACATTGTAAGAACATTTCACTACGACGATAGAGTCGGAACCAGCGACGCAATCGTGGAATCAACACCGGCGTCTCCACCTAGGGTTAGGAGACGGAGAAAGAAGGTTTAAGATGAACGGAGTCTGCTTCCGAAACCCTAGCTAGGTTCCTCTGCGTATCTGACACAATCGTGAAGATAATTGTTTCTTATTCTCATCGCTTCAAACTCAAAATCCAGGCGAATCCTCTTTTAGCTACTTACCTTTTCACACAATTAATTGTTCCTTTGTTCACGGTTTGATTTGCTATAGAACGCTTATGCTTCTCAACTTGTGGTATACAGTTCCAGCACTAGAAGATCCATCACATTGCCTGAAATGGATTCCCAAAGCTTTGTCATGAAACACTTCTTGTGCTATGATCCCATTGATAGTGTTTACAAAGTCTTGTGTATGACAGGACCATGGTGGATATTGATGAATCTGATTTAGCCTATACAATTTTGCCATTTTGGTAACTCGATTTTCATTTCTCTGTTTTGTGGTTATGGCCCTCAGTCCCCAGATCAGTCACTCTTTGAGCAGTCTTTTGTCATTTAGATTTTTAGTTGAGGAAATGTTTGCCGTTTCAGTCCTCAAGACCCATCACTCTTTTTTCGGTTATTTGTAAGAAAACGGCAACATGTTTACAAATCAAATGGGATTCTCAAAGGGTGAATTAAAGGGTTTTCTTTTGTGCCGCAAAAGAAAAAATAAACAAAAGAGTGAAGCAAGAATGGTAGTATATGACCCTCTTCGTTTGTACATCTGGATAATGCATCTAGATGATCCATTCAGATGATACACCTAGATGATGCATCTCGATGTTATTCGTTTACTAATTTGGTAGTCCATCTAGATGGAACATATTACATATAAATGAATCTTTGTTCGTTTGATTAATTTATTACAATTTACATTCGCATCTAAATGCATGTTATATTAAAATGACTAAAAAGAATATGTTTTCATTTAAATTATATTATATGGTTTTGGTGGGTAACGCTATTTCGCTGTTTTTTTACTAAAATTGTGATTTTATAGTTTTGGCGGAAAAATGTAATTTTATAGTTTTGTGGGTTCTAGAGGATGCAGTGAAACATGAATGGTCAAAGAAGATTTTTATTTTGCCTAATTCATGTACAAATTTACTCTAGTGTGCGCTTAGTTATCATCGTTTCGTTAACGTTACTGATGCGGATGAGTTTATGCGTTTTTGGCTTGCTCCAGCATATTATGTTCTCCGTTATAATCCGAAAAGATAGTATGTGAGAAAAGTCGTGATAGAAGGAATCCTAGAGCATAAGTTCTACTGCATGGATGGCCGTTTTTGTGTTCCTTCCTATCTCTTCTCTACTCAGTATGAGACTCTTGTGTTTTTGTAAGAATTAGTAGACCACAAGCTCATGGCCTTTTCGAGACCACACAGACTATATATATATTTTGTAATTTGGAAATCTTTTTGTATATTTCTCTTAAATTTTTGTTTTCAAAAAATATTTTTCTTTTGAACCTGTTGAGTGATAAAATCTACAATAGAGATTTTTGTTTAGACTTATGAGAAAAGAGGTTTATATCTTCAATGAAACTTTGAAAATTATATTAAATTAAACAAAATGATTATATTGATCTTAATCGAGTGAGTACAATGAATAATATTTGAATACGAGTGTTTAAGTATTAGTGAATTCTTGAGGTAGGAGGCGATAATCTTCCCTTAATTTGTCCTCTACTTCCTTTATATATGTATTTGATCTAGGTCATAGAGTCACCTATCGCACGTGCCAACTACTTCCTTAATATCAGGTCCGCTCCGAAATCTCCGCGGAGCTAAGTCTATCTTCAAAGTCTCCTTTACTATCATTCTGGTGGGTTGACGGACCTAGAATGGGTCTTCAAGGCCCAATTGTTGATCTCTTGTTATTAGATAATTATTTAAGGAACAAGATATTAAAGTGTGCCTCTTAACTTCATAACTCTATCCCAAGTATAAGATGAAGCTTTAAAATAAATTTAATCTCATGCCAAAGATTTTATTTTTAAGATACATAAATGTTAGGGTTAGAGCTACATTTAATTATGTGCATGACATGGAAAATCACCTAATTAATAGTATTTATTAATTTAGGTAAATTTGTACAAAATTTTAAAATATCACTTTAGGCTATTTAAAGAATAAGAAAGGAAGCATGAAAAGTAACATTTAACTAGAACTGTATATAAATTGTTGAACATATGCATTGCATGGTATCAAACATTTTCAAATCTGTCATATTCAGAAAACGTTTATAGTTAATTTTTTCAGAAAACGTTTATAGTTAAGTTAATTATGATGAAAGATTTCCAACTAGATGGTGATATGATCATATCGAAAACGCTATCACGTACTGATGTTGACCACCATGGACGTCTGTTTTTACCCAAAAACCAAGTGCTCTCGGTCTTGAAAAAGATGAGAAATGTTACAAAAGAGAGCTTGCGAAAGGGTATTGAACTCGAAGTTGTAGACATCATTGAAAACGATTCATACTCTGTTATCCTAAAGTCCAGGAACACCACCAACGATTTTGTTCTGGCATCGGGTTGGAGCATTATGAAGCATTCATTAGACCTCCAAGAAGGTGATGATATCAAACTATTTTGGGATTACTTGAATTACAAATTCATTATTCTCAATTTCGAATACAACTTAATTCCCTAATTATGTCATGGAGCGTGCAAGTTCGCTTACAACTTCCTTCCGCTTTCTTATTTTTAAGTTGCGTTAATTGTGTTTCCGATTTTATATCTACATAACAACTATCTTTAGATGTAATCATTTGCAAATATTTCTTAAAAAGTTGAATATATATGTTAAGATCTAAGATTGAATGAGAGATTGGTCTATTATATTATTTAACAATCCCGCTTCGAGCATTCATTCTCTAAACTATTATCGTTAAACTATTCTGATCTATATTTAACTTTCACAATTTTTACCAAGATCATAATAATTAGTTTATATTGCCTCTAACAGTTCTCAAATGATGTTTCAATTATTATTGATTTCTTACAAGTTTGATAATATTGTGCTTTTGAATTTATGAAACCAAGCCTCTCTTAGAAACTGTGACTTTAAGGCCATGTTTCATGTGAAGGATTATGGAAGAAGCTGGCTCGATCTTGTGCCCTTCAACGACCTTGATGTCATAATTTCGTATGATCTCAACAGCTACTGTCTTCATCTGCAAGAAAGATAAATTTTTCCCCAAGCAGTTTCTTGGACCAGAATTAAACACGAAGAACTTGAAAGATGGTTCATGTTTCAAGCCTCCATTTCTCTCAGAGATCCATCTCTCTGGTTTGAATTCAGACGCGTCCTGTCCCCACACGGACCTCATCCTCCCCAATGCATAGACAGAGAACAAAATCTTCCAATTTTTATCGACCATGTGTCCACTTGGAAGCACATCTTGCTTTATGGGAGTCTTTCTCTCGAACGGGATTGGCGCGTAGAGGCGTAGTGATTCACACAATGCACCATGTAAATATACCATCTTGTTTAACTTGTCTGCATCTAAACTCATTCCGGATCCTGGTAGATTTGTGTTGATCTCTTGGCGGATCTTGGTCACAGCTTCAGGGTTCTTGGAGAGAAGCCAGAAGAACCAAGTGAGAGTTGTTGCAATGGCGTCTCTTCCAGCAAGCATGAAACTCTTGATGATGTCTTTAAGGAAGTTATCATCGTTTGGGTTCAAAAGCTCATACTTGGAAATATCTAGATTCATGTAGACGCTTAATAAATCCTCTGCATGAGCTTCTCCTCCAATATTAGAATGATGACTTATTATCTCCTCCCTCTTTGCAGATATATACTTTGCACAAGATCTGTCAAAAGCGGCATTAGCTTCCTTCATCTTCTTCTCTTCTCCGAGTCCAATCCAGTTTTGCAGCTTCCACAAGACCACAGGCTTGACATGTCTGTACACAACCACTTCTTCAGCATCATCCATAGCTTTAGCATACTCATTCTTTGGCATTTCAATGGAAAGAGAACTTGAGTCACAACCCGTAACCAGAGTAAGGGTTACATCGAATGCTAACCTCTGGAACACGTCTTGTAAATCGAAAACCGTATTAGCCTCCGCAAAATGATCAAGAACGGGGACAAGCCCGTTCTTGATTTTACACGTGATGGTCCTCAATGAGAAGCTTTGAAACCCTTGATGGCTAAGCACAACCAATGCGGATTTCCTCATATCCTCCCATAGTTTGGAGTCAGCAGTGAAGATCCCATTTCCTAGAAAATCAAACATCTCTTTGAACTCCGGTCCTTTGTCGTAATTGGAGAAGTTGGAGCTGAAAACGTGTTGAATATTTGAAGGATCTGCAGTGATCAACATGTTCATTCCAGAGAACCATGGGCCTTTGAAGGCAAATGTCAAGTTGGAGACCTCAAGAATCTCCGCGACATAGTCATTGATCCTGTGAAGCATGACAAGGACACCAGGAAGCATCCCAAGAACTGGCCAGTTTCTAGGTGTGATTTGATGAGATTTCTTGTGGATCAAGAAATGGAAGAAGAAAAAGACAAGTAAGGCAATAAAGACTTCAACTAAGCCTACGTAAGCCATTAGTAGAAAAGGTTTGTGTTTCTTGGAAATTATGAAAGATAAGAGAGATAAGAAACTTTCTTTTGGTTCTTTGTTATATTTATAGTTAATAGAGATTAGAGATTTAGTACCACTTTTATTAATGAGATTGGCAGTGATGTCGGTGGCGACATAACTAACTCCAATCGTATCATCATGGTGTTCTTACCTCGTCCACGTTCAGAACTTCTGATCTGTCAAAATTGTCCATGGCATGGAGGCGTCATGGGTAGAGCCATGTTAGATATGATGGGTTCACACGAACGGGTTAAATGTCAAATCTTACTGTTAAATAATGTTAAAATTGTTTTTGTAAATGATTGTTTCTCACTGAATTAGTTCTGCCAAAATTGATTTCTTAACATTTTCTATAAACAAATTTGATTATATCACAAATTTGAATTTGATTAAAATTTTAAAATCAATTGACCTAATACTACTTACTATTTTATAGTCATTTTTGTGAAACAGTTGTTGTCTCACTTTATGTAAACCACTAGTTTGAATATAGTAACTCAGCTTTTACACTTCTACAATTTTCTTATCAACAACATGAAATATGCCAATTTGAATTCGAATAGTAACACATATCTGATCTAATACCATGCACTAGCACAAATCAATCATCTAGTATCGTATTTAGATTTTATTCACTTACCAATTATTTCCTTTTATTTAAGTTCTTCTCCCCCTCACCCCATTGGACTTTAATATTAGTAATAAAGAAACTTGTTATAGAAGACGCCTTCAATTGGTTGATTCTTGTCCTTATCTAATGAGTTGACCCCTCGAAATTTTATGGTCAAGGACATGCTTTTGCCACATCTCATTGACTCGTATATTAGAGCTTCTCAAATTTTAACAATTCGATTTTTGAGAACGCAAATAGTGAATCTAATGAATGACTCATGGATGACGTTAGCTTATAACTGTTGCTAAATTTTTTATTAGTAATACAAGGGTGCACACTCATCATTCAATCAGCCAATCACAATTTTCCAAAATTCAGTCAAACCAAGTTGTTTGTCCTAGGAATAAAGTATATTTGGGAAATTTGATTGCATTGGTTTCCAGTTATGATATAAAAAAATCAAACAGAGTCTAAAATATATCTTAAAAAGTGAAATTTTCGGGTTTGGTCTTGTCAACCATATTAACCGAGTTATTTCTTTGGCAAATGAGTCAACATGACTAAGTCAAACATGGGAGACCGGCTACATGACTAAGTCAAAAATGAAAAACATTGGCCATATCTCTAAACTATGGTCTTTGCCTTTTCATTATGATAAGTGCATGCTTAAACTTATGATAAGTGCCTGTCATTACATTTTTTTGTGTAGGATTACAATTTTCCTTGAATTAGTTTTATTTAATCAAAAAATGTATGTATTTCCAAATAGTTGTTTTCGATTTTTAACCACATGTTATATATAAGCACATATATAAACAATATTTTGCTCTTGTGCTTTGTTTGTTTTGTTATTGTTTCTATCATATACAAATGTGCTATGTACGTATATTATATACACTACTTGAAAATTGTTCTCTAATAATATAGTTTACCAAGATTGGAAATCAGAAGACTTTTTACAGGTCTATCCATCCCTACGATTCAGAAGCAAGAACATCAGAAACATTCTAAAGATTGAAATCTCTTTTTTCATGTTGGTTCCATCTCCAAAAGCCTAGTTCATAGTAGGAACTCTGACAGCCAAGAACCTTTAGTCCAATAATAAAAGAGTAAAGAAAATATGTATACGTAGAATATTTATTCTAGTGTTATATATCGCACTAAAAATAAAAAAATAAAAAATCTAGAGAGCTAATTTAGTGAGACATGACAATATTATAAGATATTATTCCATAATTTTTTTAAAGTAGTAATTTTAGGGACTCTTGTAGAACTATTATTATAAAAAAAAAATATTTGAATATAATATTATTAAAGTTAATCTTATTTTTAAACTAAAAAATCAAAAGTTACATAATTATCCTAAAAATTCTATTTTGTGGTAGCAGGAGTTGCGCCGATAACTTTTAAACATTGTTCCTCTATTACAGGAGGAAAAAAAGGAATGAATGGAACTTTTGATATGCAATTGGCTTTAGTTTTCAAAAATGTTTTGCAACAAACAAGACCAATGTTACCGAACTTGGCAGTAAATTTCGATTGAGAAATTTCTGCAATGTATCATGGAATATCCATTACAGATGATCAATATTTAGTTATATCCGTTAATTCTGACATATTAGGAATTGTCTGAAATGGAAATAGATAAGGAAAAGGAGCTAGAAACTACGGTAATTGGGCATTTTTTAGGTTCTCTTTTTTTGCTAGGTCGGGGATTAGAGAGATTGGGTTCCGATTTTTTTAGGAATCGGTTCATGCCGGGAGAAGTGTTGCAGGTTCAGATTTGTTCAGGGGTTCGATTTAGCGACTGGAACCGTTTATTTTGATCAATGAGTTCGGATCCACCGTCGTAGCTGTAAAGTAGTGCTTCTTGTAATCACTGGTATTAATGGATGTGTATTCTTGTTTTCCAATCAACCTCCAATATGATCTCGTGTTCCCGATTTTATCAGTTCATTCCTTTTTATTTTGTAACCGTGATATTGTTGTAAGGACTTGGACCTATTACCCATTAAAATGATTTTAATTAACTAAAAAACAAAATTTTGTTTTAAAAGTTTCACGTATTCTATAAATGGAGATTTTTCATGTATATTTCACGTTCTGAGCTTTTTCACCAGAAACTAGTAGTAGAAACTCTATAAAAAGATAGAATGTCGAATAATATTATAGAACCATAGTTAGTACCTTGATCATGAGTTAATTAGTTTTTAGCCAGAGGTTTGAGTACTTCTAAGTCTTCAACAAAGAAAAAAGACAAATCTTTTCCGTCGTAAATTTCTCGTGCAAGACGCAAAACCCCAAGTTTCCACGTGGAAACCACAAGCTTCGTCGACCAAACCGGTGCTTCACCACGCGCCTAACAACGACAAAAACTGTATTAACACTTTAAATTAATCAAATCTCCACGGCAAAATGGCTCACGGAAAATGACGTAAGCATGCTGGCGTATTTTCACTGACGTCATGTGCCTTCGACCTTGAGGTTGTGCAGTAACTAGCAATAAGATACACTTACAACATGCAATAAGATATTAATAGTTCATGTAGCAACTATTACGTCTCGCTATTGGTTGCTCAAATTTTAAATCTAAAGTTTCTATTATCAATTTTCTATGCTGGTAACAAAAGGTGCTTTTTCCTACATAGTTACAGAAAAAGTCGCACTTTACATGAATCATAATGATGGCTTTTAATCGGCATATTCCAGAATTCTTTTGTTAAAAGATGATATAATTAACCACTGGCAAAAAAATATAAGAAAATCATTAGTGATGGTAACAATTTCGCCATCTGAGAATTGCTTTTGAGAAAATTAGTTCAGTTGCCTTTTAAAAATGCATTTTACCGCAAAGCCGTCTAGTGTTTCCCGAATTTGAATAATTATTTAATATCTCTTTAAAATGTGATAGGTGTTTATTTATTATATATTGATTTTGGCAACGCATGCAGAGGTTGGTGTTTGACCATAATTATTTAAAATGTCCGACAACTTGCCCTATAAGGCTATTTGTATTAGAATTAAAAACAACAATGGAACTACTTGTACAATAAGTTTAAGATCCGTAAAGGATAGAATCTGAGCTATTAGATATCTTTTAAATTGTTTTAAATAATTTTTGTCTCTTTTTGGTTAGGCCAAAGTTAAAAAGAAAAACTGATGAGACGTGGTGCCAAAGTGACTTTGGTTGGCTAATACAATGCAGCCTAAAATTAGACGTAGTTTTATGTCCGTTGATCCATACTTGTTTAGGTCCAGAAAACATAATTCTAAGAAAACTGTCACCTACGAAATTCCAAAAACATTTGCTGATCAGTTTGATACATGTCCTTGAGTATTCAGGGTGCCTTAATTCGTTTGTATTAATATCGTCTCATCACAATTTCGATGTTCTTTTTAAATGGTGGTTCTTCTGTCAATTACAAATCGAATGGCACTCTACAATCGACAGTATTTTTTTAACTTACTTGCATCAAAGTCAGTCTCTAATACCGTATGAACTTTAATAATTTTGAACGCAAAACAAATTGGTTATGAGTGAATTGGTACTTGATATATTTCCTATACATTACTTTAGGTTCTTTTTAACTTTTTTTTGTGTTGTAAACATTATTTTTTAATTTTCGACGTGATATCTTAACACGTACTATTACTAAAGAAATGATGATGGTTATAATCGATCAATTTTAAACCGGCATTTAACTTAGGTCATCCTACTTGGATTAACAAACTGAGTTTTATTATCATTTATGAAGTTCACGGGTTCTAACTCAAAAATTAATAAAAAAATACTAGATTTTCCTTAAATATTACTTTAAATTTTTCCTAACTTTGTGAAATCATAATACAATCCCAAGTTGATAGCGCTCTTATCAGCTAATGTCGAATAAAATCCCACTCTAAGATCAACAATTAATAAAATATCCCTCCTTGAACCATTCTATTTAGATCAAACTCGGCTCTATACCATGTTTATTTTCATGAACTTATAACCCAAAACCAATTACAAATACTTGTATTGGTTCATATCTCATATGTGTCTTCTTTCTTACCTTAGATATGGAATTTCTAATATATTCATACATAAGTTAGAAGCATGTTAACGAGACCTAGGTTTTCTGACCCACCATCATCTGTTGGTTCGTTTGCTAGCTACATCATTTCGAAATCTAGCTTTGATTAAAAGTGATTAATTAGTGTAATATGATTATATATGAAGGGACCAGTGATGTTACATGCATTTTTTACTCGAGGATTTGATTGGACAACGCTTCAAAACTTTTTTATAAAACCTTAAAGTTGTTAAAAAGTAAAATTTCCCACTTTTATGGGTACTTTATTTTTAACTTAAATAAATGATAATTAATAAAGAAAAATCACTTGTCGCTATAGCTATTCTATTGGAGAAGCTTCGTTGAATCTACGCACGAAAGTAGCCATGAAAGTTATTTTATTACTTAATTAAAAGCAAATAGACTTTTATTTTATTTTATTAATTCTATCATTATTTTTCTTAGATTTTGTAGTATAAATAAACAGTATTACTCTAACAATATCTGTCCCTCCTCTTAGCTTCAACCGCCGGAAAAACTAAACAACCTTCTTGGAAAAAAAGAGAAACTAAAAATGAACTATCCTTCAAACCCTAACCCTAGCTCCACAGATTTCACTGAATTTTTCAAGTTCGATGATTTTGACGATACTTTTGAGAAGATCATGGAAGAAATCGGCCGTGAGGACCACTCGTCGTCACCGACTTTGAGTTGGAGTTCATCGGAAAAGTTAGTGGCTGCAGAAATCACAAGCCCGCTTCAAACAAGCCTAGCTACCTCACCTATGAGCTTTGAAATGTAAGTCAACTTTTATATCATACATCTTAGCAAAAATTTAGTTGTTGATGAAAATTATATATTAGAACAGTGATATTTATCAAAAATAATGATTTATATAGAGGTGACAAAGATGAAATCAAAAAGAGGAAGAGACACAAAGAAGATCCGATTATTCACGTCTTCAAAACGAAATCATCAATTGATGAAAAGGTTGCTTTAGATGATGGGTATAAATGGAGGAAATACGGAAAGAAGCCGATAACGGGTAGTCCATTTCCAAGGTAAATCATTAATTCTAACTTCGTAGAGGACGTATAATACCTTTATTCGGTTATCATACTTGGATTTAAAGTTTATTCAACAGCTTGGATTATTGTAGTTGCATATGCTACAGGTTGTGTTGATTTGAGTATTGGATTGAATGTTTCCACTTGATGAATTTAGAAAGAATGCATCTCTTAAAGCGTAGAATAGTTAAATGTCAAATGGACAACTTGATACAACTAATATATAGTCGAGGCTGTCAAGTTTTACAAGTTAACTACCGATATTTTTGCATTAAGCTTATCGGTTAGTTAAATAAAAGACAGACAAAGCCTTACATCGATGTAAGATAAAACCAAAGTCTTGTACATGATATATAATATTCACATTTATTCATTGCAGAAATCATATATATAGTTATTAATAATTTCACTTTTAAAATTTGGTGTTAATTTCTGTCTACAAAATACTATTACATAGAAATGAGATTTTTATTATTATTTATGCTCTAAATTAATAAGAAGAGCATTCCTTTAAGAGTTTCGACTAATAAGTTGAACATAATTTTGTATACTAAAACCTAATTCACACAAAGTCACAAACTATAAATGTGTATTTAGTTTATAATACTCCTTCCATATTTTATCACCAATGTTTTAGGGAAATTATTTTGTCACAAATTAGATGATGTTTTCAAATTTTAATGCAAAATTAGTTACTGTAATTTATTTGATTGGCACTTACAAATTCTATTCTACAAATTATTTTATCATTAGTGAAATCATGTTTAGCTAACTAATAAATAATATTTAAGTTTAGAAATAAATAAAATTAAATAGAAAAATCTGAAAAATTAACTATAAAAATGCAGAGGAATATACAAACTAGTTTTTTTTATATAGTATAAAGTATAAACTAGTTAATGTTCCCTCTTCGGAGATTTTTGTCCAAATGCAATTTTCTATTTGTATGTTTGTGTCCAACATGCATATATTTACTATCACTTAGTTTTACGTATATTTCCATGTGGAACATGTGCCCCAAATACATCTATTGAATAGAAACTAATTAATTGTCAAGAATCAACAAGGGTTATTTAACTTTTTAGTTTTTCTTTGTGTGTGTGTATATTGTCCACTTCCCACAAGTTGTAATATAATCTTATAACAATAACACTTGAGAATATCATAATTGAGTTATTTGTTGTATCATGTATGCTACCTTTGATTTCAAGTGGATACATAAACGACGTTATTGTTTTTGTTATCCTAACAATTATTGGACCACACTATATATAATAATCAAACTGTTACATTACAAATCTTGTAGAATCTCTTAAGAGTTTTACTAAATTATTGGTGCTCATCATTATTTGGAACAGGCATTATCACAAGTGTTCGAGCCCAGATTGCAACGTGAAGAAGAAGATCGAAAGAGATACGAACAATCCAGATTACATATTGACAACATACGAAGGTAGACATAACCACCCAAGCCCTTCTGTAGTTTATTGTGATTCAGACGACTTTGATCTTAACTCTCTCAACAATTGGTCCTTTCAGACGGCAAATACGTATAGTTTCTCTCATTCTGCTCCATATTGATCGATCGTAGTTACAAGTTTGTGTATATAGATGTATATATATATATCACCAATTCACCATCGTAATCACGTCTCACATGTAACTACGTACATATATCTTGTTCGGGGTTCGTTTTGTAATGTATTGAATTGGTGGAGGTAGAATGGAAGTCATCTTGTATAGTTGTACTTGTATGTAAGGTTTGATAGTCATTTTTTATAAAGTAACTAATTTGTACATGAGTCTCTTTTATCGCCCTTTGTATATGTTGAGCTTTAGAGGATCGGTGTAGATTTCTGTGCATATTGTACCTAAGAGCATCCACATTGGTGACCCTCTTACAAATGTCTTTACTATAATTTATTATAAAAATTAATGTTATTTTCATTTTTAGTCATTTAGACCATCTTCATCGCATATAAAAGCAAGGGTCTTTACATTAAAAAATAAATAAAAAAGAGAAAACAGTAGAGAGTTGTGTCTCGGCAGAGACACAATAGAACCTAAAGACACCTTATGTGTCACTATATTATTGGTAAGTGATTTTTTTCTTATTTGTTTATTTAAAAAGTCGCTCTATTTATTGTCAATCTTGTTCTCTCTCTTAAAATAAAGACATCCATTAAAAGATGTGCTATGTGGATGCTCTTATTAGCTAAGTGTGGTGTCTTTAAGAGTATAAAAATGTTTCTGCAAAGACATGGAGGACACGGGTCTCCCTAGATGACATCTACACCTATATATTGGCGCATTTGCGACATTAATTCGTGGTTGAGTTTAGCAGGATCAAAAAATTTTCTCTCTTAATTTGTCTTATATTATATATCTTAAAAATGGTAAGGCTTATGTATAACTGTCTTATGAAATTTCTTATAATTAGATGGGCTTTTACTCGTATATAAGATAAACCTAAAGGTAGGCAAGACTCAACGGAGGAGGACTAATGGAGTGTTGAAACGCACTTTACGAGCTCAAGTCATGCACCAACGAAATCGTTCTCTTCTTCCTCAACGGTGAAACAACCGTCGAGGTCATCACCACCGATTGTTGGCCTGCGATGCTCACGTCTCTAGGATTTACCTCTGATGAAACCAACGTTCTTCGTGGTTTCTGTCAATCTCCAAATTCCGGTGGTTCTTCTCCGGCGCCTTCCTCTGTGAAACTTTGATGTATGCA
>Ga0041059_1001629_pt1 | contig 17571 bp, 12 predicted proteins | sample AraColnosormetaG_FD_56232 | JGI IMG/M metagenome (GOLD analysis project Ga0041059, IMG submission 56232) | Arabidopsis roots microbial communities from North Carolina, USA - Col MF nosort | ecosystem: Host-associated > Plants > Roots > Unclassified | place: USA: North Carolina | collected...
TTTTCAATTACATTCGCTGAATATATATATATATATATATATATTTGTTTAAGCATTCATTTATAGTAATTTATTAAAAAGATCTAAGAAAAATGTTATATTGTATTTAAAATTATCTTCATTTAATAAACTAAGGTTAAAGAATCTTACTTTAAATAGATTGTTTCCATACAAATAGAGTTTTTCCATATGACAGTTAAAATGTTGTAAAATATAAAGTATGTGGACGTAAATTTTTCGAAGTATATGGTTGATTCTTCTTCGAGCAAAAACTTTGTGTGCGTGTGGCCACTTAAACTCTTGGATTTTGTTTTGATGTCTAATTTAAGATTAATTTGCTGAAAATTCCTGCAAAATATTTATTCATTTTTGAATTAGTCGGGTTTAACTTGAAACTTGTAGGCTAAAATTGATGTGACTTTTATCTTACACGTTTACTGTTAATCTTAGATTGATTTGTGGAAACTCTTGCCAGAATTCACCTTTGGATTAGTCTGACTGTGAAATTTGTAAGTTGTATCTATAAAAAGTGCTAAAAATGTATGTGAGTGTTGTCTTAGATCTGTAATTGCTAAATATTTAGAATTTTAGAAAATTATAAAGCAAAAAGCAAAATAAAAATAAAAAAATCATTGTACCATGTATGTTCATAATTTTCCGGTTATTGTAGCGCAAATGGTAAAATGTCTGGTTCTCTTCCGTATTGCCAAGTATTCAAGATAAAAATATGAGTAATTTAACATTCGATACCGATGTAATAATTTTGGGATAACATAGAATAGAGAAATGATAAAATATACCGACATGTATAGGAATGATAGAATGAGGATGTTGGAGGGTTGGAGAGAGGAAGAATGCCACGTGGGTAGAGTGGGTAGGGTAGAGAGGGTAATAGAGTGCGAATAATGAAGAATGATGAGACCCTTTGCTTTGTTTTCATTTCAAAATTCAATCCTTAGTTTCTCTTCTTCTTTCATTGTATTTTGTGTATCCTACTAATATGTTTTTTTCTTTTTTTTTGTATATTGAATGATTTATTCATTTCCTAACATGATCTTATGGTTTTGTTATCATTCATTCAGCGTTTAGCATCACATTTGAACTGTATCCTGTGTTGGGGATCCTAACCATATAAACAAATTAATTTTAAGTCAAATATATCATCAAATCATGCTAAAAAAAATGCACAACAAATAAAATCGAAAAATAAGATAACAACATTGTCAAAATTATCATTTGCATTGTGTTGAACGAAGTATTATGTCGAATTTATAGAGGATTAAGTGAATAATACTGTTTTGAAAACTTCTGTAAAATGAATATCTAATTGATTTGCGATCTTTTATTTTCTTGTCGAAAAAAGTAGATCTAACTTTTTTTTCTCGTTTTTCATCTTCATGACATATATGTGATTGCAAAGTAAAGAAGTGGTGCGCAAGTCCTCTTCTTTGGCGACAGTGTGGTGTGGTGTAGATGTATAACAATGTGGTTGTGACGCAGGCCTAAGCATATTGGAGAAGTTTTAACTGTCGAATCATTTCTGATCAAAGATGTCAGAAGTCTTGTTGAGAAGCTTCTCGTAGTTCAACTATTTATGATACCGTTATGAACCTTATATTCATCGATATAAGTATTGGTGGGATCTCTGCTTTCCGTTAGTCATCTATATTTGATCTTGACCACCAGCGATATATCTTTACGTTTTGTATCTGTTAATTTTTTGTAAGCTGGTGGACTGAATCCCATATATATTAAGTTGATAAATAAAGCATTAAATATCTATTGAAAAACAAAACTAATCACGCATTTGTTAACTAGATACCATACTTAACCAATTACTTCGAAATTGCTCACTGCAGCACCTATTCTCGTTTTTTTCTAGGTAATGAACTATTAACGTTTTCTGTTTCTCAATTCTTTTCTTACATCTTTTTGTGATTGATATTTCAAAGTATCCTGGTATTATTAATTTCAACTTCTTCTTTTTTTTCTGGTCGCTGCCATGTCAGTAATTGTCCCACTTTCCTACAGGATGACTAGTGCGGAATGAGGAGTCAGCATTTCAAGATTCTCCCATGGAAGCCTATTGCCTGTGTCATTTGGGTTAAATGCTAGTTACGGAAAAGAACAATAATGGACTTCATAATACAATTTCAATGGTTCATATTCATATTCAAAGCGAACCAAAAAAAGGGAATATATTAGTACTATTCATTTGACTAAAATCCAATCTTAAAACAAAATTATAGCTAACACTAGTAATAAACTGAAACCAATTGAAATAGGAAGAGCTGAGTCAACACAAAATAAACCGAAAACCAAATAGATATCATAACTATGATTCTATACCAAAACATTAATCATATTTAGATTTGAAATAGTTGCACAAAAATTTAGATTTGAAATAACTCAGATACCCATAATTACAATTATAAACAAGGATATGTAGTTATTTTAAGACTGAAATTAAAAACAAAAACAAAAAAACAAACAAATATTTTGTGCATTTTTGGATATTCCAAATATTTTCAAAACAATTTAGATTTTTTTGGCATTTTCAAGTATTTTGAGTTATTTCTCGAATAGTTTGGGTGAAAAAATAGCCAATTTTTTTGTTTTATGCCGGTTTGTCATTCCAAAACTTAACTAAATCAGAACCAAAATAAATTTAATCTAACCCGACTAAAATTTTTGAAGTAATGGAATGAATCTTAATTTTTAGAACTAAAATATCAGAAATTTTAAATATTATATTATGTATAATATTATTCATTAACCTAAATTCTGAATATGTATTAGATAGGGTTATCACACATGTGTCATAACTCAAATAAAATGTGATTTTATTCCTCGACTAGTTCGATTTTTTTCTCTATATATATTATGTTATGACAATAAGTGACAATGTGATTCGTCTAAACAAGTGAACAAAATTATTTTACCAAAAAACAAAAAAAGTGAACAAAATTTAATTTCTCCTTTACAAATCATAATTTTAGTCCAAACAAATATGAAATATCATATGAAGTTTATTGATTGATAATTTGCTATAAAATATTTGTTTGTTAAAAGATAATTTGATATGTAATATATACACCAAAATGCGCAGAAAAAATGCTATAAGGAGACAGATAATATATCCACCAAAGAGTTAATAATACCATTATACCAAACGCTTGACAATATTGACTCTATGCAAAAGTTAACAGGCGAATGATGATTCTGACTTAGTAGACATCTAATGTAATGTCGCTTCAAGTAAATAAATGTTTTCCATCGACGACATTTTGTGTATATCTATTGCAGATGACATTAAATATATTTATGTTTATTGGATTGGGCTATTAGACCTTAAACGTGGAGTATAGAAAGGTTGGGCCACTATTTGAATTAATGTTTATTGGGCAAGGCCCGTGAAGATCAGATCTCACAATGCGTACATATAATTTGCATATACTCAATTATAATTATAAACATCAATTGTTTTATGGGTGAATTTAAAATGTTTACTTGGAAGACCAAAAATTTAAGAATCTATACACGAAGACTTTTTATTTAGGTAAGTTTTTCCTTGCAAAGTTAATATGACAAACGTGCCCCTATATAAAACAAAAAACGTTAGCTTAAATATTTTATGATGTTAGCGTATAACTATATTGTTAGTACGCTAAAATAGCAGATAACGCATTATCGAGATAATAACGTTAGCGAAATATGGATAGGGTTTGATATATGGATGAAATGATATGGGGTATAAACCAACTTAATATGTTAATAATATGTTTGACGATATAAACAAATTCTCAATTATTAAACCAATGATTAGATTTCAAAAACTGATATATATGCGAACACGATAACATTATTATTAAAAAGTAACAAAATATTTAGCATGAAGAGCAAAAAAATTGACTTTTGACCAAACAATCATGTAAAAAATACATGCATCAAAATAGTTAGCAGATAACATATTATCAGGTTAACACGATAACAAAAATCTCGGTAATATTTATTAGGTTAACATGATAACAAAATATTTATATCAATAAGTTTATAATTATATCATGCTAAATCATTTTGTATCGTGATAAGTTATAAGTTATGTGATATATTTATATTTATCGTCTTAATTCATTTATTATATCATATAAAAAATTAACGAATTGTTACAACGTGAAAAATATGAATTTTATACAATAAGATTATTATAATTATGCAGATTTGATTTCAAAGATTGTATAATTATGGGAAGATGATAACATTATTATTAAAAGGTAACAAAATATTTAACGTCAAGAGCAAATGTGATATAGGGGTATAAAGGTATTTTCATGATGGAGAGAGAATGTTGAACAGTTTTTTTTTCTGACACTAAATTTTGCAATCTTTCATGTATACAGATTGATAATACCCTTGTTTTATCCTTTCTAAATCTTCTAAGTAGAGGTATTGGGTTCGAACGTCCATTGGAGGACATCTATTTTCCAAAAAAACAATTAACCTGATGTGAATCCCATCTCTTTGGAAGTCGTTGTATCTTCGGGATTAAACTTCCGAATATTCAAAAAAAAAAAGAAAAAATGTCAAAATCTGTGAAAATTATAAGGGTATTTGAATATTTATCTGTTTCATGAAAATTGATTTGTTTTAGGATTTTTATGTTTAAAACATTGATTTTTATATTTTCTCAATAAGTAGATGACTACTCACATTTTGCGTGGGACATACTTTATAAGATTGGTTGATTTGATCTTTGAGGAACTTAGAGATTATCTGACAATATCTCGTTATCAGATGACACAATCAATTACCTCACAATAGAGATTCCATAGGTCATGGATCGTCATTGACCAGTTTGATAACTAATGCATGAAATTAAAAGTAATGCAAATTAAAATTAAAAGTAATAACAGGGTCATAATATTCCCATTGGTGATGCAGTTTTTATAGAAATTTTGGAATGAAGTAGTGTTTAGATTCACTAGATATCAAATAAATTTCGTTGTGAAAGAGTTTAGGGCTTGGAAAGAATCTAAGTAGATGTGTCAATTAGACTATGAGGTTAGAGACTATGACGAAAAAAGTTGAGTTCGGGCAATGTGTCAAGTAGATGGTCATTTTGGAAAAAAAGTTTATCTAGAGATAGCCACGAGTCTGGGATTGATTCTATCACAGTCGGGTGACCGTACAATATTAGAGTAGGAGCAAAATACTATAGAAAGATTTTACCTCTTCAAGTTTTGCAAACGACAAGTGATTAAAAAGAATCATGTTCAATCTCTTAAAACATCATTTGAGTAACAATAAGTCAATACGCAAAAGGTTCTTATAAGATGACAAAGTAATGAATTGTTTCCATAATGGCTAACTAAGATTAGAAGTTGCATGATAATGCAGTCCACACGAGATGGCTACTTTTTTCAGACCTACTTCTTTTTACTTTATTTTTTACGTTGCTCTAATGGCGCTTTTAATTAGTAATTTAAGCTTTAATTAGCTTTATAACTCAATCTTAACGTTTTAATGATGATCTTTGATCAGTTATGATGGTTTTGACAAAGTAAAGAATACACTTGTCATTCTCTGATTCCAACATGGCTTTAGATTAATTCATGCTAACCCAACTTTTTCAATACCCTAGTGGAATGTCCAAGTCATTCCCTTAATATCCCATCAGTATTTTGTTTCACTTACCTTATGATATAATCAACAGAATATGTTTTCAATGTTATCGTGTCCAAAGTTGAGTTTTAGTGCTATATTTTGTGGACCAACCACAAATATCATCAAAGAAACTTTGGTTTTGAAATTTATTCTAAAGGTCATAAGCTTTCAGAGAAAACAAAAGCATAAAATTATTCTCTAGATCAAAATTTTAAATATATTCAAAACTCATTTTTATTACCTAGCTAAAAATTCACTTGGTCTATACAAAGAACGTATAGTTTGCTAAGCCGTTTTTAAAAATTCGAACAAACATTAAACAGCTGAAAACCAAACAGTAAAAAGAACGTATAGTTTGCTAAGCTGTTTTCAAGACGATTAGAAATATTATAAATATAATCTGGATTTAGTTTCGGCTTTTAACATACAGTTTGTTTCACTTCACTTTTCTTTCTTTCCTCATCCTAGTTAAACTTTTATAACACACTTTTTTAAAGTTGTATTGCATTGTCTTTTTCTTATTTGTTTTTACAGTTACTTACTCTCGGGACGAATGGCGAATTGACACAAATCCACGAATGTAAATAAATAGCAATGTCGCATTATACTTAATTGATCTAAAAAGGAAAAATACTATTATCATAAAGTGAAAGATATAAATACAACTTGGATCTGACCGACACGATGAATTCTCATACACAGTCTCAATCCACCAAACTAAATAGTTATTATCACATTCAATAATAGAAAAAAAATTGATCTCAACACATATCGCGATATCAATTAAGATACGTCTAGCTTTATTTCGGTGTGTGATGGGAAGCTTTCCGAGGAATACAGGCAGATAATGGCATCACCAAAAAATAATGTCTAAATGTAATCTATTAATAAAATCCAAATTTTATATTAGTATTCGAAATTATTTTCTAGATACATTACTATGTCAAAATGTGTTTTAACTATGGATGGATGCTTAATTCGAAGAGTAATGAATTTCCGGGAATTGTGGACCATGTGGTCTATTTTCCAATGTACCATTACTATCTTCAAACACAAGTACTGACAACACAAAGAAAACATAAGAGAAAATATGATTTAGAAAACTATATGAAAGGAATAGGGAAATTTTGAAGATAAAGGCGGAACCAGGCAAATAAACTTTATTTATTTTGGCTGATAAATTTTTAAACATAGATTTGCATTGCAATACAGTTAATTAGTTGTTTAGTTGTGGAAAAGAAGAAAAAGAGTGACTTGTCGCAAACTAATATGGTTATCTAAATACATAAAAGAAGACTTTTGATGTGTGGAGTGGAAGTAGACGTTTCCTCGTTCTTCAACTATCTCCATGGTTCTGCTGACCCACTTCTATTATCTTTTCACATACATTTAACTATACACATATACATAGATTCATTGTAGATTTTAATTTAGTAATAATAATACAATATACTAATAATAAATGTTGACCTACTAAGTTATTCATGTAGGGATCATATAGATGCGTTGCCAAATATTAAACGTGCGGACATCAAATGATAAGACAATACTACCATCTGTAATATATTTTTCTCGTCAACAACCATTAATTAAAATCTTATTTCACCTATAGTATACAAATGGTAAAACGAATGACAATGATAGAAGTGTGATCGTAAAAATATATATATGGTAGCTATACTTATTCTTAGATAGATTGTCTCGTAGATCTACATTTGCGACCACATTGAAATTTTTTAGCTAGGTTGGATATTGGGTGTGAATCGTGCCTAAGATGCAAGTGAGAAATATTGGATATGTAGCAGTAGCATGCCGTGCATATATCATGTATGCTAGAATTGGTGATTGGTCAAAATCCATTGAACTTCGAAACATCACAAGAAAAATATTAATCGTGAGTGTCACTGTTTAGTTGTCCAATGAGATATAAAAGAAAAAAGTACATATTTTTCCCATTTATGAAAAGTCCAATCACATTTTATTTATAAAGGCGACTTATTGGACTTTCTAGTTGACAGATCAATGAAGCAGAGGATATTTAGATGATCATCGCAAGCAGAGAGAAAGACACGTCGAAGAAGACAATGAGAAACTCACACCCATAATTTGCTGCTCATCATTTCTAATTATTAAATAAAAACGGTAATTTAATTTTCTTGATTTGTCACATCTTTATTTCATCATCTTTTGCTTACCTTTTCTTCCTAAGCTCTTGGATATTATTAATGTTTTAGATCGATTTATATTATAATTTGATATTTTCTTGAATTGCAAGTTTTGTTGCTTAATTGTCAGAATAATGGCTGCTTTCTTTCTTGGAGAATCTGAAATGAGAGAACACTCTTCTGATCTTTTTATGATGACTCTGAATCCGTTTCGCGAGCAGACAACGACCACTAATGCTCATGACGATCACTTCTACAACTTGTGCTTTGGTTCCCAACAATATAGACCTCGAGATGAAGTAGGTCATATAGAACAAGGAAATTCTTCCATCTCCACTTTTTCAAACGGAGGAGTCTTCAGGGCTTTGGCTCCGATCTACTTGAAAGCGGCTCAAGAATTACTCAATGAGATTGTCAATGTTGGAAACGGTAGCCACGGCGCAAAACAAGAGCGACCGGTGAGTAAAGAGTCCACGATTTATGGAGTTGAGGACATCAATGGTGGCTATAAGCCTGGCGTAGCTGCTTTGCAAATGAAGAAAGCAAAACTCATCTCCATGGGTGAAATGGTAACTTATTTATACCTACCTATATAATATGTGATACACAAATAATAATAATAAGATCTTTGTATATACAAACCAACCATGGTGATATATATAATGGCAATAAACTTTCTGTTACTTTGAGATCGGGACTCAAGTTCAGTCCATATATTTGGTTATTGCATGTTAAGTATTTGATACTTTATAAAGGTTTCAAAGATTGGTAAATTGATTTGGGAAATGAATTTGGTAAATTATACACAGGTGGAACAGAGATACAAGCAATACCATGACCAAATGCAGACTATAATCTCATCGTTTGAGCAAGCTGCGGGTTTAGGCTCAGCAAACTCATACACACATATGGCGTTACAAACAATATCAAAGCAGTTTCGTGCTGTAAAAGACATGATAAGTTTGCAAATCAAGCAAATAAACAAGCTCTTGGGACAAAAGGAATTTGACGAGCAGCTTAAGAAGTTGGGAAAGATGGCACATCACCATTCAAATGCTTGGAGACCGCAGAGAGGTTTGCCCGAAAAAGCTGTTTCCGTTCTACGCTCTTGGCTCTTTGAGCATTTTCTTCATCCGTAAGTAACGTTTTCTTCTATCTTTAATTCTTGTTACGATTATTGTCGATATATCAGAATGATGGGACCTTGAAGCAAAGGGAACTAACTAAGGATATGGAAGCTAGGATCATTACTTAGTTTTGTATAGACATGCATGCTAATGATTTAGTTGTGTCTTGTTTTGGTTTGTATAGATATCCGAGGGATTTGGATAAGGTAATGCTTGCCAAACAGACTGGCCTTACTAAGAGTCAGGTAATTGATTTCGATTATCAGAAGTTGGACATACTTAAGTTTCTTAATGTTAGATGTCTCATACATAGTACATATACAATTTCATGACATCATCTAACACCGACTATCAAGAATAAATAATCTACAGGTAAAACCGAATATATATATAGATTCAAACAAATTTTATTCCGATCAAAAAAATATTTTTAGAAAGATATCTCTTTATTTCTATTTTTTTTTCTTTTCGAGTCTGAAAACAAAAACGTACCCAAGAATTCTAAGAAAAGCAGGTAAACCAAATATATTTTGGTAAATTTATTTAGATAGATGATGTATATTTATTTTATTATAATTATTTTAATGAAAATAGCGATGATAGCATACGAGAAATATCATATATGTGATCCTTTGTAAAGTAAATCAAATTTATTTTGGTTAAATTAGTAATTATATATATTATGGAATACTTTCTTTTAGCACCCATGATTATATATAATCAAAATAAGTATTGTTAATAGTATCTTGTGTAAAATGGATGTAGGTGTCAAATTGGTTCATTAATGCTCGAGTTCGAATGTGGAAGCCACTGGTGGAGGAACTTTATTCGGAAGAAATGGATATTGAAGAAAGCAGAAAAGGAAGTGACCGGTATAGTACCAAAGGTTCATCTTCAAAGCAACCGTACAATAATACAACTTCAAATGAATCTTCGAACACGATCCTACCCGCCTTTCGTCAAGGATTCACTGAAACTGAAACCCCTAGGCAAAATTCATCCTCAAGTTGCAGCGTAGTCATGAGGTTCACGAAGCAACACATGAATCAAGCGAACTTCATCAATTTCAACGGAGGGTTCGAAAACTATCACACAATGGATGGAAACAGCGTCTCCCTTTCCCTCGGCCTGCCTCATTCTTGTGACCAAACCTTTAATAACATTCATTTTGAGTCAACAAGTCATGGAACTGAGAACTCGGCCATATATTCATCTTCAACTTATCAAATCATGGATTAGAAATAATTAGTGGGGATGATATATTTTCTGCTTGTTGCTTACGTATATTCTGTGTATAGTTTTGGCCCTTGGATGGTTTCGTATGGGTTGATGTGTGTAGATTGATAGAGAGGAGATGATTAAGTAAAGGTTATGATAAAAATGTAGATAACAATACTAAGCTAAAGAAATATATATGGTTTTCGATAGTCAGGTTTTAGTTAGTATTGTTACGTATGAGTGTAAATGAAGATCAGATCAACCGTGAGATCCATATTAGCTAATAGTTGTGACTTTATGAACGTGTATGTGTGTGTGTGTGTGTGTATGTCCCCAAAAACCCTAACTTAATCTCCCACCTCTTCTGTCTTTTTTCTAAAATTTGTTCCACAAAACAATGAATATATATTAGCTATAATTATTATTTTGTTGTTTTACATGATCATCTTAGTGACCTAACCACAAGTTAATTGGCTACCAAGAAGTTATGGATTTATTTATTTGAGTTGATTTTTTGTTTGTCTTCCATATCCAATTTTTTATTTTTTATTTTACAAACTAACAAAATACAGAAATGTTTTAAAAATGATGGTAAAATAAGAATATGATAGAAAAAATGGGAGAGAATATTTTCTGTATCATTAAACACACAAACCGTTGCTACAAATTACATACTGAAAAATATGAATGAAGACATTATACAAACGACCAAACACACCTCTCTATGATACATAAATACCCCAAAACTAAAACAACCTCTAAAATCCTCCTCCTACTCACTCTCCTGTTTGTGTCCCTCACCAAAAGTCCAATACCACATATATAATCAATACTAAGAAAAAAAGCAAAGTGAAGAAAATCAAATATATGAATAAAAATGAGAAAACCCCTTTTACAAAACAAATACTCTTCCTCCTCACTACTACTACAAATTCTTTACCCTTTCATCATCTGACTTGAATGAACTTAACCTGTGAAATTCTTCGATAACTCAAAACCCTCATTGATCCATCTCGTTGGTAAATAGCAATCGATAATTGAATGGTTTGGTTGGTTCTGTACACAACATGAGGATCACCTAGAGGCGGCTGTCAGGACTCGGGAGAGGTATGTTATCTCGCACTCGTCACTCTTTCTGTAGGGTTTATATCCAAGCAAGAGAGCCGCGGTCATTTGGATTTTGTGGGCGTCCTCTTGTTGGTGTTGGTGGTCTATTTACGTTTAACTCCTGCAAAATATCAATGCTTAGTTACGCCATTTTCCAGGTGGAAAAAGGAAGGCATTAGTATCTGTTTGAGATAAAAACCTGCATCCATGTATCCTCTATATGTCTTTCTGGTGAAGTTTCAGGTGAGGTTATCGCTGGAGGCAATGGATGGATAAGCTTAGGAACCACCACAAGATCTCTCCCCAACACCAAGATAGCCCCGGCATTGTTTGCGGTACCTGAGAAGGAATAAATATAGATCATTTTTTGTCAGAAACTATCAGATCAGGTCTTATTACCAGCTTAGGAGTGAGTTCTCGGTTCCATAAACATACCACAATAATTTGTTGCCGAAAAGAGCGTTATCAAATGACCTTGGGCAAAACGCTCAAATCCGTCCATCACGCATTCATGCGCACGTACAATCAATTGCAGATCATTGTTGTTGCAAAACTCCATGACACGGTCAGGCTGCAGTTGTCAAATTCTTGGTAAGTAATAGAACAGGCAGAACTACTTATGGAAGCGAAGTAGAATTATATTACTCAATATAATTGTCTAACAACAGCCCATGAATATGTCAAGGGTAAGGGACTAGCAAAATCAGTACTCTTCACACTTAGGAAGCTCAAAATGAGCGGAAAGAAAAGATCACTCAAGCTGATGTAATGGAGTATGAGGTGAGGAGGGGAAGGGAAAGAGAGCAGTAATCAATGCAAAGTGTACGAAATAGAAGAAAAAGACCACTCACCCCAAAAGTAACCAACCCAGGGCCTCTAGCATTGGGCCTTAAACCTTCGACACTGTCATTTTCAGTTGGATCCGACCTAACAGATTACAAGATGACATACTAGTGAGACAAGGATCACGGAAACAACATAGAATGATACAGCATTAGACATGAACTTACCATAATAAATCCATAAGTACAATTGAGCCTGCTTCCATCGTAATTGGACGTTGGATATTTTCTATCTGCTCCACATGATTTATCGACCGACCAATTCCCCCATGCATACAGATGATTTTCTTCTCAATCAGTGCAGCCAGAGGTAGCCAATTGAATAAACGGTTTATTCGATGCCACACCCAGATCCCATCACGTTCACCCTGCAAAGTAGCCATGACATGAGACCCTAAAAGTGGAGCAAGAGATTCACAGAGATGAGACACTACCATTCGCTCAATACACTCTATCCGGAAACCAAAAAGTGCATTAATGTCGGCAGCTTCATGATTTCCACGAATCAGGTGTACGTTATGTTGGTATTCAACCTGCAGTGTCAATTATAGAGCGTTATAGCATTTCTTATTAAGCGTTAATAATACCTGAAAAGAGAGCATTAATATAGTTCTCTTTAAACTACCTTTAAAGCAAGCAGAAGTGTAATTGTCTCTAGGCTGTGTTGACCCCGATCAACATAGTCTCCTAAGAAGAGGTAATCGATGTATCTGAGAACAATTAATACAGTCAGTAATGTCAGACCAACACATAGCATGGCGCAAGAGATTTAGCTGCACACTTACGATATGTCTCCAGCTGTTGATGGTGAACCATATTCATCAAAAAGGCGCATGAGATCCCCAAACTGGCCATGCAAATCACCAAATATCTTAATAGGAGCTTTAAGCTGTAACACAGTAGGTTCGCTTGAGAAGATACGTTCTGCACTGTCGCAAAGATCAGCTATTTCATTGCAATCCAAGAAAAACTGGCGACGAACTGGAGGCTTCCACCCCCGAGGCTTCAAAAGATGAGCTACAACCTAATAAAATTGAGTTGTGAATCATTAGAAGGTATTAATAGTCAACTCGGAACCTCATACCATTGAACAATACAAATGATCTAGTCGGATTACATGTCTGTTTAAAAATAAGTTTCCAAAACTATTAAACCAAGGGGTAATACACCTCCACAGTATCTAAGTACACTTCCTATCTTTATCAGACAAACCAAATGACCAGTGCCACAGCAGACAAATTCTCTACAATAGTTCGAGCACACAATAACAATTTCTTGCAACACTTAACTGATTAACAATTTACCTTTTTCGGAACACTATTGATTGACATCTGACGATCTAATAATTTCCTAGCTGCTGTTGCACTTTCGGGTGTCCCATAACTAACACGGCGTCCCTCATTTTCAAATTGATCAATGGATAACTGTCTAACCATTCCACCTAAGGCTCCACCTGTTTCTGCAGCAACCACCACCTTACAAAGTTCCAAAAATAAATGCAAAACAAAAATCAGAAATTAGAGATGTAAACCACTGGTAAATGAGCTGGAATTACGGTAAATGACAGATTTTTCTTGATAGAGTTAGATTGACTCACAGCTCTATGATGAAGTCGAACCCCTGCAGGAATAACACTATTTGGTACTGCAGAATCAGGCTTAATCAATGATAATGAAGGTTTTCCACTGGGCGTAGCCTCAGCACCACGATCCCTATCTGGAAGTTCAACTTCCCCATTGACCTGTCGTGCCTTCGCAGCAGCTAATGTTGCACTGATAGCCTCGGCTTCCGCAGCAGATGCTTCAACAAGATACTCCACACCCTTGCTTGTTCTCCTACAATGTTGTTTGATAAATATTTTACAACTAAATGCATAGGTGTGCTAACAATACGACACCCCACATATTAAGACACTAACCGAATTCCTGGAACCATTGCATTTTCAGTGCTAATATCAGTATACATATCACCATTTACAGGGGGTGCAACAGGGCTTCCCAGCACCACAGCGTCAGGAGCTGATTCTGGTAGCTCCCCTGTCCTTTCATCAGAAAATCCATATCTTCCAGGTGAACGGCCAGGTGGCGTGTTTGTTGCTGCTGCTGCAGCAGCAGCATGAGAGGCAGCAGATGTTGTTTCCGCTGCAGCAAGATCTTCAGCAACCAATAGGTCATCAAGTAAAACTCCTATAGGATCAAGAGAATATAATTAAGTTTAGCAGCTACAATTTTTAAGAAAATGCACGGTCTGCAAAGGGAAGAGAAAAGAAGCTACGGCACATATATTTGGTGAAGAATGATCTCTATAATGGTTTTACTAACTAATACTGATAATATTAAGTCCCAGACTTTAACAAAAGATCAAACTACCTACTTAAAAAACAAATCCTACACTATCATACACTAACAACTCAATAAATAATATGCCAAATTAGTAGATCACTGGATTCTCAGTACTATATGCCTGGTTCATTTCATGGACAAACGTGTAATGGTAAATTGCCTATAACAGCTATCAAGCTTTTTTCCTTACCTCCACGCAACCCACCATAGATGAATATCAAATCACCCACTGCAGCAGCAGCATGCCTGCATCGCCTAGTCAGCTCAACAGAAGCATCACCACCAGCTGCGTCAGCACTATACCTACCAGTTCTAGGACTAGTAACAACCGATTTTGTATCACACCAAACACCTGCTGCAGTATCCAACACTGAACAAAGAGAAAATAATGAACCAGTCAGAGAAGCTTACATGAATGCATGTACTAGTTATTACGAAAATAATTTTGTAGCTTCCTCATGAGTTATGGATGAGTGAACTTTTTTTTAATATCCCTGTTTGATAGTTTTATATAAATTGCAAATAAATTTTGGCTTCTACAGTCCATTGAGAAGAATGATGCAGCTTAAAGGATGAATATAACTATGCTTTTAGAAAGAAATAATATGCCTCACTAACAATTAATCAATTAAGACAGCCAAAAGTTGTACCAAAAAAAAGTAACATATCCATCATTTTAGAGATTGTATGTATAAGCAAAAAACGTAAGTATTATCTCATTAACAACACAAACATGAGATTGTTTCTCGCCTTTCGCTAACCTGCAACACTGGACGAGTCTTCTACCATGCGTCCACCACCAAGTGCCCCACCAGAGACATGGAGTCTTGCATTTACAAAGACCTAAAATAATCCACCAAATGTTGGTTTTTCTGATGGAACTAGCTAAAAGAAGTAAAAAAAGAAGAAGAATCTCATACTGCAGCATGCTGGTATCTGGCAGAAGGGGAGACACCTGGGGCTATGGCCCATTCCCAACGTCCATCTCTGTGCTTGGCAAGTCCATATGCACTTGCTAGGGGCTATCACGCAGAGGTACACAAAGACATATTAACCATGGCAATCGAACATTAAATATCAAGACAGATAAAGAAGCTCTTAAACTCTAATTGTCACTTTAAGAACATGATAGATATTTTCCTATTTGAACTCGTATTTGAAGTAATTTGCAAAGAAAAGCTATTCCCCTCTCTTCATGAAACAAGTTTGTTCAGTGCAGTGTTAATTTAATGGTAACAAAGAGTAATACAGCATTTGGATTTCCTCCACGTCATAACATGGCAGTAAAAACTCTTTGGCTTACCACACTATTCGCATCTCTTCCACCACAGAGAAGAAGAAGGCCATCAGATCGCGCACTTGCAGTTGCATACCTAGTTATAATATACAAACCCAAGAGATCCAAATCACTTAACTGAAAGCCACAGAATCACATACAAGAAATGAAGCGAAGGAATCACAAATTACATGCATGGTGGTGGACCTTCCCCTTCCGGTTCCAGCTTACGCCATTCATAAGGTTTGGCAGCAGTGTCCAAAGCCCATACATCAGCTAATGGACGTTTCCCTGGTAATATAAGGATATTGAGAAAAAAGAAGCTATTTAAGGAGAATATAAATACATATTTAATGAGGTGGCGAGTGAAACTGCTTACCATCATTTCCACCAATTGCCATGAGATACCTCTGTCCTACCAGTGCCATGACATGTCCATAACGTGGTCCTGGTCCAGGACCCTGAACAACAACCCTAGATAAAGAGGATAATCCAAATCAAGCGACAAGCTAGCATATGAACTTCAGGACCGAGCTAGCGACAAAGAGCAGATTAATATTCAAACCTGTGCCATCGTGGCCGTTGCTGTGTGAGATCAAGAACGTGAAGATCCTCAGCTGATAAACCAGCAGGACCTATTCCCCCCTGCACCACAGAAACAAATCAGTAGCAGGTTCATTTACAACCCTAAATGATAACCTTGAATTGCTAAACTATAATCCATAACAAGAAAATACAAAACAATTTCTCCCCTACCTGAATTACTACCATGGTCCCAACAGCAGTAGCAACATGAGCAGCTCTTGGACTAGGTGGTTCTCCATAAGGTGTAAGCCTATACCATCATTTCATCATATTAATTCAACTTCACACTTAACAACAAATCACTAGATCTCCTACCTTAAACAGCACAATTCATATCTTCTACTCACCTCGACCACTTATTAGAAAGAACATCATAACAATGAACATCAGCGGTTGCACCAGCTAACCCTGCATAGGAAACATTACTCTTATCACATCAGGGCAAGTCTAAAACTGATGCAAAATCATACTCTAACATCAAGGAATGATTTCAGAAACTAAAGCTTATAGCTTTATACGAAACTAAAGCAACGAGAAATCGAAAAACATACGAATGCCAGCACTTCCAGCTGAAGTAGGTGTTCCCGTTCCTCCAGAATTACCCTCAAGAGCAGTAGCACCACCAAACAAGATCAGTCTCGGGCCAATATAAGAAGACGTCCCTTCTTCACCAACAGCAGGAACCGCCGTCAGCGTATGTCCACATCTAGGACCAGGACCATCTTCTTTCTTCTCGATTATAGCATTCACAACCGAATACGTTGGCGCACATCTCGGACCAACCACCGCCGTTACCTGCGGCTGTTGCTGCTGTTGTTGTTGTTGCTGCGAAGGAGGAGGAAGAGAAGGAGTCAAAGACGCCGATTCGGATTCGGATCCGGTTTGTTGCTCAGACGCTTCTTCTTTCTCCTCCATAGGAGATTGATTCTCAGACGTAGCAATAGGATCTTGATCATTCTCTGGTACCATTGAAGAATCCAAATCCATATTTTTCACAACCCTAAATTCGTCAATTTCAATGCTTTTTTAATTAAGAAAGATCGTAACACATCTTCTTAATTAGCAAATTCCAAATTCTCGCTTCTAGAATCTTCACGGTGGAGAAACCCTAGCTAGCTTTTCTCCGGTGAGATCTTCCCGGAAAAAAGTTAATTGGAGTAGAGAGATTCGGAGAATTTGAAAATGAGTTTGTTCTTTCTTCTTCCCAGTTTTTTTTTTTTTTTTGAGGAATAAGGACAGAGAGAC
>Ga0041059_1001630_pt1 | contig 17565 bp, 14 predicted proteins | sample AraColnosormetaG_FD_56232 | JGI IMG/M metagenome (GOLD analysis project Ga0041059, IMG submission 56232) | Arabidopsis roots microbial communities from North Carolina, USA - Col MF nosort | ecosystem: Host-associated > Plants > Roots > Unclassified | place: USA: North Carolina | collected...
TTTAGAAAAAAAAATTGTTTCAAAAAGATTGATTTTTTAGATTTTCAATACAATAGTTATTAGTTATAATTGATAAATTGTAAACTTCAATACAAATTAGTAAATATCATTAATTTAGTATAAGATAAGCTTAATAATGTCAAAAAGATTTAAGAAAGTAACAAACTTTTTCCTCTCTTTTCCTTTCTTTTGATTGCCTTTAGTTTGTGTCTTGACTCTTGATTTTTCCAAGTTGGATAATAATGCAGGCTTCATGATAACATTCAATATTCATTGCCGTTTACATTGTACACATAAACATAACATAACACACACAAAAGATGTCTCCATCACATGATAGATCAAATTGTACGTCACACAGTGTTGTTTACTTTAATTTTGTACCAATAATTATAAAAGCTGATATATACTGTATTTGATTATTTTAACTAATTACATTTTGAAAATAAAATTTTTAGAAACGTACGTATAAGTTAAGAGTATGATTAAAAAACAATTTTTGTTAAAATCCTTTTTTGTGTGTTAAAATATTTAGAACTTTTTTTTTAACACATATTTAGAACTTTCTTAATAATGAAATGGATGTATAAAACGATATATCGAATCTAGTATTAATGTGTACATAATATAATAACACAAATATACCCGAATAGAGGGTTGAAAATTGAAGAACACGTCAAAATATAGAAGCCATCCGAGATTATCGAGAATAATGTTGGGAAGATGTTGCTAATGACAAAGTTTGACCGTTCGAGCTCGTCGAGCCCTTCGGTTACGTCTTCCAAGACTTTGTCTAGTTGCATGGCATTTTCCGACATTCCTAAAAAGTAAAAACTCAAACACTTTGAAAAACTCCCCAACGGCCGATGCTTGTCTTATCACTTTCGAGCCAATATTTGACCATTCTTTGTTTTGTTTTGCTTAGTTTACAAGATTGATTGAACACAGTATACAAATGATAATAGCGTAGAAGTAACAAATTGTAAAGAAAAATACTCAAATAGCATGCCATCAACGAAACAAACAAAAGATCATCTTTAAGAAAGAAAGAAAATAAAAGGAAAGGAAAGAAGATTGACTTTTTAAATTTTAAACTTCTGAGGGTTATGACATATGCCGGAAGAAGGTGATAAAGTGCACCGTGCATATCATCATCTCAATGTAGAAATCAAAGTTTACATATCAATTTTTTTCTCCAAGAAAATATAAAATGTAATCCATTAATTTGGACTCATGATGCCACTTTCTCATAACTAGCAGAGCTCATCATTCCTTTTCATCATTTACTTCCCTTCCCAACTTTTCTTCACCAAACTATGATTTTGCAGAAGAAAACTCGAAAGTCATTGTTAATTAATACCATTTTTATTTTACTGTAGACAATATTTCCCTTATAACTATTTATAGAAATACTCCAAAATACTACTAGTGTATTAAAAACAGATAAAATTCAAAAGCAAAATTTTACCAAAAAAAAGAACTTAAAAAGCAAATAGTATCATTATTGTTTAACAATAAAGTTTACATTTCCATAGAAATTTCAAAAAATCGGATACCCATAATTTTCGAGGTGGACTATCATAATCAACTCTAATTATTTTATTTTTCTAGCATTGATTAGTGTTCACAATAATGGCATAAAGCAGACGCATTAACTTTTGTAATTGGGGTTTTACCTTTCGTTTTCACTTTAATTATTTTAACTAATCCTTTTTACAAGACCCATAAAGAACAAAAGTCAAAATAATCGATAGTCTCAAAAAGTCAAGAATCTCTCACACACTCATTATGAACACGCACCACCAAACAACACTTCCATTGATCCTCATAATAATCTCCACCAATACTCATTTCCCTCTTGGATTCTTCAAACTCCTCTCTGAAAGTTCTCATTTTTGGTTTACATTTCCTTTGAGTCCACTGTTACTTACTAAAATGGTGAGCAAATGGAAGAAGATGAAGCTAGCTTTGAGTTTGAATCTCTGCAACTATCTCCCCAGAACCCTCGAGGAGGAACCACCATCATTGGCTTTGAATTCCGCTGAGACATTATCAGATGCTGCTTTGCTCTCTCCTCTTAACTGGCCCATGACTCCAACACCTTCTTCTTACCGTCGAAGGTTGTCCAGAAGTAGCAGCAAATCGTCAAAGGTTTGTTTCATCATGACCCATATTCTCAAATCTCTTTAATTCCAAGAAAGATTGCTACTTTTGGTTCCTGAAATACTGACCTGTTCTTTGTGGTTCATGAGTTTGTCTTGGATAAGTCGTTTGCTCTGCTTTCGAGCTATTGTGTGTAGTTAGTTGTAATGAAGAAGAGCATTGTGTCTACTTGGAAGTCCTATTTTTGTATCAGTTAAGCCTTATATTCCTTATAGAACATTTATCATCAACTTTGCCCTGTTTAAAATAGAATATAGTACTTTGTCTCCAAAGATCATGGACTCTTTCTTCTTTTAGATTTTTGTGGTAGTTGGTTTCTTTAAATAGCACTTGGTCTCATGTGAGATTCTTTGTCTTCTTCTGATGATCTTTCTCTCTTTTTTTTCCTACTTTCTTAAACAGCAGACTTGCTCTATATGCTTGAACAAGATGAAAGAAGGTTGTGGACATGCAATTTTCACAGCGGAGTGCTCGCACATGTTTCATTTTCATTGCATTGCTTCGAATGTGAAACATGGCAACCAAGTTTGCCCAGTGTGCCGAGCTAAATGGAAGGAAATCCCTATACAGAAGCCGAGTTTGGATCTTCCTTATTACCCCTTTGACAGGTGCAATAATGATGCAGCCATTAGCCTTTTCCGCTGCTTACCTCCTTCTCAACGAGCTATAACCCAAGGGCATCCCGAGCCAGCTACTTTCGATGATGATGAACGGTTAGAAGAGCAGATTGTTTTTGATGGTGAAACTGAAGTCTTGAAGAAGGAGAACCGTGATTATGTGCGAATGATGGACATGAAAGTGTATCCAGAGGTCTCAGCTGTACCACAATCCAAGTCTTGTGAGAATTTTGATGTACTAGTGCATCTCAAAGCAGTTACTGGTGATCAGATTTCTCAGTATCGCCGAGCGCCAATTGATTTAGTTACAGTGCTAGACATCAGTGGTAGTATGGGAGGAACTAAGCTAGCACTTCTGAAACGAGCAATGGGTTTTGTGATTCAAAATCTTGGGTCCAGTGATAGGCTCTCAGTGATTGCTTTCTCTTCAACAGCTCGACGTCTCTTCCCTTTAACCCGAATGTCTGATGCTGGAAGACAGCTAGCCCTTCAAGCTGTTAACTCACTGGTTGCAAATGGTGGGACCAATATTGTCGATGGTCTTAGAAAAGGTGCCAAGGTTATGGAAGATAGGCTAGAAAGAAATTCTGTTGCCAGCATTATCCTTTTGTCTGACGGGCGAGATACATATACTACGAACCATCCTGATCCAAGTTACAAGGTGATGCTTCCTCAGATTTCTGTTCACTCTTTTGGTTTTGGATCAGATCATGATGCTTCAGTGATGCACTCAGTCTCTGAAGTCTCTGGTGGAACCTTTTCTTTCATTGAAAGTGAGTCTGTGATCCAGGATGCTCTTGCACAGTGCATTGGTGGACTTTTAAGCGTTGCAGTGCAGGAGCTACGAGTAGAAATTGAAGGTGTGAGCCCAAATGTTCGACTTAGCTCGATAAAAGCTGGGAGTTACTCTAGCCTTGTAACTGGTGATGGCCACTCAGGGTTGGTTGATCTTGGTGATCTTTATGCTGATGAAGAGAGGGATTTCTTGGTTTCTATCAACATCCCTGTTGAGGAAGATGGACATACACCATTGCTAAAGCTGAGATGTCTCTACATTAATCCCTTGACAAAGGAGATTACAACGCTTGAAAGTCACGTGCTTCAGATTCGAAGACCAGAATATGTTGCTGAAGAAAAAGTTGTTCCCATCGAAGTGGTCAGGCAAAGAAACAGATTCCTAGCTGCAGAGGCAATGGCCCAAGCAAGAACTTTAGCAGAGCATGGAGATTTAGAGGCAGCCGTTAAAGCCATTGAGAATTTTAGATTGGTTTTGGCAGAGACGGTTGCAGCAAAATCATGTGACAGGTTTTGTGTTGCTTTGGACTCGGAACTGAAGGAAATGCAAGGTAGAATGAGGAGTAGTCACATGTACGAGGCATCGGGAAGAGCTTATATTCTTTCTGGACTTAGCTCACACTCATGGCAAAGAGCAACAGCGAGGGGAAATTCAAGGGACAGTTCGAGCTTTGTCCAGGCTTATCAGACTCCATCAATGGCTGAGATGCTGCGTCGATCACAGGCCATGTTTCTAGTTAGTCCATCACATCATAGACTCATTCAGCCCTTGCTCTCTTTTGCTTCACAACCAAAGCCAAGGTAAAGAACAAATTTTGACATCAATCCAATGCTTATGTACAAGTAGTTACGTAGCAAGCTTAAACTTGTTTTGTCTGTAAAGAAACAACCACAAGCAGTCGAAACAATTGGAGGAATGTAAGATAGATATATAATGAATACTGGGTTTAGAGTTTGGGAATATCTTTTGTATTAGAACTTCATTGCCTATATATACTCGAAACTCACAAATTGCACATACATATAACTACTACACAGCAACATTAACACATTACATAACAAGAACCCAACACAAAAGGAGACACCGAGACAGAAGAGAAGACACTATTCTCCAGCTAATGTTCTTGGCAAAATGAAAGAAAAAATAAAAATTTCTAGCAAAATAATTTCCCGAGGGAAATGTTAAAATGGTATCTCTTCATGAATCATGATCTACCTTTCTTCATCCTTGCATCTCTCTGGTTTCGGAAGTGGCTAAGAAGTTGCTGTGCCTGCAAAGAACAGTACTATTCAGATATCTCGATCAATAAGAAACTGAACTTGGTGTGTTTTCGTGTAACCGCAGAAGAAGAATATAGTATATACCTTCTCTTTTGCTCTCTGTGTACCAGACTGAGACAAGGCAACAAGCGGAGGTATGGCGCCTTCTTGCAAGACCAGAGTGCAAAACTTGGGACTGTTCAGACACAACTGAAGCAGCACAGAAGCTGCATTCTCTTTCCCTCTCTGAGATCCTAAGTCAACAGTTTCAACAAGTAATGGAATCCCACCTTCCCTCACGATGGCTTGACGCCCTTCTCCAACTGCAGAAAGATTTGCAAGAAGAGCAACTGCTTTATCAACCATCTCTAAATCTGGGTCTAACAGCTCCACAAGGTACTTAACCGCCTTAGCTTGCACGATACGGGCCTTGTTATCATGAGTAATCGATAGATTGAACAAAGCAGAGGCGGCGTCTTTCTTTCCTCTAAATGTTCCTTTACCAAGAAGATTCACCAGAGCTTGTATCGCTGCGTTAGACTGGCCTATTCGTTCTCTGTTGACCTGCAGAACAGACAGACTGAACAATGATGCTGCTGAATTCTCTTTGGCTCTGTCATTTCCTGTGTTCAAAACATGAACAAGCGGTTCTATCGCCCCGACTTCCACAATCATGGCTTTGTTTAGTTCACTGATGGAAAGATTCAAAAGAGCCGTGACTGCGTGTTCTTGAGTTAGCTTTTCTTCTGAGTATAAAAGTGACAGCAGTGGAGTAATAGCACCACAACGCCCGATGTGAACACGATTTTCAATGCTGTTAATGGTGAGATGACGTATTTCAGCTGCAGCAGCAGTCTTCACTTTGTTAGACCCGCTTTTAAGATCTTCTACCAATTTTATGGTATGTGAAGTCGTCATTGTTCCTGAATCATCTAAATCATGTACAGAACACTCATAAGTCTTTGCTGCGCTATGCTCATGATTTACATTGTTTGAACTTTCTAAGTTTTTCTTGGGAGACATCTCACTGGAGCTTTGGTGATTCCCTAGTATACTTTCTGTCTCATGTGTCACCGAAGGTACATAATCAACAGACGAGACAACACTGCAAACTGATTCACTCCTGCTGTGAGTGTAAGACTGCCCCGGAGACAAAAGCTCGAATATTTCAAGATCCTTGCTTTGAGATTCCCCGCATAAACTGGCAGACACGTTAATCTTCAGTTTCTCAAACCCATTTCCAGTTTCAAGAGATGATCTTGAGGTTAAACTGCTGCTCCGTAAAGAAAAACGAAAACTCTCGGTGCGGTTAAAGTCTTGAGAACCCATATTATTAGCCATGGATGAAGCATCACCACCATCATACTGATGACAAGAGTTAGTAGCAAGGTTGATCCTGTTTGCCTCCAACCAACTCGCTATCATAGCCTTAACCGTGTAATTGGGAATGAGTTCTTGATGAGTCAGCACCTGCCGCGTCCTTGGACAAACAGCTAACCCGTTATCAAGCCATTTCTTAATGGATGTTCTGTCAAATGTCTGTCCTGAAGCTACTATTACCGGATCCAGCATGAGTTCTGTTGACAAAGGACACCGGAAATACGGGGGTATCGAGATACCTTTAGCCACTTCAAGAAACTCAGTTTTAAGCATGTGTTCACGGATGCACAAGACGAGTTCTATCAACTGTTCGGTTTGTTCCATATCTTCTTCTGACTTACTGGCCTGGGATCTTATCCTCTCTTTCTCCACAGTAATGCTTTCCTTTAAGAGATCTTGGTTTGATATCAATCCAAGCATTTGAATTATGCTTTCCAGATGATTGTTATCCAAAGAGGTAATATCATCTTTCTGATTCCGTAAAGCATTCTCCATGAGTTCCATTAATGTCCCCTCTTGCTTAAAACTCTCAGTCTCCTGCACGCAGCGCTGAAACCGTTCCAAGAGATTAGTACAAGTGGCTGCATATAAGACACAGAGGGCTAAAGAAATGAAGAAATTCTAGTTTACCTCAACACTTTGTACGCTTGAAGTAACCGGACTTGACTGTGATAACTGAAGAAGTATGCGACTAATCTCCAACGAACAAGTCTGGACCTTTCCCAACAAAACCTCGCATTGAAACACCTGCACAACAACGATGTAGTGAATAATGCTGAAAGCTGCAGAAAAACTGAAATGGTAGCTTATATCATCAACTTACACCAAACAACTTGCTCAACTTTGGTGACCAGTCCTCTAAGAACTCCCGAGCCTGGTTAACAACAGAATCAAGGTCTTCACATCCTTTATATAAACAGTCATCAGAAGGTATCTTGCAATCAACAACTTCATCGAGCAACGGTTTCAAGAGCTTCAACAAGAGAACCATATTTCCAATACATGTTTGAATAGGATTAAATCTTATAGTCTGGCACGCAACCAGATGAAGATACCGAGATATACTGTTAAGAAGACATCGAACAGGAACAGGATCCATTTAACTATCAAGCTGAAGAACACAAAAAACAAAACACACACATATCAACATTATAATCTTTCATGACTTTTAAAAAGAGTGTTGGTTCCTTGATAGTGTTATCAATTGGATTAGTAAAAATATTCAGACTTTTCTGTGTATTATATGGAAAAAAAGAAAGGAACACAAAGTTTTCTGATAGAACAGACATAGAAAAGCATTGACTTTTTGACTTATTAGTCTGAGAAGACAGACATGACTAGATTCAGTCAATTCTTGTGGAAAACTGAAGAAAAGGAAGTAAATTTAAACAGAGACTTGACTTGAGCACATTCTCTCAACAGATGTTTCTGCTTTCTAGTTTCCTTTTTCCCTTATATTTGATTAAACTAATTTATCCAGTCTAATAAAGTGTGGAGAAAACAACAGAGTTACTCTGAATCTGATAAACCTATCAAATCGAAAAAGAATCTCAACAAAGAAATAAGACAGAACAGTGAAAACCCACAAGTAAGGAACCCTAACTTAGTACAAAGCTAATGTCGAATTTGGAAAAAGATTGTAACAAAGGAATGTAAGAAGGTGGAGGTACCCGAGAAGATTGAAGTGATACTGAGGCTGGAAGAAGAAAAGGATTCGAGGTATCAAGGGAACAAGGCGGCGATCATTCGAGCTTGCAAGAGGAATAATGAAGAGTTTCCTAAATTATCTAAAGATTGGTTCTTTGCTTACACAAAGAGAAGAGAGAAGAGAGAGAGAAAGAGACTGATGCAAGAATTCAGGCAACGAAACAGAGCAGAAAAAAGGGAAAAATAATAAAATAGTAATGGCGAGGGGCCCCAAGTTGGTTTTTTTGCAGATATCTCTACTGTTTCTGTAATGTTGGAGTTGGTACATCTTAAAGCTGTCTCTTTTTTCTTTCTTTTTATGTTTCTGATGATATATAATATTAACACTTAAGTAATTTTACTCATATTGTTGCCTTGACAAAGGAATAAGTTAAGGGTTGAAATTTGTGAATTTTAAAAATCATTACTTTTGAGATTAGGAATTATGTCAAAGGAGAAGAAGATTCATTGGTCCTTGGAGATTATAAGGTACAATGATTAACTTTGTTATGTTCTAGTTTTGGGTAATATATATGGGTTTCTATCTACATCAATATTTCAGATTTGCTTTTTTCTTTTTGTCAACATACAGAATTCAGATTTTTGGGATTTCCCTATTTTTCCTACGGCAAATAAAGTCAAAGAAATATTAGGCCGTATGAAACAAATTGATGGGTTAAGCCCAATTGATAGGCTAGGCCCGTTATTGTTTTGTAAAGAACTGAAATCTAATCTGTCTATGGTCTTTCTCAGTTTAGAACAACAAATTCTTGTTTGGAGATATATGCTAACTTGTGTTAATGTGTTGTTCTCGTTGGGGTTACTTGTTTCTCCAATAGACAATGATTACTCGGTAATGATTCCACTAATTGGTCAGTTATTCACCGTACGATTTAACAACTTAGCTTTTGAACCTTTGGAAAGCAGAGTTTAAATTCTATAATTCGTATAAACAATAAAAATATTGAAGGACATAACGAATAGCAGAGTTTAAAAGTTCTAATTATAGAATTTAAATCCGGAAGACAGAAGCGCCAATCATTTAACCTTTCACAATTAGCAAGCAATTTTTAACCAACAATGTTAAAAATTTATAACCAAAACGAAACGTAACAACAATCGAAAAAATAACAGGACAAAATAATTATTTGTTTTTCTCTCTTGATTGAGAGAAAAACAAAAAAAAAATTTGAAAAATAATTTTTTCTTTGTAACTGATCTTTCCATACTTTTGATTCTCTGTTTCGCTTCGGCGGAATCAGAGAATCGTTTCAAGTTACAAATTCGCAACAAAAACGTGTTGTGATATCGAGTATTTATTCGTTTACGGGGAAGAAACATTTCAAGTGGTATAAGCATTTCCTGATTGTTTGAAACTTTGAATCGTTTAATAAATTTAAAAATAAGAAAAAAGGATTTGTAGAGAAATGGGAGTGTCTCAAACCGACGGAAGAATGGAAGGTTGGCTTTATACCATCCGACACAACCGATTTGGCCTTCAATTTTCCCGTAAACGATACTTCGTTCTTCACGAGAACAACCTTACAAGTTTTAAATCTGTACCATCTGATCACAATGAGGTTTGTCTTTTGACTTTTTTCACACTTTCATTTGTTTTGTGGGATTCTTTTTTGTTCATGTGTTATGAATTACGTATAGATGCAAAACAACATGTATTAAGTATATTGTGATATATAAACGAATGAGCCATTTGAATAGCAAAAAATTATGTTTTATGTGTAGGAACCTGAGAGAAGAGCATCTCTAGATTGTTGTATTCGCGTTACCGACAATGGTAGAGAGAGTTTCCATAGAAAGGTACCAACTTTAAGATACTAATAAGCCTACAATTTCTATATTTCACAGAAAGTTTAAGTATTACTATATTTTCATGTGTTGTTTCAGATTCTTTTCATATTCACGCTTTACAACACTTCGAACCATTTGGATCAACTAAAGGTTTGTTTCAAAGCTTTTGTCTTTACTTCTCAGACTTCTATTTGTCTTAAACTCTTAATAATCAGTTATGTTTCTGACTTTCAACAGTTGGGAGCAAGTAGTCCTGAAGAAGCTGCCAAATGGATCCGATCATTGCAGGATGCTTCACAAAAGGTTTTTTTTAACAGTTTTAACATTTTCTTTACAATGAAAGATTTTAGAGACTTTTCTTCATGGGACTCATGTTTTCATTAGGGGTTTCCGATTCCGGATTGCGAATTTTTTGTATCTCATGCTGAGAAGGGACTTGTGAAGCTTGATGTATCAAAGAGGAACCGTCGCAAAAACTCTGTGGACTGGACAAATTATTCATCGACAAATTACTCATCAACATCATTGAATGTCGAAACAAACGTAGCGCCTGATGTCATTGCACCTTCTCCATGGAAAATCTTCGGATGCCAAAATGGTAAGAAAATACAAATTTCCTTGCGATTCAAGAAACCGATGGCCTTATCGAGCTTTTGAATTTCAGGTTTACGCCTTTTCAAAGAAGCTAAAGATTGGGATTCCCGCGGAAGGGTAATGCTTATTTGGTCATATTATTGAAATATATGTGAATCATAATTGGTTTTTAACTTATTTTCTTTTGCTGAAACCTCTTGCAGCATTGGGATGATCACCCAGCAATCATGGCAGTTGGGGTCATTGATGGTACTTCAGAGGATATTTTCAACACGTTAATGTCTCTCGGTCCCTTACGATCAGAGTAAGCTCTATGACTTTTGATAACTTGTCCTATTAGGTCGAGTCTCACTTACTTTGTTTAAAAGTTAGGCAATATAGGTCTACATATTATGACTTATATTATTAAGAGATTGAAAAATTGCTGGATTTCTTGCAGATGGGACTTCTGTTTCTACAAAGGAAACGTGGTGGAGCATCTTGATGGACACACAGATATAATCCATCTTCAGTTATACAGTGATTGGTTGCCATGGGGCATGAATCGAAGAGACTTATTGCTGCGACGCTACTGGAGAAGGGAAGATGATGGAACATATGGTATGAATCATTCTTGATAATGTTCTTGATTTGTTGAGTTTTCGGGTTTATAACCTTCTCAACCTTAAAATGTCACAGTCATACTTTGTCACTCTGTATATCACAAGAACTGCCCACCAAAGAAGGGATACGTCCGCGCTTGTGTCAAAAGTAAAGTTTCTTACCTCACTCTAATTTGGTTTTTACCATATGAAAAGTTAGAAGGGATACTAATCTAGGGACATCGGAATGTAGGTGGTGGTTACGTGGTGACTCCGGCGAACAACGGGAAACAATCACTAGTAAAGCATATGGTAGCCATTGATTGGAGAAGCTGGAACTTATACATGAGACCATCTTCTGCAAGATCCATAACCATCCGTGTGGTTGAGAGGGTTGCGGCTTTACGCGAAATGTTCAAAGCGAAACAAGGACACGGCTTCACTGAGTTTGTTTCAGGGGAGTTTTTGGACACCAAACCCTGCTTGTCCAAGATCAACACTATGCCCCTTAAAACAGAGGCCAAAGAGGTTGATCTAGAGACTATGCATGCTGAGGAAATGGATAAACCTACTTCAGCACGCAATAGTTTGATGGACTTAAATGATGCTTCTGATGAATTTTTTGACGTTCCTGAGCCCAACGAATCCACTGAGTTTGATAGCTTTATTGATAGCTCTCCATATTCTCAAGGACATCAGGTAATTTTCTGTTTAACCACTTTGCTTGTGGATCAAACTAATTTGAAAGGTATGTGTGCTTTCAGCTCAAGATTCCAACACCAGCTGGTATTGTCAAGAAACTTCAAGATCTAGCCATTAATAAGAAAGGCTATATGGATTTACAAGAGGTGGGTTTGGAGGAAAATAACACTTTCTTCTATGGAGCCACTCTTCAAAAAGATCCAAGTCTCACTCTGCCTTGTAGTTGGTCTACCGCGGATCCATCGACATTCTTGATTCGCGGAAACAATTATCTAAAAAATCAACAAAAGGTAATCCATTATTTAGTTATAAATATGTTTGTGTTCTTCTTGAATCTTAAATGCAAAGTCAACACATATGTGATGATGTTTGTACTTCTCAAACGATAGGTAAAAGCAAAAGGCACATTGATGCAAATGATTGGAGCTGACTGGATAAGTTCAGATAAGCGGGAAGATGATCTTGGTGGACGAATAGGTGGTCTAGTTCAGGAATACGCAGCGAAAGGAAGTCCCGAGTTTTTCTTCATTGTAAACATACAGGTGAAAATTTGAGAGCTTTTAAATCTAAAGAAGCAATGGTTTTATAATAGTTAAGAGACACTAATAAGTAGCAAATGTATTGAGTCAGGTCCCTGGTTCGGCTATGTACAGTCTAGCATTGTACTATATGCTGAAAACACCATTGGAGGAGCATCCTTTGTTAGAGAGTTTTGTGAATGGTGACGATGCTTATCGAAACTCGCGCTTTAAACTCATCCCTCATATCTCCAAAGGTTCATGGATTGTGAAACAAAGTGTTGGAAAGAAGGCTTGCTTGGTTGGTCAGGTACTTGAAGTTTGTTACACCCGCGGCAAGAACTACTTAGAGGTAAAATATTAATCAAAGTTGATCTTGTTTGTGATATGATAACAACATCATAATGTTTTTGAGCTTTGTTTATTTCTTAGCTTGACATTGATGTTGGGTCTTCAACTGTTGCAAGAGGTGTAACCAATCTTGTTCTTGGGTATCTCAACAATTTGGTTATAGAAATGGCATTTTTGATACAGGTAAGCAAAAAAAAAAACAGAACAATGTTTTCGTATTGTAAGATTTATTATTCAGTTTAAGGATCACATAATGATCATTTTCAATGTTGTTACAAAAATCAGGCAAATACAGTAGAGGAACTACCAGAACTGCTACTAGGAACTTGTCGGCTCAATTATCTTGATGTTTCAAAATCTGTAAAAGAAAGGTGAGACATCCTTAACAACAAACACTATTGCAGGAGCAGAGGATATTTTCGATTTTTGTTTCTTTGTAAAAGCTGTGTTTTAAACTGTGATTCTTGTTATGTCAACTCGTTTTTACACTCAAACTGATGTATAGTCAGGATCAGTAGTTTGGTTCTCTGTGTTGTCTGATCCAAGATTGAATAAATAAACTTGTTGATAAGACATGAAAGTCCACAGGAGTGCTTCCGTTCAACATTTTGCAAAAAGGAAAAACAGAGGAACTAGTTACTTGTGAAACACTCAATACCCCTTCCTCCGATTTTCCCTTAAGCCCTATTTAATACTAGGTTTTGTACAATCAAATAGCAAAGACGATAAGTGGTCCGATGTGTTCCAAACGTTGGACATTTCCATACCTAATATAAATACATTTTTTTGACCACTGAATCAACTAAATATTAACTGTTTAATATTGGATTTATGGGACTACAAAATAAGTATAATAGAGTGAGTGTGATTAATGAATAAGAAACTGTGGGGTTGAATAGCGTTGCGTGCCTCCGAAAGCAAAGGAGTCTCTTTCAGTGGGTTACAGGTTTCTCCGGTTCAACTGTCGGCACCGACACATCATCTCTCTAACTATTCTTCTGTTTTGTTTTTCTAGGTTTTTTTCACCTTAGTTTTCCTTTGCTTTTTCTTTTCCACGTCAAAAACACTATTGGTTATTCTATTTTTTTCTTTACAATAAGATATTTTGACTATATATCATCTAGTAAAATTCCTTACAAAATTACATATTTATTCTGCGAGCATATGTGATTATACCAATTGTTTTTTCTTTTTTCTTTTGGTGAACATGATAAGAATTATTCCATATTTAATGAAACTTTTTAACATGTTACAGATGGATGATCTATCATCTACACATTCACTCGAAACAAGGACATATAAATCCACCTTTCTTATGCTATAATGACATCAGAAATGTTGCGACCACAACTGTCAAGAAGCTGAGTAGTATCTCTATAAAATTAAACTCTAGACATGATATAGAATCAATTTAATCATTTAGTCAAACACCCATTCAGAATCACAAGTCCTATAACGTTTAAAATTATCAGCATAAGTTACGCACCTGCATAGAAAAAAGTCCGGTAACCCCAAAAACAAAGCATTCACATTCCAAATGAATCAAACGAAGGCTTAGAAAAAGAGTATAAATAAGATGTGAACATATTAACTATGTGTTGAAAAACACCAAGACATAGCTTCACGTCGAATAGCGCCAGTGGATACATAATTGTACAATGCAAGTGTCAATTTTTTCACAAGTTTGATTTGTGTTTAGCAACTTTTTGTATGTACTAATTAAAAATTACTTATTGCCATTTTCATGCTTTTAAATATATAAAATATTATTTAACTGATTCAAGATTATGGATGCGGTCGTGGTGTATATATTTTAGTCTTATAGACTAGATAATAGAGAGATGAAGGCGAATAAATAATTTAAAATTAAACAAAATGAATATGAAATATTTAAAATGTGGTAAGGTGAGTATGAGTGTTTCCACTTTCTATCCATACACATTCATCAAATTGGTGAGTACTAGTGTAGTTTTTGTGTTACTTTTGGTTTGCTGTTTACTCGCTTATCGATTACCTACATGGCTACATTCATCAAAATTGGTAACAGATCGAGTATTCACATTGCTGAAGAGTTTGTGTTTGTTTTATTCACATGTTTTCATGATTCCTCTGTTTTGCACGTGATAAATCATCGAAGTACCGTTTAAGAAATCCGACACTCGACTCAACACACTATTGTTGTCACCGATTAATATTTTCTTTTCACGTCGAGGTTTGTTCAAAGGCTCTTTTTTCATCGATATTGGTTTTGAAGTTATTAAAAAGCAATTCTCAAAAGTTTGGTGTCATTCTCAAACGTGCTCTCAACCTTTCAAATTATGAAAATATAGAGAAATAATACATATGTATGTACCCTAAAAGCTCAAAAGCATATACGAATATACCCAAAATATATGGATAGAGCTAAACCTCGAGCTAGAACATATATTAGGATGAAAGATCAAAAATAAGCAATGCACCATCAATATCTATTTTCATTCGTCCACCAACTCAAAAAGCAAGAAATCATAGCTATAGCGACGAACATGACGGCATATTTATGAAAATTTGATGACAGGTGGTAAACTGGTAATCTATCACTAGTTGTGATTATGTGGCAAAAAATTGTAGCTAACATCACGTCAAAATAGTTATATCAGAAAATGGTGAGAAATTTCCATCACCGTCGCGAACTATACATCAATCGTGACTCTTTTGTTTCATAAGTAAGAACATTGAATATTTTTACTCAAAACAATCGAGTGAATTGTCTTCCGCTGACCCATAATATTACTACCGACTAATGAACTATTAATTTTGCCAAATTTTATTTAGCTCGGTTGGCTGATGTCGATTTACATGGAAAATAACATGTGGAGAGTTCAATTCAACGTTTTAAAACTTTTATCTTTTGTCAAAAATCAATTTTGTTTCTCATTTTTTGACTTGTAGTCCAAAAATTCTTAAGACTAAACAGGTTGTAATTGTATGATGCAATCTCAGAAATATCAACACAAATATTAGTTCTTTAATCATAATTATTTTTTGATGCAAGTAAAATGATCTAATGGTTTGTGTTAATGTAGTTGTTGTGCCACCATCCAAAATTTAAATCCGCATATTATGTAAAATTAACAAAATAAAATCATATATAACAGTGAATCTGGTCGAATCCAATTTTATATTTATCAGTACGATTTTCATACTAAAAAATTAGAGTACAAGTACTACGCATAGTCCTTTTTTCCAATAAATTTCGCTGCTTGGCGGAGTCTTATATCTTCTCAAGTTAGTAATTCAAGTTGAAGGGACTATAGCTAAACAACTTTTTTTAAAAATAGTAATGATTTTGGTTTAGACCCAAAAATATATAATTTGGTGTCTTTAGTTGAAATACCATGTGAAGAATTGCTGACAAACTGCTTTATACACAAAACTCAGAGGTTCATGAATAGTCCAAATCACATCAAGTAAACGAATATATACAAATATAAATCGTATAGATAATAAAAAAAAAGTTGTGTATTCCAAAACAAAAAAGCAGTGCATGTGGATATGGTTATAGAGTAGTAAGTGAATGAATTATTGTATCGATCCGTTGATCCTAGGACTTGTTGTTATGGAGTAAACCCAAGTGAGTCCGTTCCTTCCTTCCCCAAGAGCTAGTAGAGCTCGCACACTACTAGGACCCACACCATCACATGATCTAACGTGGAGATTGTTGGACACGTGTTAGATTCCCATTCGTTCCAGTTAGAAATATTCATTTGTCAGAAAGAAGAGAACCGATCCCTAGGCAAAACCACGTGATTGCTGATGAATGATATATTATTATTTCAAACTTGAATCTTCTTCTAATCTTTCTTCTTTGTTTAATCAAGGAACACGTAAAACAGTTTATAAAAAAAAATCGTATCTTGTCACGTATTTTAGACAAGAGTGGGTCCTAAGGAAAACATGGGCTCTTACTTGCTCGCAAGTCACCCGCGCCCTCTCTCACCTGTTCTCTGTGCACATGCTAATCCTCCACCGACTAGATACGCATACGGTCGCATCTCGTATATTATACGTTATCAAATACGGTCAACCGTACCAAAAAAAAAGACATATAATGTTTAATTTACTAGCACCCTCTACTCCGCCAACATTTCTGTATCACATTATTACTATAACTATAAATAATGTGTCACGGATTTGTATTACTCTTGTGATGTTAGAGCCATAGAGGTGGTGGCAATTTAATTTTTTTCATTTATTATATTTGTATATGTGTGTGATATGGACCAACTTTATTTAGCGTACTTGTTGAGATCATGGAAAGAAATCTTTTGAGGAGTTTAGCCTTTTTCTAATACAAAGAGTAGAATTATGCTAATATCAAGTTAAGGTTTTAGTTCTTCAATAAATTAGGATTTAATATTTTCTATTTTTATATGATTTAAGATATTCCGGGTTAAAGCAGAAGTCTTACCAAACTCATACATAGCGTTTCGTAAACAATTTAGATCAATGTCATACATGCGCTTGAGTTATTTTTATTGGACCTAAAATTTACTTGTTTAGAGAAACTAAGGTTTCCTACAAAAATGTACTCGTTTTAATCAATATTTGTTGAGATGTCTTAATCAATTTAAGATTAATGATCGAACAACACACATAAGAGAACGCCTTTTCATTTTATGCCGGAAGTTATACGAACATTTTTGGCCCCAACCATATATAGGCCGAGGTTAAAAAAATTGCATAGCATAATAAGCATGACATTAAATAAAAAAGCTTAATACATTATTTTGCTATAATACATGATAGTGACGAGATGTAATGTATATATGTATATATACACATATAGTACATGACTTTATATGTTTATTTGTTATAAATTAAAAGAAAATAACACCTACATATATAGTTTTTTTTGTCATTTGGACTTTGGAGAGTAATGGGGGAGAACTCTTTCAGAAGAAAGTGATCGTGTATGGAGTGAAGTCCAAGTTAGTTACTGAAAATATATACTAAAAAAGGGAGAAAAAATAAAAGAAAGAAAGTGAAAAAGTAGAGCCTTAGAAAATCAGCATTAAATTAAATAGGTCGATCACATCGTTTTTTTTTTTTTTTTTTTTTTTTTAAAAA